>VFQU01001747.1_pt1 | contig 11883 bp, 14 predicted proteins | sample 3512311 | NCBI WGS metagenome assembly VFQU01 (sample SAMN10412377, study PRJNA504923) | tailings metagenome | isolation source: Relicate 3 Philex TSF3 active mining site | place: Philippines: Tuba, Benguet | collected 2017-08-29 | reverse complement strand
CGCGGATGCCGACGAACAGCACGCCCTCGTCCACCTCGCGCGAGTCGACGAACGCCTCCTCGAACTCTTTGTCCGGCTTGCCCGCGGGGATCCGCGTCTCGACTCCGCACCTCATGATGTCGTGGACGGTCAGCCTCATGCGCTCGCTCCGCTTCCGGTGAGGATCTCTCGGGCGACGTCGCGGTCGTCGAAGGGCGTGACGACCCCGTCGCGCTCCTGCCCCTGCTCGTGCCCCTTGCCGGCGACCAGCACCACGTCGCCCCGTCCGGCGCGCCCGATGGCGAGCGCGATGGCGCGCCGCCGGTCCGGCTCGACGACCAGCTCCGCCGGTCCGCCGTCCCCCGCGACGATATCCCCGATGATGGCGTCCGGGTCCTCGCTGCGCGGATTGTCGGACGTCACCACCGCCACGTCGGCCATCCGGCGCACCGCGTCGCCCATCTGGGGGCGCTTGCCGCGGTCGCGGTCGCCGCCGCACCCGAAGACCGCGATCAGGCGGCCTCCGGTGACGAGCTCCCGGGCCGCCCGCAGCACGTTCTCGAGCGAGTCGGGCGTGTGGGCGTAGTCGACGATCACCGGGAACCCCTGTCCCGCGTCGACCGCCTCGAACCGCCCGGGCACGCCCCCGACGGCGGCGATGCCGGCGGCGACGGCCGCGTGGGGGAGCCCGAGCAGCTCGCCGACGGCGACGACGCCCGTGAGGTTGGAGAGGTTGAAGCGGCCCCGCAGGGAGCTCGCGATCTCGATCGGCCCGCGCGGGGTGGCGATGCGCGCGCGGATGCCCGTGCCGAGCCCCTCGACCCGCTCGGGGCGGACGTCGGCGGGTGCGTCGACCGCGTAGCCGAGGGCGTCCGTCTCGCGCTGCAGCCGCACCCCGGCGGGGTCGTCGAGGTTGACGGCGCCGGGCGGGTCGTCGCCCTCCCCCGGCGGCCGCGCGAACAACGCGCGCTTGGCGGCGTAGTAGGACTCGACGTCCACGTGGTAGTCGAGGTGGTCGCGCGTGAGGTTGGTGAACAGGGCCGCGGCGAACCGCGTGCCGGCGACGCGCCGCTGGTCGAGGGCGTGCGAGGAGACCTCCATCGCGCACGCCGTGTCGCCCGCGTCGCGCATCCGCGCGAGCAGCGCCTGCAACGCGATGGCGTCGGGCGTGGTGTGGGTCACCGGCAGGATCTCGCCGCCGACCCGCGCCTCGATCGTGCCGATCAGGCCGCACCGGCGGCCGGCGGCCTCGAGCACGGCGCGCAGCAGGAACGCCGACGTGGTCTTGCCGTTCGTCCCCGTCACCCCCACCACGTCGATGGCGCGGGAGGGGTGGCCGTGCAGCGCGCCCGCGACGAGCGCCATCGCCAGGCGCACGTCGGGCACGGCGACCTGGGGCACCGGCAGGTCGAGGGGACGCGCGACCAGCAGCGCCGCCGCGCCGTGCGCGACGGCGTCGGCCGCGAAATCGTGCCCGTCGGCCCGCAGGCCCGGCACCGCGCAGAAGAGGGCCCCCGGCCCGGCGGCGTCGGCGCGGTTGACGATCGAGGTGATCCTCGTCGCGCCCGGCTCCGGCGGACCGCCCGCGGGGTGGACGAGCCGCCCCCCGGGGACCTCCCCGATCAGCTCGTCGAGGGTCATGCGGGCGCGGACACTACCAGCCCCGTCCCGCGCCTCAGGGGGAGATACGCAGGTTTTGCAGGGACAACTCGGCGATCTGCTCGAACGCCGGGGCCGCGACGTCGCCGCCGTAGTAGGCGCCCGACGAGGAGGGCTCGTCCACCACCACCGCGATCAGCAGCTGCGGGTCGTCGGCGGGGACGTAGCCCACGAACGACGACGTGTAGAGGGTCTCGCTGTAGAGCCCGGTCTCCGGGTCGATCTTCTCCGCGGTGCCGGTCTTGCCGGCCACCTCGTAGCCCTTCACCTGGGCGAGGGTGCCGGTGCCGTCGGTGGAGACCACCTCGCGGAGCATCGCATCGACCTGGCGCGCGGTGCGCTCGTGCATGATCCGCCGCCCCGCCGGCACCTCGGCCGGGCGACCGCCCACCGACGCGATGACGTGGGGGGTGACCAGGGTGCCGCCGTTCGCGATCGCCGCGAACGCACGCGTCAGCTGCACCAGGGAGACGCCGACGCCCTGGCCGATCGGGATGTTCAGGATCGACGTCCCCGACCACTCGTCGTCGGGCAGCACGAGGCCCTTCACCTCGCCGGGGTAGTCGATGCCGGTCGGGGAGCCGAAGCCGAAGCGGCGGATCCACGCCTGCAGGCGCTCCTGGGAGAGGCGCTCCGCGATCTTGACGGTGCCGATGTTGCTCGACTGCTCCAGGATCTGGGTCGCCGTGAGGGTCACCGGTCCGCGCTCGTGGGCGTCGGTCAGCGTGCGGTCGTAGAGCGTGTACTCGGCGGGGAGGTTGAAGAGGGTGGTCGGCTGGACCACGCCGTCCTCCAGCGCGCCCGCCATCGTCACGATCTTGAACGTCGACCCCGGCTCGAAGGTGTCGGTGACCGGGCGGTTCGTCACCTGGTCCTGGTTGAGGGTCTCGCGCTTGTTGGGGTTGAAGCGCGGAACCGTCGCCATCGCCAGCACCGACCCGTCGCGCGGGTCCATGACGATCCCCATCGCCCGCTTCGCCCCGTACTCCTCGCGCGTCGCCGCGAGCACCCGCTCGACCTCGGCCTGGATCGCCGGGGAGACGGTGAGCTGCACGTCGGTGCCCGGCTTCGCGGGGCGGTCCGAGAGCACCTGGATCGGCCGGCCGAAGACGTCGCGGATCTCGACCCGGTGGCCGGGCGTGCCGGTGAGCGTGCCGTCGAGGCTCTGCTCCAGGCCCGAGATGCCCTGGTGCTCGTCGCCGGTGAGGCCGATGAGCTGGGCCGCGAGCGCCCCGCCCGGCTGGAAGCGCTGGTAGGTGTCCGAGAAGTAGACGCCGGCGATGCCGAGGTCGCGGGCGGCGTCGGCCCGCGCGGGGGTCACGTTGCGCGCGAGGACGGCGTAGGTGCCGCCCCTGGCGAGGATGTTCGCCAGGTCGTTCGGGTCGCGGCGCAGGGCGGGGCCGAGCTGGGCGGCGACCTCCTGCGGGTCGAGGATCAGGTTCGGCGACGCGGTGACGTCGACCGCCAGCCGGTCCGTGGCGAGGTCGGTGCCGTCGCGGCCCTGGATCGCGCCCCGGGGGGCGAGGAGGTCCGACTCGGCGCGGTTCTGGGACAGGCCGCGCGAGGCGAGGTCGTCCGCGCGGACGGTGCCGAGGAACGCGGCGCGCGCGCCGAGCAGGCAGAACAGCAGGAGCGTGATGCCCGTCAGGATGCGGATGCGGCGGCTGCGCTCGCGCGCGGCGCCACCGCGCGCGGCCGGGGCGGCGGTCCGGCGCGGGGGGCGCGCGGGGGGCCGCCGGGACGAGCCGCCCGCCATCAGGGCGTCCGCGGATCCAGGTAGGTGACCGAGTCGGGCGCGGGCGAGACCATGCCGAGGGTGAGCTGCGCGTTGCGGCGCACCGCGGCGTCACGCTGCTCCAGGTCGCTCTTCAGGCGGGCGGTCTGCCCCTCCACGACCCGGGAGCGCTCGATGACCTTGCCCGTCTCGTTGGTGAGGGCGAGCTTCGCGACGTTGACCCACACGATACCGCCCAGGATCAACGCGATCAGCGGGATCACGAGGGGGCCCATGCGCAGGCGGGTGCGGGGGCGCGGCGCGGCGACCGCCCGCGGGCGGGTGCGGGGACGCGGCGCCTCGGGGCGGGTGCGGGGGTCGTGGCGGGGGCGCGCGGACGAGGCGGCGGTCGTGCGGGTCCGGGCGGCGGCGCCGGCGCGGGTGCTCATCGGTCGTCCTCCCCCAGCCGGCGGATGCCGCGCAGCAGCGCGGACCGGGCCCGCGGGTTGCGGTCGAGCTCGGCCTGGCGGGGGCGCTGGGCCTTGCTCGCGAGCAGGGCGCCCTCGGCGGTGTGGCCGCAGCCGCACACCGGCATGTCCGGCGGGCAGATGCAGCCCTGGGCGCGGTCCCGCATGAAGCGCTTCACCATGCGGTCCTCGAGGGAGTGGAACGAGATGACGCCGAGGCGGCCGCCCGGGGCGAGCAGCGCGAAGGCCGACGCGAGGCCTCGCTCGAGGCTCCCGAGCTCGTCGTTGACGACGATCCGCAGGGCCTGGAAGACGCGCTTGGCGGGGTGCCCGCCGGCGAAGAGCGCCGGGGTCGGCACCGCCGACCGGACGATCTCGACGAGGTCGCCGGTGGTCGTGATCGGCTCGATCGCGCGGCGGCGGACGATGGCCCGGGCGATCGGACGCGCGTAGCGCTCCTCGCCGTAGGTCCGCATCAGGCCGGCGAGGTCCTTCTCGGACGCGGTCGCCACCAGGTCGGCCGCCGACGCGCCGCGCGCGGGGTCCATGCGCATGTCGAGGGGGGCCTGCCGGGAGTAGGAGAAGCCGCGCTCGGCGCGGTCGACCTGCATCGAGGAGAGGCCGAGGTCCATCAGCACGACGTCGGCGCGCAGGCCCTGGTCGAGCAGGCGCGGCAGGGCGTCGGCGAAGTTCGCGTGGATGAACCGCGTCTCGCAGACGACGTCGTCGGCGAGGTCCGCGAACCAGGTGCGGGCCTCGGGGTCGCGGTCGATGGCGATGTAGCGGCCGCCCTCGCCGAGGGTGGGGGCGAGGCGCCGGGCGTGACCGCCCGCGCCGAAGGTGCAGTCGACCACGGTCTCGCCGGCGCGCGGCGCGAGCAGCCGCACGACCTCGTCGGCCAGGACCGGCTCGTGACCCCGGGCGGGCCTACGCGACTCGAGCGGCAAGGCGCTTGGCATGGTGGGACACCCCCTCACGGCGGAGCTTTGCGAACCGTTCGGCCAGACGGGCCGGGTCCCAGATCTCCAGGTAGTCACCCACCCCGATGAGGCGGACCTTGGAGTCGCCGATCCCCGCGTGCTCGCGGAGCTCGGCGGTCAGCGGGATGCGGCCCTGCTTGTCGAGCTCGTGCGTGAACGCCCCGGCGATGATGAAGCGGGACAGCTCGCGGGCCTCGTCGTCGAGCACGCTCATGGTCCCGAAGGTCCGGTCCACGAGCGGCGTCCAGTCTCCGCTCGGCACCACCACGAGGCACTCGTCGATCCACCACCCCACGACCGCACCCTCCGCGAAGGGCTCCCGGAGCTTGGCGGGGACGGCCAACCGGAACCTGCTGTCCAGGCTGCACTCGTACGTCCCGCTCAGCAGCCGCCGTTGCATTTCCCCACGCTACCCCACCTGGCCCCACCAGGCAATCCGCGTTCCCCCCCATCGGTATGGGATTCCCCCCGGACGCCCCCCACGCAACGCCAGGATCCACCCCGCCGGGATGCACGCGTCGTTGCGCCGCCCGGCGTTGCAGAACACTTGTTCGCGTCCGAGGCACGAACTACTGTTCCCCCCATGCCCGCAACCGCCCGCTCCCTCCCCCTCCCCGCCCCGGCCGCCGCGCCCTCCCGTCCGCACCTGCGGGCGGTCCCGCCGCCCCGCCGCCGCGCGCGGGTCCCGCAGGCCGCGACCGTCGCGCTCTACGCGCTCGGGCTCACCGCCGGATTCGTCCTCGCCGCGCTCGCGTCCGCCCCCGGCGGCGGCGAGGTCGTGACGGGTCAGGGCCGCCTGGCGCTGGTCGCGGCGGCGGTGGGCGGCCTCGCCCTCCTGCGCGCCCGGGCCGTCGCCCGGCGCCGGTCGCCGCGCCGGGGCGTCGCCACGCTGTAACGCCGCGCGACGGGGTTCCCGGGACGCCGGGGGCGCCGGTACACTCGGCGCCCCACGCGGATGCCGAAGTGACCAGCCACGAGCCCGTGCACGACACGTCGGCGCCGATCGCCGCCATCGACGTCGGCACCAACACGACCCGCCTGCTGGTCGCACGCGTCGCGCGCGGACGCGTCGAGCCCCTCGCGAGCGGCAGCGCCATGACCGCCATCGGGTCGGGTCTGAAGCCGGGGGGCCGCATCGCCGACGACCGCCTGGAGCTGGTCGAGGCGACCGTCGCCCAGATGGCCGCGGAGGCCCGCCGCCTCGGCGCCCGCCGGATCGTCGTCGCCTGCACCGCCCCCGCCCGGACCGCCGCCAACGCGGCCGACCTGCTCGACCGCCTCGAGGCGGCCGCGGGCGTGGTGCCCCGGATCCTGTCCGGGGCCGAGGAGGCCGAGCTGGCGTTCCGCGGGATGGTGGCGGGCGGCGCGCCCGACCCCCTCCTCGCGGTCGACCTCGGCGGCGGCAGCCTGGAGATGATGGGCGGCGAGGGCGGCCACCTGCGGTGGGCGACGTCGATCCCCATCGGCGTGCGGGTGCTGACCGAACGGTTCGGGCCGTCCGACCCCCCCGCCATCGACCTCCTCGAGCCGATGGTCGCCGCGGTCCGGGAGCTCGTCGACTCCGTCGACATCCCCGTGACCGGACGCGAGGCCGTGGCCACCGGCGGGTCGGCGGCGGCCCTCGCGGAGCTGGCCGGGTCGGACCGCCTCGACCGCGACGCCCTCGTGCGCGCCGTGGAGCGCCTCGTCGGCACGCCGTCCGACGACCTCGCCGACGCCACCGACCTCGACCCGGCGCGGGTGCGCCTCTCGATGGCGGGGGCCGCCGCGCTGGAGGCCGTGCGCCGTTCGTTCGACCTCGACGCGGTCGTCGTCAGCCGCTCCGGGCTGCGCGAGGGTCTCGTCCTGGAGGCCGTCGGGTGAGCACCGCCCCGCCCGCCTACCTCGCCCACTGGGGTCTCGCCGAGGCGCCGTTCCGGCTGGAGCCCGACCCCCGGTTCGCGTTCGAGCGCTCCGACCACCGCGAGGGCCTCGCCCGCATCCTGTTCGGCATCACCCAGCTCGGCGGCCTCGTCGTCATCACGGGCGAGATCGGCTCCGGCAAGACGCTGCTGGCCCAGACCCTGCGGCGCACCCTCGACGGCGAGGGCTTCACCGTCGCAAGCGTCGCCAACCCCCCGCGCACCGGCGCCGCGCTGCTCGCGGCCCTGCTCCCCGCGATCGGCGCGGAGCCGGCGGGCGGGTCGGCGGCGCGCCTCGCGCTGCGGGTCCGCGCGGCGCTCGCCGACGCGGCGGCGGACGGCCGGCGGGTGGTGCTCGCGATCGACGAGGCGCAGCGCCTCGACCCGCGGGCCCTCGACGAGGTCCGCCTGCTGACCAACCCCGACAGCGGCGGTCCGGGCGCCCCGGTGGTCCTGCTCGGCCAGCCCGAGCTGACCCTGCGCGTCGAGCGCCAGCCGCAGGTCGCCCAGCGCGTCGTCGTCCGGTACCACCTCGGGCCGATGACGGCCGACGAGGTGGACCAGTACGCGCTGCACCGCACCCGCGTGGCGGGGGCTTCCGGGCGGATCATCTCGAAGCGGGCGGCGCGGGCGACGCACGAGGAGACCGGCGGGGTCCCCCGCCTCGTCAACCTCCTGCTCGCGAACGCCCTGTTCGTCGCCGCCGCCCGCGGCGAGGAGACGATCGGCGAGGACACCATCCGCGACCTGGCCGAGGACCGCCGCATCAGCCTCGACGCCGCGTCGCCCGACGGGGAGGCCGGGACATGAGGCGCGGAGTGACCTACCAGTCGATGCTGGGGGCGCCGGCGGGGTCCCCGCCGGGCACCTACGCCCGCCTCGGCGACGGCGCGATCACCACCCGCCGCAAGGACGCCCGCAAGGACATCACGGTCACGGTCTCGAAGTCGCAGCGCCGCTGGCTGCGCGAGGCGTCGGAGCTGTCGGGCGCCGGCATCGACGAGGGGCAGATCGTGCGGGCCCTCATCGACCTCGGCATGCAGCTCGACATCGACTGGGCGGTCATCGCGAGCGGCAAGGCCCTGCGCGGCGCCGTCCGGGAGTCGGTCATGGTCCGCCAACGGGCCGCGGAGTAGCCCGGGGGTGGCGCGTGCGTGGGAGGTGCCGGGCCTCCGGGGACGTGCCCGGTTCCGCGAGGCCGCCGGCCGGGTGATCCTGACCCGCTGGGCCGAGATGTGGAGCTACCGCGAGGGCACCGAGCTCGCGGAGGACATCGAGGAGCTCCACGCGATGCGCGTCTCGTCGCGCCGCCTGCGCGCCGCGATGGACGCGTTCGAGGGGGCCTTCCCGCCGAAGTCGTTCCGCCGCCACCTGCGGCAGGTGAAGGAGATCACCGACGTGCTCGGCGACGCCCGCGACCTCGACGTCGCGATCGAGGGCCTGACGGCGCTGCTGCCGGGGATGGCGGAGGACGAGCGGCCGGGTGTCGAGGGGCTGATCGCGCGGTACCGCGAGGACCGGGCCCGCGAGCAACCGCGGATCGTCGCGCTGTTCACCCGGATCGACGACGAGCGGTTCGCGAAGCGGCTCGACCGGTACGTCGGTGAGCACACCGGGATCCGGCTCGCCACCCTGAAACCCCGGCCCCCGGAGGCCTGATGGCGAGGCCACACCCCGTCGCCGGGCTCGACGCGGACGCCCGCCTGCGGCCGAACGCGCGGAGGATCCTCGCCGTGCGGATCGGCGAGGTCTACGGCTACGACGGCCGGGTCGCCGACCCGGCGAACGTGAAGGACCTGCACGACATGCGGATCGCGTGCAAGCGGCTGCGCTACCTCCTCGAGATCTTCGGCCTCGCCTTCGACGACGACCTCGGGCCGTTCCTCGACGACATCCGGCTGCTCCAGGACCTGCTCGGGGACATCCACGACTGCGACGTGCAGATCCCGCGGCTGGAGGAGCACCTCGCCTGGCTCGACGACCGTGAGTCCGGGGCGGCGCGGCGCCTGGTGGGCGAGGCGTCCGTGCGGCGGCGCCGCCGGGAGGGTCCCGCGTCGGAGGCGGCGTTCCGGGCGTTCCGCCGGGAGCTCGAGGTGGGGCGCCGCGCCGACGAGCGCCTCGGGGTCCACGCGCTGATCGGGCGGCGCCGGCGCGAGCGCGACGACCTGTACGCGCGCTTCCTCGACGAGTGGCGGAGGCTGAAGGCGGAGCGCTTCCGGTCACGGCTCGAGGGCGCCCTCGGGATCGATGCCGGTGCCTGACCGCCTGGGGGTGATGGGCGACGTGCACGCGAACGCCACGGCGCTGCGGGCGGTGCTCGACGCCATGGCGGGGGCGGGGCTGCAGCGGGGCGTGTGCACCGGTGACCTGGTGATGCGCGGCGACGAGCCCGACGCGTGCGTGACGACGGTCCGGGAGCTCGGGTGGCCGTGCGTGATGGGCAACACGGACCGCAAGGTCGTGAACCGCCCCCGTCGCGACCCCGACAGCCCGAAGGCGCGGCGGGTCGGATCGCGGGCGTGGACGACGAACCAGCTGTCCCCCGAGAACCTGGCGTTCCTCGGGGGCCTGCCGATGCTGGTGCGGGTGTCCCTGCGCGGCGCGACGATCGTGCTGATGCACGGCGCGCCGGACGACCCGCGCGAGGCGGTCGACGCCCACACGCCGGAGCGCGACCTGCGGCGCCTGCACGACGCCCTCGGGCGCCCGGACTGCGTGGTGAGCGGCCACACGCACGTCCCCCTGGTGCGGTCGGCGCACGGGTGCCTGTTCGTCAACCCGGGCAGCGTCGGCGAGGCGCTCGACGGCGACCGCCGGCCGCGTTGGGGGTGGCTCGAGGCGCGACGCACCGGGCTGCGCGCGCACCTCGAGCGGATCCCGCTGGAGCTCGCCCGGGTCCGGACCCCCTAGGCGGCCACGGCCACCCACTGCGCGTCGATCGCCCGTTCCGCCGCGGCGAGGCTCTCGGCGGCCAGCGGCAGCAGCCCCGCCAGCGCCGGGGTGACGGCCGCCAGCGTGAGCTCGGCGGTGATGAAGCGCGGCTGGAGGCCGGTCAGGGCGACGCCGTGGCCGAGCCAGGCCTCCGCGTGGTCCCATCCCTCGCGCGGGGTGCCCTCCCCGTAGCCGCCGCCGCGGGAAGCCAGCACGAGGAAGTCGCGGCCGGCGAGCAGCGGCGCCTGCGTCTCCGCGTCGAGGGAGAGCCCCGGGGCGATGAGGTGGTCGACCCACGCCTTCACCGCGCTCGGAGGACCGAAGTTGTAGAGCGGCAGGCCGAGGATGATCGTGTCGGCCCGCGCGACCTCCCCCACCAGCAGCTCGGTGAGCTCCCACGACGCCTGCTGGGCGGGGGTGCGCCGGTCGGGCGGGATCATCCGCGCGGTGCCCGTCGCGCTGTCGAGGTGCGGCGGCGGGTCGGCGCCGAGGTCGCGGTAGGTGACGACGCCCGCGGGGTGCGCCGCGCGCCAGGCCGCGGCCGCCCGGGCGGTCAGCGCGCGGCTGACCGACCGCTCGCCCTGGATGCTCGAGTCGATGTGCAGGAGGTGCGGCATCAGGTCGTTGCTCCCAAATCGTTTGCTTTGCGCAAACGAGTTGTACCACACGACCGGTAGGCGGCGGGGGCTACAATCGGCCGATGCCGTCCCCCGCCACGGCCGCGCACCGTTCGTCGGCCCTCCTCGACCACCTGGCCCGCCTGACGCGGTCGCGTGCCGAGTCGGCGCTGGCGCCCCTGGGGCTGCGGCCCCGGCACCTGGTGGCGTTGACGGTCCTGCGGGAGCACAGCGGCGGGACGCAGCAGGCCCTGGCGTCGGCGCTGCAGATGGACCGCACGAACCTGGTGGGGCTGCTGAACGAGCTGGAGGCCGACGGCCTGATCGTGCGGGAGCGTGCGGTGGACGACCGGCGTCGCCACACCGTGTCGTTGACGGAGGCCGGGGCCCGGCGGCTCGGCGAGGCCGAGGCGGCCCTGACCGCGGCGGAGGACGAGGTGCTCGCGGCGCTCGACGCGGACGAGCGGGAGACGCTCTACCACCTGCTGCGGCGCGCCACCGGCAGCCACACGGCGGATTGCGCGGCGGCGGCCGCGCAGTGCGTGGAGGACGACCCCACGGCCTGACGGCTCGTCGCCCGCCCGGAGCCGTCCCCACGGGGACCGGCTCCGGGCGGGCGGTGTCGCTAGGCGGAGCCCATGAGCCGCCGGGCGGAGCGTCCGCGGTGGCGGTGGGCGGCCCAGGCGGCGAGGGCGGCGAGGAGCGCGAAGGGCCCGATGAGGACGAGGGCGCCGAGCAGCCAGGCGAGCGCCCCGGCGAGGCGGTCGCCGGAGTCGCCGATCGGGCCGGCGAAACGGCCCTCCTCCCGCGGTGCGGCCGGGGGGCCCTCGGTGGTGAGGGTGAGGGACACGACGGCGAGGCGCGCCCGTTCGCGCTGGGCGGCGACGGCGGCCTCCGCCCGGGCGAGGGCGGCCTCGGCGCGGACGACCCGGCGGGCGAGCGCGGCGTCGGTAGGGTCGGCGGCGGCGCGGGCGCGCAGGTCGGCGAGGGCCTCGGCGGCGCGGGTCACCCCGCGGTCGCCGGTCGCGACGGCGGCGGTGACGTCCACGATGTCGGCGTCCTGGCCGATGACGGTGCCGAGCCTCCCGAAGGCGGCGAGCGCCTGGTCGACCCTGGTGGTGGGGATGCGGAGGACGAGGTCGTTGGTGCCGCGGCCGCCGTCGGGGACGCCGTAGTCGGAGCTGGCGGTGTACCCGCCGAGGGCGCGGGTGGTGCGCATGGCGCTGGTGCTGGCCCGGGAGAGGGCGTCGACGTCGGCGACCTGCACGCGGGTGCGGACGGTGACGTTGGTGAGGCGCGTCCCGTCGGGGACGGGGCCGGGCGCCGGCGTGGCGATGGCGGGGGCGGCGGCGCGCTCGGGTGCGGGTGCGGGCGCGCCCTGATCGGCCTCGGCGCCGGGGGCGGCGGGCGCGGCGGAGTCGGCGGCGCCGGGTGGGGCGGGCGCGGCGAGCCGGGTGCCGTCGGAGGTGGCCCCGGCGGATGCGGCGTCGCCGCCGGTGGGGCCGGTGCCGCCGTCGTCGAGTGCGGGGATGGCGAGGAGGGCGACGGCGACGATGCCGGCGACGACGGGGGCGGCGACGAGGAGGCGTCGGCGGCGGTCGCCCCCGCCCTCGCCGATCCAGCGGCGGGGGTCGA
>VFQU01001746.1_pt1 | contig 11893 bp, 13 predicted proteins | sample 3512311 | NCBI WGS metagenome assembly VFQU01 (sample SAMN10412377, study PRJNA504923) | tailings metagenome | isolation source: Relicate 3 Philex TSF3 active mining site | place: Philippines: Tuba, Benguet | collected 2017-08-29 | reverse complement strand
AACGGTCCTGTCAGCTAGTGGACCGTTGGCCGCTCGCCGCCGCGACGCATCCACTGGTCCTTGAGGAGGTTGGCGACGCCCATCCATCCGGCGGTCGGCGCGGCGACCGCGCCCGGCGGCGGCTGGACCTTGGCGGCGTGATAGGCATAGACGGCGCCGGCGCTGACCGAGGCGACAGCGGCGACCACCCTGCCCCCCACCCGCTGCGGGCCCAACGCCATCCAGGCAGCCGAGAAGCCCTGGACCAGCCCCCACAGGGTCAGGGCGCGTGTCCGTGTGGCGCTGCGAGGCGCATTCCATACACGCAGGCCGGAAATGGTGAGGGCGGTGAACATCGATGGCCAGATCACGGCGAAGGCGGCCTTCGGCGGGCTTTCGACCGGAGTCTGGATTTCGGCGTAGTCGCTCATCAGGTCCGGGTCGTCGCCGATCGTTTTCTGACGGCCGGCGATCAGCTCGGCGGCCGCAACGGCGGCGCCCCCGATCAGCAAGCCCAGCAGAACATGGCCGGCCGTCTCAAGGCTGGAGCCCTTGTCCTCGACCATGCCTTCCGGACCCATACGATAACGCATGCGCACACCTCTCCCGCGACGTCGCTACTCTAGCCGAACGCCGGGAGCATTGCGGGGTTCCGTGGCCGCTTAATGGCCCTCGCCGCCCTCGAGCTCGCCCATGGCGCTCTGAAGGTAGTTGTGCTCGCCGAGCGACTTCACAAGGTCCAGCTGGGTCTCGAGGAAGTCGATGTGCTCCTCGGTGTCGGAGAGGATGGCGACCAGAAGTTCACGACTGACGTAGTCCTGGGCTTCCTCGCACGCCTTCACCCCGGGAATGAGCGTCTCGCGGCCTCCCACTTCCACCGCGAGGTCGGCGGCGAGGCATTCAGGCACCGTCTCGCCGATCTTCAGCTTGTGGAGATCCTGGAGGTTGGGCAGGCCATCGAGGAACAGGATGCGCTTGATGAGCATGTCGGCATGTTTCATCTCGCCGATCGATTCGTCGTAGGTGATCTTGCCGAGCTTGTTGAAGCCCCAATGCTGATACATGCGGGCGTGCAGGAAATACTGGTTCACCGCAGTCAGCTCATTGGTCAGCACCGCGTTCAGGATGCGGACGATGGCAGGGTCGCCTTTCATGGCCAGGACTCCTCAAGCTCAGACAAGTCTGTTCATGGCCTCCGGACTGGGCAGGCCGCAACCGCAATCTGTGCGAACGTCTCGCGCTTGCACGGATTTCTTTGAGAACGCGTCTCGCCTGCGGCGAAACCTTGAGAATGCGTCCTATTCGGCGGCGTAGCGCAGGGATTCGCGGCTTTCGTCGATCATCTGACGCATCTCGCAGACGCACTTGGCGCACTGGGCCTGGCACTGGCGGGCGCGGAAAATCTCGGCCGGTCGGGTCGCCCCGGCGGCGATAGCCTGGCGCACTTCCCGCTCGCGGATGCCGTTGCAGTTGCAGACGTACAAGGACGCTGATCCCGACTGAGTGATCGACAGCCATCCTCTAGCCGAATGCGAACGACGTTGCAACGCATTCGCAACGAAGTGGCCCGACCCTACTCCCGGGCGTAGTGATGACAGCGCTGGCACTTGCGGAAGCCAGGGCGGCTTCGGCTGTAGACCATGCGATGGCCCTTGAAGAGGCAGACAAGTCTCATCCGCCACAGATGCAGATCGAACATAGAGGTCCCCCGCGGCCGGCCCCACGCCGGCCATGGCGCTACCCAAAGTCAGCACCGGGCTGGACCCGTTGCTGCCCCCGCTTTGAGTAACACCTCTTCGCTGATGCGCTTCAGCGAAAGCCGCGTCCAGCACCGGACGGTTGAGTCCGTCCAGTTTGGGGAACGCGCCTCAGGCCCGGCCGCTCGTGGGGATGTCCTTGAAGGGGACGTCCTTGTCGACGCGGATATCTCCGGGCAGACCCAGGACCCGCTCGGCAATGATGTTGCGCAGGATCTCGTCGGTGCCGCCTTCGACGCGGGTGGCCGGCGATCGCAGCAGCATGGCCTGGAACCGGCTGGCCGCCTCGGGCTGGTCCGCACCGTTGAGCACGCCGGACTGGCCCTGAAGGTCGAGGGCGAACATGGCCAGATCCTGCATCGTCGCACCGGCGACCAGCTTGCCGATGCTGTTCTCGGGCCCGGGCGTCTCGCCCTTGGACAGGGCGCTGATGGCGCGCATGCCGGTGTACTTCAGGCCGCTCGCCTTGACCGCGTACTGCGCTAGGCGGGAACGGACAGCAGCGTCGTCGATGGCCGGGCCATCCATCGTCTGCAGGTTCATGCAGTAGTCGAAGAGTTCGGGGAATCCGGTCGGCATGCCCGAACCGATCGACAGCCGCTCGTTCATCAGGGTGGTCAGCGACACCTGCCAGCCCTGTCCGACCGCGCCGAGGCGCTGGTTGTCCGGGATCCTCACGTCGGTGAAATAGACTTCGTTGAAACTGGACTGGCCGTTGGCCTGCTTGATGGGCCGCACTTCGACGCCAGGCGACTTCATGTCGAGCCAAAACATCGTCAGGCCCTTGTGCTTGGGCACGTTGGGGTCGGTGCGGGTGATCAGGATGCCGTAGTCGGAGTGCTGGGCGCCGCTGGTCCAGATCTTCTGGCCGTTGATGATCCAGTCTCCCGTCCCGTCCTTGGCGGGCTCGGCGCGCGTGCGCAGGCCCGCGAGATCGGAGCCGCCGGCCGGCTCGCTGAACAACTGGCACCAGATGTGTTCGCCGCTCGCCATGGGCGGCAGAAGCATGCGCTTGTGGTCCTCGCTGGCCCAGGCCATCAGGGTCGGACCGCACATGCCGTGGCCGATGGTGAAGGTGCCCGACAGCGCGCCGAAGACGCCCTCTTCCTGCCCCCAGATGACCCGCTCGATCGGACTGGCGCCCCGGCCGCCATACTCCTTGGGCCAGTGCAGGCAGGCCCAGCCTGCCTCCTGCTTCTTCTTCTGCCAGGCCTTGGATACCTGGATGGGATCGCGCCCTCCGACGTTCATGGAGGCGAAACCGCTCTTCTTCAGGTCAGCCTCAAGGTCCTTTGGCGCGTTGGCGTCGAGCCAGGCGCGCGCCGTGGCGCGGAAGGCGGCTTCTTCGGGCGTATCGTCGAAGTTCATCGTTCTATCCTCCTCACCCGGCCCACCGACCGATGTCGGGCCCATCTCGGGGTCTGGCGCGGTGATCTTTCACGGGACTCCGGGCCGCCCACAGCGGTCCGGAGCATGGATTCAGGCGGCGGCCGGAGCCTCGTTGCGCTTGCGGAGCCTGTCGATGAGCAGGTCCTCCCAGGTCGACTTCGAGCCGAGGGCGAGCGCAAGGGCGTTCGATCGCCGGTAGAACAGATGGCAATCGAAGGCCCAGGTGAAGCCCATGCCGCCGTGCACCTGGATGTTGTTCTTGGCGCAGTGCTGATAGGCGTCGGTGGCGCTGACCCTGGCGGTCGCCGCGGCGACAGGCAGCTCCGGTGAGCCGGTCGATAGGGCCCAGGCGCCGTAGTAGGCATTGGACCGCGCCAGGGTGGCGGCCACGTACATGTCGGCCAGCATGTGCTTGATGGCCTGGAAGCTGCCGATCTGGCGACCAAAGGCCATGCGCTCAAGCGCATAGTCGCGGCCCATCTCCAGCGCGCGGTCCGCGCCGCCGACTTGTTCGAAGGCCATCAGGACAGCCGCCCGGTCGAGAATGCCGGCTGCGATGCGCCAGCCATCGCCGGCGGCGCCCAGCGGCTCGGCTGGAGCGCCGTCGAACGTCAGCCTGGCCTGGCCGCGGCTGGGATCGATGCTGTCGAGCGTCTCGCGTGCTACGCCGGGGCCGTTGAGATCGACCAGAAACAGGCCTACCTGCCCGCCGGATCGAGCGGCGACGATAGCAACGTCAGCGACATCGCCATCGGCCACCGGCGCCTTGATCCCGCTCAGCTTGCCGCCCGAGACGCTGGCGCGGATGGTGTCTTCCGCGACCCTGCCGACACCCTCGGCCAGGGCGAATGTCCCGATCGCGTCTCCCGACGCCAGACGCGGCAGCCAGGAGGACTTCTGGTCTTCTGAGCCCGCGGACATAAGGGCCTCGGCGGCGAGGTAGATGGACGACGCCATCGGGACTGGAGCGAGAGCCCGGCCCAGTTCCTCGGCGATGACGCAGAGTTCGAGGTGGCCAAGGCCGACCCCGCCGTACTCCTCGGGAATGGCGGCGCCGAGGAAGCCCATCTCGGCAAGGCCCTTCCAGAGGGCCTTGTCGTAGCTATCCGAGCCCTCGAGCACCGCACGGACGGCGGTCGTCGGGCAGCGGTCGGCAAGGAAGCGGCGGGCCTCCTCGCGAAGCTGCTTCTGCTCGTCGGAGAAGTCGAAGTTCACCTGTGTCCTCCCGAACGTCTTGTGGTTTCCGCAAAGGTGAACCGGGTCACGCTAGGGCAGTAAAGTGGTGACCGAAGGCGGCTGGCCGATGGTGGCGGCGAAGCAGGCGGTGGGATACATGCGGGACATGGATTGCCGGCTCTATCTGATCACCCCGCCCGTCATCGACGATCTGGCCGCCTTTGGCCGCCGGCTGGCGGCCGCGCTGGAAGCCGGCGATGTCGCGGCGGTGCAGGTCCGGCTCAAGAACGCGCCGGAAGCCATGGTTGCCGCGGCGGTGACCGCGCTGACGCCGATCTGCCATGCCCGGGACGCCGCCGTGATCCTGAACGACGACCCCGCCCTGGCCGCGCGGCTGCGATGCGACGGGGTCCATGTCGGCCAGTCGGACATGCCCGTGGCCCAGGCGCGCAAGCTGATGGGTCGGGACGCGATGATCGGCGCGACGTGCCACGACAGCCGGCACCTGGCCATGGAAGCGGCCGAGACGGGCGCTGACTATGTGGCCTTCGGCGCCTTCTTTCCGACGGCGACCAAGAAAACCGTTCATCGCCCGGAACCGGATATCCTGACCATCTGGCAGGAGACGATGGAGATACCCTGCGTGGCCATCGGCGGGATCATCGCCGACAACGCTGAAGGCCTGGCGCGAGCCGGCGCGGATTTCCTGGCGGTCAGCGCCGGCGTCTGGAGCCACCCGGCTGGCGAGGCAGAAGCGGTCGCGGCCCTTCAGTCGGCGATCGCCCGGGGACTGGCCGGACGGTCCTAGCGGGCGTCAGGCCGCCTTGGACTCGGCTTCCTCGGGCGGCATGAAGGTCAGGACCCTGGCGATGGCTGTGTCGAGTTTGGCCAGATCGACGATCTCGGCGGCCCCGGCGCGGTTCAACTCCACCGCCGCTTCCATCAGGTTCAGATCACCAACAGCGACGGCGGCTTGCTGCAGGTCGGCCGCCTGGGCCAGAAGCGAGCGGCGGGCCTGCGCCCAGTCGCTGTCCACCGCTTGGCGGGCGGCGCGGACAATCTTCAGCGCCTGAAGAATGCGGGCCTGATCGGGCGACTTGCGCGCATCGCTCTTGCGTTTGCGCGGGCCGGCGTATTCGCCGCTGTTGAACCTGCGACGATCGGGTCCGACGTAGTGGACCGCCTCGACCCAGTCGCGCGGCTTCAAGGTCACGGCCTCGAGGCGGCGGGTCAGGTCCTTGATGGTGTAGGGCTTGCGCAGGAACTCGTGCACGCCGCTGTCCCGGGCGCCCAAGATCGCCTGGGCGGTGGCCTCGCCGGTGACCATGAGGATCGGGGCCTTGCGGCAGGGCAGGTCGCTGCGGCGCAGCGCCCGGGCGAGACGCGCTCCGTCGAGGTCCGGGCCGGAATGTTCCAGAAAGATGATCTGCGGGTCAAAGGCCCGGGCCGCCTGGATGGCGCGCGCGTCCGTCGGCGCGGCCCAGATCTGACAGTTGACGAGGCTCCGGAGCAGATCCTGCAGCAGCTTCACCGAGGCCGGCTGCGGGTCGACGATCAGCACCCGCTGCAGATGCGGGACCATTCGCTGGATGACCTTTGGATCGGCGTTGAACACGGCGCGAACGCCTCCGGGAAAATGCAAATCGATCGGTGGCTTAGCGGGCTCCCGGTAAAGATCGCGTTGAGGACAGAGACCGCGACGTCCGGTCGCGCGCAGGATGGGCGCACCGCACTTCGCCGAAGAAGGCGGCAGGCGGACGCAGGATTGTCCGGGGCAGAGATTTCCTCCGCCCCGGAAAGGGTCTAGGGAGCCAGAAGAGACGCAGGAGCCCGACAGCCCCGATGACGCATGCCAAAGCCCGTCCGTTCGCCCCCGCCCGGCTGCTGGCCGTCGCCCTGTTGGCCCTGACGCTGGCCGCCTGCGGCGACAAGCCGGTGATCGAGACGCCGCCGGAAACCGGCGATGTGGTCGTCGCGCGGGTCGAGGGCCAGCCAATCTGGGCTTCCGACGTCAAGCGCGAGGCCGTCGCCCAGGGGATGATCGGCGAGGGCGAGCCGCTGGACATCCAGTCCAACATGTTCCGCCAGGTCCTCGACGAGGTGATCGATCAGGAGCTGCTGGCCAACGAGGCCATCGCCCGTGGCCTCGACAAATCGCCGGCCGCCGAACGTCGCCTTGCCGCGGCGCGTAAGCGGATCCTGGCTGACATGCTGGTCGAGACCGTCGTCGAGAAGGCGGTGACCGAGGAAAACATCCAGAGCCTCTATCGAGAACAGCAGAAGCTCTCGGCGCAATCGGAAGAATACAAGGCCCGCCAGATCGTGCTGCCAAACCAGGCCGCGGCCGAGGATGTGCGCAAGCTCCTGGCCGCCGGCGCCTCGTTCGACGCCCTGGCGATGGAACGCTCGATCGATAGCGCGACCCGCTTCAACGGCGGCGACTTCGGCGGCTATTTCACGCTCGACGTCATGTCGCAGCCCTACCAGGACGCCTTGTAATCGGCGCAGCCGGGTCAGCTGGTCGGGCCGTTCGCGGTCGAGGGCGGCTGGGCCATCGTGCGGGTCGACGAAAAGCGTCCGGAACAGCCCATCACCATCGAGGCCGCTCGTCCGCAGATCGTCCGCTTCCTGACCTACGGACAGGTGCGCGACCTGCTCGAAAAGCAACGGAGCGGCGCGAAAATCGAGATTCTCATCCCGCGCGGGCAAGCGGTGCCCGGCCAGCCCAGCGAACCGGCTGCCGCCCCGCCACCGCAACCTTCCGCCCCGGCCCCGGCCGAAGCCGCCCCAAAGAGCCCGCCCGCGAAGAAATGAGCCGCAAGCCCACCAAGCCCGAGTCGTCCGCCAAGGCCCTGCCGGCCAAGGCCCTGGAAGTCGCTGCAAAGCCGGTCGAGGCCGTGGGCCAGGCGGTTGAGCGCGCGCTCGACCCGCTGGCCTCGGTGCTCAAGCGCGCGTCGCTCAAGCGCGCCCAGAAGGAGGCGGACCAGTTCAACGCAACGCCCGCCGCGCCAGCCGACACCGGGGCGGGCAAACCCGGTCTGGCCGTCTCCCCGCTGGCTGTCCCGTTTCCGAAGATCAGGCCGGTGGCCGGGGTTGAACTGGCGACGGCGCGGGCGGGCTTCTACAAGCACGAACGGGACGATCTGCTCCTCCTGCGCTTCGCCGAGGGCACGAGCTGCGCCGGGGTGTTCACCCGCCATGGCGTCGGCTCCGCACCGGTCGACTGGTGCAAGCGCCAGCTCGTGGCCTCGAAGGGGGAAGACGTCCGTGCGCTGGTGGTCAACGCCGGCTGCGCCAACAGCTTCACCGGCAGGCCGGGCGCCGATGCTGTGCGGCGTGTGGCGACGGCGGTCGGCAAGCGGTTCGACTGTCGGCAACGCGATGTCATGATGGCCTCGACGGGCGTCATCGGCGTTGTGCTGGACGACGCGAAGATCACCGCCCGACTGGCGGAGGCCGAGGGCCGGCTCAGCGCCGACAACTGGACCGCCGCGGCGCGGGCGATCATGACCACCGACACCTTCCCGAAGGGCGCGCAGGCCAGCGCGGTGATCGACGGAGAGACCGTGAGGATCGCCGGGATCTGCAAGGGGTCGGGCATGATCGCGCCTGACATGGCCACCATGCTGGCCTTCGTGGTCACCGACGCCAACATCTCGCCCGCGGCTCTGCAGACCCTGGTCAGCCTGTACACTCGTTCGACGTTCAACGCCGTGACGGTGGATGGGGACCGCTCCACGAACGACACCCTGCTGCTGTTCGCCACTGGCAAGTCGGGGGCGCCGCGCATCAGCCGCGCCGGCGACAAGCGTCTGGCGGATTTCCGCGAGAAGCTGGAGGCGGTTCTCCTCGACCTCGCCCTGCAATTGGTGCGGGACGGCGAGGGGGCGAGCAAGTTCGTCAAGATCACGGTCACGGGCGCGGAGAGCCATGCTTCGGCCCGCAAGATCGCCCGGACGGTGGCCGAGAGCCCGCTGGTCAAGACGGCCTTTGCCGGCGAGGACGCCAACTGGGGTCGGATTGTCATGGCGGTGGGCCGGGCCGATGAGCCGGTCAATCGCGAAAAGATGACGGTCCGGTTCGGCAAGCTGATCGCCGCCCAGGACGGCATGGTCGCAGCGAACTACTCAGAGGCCCGGATGAGCGCCTACATGAAGAAACAGGAGCTGGAGGTCAGCGTCGATGTCGGTGTTGGTCGCGGCCACGCGGTCATCTGGACCTGCGACCTGACCAAACAGTATGTGGCGATCAACGGCGACTATCGCTCCTAGCCGATTGGCAGGCGGCCCAACCCGACGCGGGCCGCCCACACAATCGATGAGCCAGGCTCAGTTCACCAGTTCGTGGATGCTCTTGAGCGTCTTCAGGAGGTCGGCCGCCCCATCGAGCGGCAGGCAGCTGAGCGGATCGCAGAGCGCCTTGTCCGGCTCGGGGTGGAACTCCAGGAACACCCCGTCGGCGCCCGCTGCGATGGCGGACCGGGCGATGACGGGCACACCCGCGCGGCGGCCGCCCGTCGAGGCGCCGCCCGTGCGCGGGTCAGCGCCGGGGAGCTGGACGGCGTGCGTCGCGTCGATGGTCACCGGCGCACCCAGCTTCCGCATCTCGCCGATGCCCAGCATGTCGACGATCAGGTTGTTGTAGCCGAAGGAATTGCCGCGCTCGCAGAGCAGGGTCATCTCCGCGCCGCCGGTGGCTTCCTTGATCTTGTCGAGGATGTTCTTGCAGTCCCAGGGGGCCAGGAACTGGCCCTTCTTGACGTGGATCAGGCCGCCGGCGGCCTGGGTCGCGCGGGCGGCGGCGACGACCAGATCGGTCTGGCGGCAGAGGAAGGCAGGAATCTGCACGAGATCGGCGACAGCGGCGACGGGCTCGCATTCCTCCACCGTGTGGATGTCCGTGCAGATCGGCACGTTGAGCTCGGCCTTTACGGCCGCGAGGATCTCGAGGCCCTTCTCGAGGCCCGGCCCGCGGTAGCTCTTGAGAGAAGAGCGGTTGGCCTTGTCGTAGCTGGCCTTGAAGACGTAGGGCAGGCCGAGGTCGGCGCAGATCGCCTTGAGCGTGCGACCCGTGTTCATCGCCAGATCGAGATCCTCGATGACGTTCAGGCCAGCGATCACGGCCAGGGGCGCGCCCTCGCCAAAGGTGATGTTCCAGCGATCGAGGGTCAGCGCGCTCATGGGTCCTCCGTCTTGATTGGCGGCCTCATAGCAGACAAAAGGCCGTTGTCGCCCCCTCGCGAGGCCAGATCGCGCCTGTTCGGGCGCCGATTCAGGTTCCCCGAAGCCCCTTCGCGTTCTAGGGGCAGGGTATGAGCAAACCGATCGTTCTCGTCGCCGCAGCCGCCCTGATCGACGCCGACGGCCGCGTACTGATCTGCCAGCGGCCCAAGGGCAAGCAGTTGGCGGGCCTCTGGGAGTTCCCCGGCGGCAAGGTGGAAGCCGGCGAGACGCCGGAAGAGTGCCTGATCCGCGAACTGAAGGAGGAGCTGGGCATCGAGGTCCGCGCCGCGTGCCTGGCCCCGTTCGTCTTTGCAAGCCACGGTTATGATTCGTTTCACCTCCTCATGCCATTGTTCCTGCTGAGGCGCTGGGATGGTGTGATCACGGCGCACGAGCATGAGGCGCTGGCGTGGGTGAAACCCAACCAACTGTCGCAGTATCCCATGCCGCCGGCGGACGAGCCGCTGGTCGCCTGGCTGCGCGACGTGGTCTGATCGGGCGCTTCCTCGTAGACCAGCGCGGCGCGACGGCCGTTGAATACGGGCTGATCTGCGCGCTTGTGTTCCTTGTGATCGTCACCTCGGTCAGCCTGTTCGGCACAAAGACGACGGGAATCATCGAGACCGTGTCGGCCGCCGTGTCCGCAGCCATCGGCGGGTAGTCCGAAGATCTCAGCCTGTTCAGCCCCGCGGCGCTCGTCCACCCGCGCTGCGCTCGCTCACGCCCAGAGCGTCCGCCAGACGCGTCCGCGCGCTGCCCGGCCGGAGCGGCTTCTGCTGACTTTCGTGCGGAGCCCAGCCCGTCACAGTCACTATCTCGAACGTGGCCGAGACCTTCCCGTCGAGCCCGGAGAATCGTTGTTGATAGAGCTCAAGCGCCCGGAAGAGGACGGCGCGCGGCAGGGGCCTGCGAGACCGCTCCAGCAGGACATTCGTCTCCCCCATCGCGCGCAGATCACGCAATAGCGACAGAGGGTGGGTGTAACGGACCGTAACCCGATCGACGTCGGAGACCGGGAGGGCGAAGCCGGCCCGCTGCAGGAGACCGGCGCCGTCGATCGCGTCGGCGAAGGGGGAGACCCGTAGCGCGGCGCCGCCGCTGATCTCGGCCTCGGCCGCCATGAGGCACTGCCGAAGTTCGGTCAGGGTCGCCCCGCCAAGGAAGGCGCCGATAAAGAGGCCATCCGGCTTCAGGATCCGGCGGATCTGGACCAGGGCGCCGACCAGATCGTTGGTCCAGTGGAGGGACAGGGTCGAAACGACCAGGTCGATGCTTTCCAGCGCGAACGGGAGACGCTCCTCGTCGACGACGAGCCGCGGGCCAGCCCGACCGCCGAGCATGGCCGCCGACAGGTCGGCTTCGACCAGCAGATCGATCTTGGCCGCTGCGTCGCTGTCGGCCAGGGCACGCGCGAAAGCCCCGTCTCGCGCGCCCAGGTCGACGGCGAGGGGAAACGCGCGCAAGATTGGCTCGAGCCGCTCCACAGCGTCGGATGCCGCCCGGGCCTTGAGGAACGAAGCCTGGGCGAAACCTGGCGCGGCGCGGTCCAGGCGCCGGCGATGCAGCGCACGATCGAAGAGAATGGGCGGGGCGGACATGTCGGCCGAAGATGGGCCTTTCCGAACGCGTTGGAAACCGGGCCCCGTCATCATCGGTGCGGCGAGGCGCGCCCTGGATCTGATCCTCCCGCCGACGGCTCTCGATGGTGGGCCTGCTCAGTCGGCGGGCCTGAGCGCCGAAGCCTGGTCCCGCATCACCTTTGTCGAGGAACCAGTCTGCGACGGCTGCGGGCTCCCGGTCGAGTTCGCCCTCATGGGCCGGTGCGCCGCCTGTGAGGCGCGGCCGCACAGGTTTGACCAGGCGCGTGCAGCCTGCCTCTACGACGAGCACAGCCGCGATGGCATCCTGCAGTTCAAGCACGGCGACCGAACCGATCTGGCCGGCCAGTACGCCCGCTGGATCTCGCGCGCGGCCGCTTCCCTGATAGCGGAGGCGGACGTCGTGACGCCGACCCCGCTCCATCGCTGGCGGCTTCTGAGCCGGCGGTACAACCAGTCCGCCGAGATCGCTAGGCGCCTGGCGACGTTCACCCCCCTCGCCTTCCTTCCCGACGTGCTGGTGCGACGGCGCGACACGCCAACCCAGGGCGGACGCAGCGCCTCCGGGCGGCGGCGCAATGTGGCTGGCGCCTTCACCGTGCCGCCCGGAAGGCGAAAGCAGGTCGAGGGCCGGCGGGTGTTGCTGATCGACGACGTGCTGACCACCGGCGCAACAGCGGACGCCTGCGCCAGGGCGTTGAAACTGGCCGGCGCCAGTTGGGTCGGACTGGCCGTCGTGGCGCGGGTGCGCGGCCGAGATCCGATGTAAGAA
>VFQU01001745.1_pt1 | contig 11902 bp, 11 predicted proteins | sample 3512311 | NCBI WGS metagenome assembly VFQU01 (sample SAMN10412377, study PRJNA504923) | tailings metagenome | isolation source: Relicate 3 Philex TSF3 active mining site | place: Philippines: Tuba, Benguet | collected 2017-08-29 | reverse complement strand
ACGGTTGGTGGTGGGCGAATACTGACTGGGGCGACCGCCCGGCGCCACATCGCCCCAACGACCCCACCCACTGGCGCCCCCTTCCCCAGCCGCCTGCCGCCCCGGACGGGGGCAAGTGATGCCGCTCTGCACCGTCGAACAGGCCGCCGCCCGGCTCGGGATCGCCGAACCCTGGCGCCTGCGGGATCTCGCCGTGCTCGGCGGCGCGCCGCAGCCCTACGGCCCGATGCGTGTGGAGGGGTCCGCCTTCTCCATCATGCTCGACGAGGACGACGTGGCGGCATGGGACCGCGCCGGCCGGCCCATCGCCGACAGCCGGTATCGTAGCCCCACCCCTTGACACCCGCCCCCGGCGGGACTCCCCTTCGCAGCCCTGAGTGAGAGCAGGCCATGCCCATCAAACGCCGCCAGCGCCGGCACGGGGACGCCCCGGCCGGTTGGAAGTATCGCGACGGTCGCCCGCGCTGGGAGCCGGCGCCGGGGCTGCGCAAGGCCGGCTGGCGGGGCATGAACCTGCAGGACGGCGCCGGCCAGTGGCTCAGCCGCGGGGCCTCGATCGACGCCGCCGACGCCATCGCCCGCGCCGTAGAGGCCTGGCGCGGGGGCGAGCCGGTCCCCGCCCATCTGTCCGCCATCGCTCCCCCCGGCGCCTGCGACCCCGCCGCCGCCCCCGCCGCCGGCGGCGCCCGCGACCCGTTCAGCCTGGGCGTCCTGCTCGACGACTATCTGGAGGACCTGGGCCGGCGCCGCGCCGCCGGCACGGTGCGCGACTATCGCGGCAAGCTGGCCCGGCTGGTCGACGCCTTCGCCGGCTTCGCCGACCTGCCGGGGCGCAAGGACGCCGCCGGCCAGGCCCGCCGCGCCGCCGCCGTCGCCGCCGTGCGCGGCATGTCCATCTTCTCCTTCGCCCCGGCCGAGACGAAGTCCGGGCTGTACGATCCCTGGACGGCCGCCTACGAGGCCCTGCGCGCCCACGCCGGGGTGGGCCAGGCCTATGGCTCCATGGCGGCGGCCGGGGCCTTTCTCACCTGGGTCAACCGCCGCCGCACCCGCAAGGTGCCGGGCAAGGGCAGCAGCTGGGCCGGCGCCGTCGAGCGCCAGACGCCCCAGGGGCGGATCGTCACCTGGACCTGGCCCGAGGTCGCGGCCGTCATCGCCGCCGCCGACGCCATGGGCCGCGCCTCGATCGGCGACGCCGTGGTGCTGGCGCTGGATCTCGGCTGGTCGCAGGTCGACGTGCTGGCCCTGACCTGGGCCCAGATCGACGGAACCCGCGTCGCCGGCGCCCGCCAGAAGACGGGCAGGAAGGGGGCCACCCCCCTGCTGGCCACCCTGGGCCAGCGCCGCCTGCTGCAGATCCGCGCGCGCCAGGCCGCCCTGCGCGCCGCCGCCGAGGCCGCCGGCCGGCCGCCGCCGGCCCTGCCGCATGTCATCGTCTGCGAGGCCACCGGCCGCCGCTGGGGCAGCGACAACTTCCGCCGCCGCTTCGCCGAGGTCCGCGCCCGCGCCGCCGCCGACAACCCGGCCCTGCCCGCCCTCGCCGACAAGCAGTTCCTGGACCTCAGAGACACACTGTTCACCTGGGGCCGCAAGGCCGGGCTCGACCATCGCGGCGTCGCCAGCCGCACCTTCCAGTCGCTCGGTTCCATCGGCCAGCTCGAGGACCGCCACTACGGCGAGATCGACCAGGAAACCGCCGACGCCGCCGCCCTCCTGCTGGAGGCGGAGCTGGAGAGAATGGGCGTCCGACTTTGACCCCCAATCGCAACCGGTAACGCCCCCGCCCGCCCCATCGCCGCGCCGCTTTCCTCAATGATTTCAACGCCCACGGGGCGGCGGCTGATAACTCTTAATCAGCGGGTCCAAGGTTCGAATCCTTGTACACCCACCATCTTCCGCAAGTGTTTTCGGCGCGCTGATCGCGCCTTGTGCGGAACAATCCGGCAAGTGCGAATATGACGCGCGGCGATGCACGTTCCGCGGCCGCTGGCCTGCCTTCCGACAAAAAGAGAGCCCGCGACGCGGCCCAGGCGTCACGGGCTCCCGAAAGCGATCGAGGGGGGGATCGCTAGAACCGGTATCCGAACTCGATGCCGAAGGTTCGCGGCGCCTGGTAGATGCGCAGCTGGCCGAGCGGGCCCAGACCGAAGGTGTTGTTGATGACCACCTCGTCGGTGAGGTTCTTGCCCCAGATGGCGACCCGCCAGCCGGAGTCGCCCTCAAGCGTGGCGGTCGCGTCGTACAGGGTGTTCGACGGCCGGACCTGAACGTCCGAGGTGCGGTTGATCACGCCGCCGCTGGTATACATGTCGTCGGTGTAGACGGCGTTGGCGTTCAGCGTGAGCTCGCCGACAGGCGTCATGGTCGAGTAGGTGATCCCGAAGCTGCCGGACCATTCGGGCGCGTAGATCATCGGCAGATCCGAGTTGTCGGTCGGGTTGTCGATGCCATCGCTGGTCAGGTCGGTGACGTTCTTCTCGAAGCCCGCGTCGAGATAGGCGAGGTTGGCGTTGATCCGCCAGCCGCCGCCGACGATCCACAGCACCTCGGCCTCGGCGCCTTCGATCTTGGCCTCGGCCGCATTGACCACGATCGACTCGTAGATGCCGCCGCTGGTGAGCCCCTGGACGCCCGTCTGCATGTCCGAATAGGTCGAGGAGAAGACCGCGCCGTTCAGGCGAACGCGGCGGTCGAACAGCTCGCTCTTGATGCCGACCTCGATGCTCTCGACCGTTTCGGCGTCGTAGGGCCCGGCCGAGGTGTAGGACGCGGCGCGGCCGTTGTAGCCCCCGCTGCGGAAGCCCTTGGACCAGGTCGCATAGCCCATCACCAGATCGGTGAACCGGTAATTGACCCCCAGCTTGGGCGAGAAGTTGTCCCAGTCATTGCTGTAGGTCATGGCCGCCGGGAAGAAGAGCGGCTGGTTGGTGAACTCCTTCTCCTCGTAGCTGTAGCGGCCGCCGAACGTCAGGCTGAGGCGGTCGGTGACGCTCCAGTCCAGCTGGCCGAACAGGGCCCAGGCGGTGTTTTCCTGACTGGCGATCTGGGGCACCTCGGCGCCGCCGTAGATGAGCCCGCCCTGGGTGTTGGTGATGTCGTAGCTTTGGTTGAGGTAGTAGACGCCGCCGACGTACTTGACCGGTCCCGCCTCGCCGGACAGCCGGATTTCCTGGCTGAATTGCTTATGGCTCTGGTCGCGGTAGGCGTAGAAGAAGTTGACCGGGCTGGCGTCGTAGTCGCTCTGAACCTTGTCGTCGAACTCGCGATAGCCGGTCACCGAGGTGAGCACCCCGAAGCCCAGGTCCCAGTTCATGGTCAGGGCGAGACCCCAGGTGTCGATCTTCGCGAAGGTCGGGGTGTTGCCGTAGACGTTGTAGACGTTCTTCGCCTTCTGGCGGTCGGCGGCGGGGAATACCGGCGAGCCGGTATCGGGGCCGAAGTTGTAGTAGACCTGCCCGGGCAGCGCCGCGTTCCGGAATGAGGCGCCGGAGCCGCGCTCGGTGTCGAAGTCGCCGACCAGCGTCAGATCGAACACGTCGTTCGGCTTCACCACCAGGGTGGCGCGACCGGAGAAGACTTCGTTGTCGCCCTCGTCGACGCCGCGCGTCACATTGCGGAAGTAGCCGTCATAGGTCTTGTAGAGGGCCGACACCCGCAGGGCGGCTATATCGCCAAGCGGAACGTTGACCGCGCCCCTGGCCTCGAACCGGCCACGGTCGCCGACCGTGCCGCGCACCTCGGCGCTGAGCGGATCGCCCGGGGTCGGGGTCTTGGTGCGGACACTGACCACGCCGCCGATGGTGTTGCGGCCGTAGAGCGTGCCCTGCGGGCCGCGCAGCATCTCGACCGAGCCGATATCGAAGAAGTCCTGCAGCGCGCCGCTGTTGCGCGCGAGGTAGACGCCGTTCATCTCGACGCCGACGGACGGCTCGAAAGTCGATTCCACGTCGGCGAAGCCCAGGCCGCGAATGTAGAAGGCGCTGGCGTAGGGGTAGGCCCCGACCGGCGCCAGGACGACGTTGGGCGCCTTGGCGCTGAGATCGGTGAGGTTGGTGACCGCCTGGGCCTCGAGCTGGCGCTCGCCGAAGGCCGACACGGCGGCCGGGACGTCCTGGAGGTTCTCTTCCCGCTTCTGGGCGGTGACGACGATTTCCTCGACCTGGGCGCCCGGCGAGGCGGCGTCCTGCGCGAGCGCCGGGACTGCCGAGGCGGCGGCGATGGCGATCACCGCAGCGGACGAAAACAGACGGATTGCGACCGTACGGCGCATCTTGCTCCTCCCCATGAATATTATCGGTCAGCCTTGTGGCTGTTGGGCATGAGGATGCGCGATGGACGATCTATGTCAATCTATATGACGATCTTTCGGTGATTTTTCGTCAGTTTGAATGACGATCAGGAAACGCGCCTGCGCACTTCGGCAAGGGCTTGCCCATACATGCGCCTGGTATTTTCCTCAATTCTTTCAGCCGACAAGGGCGGCTGGAGGTCCGCGACAAAGACCCAGTCGACCGCACATCGGGTATCACCAAGCGGCGTGACCTTGAGGGTCGAGCTGTGCTCGCCGAGCAACGGTGCGTCCACGAGACTCCACGCCATCATCATCGCAGCGTTGTCGTAGAGTTCCAGCCGCTCGGCCGTTACGCGATCGCCAAGCGCGGCACGACGGACCTCGCCCCAGGCGGCGTTATCCCTGTCGCAAGCCGTGACGCCCGGGAACCATCGATGCAACCCGTGGAAAGCTCCCATCACCTCCCACACTGACCGGGCCGACACATCGAACTCTTCATGCAGGCGAACTTCCACAGCGACCTCCTATTTATCAATTTTGTTGACAATAGGATGACGCCTGCGCGCCGATCAACCGTCGGACTTCGGTCGCGGCCAGTCGGTGATGGGCGGGCCCCAGTCGGCCGAGAAGGCCTTGATCAGGTTGTCGACGTTGCGGCCGCCGATACGCCGGCGCAGCTCGGCCTGCAGGTCGGACATGACCCTGTCCGCATCCTGGCGCATGTCCTGGCCGCGGGGAGTGAGGGCGACAGTCTTGGCCCGGCCGTCCTCGGCGTCCTCGCGCAGCTCGAGCATGCCGAGCTCGACCATCTGGTTGATGGTGGTGTGGACCGCCTGGCGGCTGATGCCGAGGTTGCGGGCGATATCGGACGGCTTGTGCACGCCCATGACGACATTGGCCATCACCATGGACTGCGGCCGGGTGACCTGATTCCAGCCGCGCGCCTGCAGATAGCTCTGCAGGCCATCGTCGAACCAGAAGAAGGCCTGCAGAAGCGGGACAATGAGGGTGTCGGCGCCGATCATGACTCGCTTCGTCGTTCCGTTGTTTGGGCGCACAGTAGGGGGCGACGCGCGCCCGTCAACGCGACAGCGGAGCGCAACCGCAGGCTATTTCATCAGTTTAGTTGACGAAAATGTCCCAGCCGCTAGGGTTGGATCAACGTCCGCGAAACGCGGCTTGGGGAGAGAACGAATGCGTACCGCGGGCATCAACCACCTGGCCCTCGTCTGCCGCAACATGCAGGAGACGGTGAAGTTCTATACCGAGGTGCTGCAGATGCCCCTCGTCAAGACGGTCGCCCTGCCCGACGGCGGACAGCACTTCTTCTTCGACTGCGGCGGCAATGCTCTGGTGGCGTTCTTCTGGTGGCCCGAAACGCCCGCCGCCGCGCCCGGGATCGCTTCGGTCCGCAGCTTCCCCAGCGATTCCAAGACGGCCGTGGGATCGCTGAACCACTTGGCGTTCGACGTCGATCAGGACGAACTGGTCGCCTGCCTGGAGCGCCTGAAGGCGGCGGGCGTCGAACATGTGCCCGCCGTGGTCAACCACGATGACAGCCCGGGCGGCGTCTCGGCCGAGATGCACCCCGGCGTGTTCGTCAAGTCGGTCTATTTCACCGACCCCAACGGGATCATGCTGGAGTTCGCCTCCACCACGAAGGTCTTCACCGAGGAAGATATCCGTCATGCGCCGGCCGGCGCGACCGTGGAGGTGTGAGCCCATGCCTCGTCTCCGCCAGGTTCCACGCGCCGAGGTCGATCAGGGCACCGGCCTTCGCATGTACAATCTGCTGTTCGGCGACCGCGACCCGGTCACGCATCCGGGCACGGCCACCGGCACCCCCGGCAACTGGTGGACCGTCTTTGCCCTGGTGCCAGACTGCCTGCACCACGCCTGCCAGGGCTTTGGCTTCTATCGCAGCCCGGACCGGAAGATCGACCCGGTGCTGCGCGAACTTGGCCAGACCCGCGCCGGGTTCAACAAGGCCAGCCAGTTCGTCTTCTCCCAGCACTGCAAGTCGCTGCGCGGGCTGAAGGTCAGCGAAGAGAAGATCGCCGCGGTGCCGCATTGGGAGGTGGCGACCTGCTTCAACGAGCAGGAGCGGACCGTGCTGGCCTATACCGACTATCTGACGCTGCAGAACGGCCGGGTTCCGGACCCTGTGTTCGACAAGCTCAAGAGCTTCCTCTCGGACGAGGAGATCCTCGAGCTGACCTACATCACCTGCCTGTACGATATGCATGCCGTGATGACGCGAGCGCTGAAGCTGGAGTTCGACGATCGCGATGATCCGATCGTCGAGGTCGCCGCTCCCGAGGACTTTGGCGCGCTCGACTTTCTCGACACCGGCAATCAGCCCAAGGCCGACTAGTGGCGCTGGACGCGCTGTTCGAACCGTTCGCGCTCAAGTCGCTGCGGACCTCGAACCGGATCGCCATGGCGTCGATGGCGCGCTGGGCCACGCCCGGCGGCGACCCGGCGCCCCTGGCAGACTTCTATCGCCGCCGGGTCGAGGGCGGCGCGAGCCTGATCCTGACCGAAGGGGCCAATCCCGCGCGGGACGCGGCGGGCAACGATCCTTGCTCGCTGAAACTGCACGGCCGGACGCTCGAGAGCTGGCCGGGCGTGATCGAGGCCGTCCATGAGGCCGGCGGCGCGATCGTGCCTCAGATCTGGCACTGCGGCGCCACCGCCAAGCCGGGCCAGCCCTGGACGCCGCCGACGCCGTTCGAGAGCCCGTCCGGCCGTCAGGCCCCGGGCATGGAGCGCGGCGTGGTCATGGACACGGCCGCCATCGAAGCAACCATCGCCGCTTTTGCTGGGGCAGCCGCAACTGCCAAGGCGCTGGGGTTCGACGGGGTCGAGGTGCATGCGGGGCACGGCTACCTGCTGGACCAGTTCATGTGGTCGGCGACCAACAGTCGGACCGACCATTGGGGCGGCCCGACGCTGGCCGACAGATCGCGGTTCCCCCTGGCCGTCGTGCGGGCCGTCAGGGCGGCTGTCGGGCCCGATTTCGCGATCCTGCTGCGCATCTCCCAATGGAAATCGGCAGACCCGTCCGCGCGGCTGGTGGAGACGCCGCAGGCATTGGAGGCCTGGCTTGACCCGTTCATCGACGCCGGCATCGATATCGTCAGCGTCTCGCAATTGCGCTGGGACGCGGCCGAGTTCGAAGGCTCGCCGATGGGGCTGGCAGGCTGGACCCGCACGCTGCTTGGCGTCCCCGTCGTCCTCGCTGGCGGCGTCGGCATGAGCGGGGACTTCATCCAGACCTTCATGGGCCAGAGCGGTGCGCCACAATCGGTGGAGCCCGTCGCGGCGAGACTGGCCGCGGGTGAGTTCGACCTGATCGCGGTGGGGCGAGGCATGCTGGCCGATCCCGACTGGGGCCGGCGCGTGCGTTACGGCCTGCCGCTTTCGGCCTGCTCCCCTGCCCGGCTGACCGCCGGGCTCACGCCTTCAGATCAGGAGCGCCCCGCATGACCGCCAAGGTTCTCATCGTCTTCTATTCCCGCGACGGATCGGTCGAGACGCTGGCCGGCGCCATTGCCGAGGGCGCCAGTGCTTCGGGCGCCGAGGTGCGGATCCGCAGGGTGCGCGAGCTTGTCGGACCGGAAGTCATGGCCATGGTCGAGGGCTGGAGCGAGCGCGCCGAACGCATGAACGCCGCCTATCCCGCTCCGACCGCGGAAGACGCCGAATGGGCGGACGCCATCATCCTGGGCTCGCCTACCCGTTTCGGCGGCGCGGCGTCAGAACTCCGCGCCTGGCTGGAGGGGCTCGGCGCGCTCTGGTTCTTTGGCAAGCTGATGGGCAAGGCTGGCGGCGCCTTCACCTCGACCGCCAATCCTCATGGCGGCCAGGAGACCACCATCCTGTCACTGTACTCGGCGCTGGCGCATCTGGGATTGATCATCGTGCCTACCGGATACGGCGACCCGTCGCTGTTTGGCGCCGGCACGCCATATGGCGCCTCGTCGACCTCGGGCGGAACGGCGATCCCTCCCACTGAACAGGCGTTGGCCGCCGCGCGCTATCAGGGTCGCCGCACAGCCGAGGTCGCAGCCAGGCTGCGCGCCTAGACCTTCTTGTCGCGCCCCGCCCACCAGGGCGCGCGCAGTTCGGTCTTGAGGACCTTGCCAGCGGCGCTACGGGGCAACGGGGCGTCCATCACCTGCAGGCTGCGCGGCGTCTTGTAGCCGGCGATATCGGCCCGGCAGTGGGCGGCCAGGTCATCGAAATCCAGGCCGTGCCCGGGCTTCAGCACGACGATGGCGTGGACGCGTTCACCCCATTTGTCATCCGGGACGCCGATCACGGCGCATTCCATGACGGCGGGATGGCGGGACACGACATTCTCGACCTCGATCGAGTAGACGTTCTCGCCGCCGGTCACGATCATGTCCTTGAAGCGGTCGGTGATGTAGACGAAGCCCGCCTCGTCCATGAAGCCGGCGTCCCCCGTCCACATCCAGCCGTTCCGCAGCGCTCGCGCCGTTTCATCCGGACGGTTCCAGTACCCGGCCATCATGTTGTCGCCGCGGCCGATGATCTCGCCCAGGGTGCGACGGGGAACCTCGTTTCCGTCAGGATCGACGACCTTGATCTCGTAGCCATAGGCCGGCTGACCGACCGACTTCATCTTCTCGGGGTCTGCGCCGGGACGATGGTGCCGGGCCTCGAGGAAGGTGTGGGCGCCCATCTCGGTCATGCCGAACCCCTGGACGAAATCGACGTCCGGGAAGGCTGTCCTGGCGACATCGTATGTGCCCAGGGGCATCGGCGCGCCGCCGTAGCCCAGCACCTTCAGGCGCCTGGCCGCCTCCGATCGGGGATGGCGCGCCAGCCGGTCGATGATTGCGGGAACCGTGAAGATGTGGGTGATGCCCCAGCGCTCGATCAGGTCCAGCATCACCGTTTCGTCCAGGCGCCGGACGAAGACGTGGGTCCCGCCCACCATGGTGGCCATGAAGGTCCCGATGTCCGCGAGGTGAAACATCGGCGCCGAGTGCAGGTTGACGATGTCGGCGTCGACCTTCAGCGACATGGTCAGGTTCATCGCCATGGCCGCCAATGAGCGATGCAGCAGCATGACGCCCTTGGGCAGCCCGGTGGTGCCGCCGGTGTAGAAGATGCCGGCCAGATCCGCGGCGTCGCGTTCGATCTCCGGTGCAGGCTGCGCCGAGGCGATCAGCGTCTCGAAGGCGTGGTCCGCTGTGGCGTCCGGGCCGTCCATGGCGATCCATTGGGCGACGCTTGGCAGGGCGGGCTTCAATCCGGCAGCGACGGCGGAAAACTCCTCGCCGAAGAAGATGGCCGACACCCCCGCGTCCTCAAGCTGGAAGCGGGTCTCTGCCGGCGCCAGGCGCGTGTTCAACGGGACGATGCAGGCGCCGCTCCAGAGGATTGCGAAATAGGCCTCGAAGTAGGCGTCGCAGTTGTTGGCCAGGACCGCGACCCGGTCGCCGGGGCTCACGCCAATGTCTCGCAGAGCGCCCGAAAGTCTCTGCACGCGATCATGTACCTGCCGCCAGGTCCGCACACGATCGCCATCGATCGTGGCGATCGCATCGGGCCGCACCAGCACGGCGCGGCAAAGGGTCTGGGTCAGGCGCATGACGCTTGCTCCTCGTTGATCGGCCGGCTCTCAGATGACGCCGGCTTCCTCCAGCCGGGCCAGGGCGTCGGCGTCGAGGCCGAGGGTTCCGCCAAGGATCTCGGCGTTGTCCTGACCGACTGTCTGCGGTGCGATGGTGCGGACCGAGCCTGGCGTTTCCGAGAGTCGGGGAAAGCTGTTCTGCATCTTGATGCCAGGCCATCGGGGATGGTCCGCCATCTCGACGATGGCTTCGCGCGCCTTGAAATGCGGGTCCGCGAGCATGTCGGCCGGCTTGTAGATGCGGCCGGCGGGCACGCCGTGGCGCGTCATCAGGTCTTCCAGCTGCTCGACCTTTAGCGTCCGCGTCCAGTCGGCGATCAGCCGGTCCAGCTCGGTCTGGTTCCGGCCGCGAGAGGTGTGATCGACATAGCGAGGATCATCGGCCAGCTCGGGCCGACCCATCGCCTCGCACAGCCGGCGAAACACGCCATCGCCGTTGCCGCCGATCAGGTACTCCCCGTCGCTGCACGGATAGACGTTGGACGGCGCGATCCCGGGCAGGATGGCCCCCGACCGCTCGCGCGCCTCGCCGGTCGCGACATACTCCGGCACCAGGCTCTCCATGACCTGCAGCACCGCCTCGTACAGGGCGCTGTCGACGACCTGGCCCCGCCCGGTGCGATGGCGGTGCTCGAGCGCCGCGAGGGCGCCCAGGCAGCCGTAGGTCGCCGCCAGGCTGTCGCCGATAGAGACGCCCATGCGCGATGGCGGCCGGTCGGGCTCGCCGACGATATTGCGCCATCCACCCATGGCCTCGCCGATGCCGCCGAAGCCGGCGCGGTCGCTGTAGGGGCCGCTCTGTCCGTAGCCCGACATCCGCACCACAATCAGGCCCGGATTGGTCTCGTGGAGGGTGGCCGGCGCGAGGCCCCATCCCTCCAGCGTGCCCGGCCGGAAGTTCTCGATCAGGAAGTCGGCGCCATCGATCAGCTGGCGGGCGATCGCCTGGCCCTCAGGCTTGCGAAGGTCCAGCGAGACGGACTTCTTGTTGCGGGCGATCACCTCCCACCACACAGGCGCGCCGCGTCCCCAGGCCCGCATGGGATCGCCGACGCGCGGCGGCTCCAGCTTGATCACAGTGGCGCCGAGGTCGCCCAGCAGCTGGCCGCAGAACGGACCGGCGATCAGCTGTCCCGCCTCGATGACGGTCAGTCCGGCGAGGGGGCCGGTGTTGGAGGGCTTCGTGTCAGTAGCGGTCATGGCGCGTCTCAGGCGTCCTACGGGGCCAGCTCGCGTTTCATCGAACGAGCGGCGAGGAAGAAGTGCAGCGCCGCCCAGAAGAACAGGCTGACGATGATGATTAGGGCGGTCCGGATGCCGTCGGCGGACGCCACGCGGCAGGCCGTAGCCAGCGCCTCGCCCGGCGCGATGCCCGGACAGACGGCGGCGAACTCGCCGGCGTTGAAGGCGGCCGAGGCGAAATGGTCGCTGAGCCAGCCGGTGATGACCGGCCCCGTCGTCATGCCGACCATGCTCATGATCAGCGACAGCAGCGCGGTGGCCGAAGCGCGCATCCGGGGCTCGACCAGGTTGTGCGTCACCGCGAAGGTGGGACCAAAGTACATGCCCGAGAACAGGCCGGGCAGGATCAGAACCAGGATGGCCAAGGTCCACTCGGTCTGGGAGAAGCCCAGGATATAGGCCGGCCCGGCCAGCAGCATGGCGATGCCTGGCGCCCAGCCGTACCAGCGGACATCCTTCTTCACGAGCCGGTCGGTGACGAACCCGCCCGCCAGGTAGCCCCCGGCCAGCGAGATGGAGTTGACCACGACAAAGGCGAAGGCGGCGGTGGTGTAGTCGACGTTGAACGTCCGCACCATGAAGGGGTGCAGGAAGCTCATGCCGCTGAAGCCGACAAAGTTCACCACGACGGCGGCCATCAGGATGTGCCGGAAGGTAGGACTCGAGAACAGGCGACGCAGCACGTCCTTGAACGGCGGGGCTTC
>VFQU01001743.1_pt1 | contig 11908 bp, 8 predicted proteins | sample 3512311 | NCBI WGS metagenome assembly VFQU01 (sample SAMN10412377, study PRJNA504923) | tailings metagenome | isolation source: Relicate 3 Philex TSF3 active mining site | place: Philippines: Tuba, Benguet | collected 2017-08-29 | reverse complement strand
TGGTCGTGGTGCTGGTGGCGCTCTGCGAGAAGCTGGTGCAGCCCGCTCCCTGGCAGCGCTCGATCCTGTAGCCGGCGAGACCCGAGCCACCGGTATCGGTGGACGCGCTCCAGCTCAGGTTGATCTGGCTGCTGCTGGCCGCGCTGGCCGACAGGCTGGCCGGGGTCGACGGCGCCGTCGTGTCGGGCGTGCTGCCGCCGCTGAACAGCGAATACAGCAGGCGATTCGGCGAGCCGGTGCCGGGGCTGGTCACCTTGTTCGCGGTGGAGTTGCTGATGATCGCGTTGGTGACCTGGGTCGGGGTCGCCGTCGGGTTGTTGGCCAGGTACAGGGCCGCGACGCCGGCGACGTGCGGCGCCGCCATCGAGGTGCCGCTGATCGTGTTGGTCGCCGAGGTGCCGGTGTGCCACGCCGAGGTGATCGACGAGCCCGGCGCGAAGATGTCGAGGCAGGTGCCGAAGTTCGAGAAGCTCGAGCGGGCGTCGGTGTTGGTGGTCGAGCCGACGGTGATCGCGACGGCCGCACGCGCCGGCGAGTAATTGCAGGCGTTGGCGTTGTCGTTGCCGGCGGCGACCACCACGGTGACGCCGGCGTTGTGCATGCGCGCGACCGCGTCGTCGGTGGCGGTGGATGCGCCGCCGCCGAGGCTCATGTTGGCCACGGCCGGCTTGATGTGGTTGGCGGTGACCCAGTCCATGCCGGCGATCACGCCGGAGTTGGTGCCCGAACCGTTGCAGCCGAGCACGCGGATCGGCGAGATCCTCGCGCCCTTGGCGATGCCGTGGGTCGTGCCGGCGACCGTGCCGGCGACGTGCGTGCCGTGGCCGTTGCAGTCGTTGGTGCCGTTGCCGTCGGAAATCGCGGTGTAGCCGCCGATCATGCGCCCGGAGAACTGCGTGTGCGAGCCGAGCACGCCGGTGTCGACGATGTAGGCGTTCACGTTGGACGCCGTGGTGTCGTAGACGTAGTTGCCGTTGAGCGGCAGGTCGCGCTGGTCGACGCGGTCGATGCCCCAGGTGGCGCCGGTCTGGGTCGCATTGATGCTGACGACGCCGTCTTCCTCGACGTAGGCGACGCGGCTGTCGAGCACCAGGCGCTCGAGGGCCTTCTCGCTGGCCTGCACGACGAAGCCGCGCAGGGCATGGGTGAAGGTACGCTGCAGCTTGGCGCCGTGCTGGGCGGCCATCGTCTGCGCGGCCTGGGCCACGGAGGGAAGGTTGGCCCGATTGTCCTCGTTGCTGAGCACCGCGGCGTCGTCCTTGAGGACCACGATGTACTGGCCGGGAACCGGCTTCTCCACGAAACGAAGCTCGGAGGCGGTGGCGCCAAGGCTGCTGGCGCCGAGAACGGCGGCGATCGCAACCGGCAGTGCGCGACTGGCTGAACTCATCGGACGATGCTCCCCACGGAATTGGTGACGGTCTGGAATGTGAACCCACCCGCGCCGGCGAACCGGGCCCCTGTCGGGCGGATTAATCGAGCCTGAATCAGGCCGCGCAGAGTGATAGGACTCACATTCCCGCATGTCCAATGCGTTTTACGTATAAGGCTATGCTGTCGTTGCTATACCCTTTTTTCTTATGCATTTGCGACGTGATTCACACGACCGGGCGGTACTTGAAACGGCTGAACGCGGCCTTAAGCGGGGCTGCCTGCTGCGGCGCAGCAGGGCAATGCGTGCCGCGGTTGGCAGAATCACGGGGTTCGCACGTGTCCAAAGTCATGCCCTGCGCCGAACGGACGACGCCGCAGGGCCGTCCGTCGGCCCCCGCCAGGGGCGGACGTCGGCACGTTGCCCGCGTCCCGCTGCGGGCCGCGCGGCGGCGGAAGCGTCGGCACGGGCCGTGCGCACCGGCCGCCGCGGTGCGGGCGCTCATCGATTCGCGAGGATGATCGGATGGCGCTCACCCTGACCGGACTTCGCTGCCTGGTCGAGATCGTCGAGGCGAAGCTCAACATCAGCGCCGCCGCGCAGGCGATGCACCTGTCGCAGCCGAGTGTTTCGCGCCAGCTCGGGCAGGTGGAGGAAGCGCTCGGCTTCCTGGTGTTCGCACGCCACGGTCGCAACCTGATCGGCGTGACGCCGGCGGGCGCACAGGTGGTCGAGGTCGCGCGACGGGTGATCCGGGACGTCGACGGCCTGCGTGCCTTCGCCGCCAATGCGCGCGGCGAAGTGGCCGGCGAGCTCTCCATCGCCGCGCCGCAGGGCTACGTGCTGCACGTGCTGCCGCCGCTGCTCAGTCGCCTTCGCGAGCGCTATCCGGCGATCGCCGTGCGGATCCGCACGCTGGGCGAAGGCGAGCGGGTCAAGCCGGCCGAACACGATCGGTGCGACGTGGTGATGCTCAGCACCGCGGGCGACGAGCAGCCCGAGGGCATCGCCGTGCCGCTGTTCCGCTGGCAGCGGGTGGCGATCGTCGAGCGTTCGCACCCCCTGGCCGCCCACCAGGGCGCGCTGTCGCTCGACGAGCTCGCGCGCTGGCCGCTGGTCACCTACGAGGCCTCGCGGCAGCCGGACTCATCCTTCTGCCGGGTGATGGCGCGGGCCGGGCTGAAGCCGCATTTTTCCTGCTCCGCGCACGACGTCGACACGCTGAAGGCCTACGCACGCGCCGGCATGGGGGTCGGCCTGGTCGCCGAATTCTCGCTGGTCGCCGGCGATCGCGACCATTTCGCCGTGCTCGAGGTCGAACAGCGGCTGCCCGAATGCACCGCCTGGGCGATCCTTCCGCGCGGACGCGTGCTGCGCTACCCGACGCTCGACCTGCTGCGCCTGCTGGCGCCGCAGCTCGACGCCGAGGACGTCCGGCGGGCATCGCAGGGCATGGAGCCCGAGCGCTGGCCCGAGCCGCCGGGCTACCAGAAGGCCTGAGCGGCGTCGGTCGGCGCTCCGGGCGGGCGAGCGCGAATCAGGCGTCGCCGGCGCAGGCGCGGTCGCCTTCGAACCAGCCGCGGAGGGCTTCGCCGGCGCGTTCCCACTTGGCCGCGTCGTTGAGCCGGTGCTGGATGATGCGGGTCTGTCCGTCCCCGACGCGCTCGAGGTCGATCAGCTGCAGGTAGCCGGTGGCAGCCATGTTGCTGAAGTGCACGCTCACGCTCGCCGCGCCGCGCGCATCGTCGAAGCGGCCCTCGATCACCTTGCTGGCGCTGACGGTGAAGCTCCCCGCCATCGCCAGCCGATCCGCCGCCATCGCGATGTCCTCGCAGCGCGCGACGTTGGCGGCGACGATGCGGTAGGCGTCCGCCAGCCCTGCATCGGCGACGAAAACCTGGGTGCCGGCTGCCGAGGCGCGCAGCGCGTCGGGCGTGGCGGGCAGGCTGATGCAGCCGGACAGCAGAAGGGCGGCCAATGCCGCGGCAGCCGTTCGGGCGGCAGGACGGATGCAACCGCTCACGTCCAGCTTCACTCAGGCCGCCTCGAACCGGCCGAAACTTCGCAGCCGCTGGTAGCGCAGGTCGAGCAGACCCTGCGGGTCGAGCCGCTCGAGCTGATCGAGCTGTGCCAGCAGCGCCGCCTTGAGGCGCTGCGCCATGTCGGCCGGATCGCGATGGGCGCCGCCCAGCGGCTCCTTGATGACCTGGTCGATCAGGCCGAGTTCGAGCAGTCGCGGCGCGGTGAGGCCGAGCGCGTCGGCGGCGTCGCGCGCCTTGTCGGCGGACTTCCACAGGATCGAGGCGCAGCCCTCCGGGCTGATCACCGAGTAGGTGGCGTACTCGAGCATCAGCGTGCGGTCGCCGACGCCGATCGCCAGCGCGCCGCCCGACCCACCCTCGCCGATGACCGTGCAGACGATCGGAATGCGCAACTCGGCCATCTCGATGAGGTTGCGGGCGATGGCCTCGCTCTGGCCGCGCTCCTCGGCGCCGACGCCGGGATAGGCGCCCGGCGTGTCGATGAAGGTCAGCAGCGGCAGGCGGAATCGCTCGGCCAGCTTCATCACCCGCAGCGCCTTGCGGTAGCCCTCCGGGCGCGGCATGCCGAAATTGCGGCGGATCTTGGCCTTGGTGTCGCGGCCCTTCTGCTGGCCGATGATCGCCACGGCGCGGCCGTCGATGCGGCCGAGGCCGGCGACGATGGCCGGGTCGTCGGCATACGTGCGGTCGCCGGCGAGCTCGTGGAACTCCTCGCAGATCGCCGCGATGTAGTCGTTGGTGTAGGGCCGCTGCGGATGGCGAGCCAACTGCGAGACCTGCCAGGGCGTGAGCGCGCGGAAGATCTCCGCGGTGCGCAGCTTGAGCTTCTCCTGCAGCTTGGCGATGTCTTCGTCGATGTGGAACGCGGAGCCGTGGCTTGCATGGCGCAGTTCGGCGATCTTCGCTTCCAGTTCGGCGATCGGCTGCTCGAAATCGAGGAAATTGGGGTTCATCTGCAAGGGCGGGCGGGGCAGGCGCGGGAGTATAGCGCCGCCGGGCCGCGCGCCGCTTCTGGCGGTCCGGCGGCAGGAAGGCGAGACTGCCGCGATGAAACCGCTCGACATTGCCGTGGTCGGCTACGGCACGGCCGGCCAGGCGGCGGCGCTGTGCCTGGGCCGCGACGGCCATCGCGTGCAGGTGTTCGAGCGCGCGGCTGCGCCCGGCCCGGTCGGGGCCGGTCTGCTGCTGCAGCCCAGCGGCCTGCAGGCGCTTTGGCAGCTGGGCCTGCTCGCACCGGCCATGGCGCTGGGCCGGGTGGTGCGGCGTCTCTACGGCGATCTCGTCGACCGTCGGCCGGTCATGGACATGCGCTACGCCGGGCTGGACGCGCGCCTGTTCGGCCTGGGCATCCAGCGCGGCGCGCTGTTCGCGCTGCTGCACGAGGCGGCGTCCGCGGTGTGCACGCTGCATCCGGGCCACGCGGTCGACGACGTCGACGCGCAGAGCGGTCGACTGCGTCTGGCCGACGGACGCGGCGAAGGTCCGTTCGACCTGATGATCGCCGCCGATGGCGCCGCCTCTCGTTTGCGCGCGCAGCTCGGTCGGACGCGGGTCGATCGGCCGTATCCGTGGGGCGCGCTGTGGTGCCTGGTGCCCGAGCGCGACTGGGCGCATCCCGATGAATTGATGCAGCGCTATCGCGGCGCCAAGACCATGATCGGCATGCTGCCGGTCGGCGGCCGCCGCGACGATCCGCTGCCGAAACTGAGCTTCTTCTGGAGCCTGCCGGTGGCGCAGTTCGCGAACTGGCGGACCCGCCCGCTGGCCGAATGGCGTGCCGAGGTAGCCGCCCTGTGGCCGGAGATCGCCCCCTGGCTGGCGTCGATCGTCCGGCAGGAGCAGCTGGCCACGGCGAGCTATCGCGACAGTGTGCTCGCCGCCCAATGGCATCGCGGACGACTGGTGGCGATGGGCGACGCCGCCCACGCGATGAGCCCGCAGCTCGGCCAGGGCGTCAACATGGCGTTGCTCGACGCGCTGGCCCTGCGCGACGCGCTGCGCGGCGCGGGCACGCTCGACCAGCGACTCGCGGCCTATGCCGGCGAGCGTCGCGCCCACGTCGGCGTCTACCAGTTCTGGAGTCGCTGGCTGACCCCGCTGTTCCAGTCGGACAGCCGCGTCGCTGCGGGATTGCGCGACCTCGCCCTGCATCCCCTCGGCCGCCTGCCGGGCGGCCGCGGCAACATGCTGCAGGTGCTCGCCGGCACGCGTCGCGGCTGGTTCGGGCGTCTGCCGCTGACGCCGGGCTTCCTCGAGGCGATCGAGCGTTCCGGTCAGCGCCCGCAGGCTGATCCAGTGAGTTGACCGCGACGCCGCGGAGCCCGGCAGGACGGGTCAGTTCGACGCGCCGAGCAGCTCGCGATAGATCGCCAGGTCGGCGCTGCCGAAGCAGCAGAACAGCACGCGCTCGATCGTCGCGCAGGACGCCAGTTCGCGCTGCACGCTGGCGAGCGCGATCCTGGCCGCGGCCCTTGCCGGATAGCCGTAGACGCCGGTGCTGATGCAGGGAAAGGCGACCGAACGGGCGCGGATGGCCGCCGCGCAGCGCAGGCTCTCGCGATAGCAGGCTGCGAGCAGGTCAGGCTCGCCGTGCCCGCCGCCGCGCCAGATCGGTCCGACGGTGTGGACGACGTGGCGGGCGGGCAGGGCGAAGCCCGGCGTCACCCGCGCCTGGCCGGTCGGACAGCCGCCGATCGCGCGACAGGCGTCGAGTAGTTCGGGTCCGGCCGCGCGATGGATCGCGCCGTCGACGCCACCGCCGCCGAGCAGCGATTCGTTGGCTGCGTTGACGATGACGTCGACCGCCAGCGTGGTGATGTCGGCGCGCAGCGCTTCGAGCCGGGCGTTCAGGCCGCGCGCCTTCGATGCGCGGTCGCGGGCGCCGAGTGGCTCGCCATCGGATGCTCAGCCGCTCTCGGCGCGCGACGGTCCACCCTGCCCGCCGCTCCACGGCCGATCGATGGCGAGCTTGACCTGGCCAACGCCGGGCAGGGCGCGCAGCTCGCCGAGCAGCGAGGGCTCGGCGCGCACGCGCAGGGCGCCGTTGAGGTCGAGGCGTCCACTGGCGCCCTGCACGGTGGCGGCGAGACGCAGCGGCGTGTCGCCGGGGCGGAATGCCGCCATCAGCTTGTCGACGCGCTGCCACAGGCCGGGCTGGCGCAGGTCGAGCTCGATCTGCAGCAGCCGCCCGCGTTCGGCGCACAGCCGGGCGAAATCCCAGCAGCGCCGCGCGCGCAGGCTGAAGCCGCCGCTGAAGTCGTCCTCGCGCAGGCTGCCCTCGACCAGCAGGATGCGGTCGCGGGTCAGCAGCGGGCCGGCATCGGCGATGGCGTCGGAGAAGAACGCCACCTCGATGCGTCCGCGGCCGTCCTCGAGCTGGACGAAGGCCTGCAGGTCGCCGCGCCGGCGCAGACCGACGACGAGTCCGGCGACGACGACCTGGGCTTCGCCGCGGCGGTCGCGGCGCTGGTCGAACACCGCATCGAGGCCGGACAGGTCGTGGCCGACCAGGGCCTGCAGCTCGCCGCGCCAGGGATCGAGCGGATGGCCGCTGAGATAGTGGCCGAGCGTTTCGCGCTCGCCTTCGAGGCGGCGCTCCAGCGGCCACTCGGGGCAGCTCGGCATGGGGATGCGCACGCTCGCCGCGGGCGCGTCGAAGCCGCCGCCGAACAGGCTGTTCTGCCCGGCCTCGCGCTCGCGCGCCATCTGCTCGGCGGCGCGCACCGCCTCGGGAAGCTGCAGCATCAGGCTGGCGCGGTTGGGCCCCAGCGCGTCGAGCGCGCCGGCGTTGATCAGCGCCTCGACGACGCGCTTGTTGACCGCGTTGTCGCTGGCGCGCACGCAGAAATCGAGCAGGTCGATGTAGGCACCGTCGCGCTGGCGCGCCGCGACGATCGCCTCGACCGCGCCCTGGCCCACGCCCTTCACCGCGCCGAGGCCATAGCGGATCGTGCGCGCGTCGATCGCCTCGAACATGTGGCCGGCGGCGTTGACGTCGGGCGGCTGCACCTCGAGGCCGAGCTGGCGCGCCTCGTCGAGGAAGCCGACCACCTTGTCGGTGTTGTCCATGTCCGAGGACAGCACCGCCGCCATGAACTCGGCGGGGTAGTGCACCTTCAGCCAGGCGGTCTGGTAGGCGACCAGCGCGTAGGCCGCCGAGTGCGACTTGTTGAAGCCGTACTCGGCGAACTTCTCCATCAGGTCGAAGATGCCGGTGGCCAGTTTCGCCTCGATGCCGCGCTCGGCGCAGCCGGCCTCGAACTTGGCCCGCTCCTTGGCCATCTCCTCGGGCTTCTTCTTGCCCATCGCGCGGCGCAGCAGGTCGGCGCCGCCCAGCGAGTAGCCGGCCAGGACCTGGGCGATCTGCATCACCTGTTCCTGGTAGACGATCACGCCGTAGGTCGGCTGCAGCACCGGCTCGAGCAGCGGATGCGGATAGGTGACCTCGGCGCGGCCGTGCTTGCGCGCCACCCAGTCCTTGTCCATGCCCGAGCCGAGCGGGCCGGGTCGGTACAGCGCGGCCAGCGCGATGATGTCCTCGAAGCGATCGGGCTTGGCCTGCTTGAGCAGCTCGCGCATGCCGCGCGACTCGAACTGGAACACCGCCACGGTGGCGCCGCGCGAGAACAGCGCGTAGGTCCCCGGATCGTCCAGCGGCAGCGCCTCGATCTCGAGCGGCGCCTCGCCGGCCGCAGCGCGACGGCGATTGATCGCCTTCACCGCCCAGTCGATGATGGTCAGCGTGCGCAGGCCGAGGAAGTCGAACTTGACCAGGCCGACCGCCTCGACGTCGTCCTTGTCGAACTGGGTGACGATGCTGCGCTCTTCCTCCTCGCCCTCCTTGCCCGGCGGTTCGGCGAACAGCGGCGAGAAGTCGGTCAGCGCGGTCGGCGCGATCACCACGCCGCCGGCGTGCTTGCCGGCGTTGCGGGTGAGGTCCTCGAGCTTGAGCGCGAGGTCGATCAGCTCGCGGACCTCGTCCTCGCTCTGGTAGCGCTGGATCAGCTCGGCCGAGCTCAGCGACTGGTCGCGCGAGGCCTTCTCCGAGCGGCCCAGAGCGTCCTCCAGCGCGATGCCCAGCGTCATCGGGATCAGCTTGGCGACCGAGTCGACGAAGCCGTAGGGATGGCCGAGCACGCGGCCGACGTCGCGCACCACGGCCTTCGCCGCCATGGTGCCGTAGGTGATGATCTGGCTGACCTTCTCGCGGCCGTACTTGCGGGCGACGTAGCGGATCACCTCGTCGCGGCGATCCATGCAGAAGTCGATGTCGAAGTCCGGCATCGACACGCGTTCGGGATTGAGGAAGCGCTCGAACAGCAGGTCGTAGGGCAGCGGATCGAGATCGGTGATGCCCAGCGCCCAGGCCACCAGCGAGCCGGCGCCCGAGCCGCGGCCAGGACCGACCGGGATGCCGTTCTGCTTGGCCCAGTTGATGAAGTCCGCGACGATCAGGAAGTAGCCGGGAAAGCCCATCCGCACGATGACGTCGAGCTCGACGTCTAGCCGCGCGCGGTAGCTCTCGGGCGTGTGGCCCGGCGCCAGCGGCAGCCGGGCCAGACGCGCATCGAGGCCGGCATGCGCCTCGTGGCGGATCCAGCTCGACAGGTCGTGGCCCTCGGGCACCGGAAAGTCGGGCAGGAAGTACTTGCCCAGGCGCAGCTCGAGGTTGCAGCGCTTGGCCAGCTCGACGCTGTTCTCCAGCGCCTCGGGCAGGTCGGCGAAGCGCTCGGCCATCTGCTCGGGCGAGGCCAGGAACTGGCCCTCGCTGTAGTCGCGCGGCCGCTTCGGATCGGCCAGCACGCGGCCGCTGGCGATGCACACGCGCGCCTCGTGCGCTTCGAAATCGTCGGGGTCGAGGAAGCGCACGTCGCCGCTGGCGACCACCGGCAGATCGTGCGCCGTGGCCAGGCCCAGCGCCGCGTCATTCCAGGCCGCCTCGCCGTCGCGGCCGGTGCGCACCAGTTCGAGATAGAAGCGATCGTCGAACCAGCGCGCCAGCCGCGCCAGCGTCGATTCGGCATGGCCGGTGCGGCCGTCGGCCAAGGCGCGACCGACCGGGCTCTCGCGCCCGGCCAGCGCGACCAGGCCGGCGTTGTCCTGCGCCAGCCAGTCCTCGCGCACCACCACGTGATCGCCGCGATGGCCGTCGAGGAAGGCGCGGCTCAACAGCCGCGACAGGGTCAGGTAGCCGGCGTGGTCGAGGCAGAGCAGGGTGAGCCGCGCGATCGCGTCGTCGACCTGTTCCACCCAGATGTCGGCACCGACGATCGGCTTGATCCCGGCCTTTTCGGCCTCGCGGTAGAACTTCACCAGGGCGAACAGGTTGCCCTGGTCGGTGACGGCGACCGCCGGCATCCCCAGCTGCGCGCAGCGGCGCACCAGCTCGGGAATGCGTATCGTCGAATCGCCCAGCGAGAACTCGCTGTGCAGGTGGAGGTGGATGAATCCTGGCGCCATCATGTAAGCCCGCGCGAGGCCGCAGGGTAGCCCCGGGGTAGGGGAGCGGCAAGGCTTGACAGGCGGCGGTGCGCTTCGCCGCCCTCGCGCGGCGCCGATTCGTCCACGGACGAGATGGGCGCCGCTCCCCGATCAGTCCCAGCGTGTGCCGCGCCGCGTGGTTGCTGCGGCTCCCGCGTGGAACGCCTGCCGAAGGACCGGATCGGCCGGCGGCGGAACCCGGATACCGACGTCCACACCGGCCGCCGGTCGGGAGGGGGGGGGGCCGTCATCGCGGCCTGACGGGGCACCGAAGGCGGCACTTCCTGCGGGTTCTCCGAGTCGCGGATCCGGCATGCGGCCGCGCTCGTCAGGCCGCTGCGCGGATGCGCAGGTCCTCCGCCCGATCCGCGACGCCTGTCCATCCCTGGACTGGTCGAGCAGGCTGATCTTCAACAGTCGATCGGGGGCCGCAACGCTCCAGCAGTGTGGTCGCCGCTCTCGGTCGGGGATGGCGAAGTCACCCGTCCACGTACAGGTTCGCGTCCAGCCGTCCGCTGATCACGTAGGCCCGCAGGAACGACTTGAACTGGCGAATCGCCATCGTGTCCTCGACGTCGGAGTGATCGGCGGTGAGATCGAGCAGCTTGGCGAAGGTGCGGGTGATGCCCGACGGCTTGATCTGGTCGGAGAACGCGAGCATCTGCAGGACCTGGCTGGAGTCGATCCGCTTGCGTCCGAACAGGCTCTTCCACTCGCGCACGATCGGAGTCGGGCTCTCGAAGATCCTCCGGTTCTGTCGCAGCGCGTTGACCGGCGCACCATCGACCCCGACGTCGGCGAGGAACTTGAACAGCATGCCGAGGTTGTAGTCCTTGATGTCCTTGGGCAGCCGGGCCAGCAACCACTCTTCGGTCGATGTCGCGATCGGATAGTTCACCTTGCCGAAACAGCCGAAGCCGCTGCCCGAGACGCTGGCCGGGCAGTGCTTGCAGGCGGGCTCGAGCCTGTCGAGCGGGGCCACGGCCTGCAGCAGCTCGCGGATCGAAACCGGGCGCTCCTCGACGAGACCCTGCGGTCCGGTGACCTGGATGTGCACCTGGGTGCCGTCGATGATGGTGTCGGTGTCGACCCCGGGACGGGCGGCCTTCGACTGCTCGATGGCGAAGCGTGCCAGGTGGCGATACCGCACCAGCGAACGTAGCTGCGGCTCGGGCACGTGACCGCGCACCGGGCAGGAAAACTGGACCGTGTAGTCGATGGCCACGCCGAGGGCTCCGCAGAAAAGCCGCGGAGTCTACCAGCCAGGGCGGGCGCAGCCGAAAGCCCGTGTCTGAAGCTCGGCATCGGGACCGCCCCTCGGATGGCGCGGAATGCGCGGCATTTCGGACCGCCGGGACCGGGAAAGACGCCATCGCCCGCAACTGCCGACCCATCCGCCTGATACCGGTGTCGCGGCGGTCGGATGTCGGAAGACCGCACGGCCCTCGCTGAATGCTCCGCGTGGCGGCGAAGGCCGCCCCCGCAGGCAAGGAATGCTCCAGCCGAACGGCCAATCCTGCGCCCGGCGACCAAAGTCCTCGACGGGCCTCTGGAGGTGCGCGGAGATTCTCTCGGCTAGTCTCCCCGTGTGGCAAGACAAGACCTGACCCTCGGGCGAGGATGACCCTTGGGCGCGGAACCGGCTTGCCGAACTGCTCGGCATCTCGCCGCGTAGCTACAACCGATGGGAACGCGGCACCTACGTGCCGCACGTCGATATGCTGGTCAAGCTCGCCGACATCCTGCAGGTCACCATGGACGGGCTGATCGGCCGCACCGAGGCCACCGGCGCGCCACTCATCCGCAACCCCGAACTGCACGAACTGGTGCAGCAGGTCGATCAGCTTCCCGACTTCGAGCAACAGACCGCCGTGGTCATGCTCGATGGCTTGGTCAAGAAGAACCAGATGGAACGCCTGGCCAGCCAGCGCCGAGGAAGACGCAGCGCCACGCGATCCTCCCAAGTTCCGCACTTCGCGTGATTTTCCGCGCTCTCTGAGCGCAGGCTTCCGCT
>VFQU01001742.1_pt1 | contig 11916 bp, 10 predicted proteins | sample 3512311 | NCBI WGS metagenome assembly VFQU01 (sample SAMN10412377, study PRJNA504923) | tailings metagenome | isolation source: Relicate 3 Philex TSF3 active mining site | place: Philippines: Tuba, Benguet | collected 2017-08-29 | reverse complement strand
CGATTGAGTTCAAAAAGTACAAAAGAAATTTCCATGGAACAACTGCAAGATGGCTTTTCAAACAATCCGGAAGGAGCCCATAGTTATTTTTCAGAAAGCACTCTTGTGCTCACAGGAAGAAGAGCCGATCTGACTCGAATGGAAATAGGAGAAGAACCGGGTATGCCTACTTCTTCCGGTTCTGTTTTGACTGCGGAAATGAAGACCAATTACGAAATCTCAATGATCCTGGAAGAAAAATTAAAAACCTTTAAAGTGAATATCTCCGTAGACAAAAAGAACTACGAAGAGGCGACTAAACTTGAATTAGGTGAAACATTCACAGTTTCGGGAATCTATGCAGGATACAGAAAAAATTCCTGGTCCGAAGAAGTGAAACTCATCCAGGGAAATATCCTGATCTAAACAGCGCCTTCCATTTTCGAACAGACATCGCATCGGCCGCATCCTTTAAAATCCGCACCGAAATATTCGTAAACGAATTCCCTTCTGCATTTCTGCGACTTGAGATACATCATCATTTGGTACAATCTCTGCAAACCTGCTTTCTTTTTGGCGGCAAGCAATTCACCGGAAGTTAATGCGGAAGGAAGTTCGGAAACCAATCGTAAAGAATGTTTTTCCAAACTGCCGGATGTCACTCCATGTCTTTCAAAGAGATTGAGAACTGTCTGCAACCTATGGTCTCCCCTGTTTTTATGAACCACTCTGGATTGAAGATCCTCATACTGCATGGAAGAAAGCTCGTTTCCCAAACGAGAGACTGTTTGGTAAACTCTTTTGATGAACATTTCGTCCGGATTTTGCCATTCTATGAATTCCATAAGAACGGTGAGATCGTCCTGATTGTAAAAGATGTGACAGTCGGAAGCAAACCCGTCCCTACCCGCTCTTCCGATTTCCTGATAGTAGGCCTCTAGGGAAGAAGGAAGTTCCGCATGAATCACAGAACGTATGTTTGCTTTATCGACTCCCATTCCGAATGCATTCGTAGCAAGTAAAAGAGAATCAGCAGCACTTAGAAACTTCTTTTGGATTCGTTTCCTTTCTTTAGGTTCCAATTTTCCATGATATAGGGAATGGGGAATTTTTCTGCGGTCGAGCAAATCGCTGAACTTTTCTATGTTTTGAATGAGATTAAAATAAACGACAGTATTTCCTTTTTTAACTTTCAAAAGGTCTGCGACCGCTTCGTATTTACTCGGTTCGTCGACGAATGTTTTTACATCCAGATATAGATTTGGTCTGCAAATCCCTTCGTCGTAAACTTTGATTTCATCTTCACCGACTCCTATCTGAGTGATGATGTCTTTTCTAATTTCCTGAGTCGCAGTAGCAGTCAAAGCAACGACTGTGGGGCGTTTTAGAATCTCCCGAAATTCGGCGATCTTAGTATAATCGGGACGAAAATCGTGTCCCCACTGGCTGATGCAATGCGCTTCATCTATGGCAAGTAAAGAGACTTTTCTTTCCGAGACCGCCGCAAGAAATTCCTTTTTTCGAAACCGCTCAGGAGAGACATAGACGATTTTATACTTTCCTCGTTTTATATTTTCATATCTGGCGGTTCTTTCTTCTCCGGAAAGAGAAGAGTTTATGTATTCGGCATCGATCCCCTTCTCTTTCAACTTCAAAACCTGATCCAACATCAAAGCGATAAGAGGAGAAATGACGACGGTAAGACCGTCCATCACAAGTGCGGGGAGTTGATAACAAACGGACTTACCCATCCCCGTCGGCATTAGCACCAAACAGTTTTTATCCGAAAGTAAGTCGGATATGATTTGTTCTTGGGAAGCCCGGAACTCAGAGATCCCCAATTTTTCTTTCCAAAAGGAAAAAGTAGGATTCAACTGATCTTACGCAAGAGTTCTTCCGTTTTTTCCAAAAAGGAATATAAAGTTCCGAATTCCTCCACCCAAGAAGTAAACTCAGAAGCGGAACGTGACAGTTGGGAAATATTCAGGTTCGCTTCTTCCAATGCATATTCCTGCTCTTTCGTGGAATCTCTTACCAAAGCGGCCTGAGTATTCAATATCCCGATGGATTGTACGATTTTATCCTTTTCTTGTTCGAACACTTCCAGTGAAGAAAGGCATTGTTCCAAATTTTGGTGGATGAGTGCGAAACCTGAGAATATCAAATGGAAGATTTCTTCCACACCTAACACAGACTCGGTTCCTTCCTTGGATTTTTCCAAACTGTTTTTGATTTTTTCCGAAATTTCCTTGGTATGAGTGGTGGAACGTGTAGCAAGATGACTCACCTCATCTGCCACTACGGAAAAACCTTTCCCCGATTCCCCCGCTCTTGCCGCCTCAATGGATGCATTTAACGCAAGTAAATTGGTTCTAGAGGCGAGTTCGTTCATCACTTGCAGGGTTTTTGCGATCTCTTCTGCGGACTTTTTGATCCCGAGCATCGTCTGATTCGTTCCACTAATGACCGTTTTACCTTTATCCAAATCTTTGCTTAGATTTTTTAAATGTTCCTGGGTCTCCAAAACCGTTTTTTTCAAAGCGGTGAAATCGTTTTGCAGTTTGTGGGTTTGTTTGTCTGCGATTGTGATTTGATCCTGCTGATGGTTTGTGGATTCGGAGATGAGTCTGGCTGCTGAAGAAATTTCCTCCATCTTTGCGGAAGATTCTTCGGAAACGGAAGCCTGAGTATTCAAACCTTTCTGAAGTTCGGAGAGAAAAGAGGCAGCGAACGTTTTGATATTCTCCATTTGTTCCGTAGAACTTTTCAAACCTTGTAAGATCGATTCGTTTTTCTCTATGGTTTGCACTGCAATTCTTTCGTTTTGTCTCGATTCTTTCAAATAACCGTTCAATAGTTTGGTGGCAAGCCCTGTGATGAGAATGGCAGTGGCGAGAAAGATGTCCGCATTGATCGTATCTATGATGCTCACTTCCCTCACTCCGAAATTGGAAACGACAGGGAAAGAAAGACCGATCTGACCCAGAATCACCTGAAGGGTGATTTCAAAGGAAAGGATGATAAGCCCTAGAACTGCAGTAAAACGGATGTTATTTCTTAAAGGAAGAAGAGTGATGAAGATCACTATGACCATATACAGGTTTCTGCCTTTAGCTGTTTCATCGATCCCGTTCACAGTCAAAAGGGAATTGGCAAGCCTGAGTCCGAAAATGACTGCCACTTCACTGATGGCGGCATAATAGATCATCCAGATAGGAAGTTTTTTCAGTTTTAAAAAAGAATAATTCAAAACCGTGTTGATGAGGAAATATCCGGTTCCTGCCAAATAAGAGACGTTTACCGGAGTGAATCCTACGCTGGAGATTCCGATCGCAGTGGCTAGGGTGAATACTCCTGCCAGACAGAACCGGACAGTAGTGACAATTCGTTCCCCTCGAAATGTAATCGCGCGCTCAATTTTTAAATCTTCATCCATATATAATTCAATCTCTTAACAATGTTTCCGTTCTCAACTTACAAACAATAGACTTGGGAAAACTAAGTTAAGAAAAGAACAGAAGCAGAATTATTCTACTAAAAAACAGGAATGTTACAGAATGTACGTTTTTAGAAAAAGGAAGTCCGAGAAGCCGATTTTTCACCCGAAAAAGCACTTCCATCCCCCGTTCTTTGAACCCGGTTCAACCCATAAAACGACGAAATCGGGAAATCCGTTTCGAGAGAAAAGGGTTCCATAAAATGAGTGACAGAGGGCTGTAATCCGTAATTTTGTTAATTAAATCCTGTATTTTACTAAAAACATACCATCTCTAGGAGAATTTCATGGTAAAAATCGCTATCAACGGCTTCGGGCGTATCGGACGACTCGTCCTTCGTTCGGGAATCAAAGACCCAAATTTGGAATTCGTTGCCATCAACGATCTTGTCACACCAGACAACCTGTCTTACCTATTCAAATACGATTCCACTCACGGCCGATTTGACGGGGAAGTTTCCCACACGGAAAATGAAATGATCATCGATGGAAAAACGGTAAAATGTTTCTCCGAGCGCGATCCTGAAAAACTCCCGTGGAAAGAACTAGGTGTGGATTTCGTGATCGAATCTACCGGACTTTTTACGGACAGAGTCGGTGCGGAAAAACACATCAAAGCCGGTGCGAAAAAAGTAGTGATCTCCGCTCCTGCAAAAGACAAAGACATCCCTACTTTCGTAATGGGAGTAAACAACGAGAAATACAATCCATCCGTAGATCACGTAGTTTCCAACGCATCCTGCACTACCAACTGCCTAGCTCCCATCACTAAAGTCGTTTTAGACAATTTCGGAATCATCGAAGGTTTGATGACCACCATCCATGCGATGACTGCCACACAACCTACCGTAGACGGTCCTTCCAAGAAAGACTTCCGTGGCGGTCGTGGTGCGGCTCAAAACATCATTCCAGCTTCCACTGGTGCTGCCAAGGCGGTAGGTCTTTGTATTCCGGAAGTGAACGGAAAACTCACAGGTATGTCTTTTAGAGTTCCAACCCCGGACGTATCCGTTGTGGATTTGACTGTTCGCACGGAAAAAGCGACCAACCTCGCTGAGATCAAAAAGAAAATGAAAGAAGCTTCCGAAGGTTCCATGAAAGGTATCCTCGGTTATACGGAAGATATGGTTGTATCCAACGATTTCCTTGGTTCCAAGCTTTCTTCCATCTTCGATGCGGATGCTTGTATCGAACTCAACGCAAACTTCTTCAAACTAGTATCTTGGTATGACAACGAGATGGGTTACTCGAACAGAGTGATCGACCTGATCCGTTACATGGCAAAAAAAGGTTAAGATGAATCTTCCTAAAATCGAAAGCGAAAATTTCAAAGGCAAAAGAGTCTTCTTAAGAGTAGATTTCAACGTTCCCGTGGAAAACGGAAAAGCGACCGACATCACGCGAATTGAGAAGACACTTCCCACAATCGAGCTCCTTGTTTCCAAGGGAGCTCGTGTCATCATTGGCAGCCATTTAGGCCGCCCCAAAGGCAAACCGGATCCTGAATTTTCCATGAGACCCGTGTTTGATGCGTTTTCCAAACTGACCAAAAGCAAAGTAGTGTTTTCGGAAAATGTGGTAGGTGCAGAAGCAGTGGCTCTTTCCAAAGGGCTTGCGGACGGAGAGATTCTTCTTTTGGAAAATCTACGTTACCACAAAGAAGAAGAGGAAAACGAAAAAGGTTTCTGCAAAAAATTAGCGGAACTTGCGGAAGTATATGTAAACGACGCATTCGGTGCCGCACATAGAGCTCATGCTTCTACGGAAGGAGTCGCTCATCTTCTTCCTGCTTTCGCAGGTCTACTGATGCGCAAAGAAATAGAGATGTTAAGCGGACTACTCGCTCGTCCGGAACGTCCTTTCGTAGCCATCGTAGGAGGATCTAAAGTTTCCTCCAAATTTGCGATCTTAAAAAACCTAAGTGATAAAGTGGATCACCTTCTCATTGGAGGAGGAATGTCTTACACATTCCTTAAATCCAGAGCGGTTCCGATCGGAAATTCCCTTTTCGAAAAAGAGTTCGAATCCCAAGCTTTCCAACTCATCGACAGAGCGGGGATCAACGGGATCGACTTACAAATCCCAGTCGATCATGTGATTGCGGATAAATTCGATGCGAACGCAAAAACGAAAACAGTCGATAAAATGGGAATCGCCGAAGGTTGGATGGCAATGGACATCGGGCCTAAAACCATCGACAACTATATCAAAGTCATCAAAGAAGCAAAAACCATTCTCTGGAACGGCCCTATGGGAGTTTTCGAAATGGATAAATTTGCAAAAGGCACGATTGAAATCGCAAAAGCTGTGAGTAAATCCAAAGCCAAAACGGTAGTAGGAGGAGGAGATTCCATCGCAGCCGTAAACAAAGCAGGTGTGGCGGATAAAATCACTCACATCTCTACCGGCGGAGGAGCCTCTCTCGAATTTTTAGAAGGAAAAACCCTACCAGGTGTTGCCTGTTTGGTGAAAAAGGAAGACTGATATGAGAAGAAAGATCATCGCAGGAAATTGGAAAATGAATCTCACTCTTTCGGAAGCGAATGCGATTGCATCCGGTCTGAAAGAAAAACTGCCGAGCAAGACCGATGCGGAAGTGATGGTCTTTCCAAGTTTCATTCATCTTCCTTCCGTTTCTTCTATTTTAGGAGAAACGAATATAGTAGTAGGTTCTCAAAACGCATATCCTGCAGCTCTGACAGCCATGACGGGAGAAATTGCTCCTGCTCAACTCAGAGAAATAGGAATCACAACTTCTTTAGTAGGTCACTCGGAAAGACGTCAATTCCTAGGAGAAACAAACGAGATTTGTAATGAAAAGATAAAGTTTCTTTTGGGACAAGGTTTCAGAGTGGTGTATTGCATCGGAGAAACCTTGGCGGAAAGAGAATCGGGAAATACTTTCTCCGTTCTCAGCACTCAAATCAAACAAGGGTTAAAGGGAATTGAAAGCGCCCTATTCTCCAAACTCATCGTAGCTTACGAACCGGTTTGGGCGATCGGTACAGGAAAAGTAGCGACCCCGGAACAAGCGGAAGAAGCACATGCTTTCATTCGTAACGAAATCGCCGGTCTATTTGTAGGTGGTAAGGAAGTTTCCGAATCCCTTCAAATTCTTTACGGTGGATCCGTAAAACCGGACAACATCGCATCCCTACTCTCCAAACCGAATATTGACGGCGGACTGGTAGGTGGAGCGAGCCAAAAATTAGATTCATTTTTAGCATTGATTAAATAAGGAAAAACCATGGGATTTTTTATAGGAACAATTTTAACTCTTTTCGTATTGCTTTCTCTCTTTTTGATTCTACTCGTAATGATTCAAACAGGGAAAGGGGGAAGCGCAGGTATGCTTGGCGGTTCCACTGCCAGCCAATCCGTGTTTGGTGCTTCTACTGCGGACGTTATGACAAAAACAACTAGAGTGGCGGCTGTGCTTTTCATTCTGCTTTCTCTCACTCTGTCTTTTCTTTTTGCAAAAAAAGACGATGTGCTTTTGCCGGAACCGGAAGCTGAGTCCAGTTTGGAAGCTCCTCAAACACCTGCAGGCGCAAATGAAACTCCGACGACTGCTCCCACCACTCCTCAGTAGCATCATACTTTTCAGTGCTGTTTCGGTTCATTCGCAAACAGCACATGAAACGAGGGAAAAACTTTTAGACAAAGAAATTCTATCCATCTACAAAGATTTGGTAAGAGCCAGAGAGCTTTTGTCTTACCAAACTCTGGACACTCTCCCTGCCAATACAACCATCCAGTTCATAGGAAACTATCCCAATCGAACAGGTCTGCGTATCAGAAAGTTCAATATCGAAACGGAACCGAATTCAAAATCCAAACTGAAACGATCCGAAGAGAAGTCCCTTCTTTTGGAATTCAACGGATCCGTTCTTTCTAAAGTGGAAGTATCCGTGATAGAGGAAGATGTGCAGATCGAACAAAAATCGAAAACGATCATTCTAGACAACACCCCTTTGGATGAAGTATTGAATGATATGGAGATTTTATTTTCTGGAATCGAAGGAAGTTCGAAAATCAATCTTTCGGATCTAAAAAACGAAGACATCAAACCGGAACGAAACAATTTCAAAAAAGATTTTTACATCAAATTTCTATTGGATTTTCATTCTCAAATTTCTTCCATACTCGCCTTGCAAAAAAACCAAGGAGTCAAAGGGCAGAAGAATATGATGAAACAATTGAACCAATCTCTTCGCTATTAACAGGTCCAAAAGATGTCTAATCCTTCGGAAATGCCAAAATCAGTTGAAAAAATTGCGGAAAAAGCGAGGGAGTTGGAAGCGATTTATGACGTTGTCCAAGACCCTCTCGTACTGATCGACTCCGATTATAGAATCCAAAGAGCCAATTTAGCGACGATAAAGTTCGCAAAAAATTATAATTTCGAAGATGTTTTGGACAAACCATGTTACGAAATACTTTACCAACGAACGGATGTTTGTCCCTACTGCCCTACGATCAATGCACGAAACAAGGAGCAGTCAGGGGTTAAAACGCAGCCGAATCCCACTTCCAGGGAAATTTTTTTCCGAATGGAGGAGAAAAAACAAACCCTTCAATTGGAGTTTTATCCCTACCCTAAAAACGAAGGTGAGTATTGGATCGTAGAAAAAATCTCTGACGTCACAAAACAAAAAGAGAAAGAAGAAGAATCTTTCAGAATGAGAAACCTAGCCTCGTTAGGAATTCTCATTTCAGGAATCGCGCACGAGTTAAACAACCCTTTAACGGGAATTAGCCTAACACTTCAGAATTTAAAAGCGAATTGGCAGAACGCCACTCACGAACAGATCGAAAAAAGACTCGATATGATCAAAAACGATATATCGAGAGCGGCCATCATCGTTTCCGATATCATCTCCTTCGCAAAGTCGGACAAAGTGAAAGCGACATTGGGAGACATCATAGATACGATCAACAGAGCGAAAGATACGGTGGTGCGGCTTTATCCTCACTTAAGTAAAAACATCAATTGGAAATTGGTTTATGATCACGAGTATCAATTCCCTTTTCATCCTGCGAAAATGGAACGATTGTTTATGAACCTTTTCAGGAACTCTCTCCAAGCGTTCGATTACAGACCGGGTGAAATCACAATTGATGTGAGAAAAACGAAAAATTGGATTCATATCATCGTGGAAGACGATGCGGGAGGAATCCCCGAATCCATCATACAAAAAATATTCGATCCATTTTTTACCAATAATAAATCCGGAACGGGAACCGGTCTGGGACTTTCCATTTGTTATTCGATCGTTAAAGAACATGACGGAAACATCACAGTCAAATCTTCCGAACAAAAAACAAGATTCACCATTTCCTTTCCCGTCACCAGCGACATCACGGAGACCGCCGTATGAAAAAAAAATCAATCCTCATCGTAGAAGATATTCATTCCATCCGGGAAGCGATTATGGATCTGCTTTCCATCAAATACAATGTTTATGGAGCGGAACATTTCGAAGAAGCCGCATGGCATCTTTCCAATCAGGAAATAGATCTCACAATTACGGATATCCGCCTTCCCGGAAAATCGGGAATCGACGTGGTGAAGTTCATCCAAAAAGAATACCCCAAGGTTCTTTACGCTCTCATGACCGCATACAATATCAACGACTACATTCGTTATGCGAAAGAGTATCATATCTGGAACATCATTCCCAAATATTCCTTTTTGGACATTCACCTAATTGAAGTCATGGTAGAGAAACTTCTTTCCACGGACATTTTCGGCGTGGAAAAATATTTCAATTCGGACTTCGTGATTCAAAACCAAAACATCAGCAGTGAATTCGAAGAAGCTCCTAAAAACGGAGTCATCTTCAAACAAATCAGATCGGACCAAGACAGATCCATCCTTTGCGGAAAAATTTCCAAATATTTGATTCAATTAGGAGCGCCCAAAGCGATTCAGCAGGTTTTGGAAGAACTCACTTCCAATGCGATGATCCGCGCTCCCAGAACGAACGCAGGCGATTACAAATATCAATTCGAAATCCCTTCGCACGATATGGTGGTGCCTGTAGATAATATCGAACTTTCACCGGAAGATTATTTTTTGGTGGGATACGGCTCCACTGCCACAACCTTATTCATCGTAGTGAGAGATCAGTTCGGTTCCTTAAAGAAAGAAGAGATACTTCACCGATTGGATCGCCATATCAGCATCGACGACAACACAGGTTTCCCCAAAGGACTGGAAGATTCTCATGGAAGAGGACTTTATATATGCAGGGAAATTTCGGATCAATTGATCTTCAATATAGAACCGGGCAAATGTACGGAAACGATTGCGATGATCAATAGGGAAGGAAGAACCGGCTTCAAGTCCCTTTCCATTTACGAAATTGAAAACAAATAGAAAGGGATAAAGTAGAAGATATCGCAGCGACCGCCTTACTCAAAAAGGCGGATTTGATAAATGTCTTTTTTCGTTTCCAGATAAGCAGTGTTCGGTTCTTTTCCGGAGAAAAAACGGATTGGAAATTCAGAACTAGGCAGATTCTTTTTACGAATTTTATTTCCTTCCGCATCTAAAAATACGATCTCTTTTTCCAATCCGTAAGCAAAGCCCGAAGGGAATGCGAAATTTGCCTGATAGACGGATCCTGCTTTTTCTTTTTTCTCTTCCCAAACCAGTTTGTCTTCTTTGAAAAATTGCACAGTATCAACTGAATTCAAAACGGAATTCTTTCGATTCCCTATGCTGAGATAGATCTTATGAGGATAAAACTGTGAAAGTTCCCATTCATCCGTGGCCTCTCCTTTCTCATCCAATATCATCAGATAATCTTTTTTCTTGGAGGAAAAGTGAACCAACGTAAAACTTCCATTTGGTGATAAAGAAACACTTTTAAAAAACGATTCGTTTTTATCGGAAGAAAGATCCGCAGAAAAGATTTTATTTCCCTTCTCATCGATTCTGTAAATCTCTCCTCCGGAAAATAATACGACAGCACCTTTGCCATTCTGTGCAAAATCATAATCGGTAAGAAAACGACCGTTCAATTCCCCGAGCCCGCTCACATTCCCGCTATTATCCAATACAAACACAGTGTTATTGTCACCGGAAAGATAGAGGACAGGAGTTCCGAAATAACCGGATCTAGGATAAGAATTGATCGGTTTTTTCCAAAACAGTTCTCCCGAATCGGAATAAAAATTCACTTCATCCCCTATTTTTTGGTATTCCAAATACCCTTGGGAAAGAAGCGCATAATCCAACTTAAATGGTTCTTCAAAAGGAACGAATCTGTTCGTTGCAAACGAATAGTATCTCCCTTCCAATCGATATCCGTTCAATACCTTCAAAGGATCTTCCCCTTCTCCCGGTGGGAAGGTTCCGAAGGCACCTTCCTTATTCCAGATCCAGGTTTCCTTTACGGAAGATAACATCGGCAAACGAACATTCCAAAGGAAAAAGAAAAGAATAAAGAATATGAAAGAAGAAATGATGAATTGCATAGAGGATCCTTTAATTCGATTTTAATAATTGATGAAGCAGATAAATAGCGGTGTTGGCTGCATTCTCTCGAATCGTTTCTCTGTTTCCCGGAAAACGATAGAGATGGGCACTTGCGGAGGAACCTTTTCTTTTGACTCCGATCCAAACGGTTCCTACAGGCTTGGATTCACTTCCTCCGTCCGGGCCTGCAATTCCAGTGATGGAAAGGGAACAGTCGGAGTCCGTTAGTTTTTCCAAACCGTTCACCATTTCCAAACAGGTTTCTTCGCTGACAGCACCGAACTGTTCCAAGGTGGAATGGGAAACTCCCAAACTTTTTTCCTTCTGAAGGTTTGAATAAGTAAGAACCCCTCCTACAAAATAAGCACTGGAACCGGGAAGATCGGTAAGCCTTTTTCCCAGAAGCCCCCCGGTACAACTTTCTGCAACGGAGACAGTTTTTTGTTTTTCGATCAATACTCTGTGCACTTCCTCGAACACGTCGAAACTACAAGCCTCTCCGTAAAAACTTTCGATTCGTTTCACCACTTCATCCAACAAACCTTTGTTTGTGGACTGAAAGATCGCTTTGATATATCCTTTTTGCGCAGTGACTCCCCATTCCATACCAGCATCCAAAAGATCTTTTTGTCCCTTCATAAATTGTTCTTGAAACATAGATTCTCCGATGGACCAAATCCATCTGGTTTCCTGAAACAAATCTTCCGGGGCATAGGTTCTTTTTAGGATAGGGAGTAGTTTTCTGGAAAACATCTCTTTCATTTCGGAAGGAACGCCTGGCATACAAATCAGATAAGAAGAATTTCCTATTTCCTCCATAAATCCCACTGCGATTCCCGCAGAGTTATCCAAAACTTTCGCTCCCTCTGGAACATAAACTTGACGAAGCATCGTAGGAAGAATCTCTTCGTATGATTTTCCCCTGGAAGCGAACAATCGTTCCAACTTGATTCTG
>VFQU01001741.1_pt1 | contig 11917 bp, 15 predicted proteins | sample 3512311 | NCBI WGS metagenome assembly VFQU01 (sample SAMN10412377, study PRJNA504923) | tailings metagenome | isolation source: Relicate 3 Philex TSF3 active mining site | place: Philippines: Tuba, Benguet | collected 2017-08-29 | reverse complement strand
ACTCGTTCTTGTTGACGTGGTCGATCATCGCCGCCAGCGTGGTCGACTTGCCCGAACCGGTCGGCCCGGTGACGAGGATCAGTCCCTGCGGCTGGTTGATGAGCTCGGTGAACACCTTGGGCGCGGCGAGATCCTCGAGCGTGAGGACTTCCGACGGAATCGTCCGGAACACCGCGCCGGCGCCGCGGTTCTGGTTGAAGGCATTGACACGGAAGCGGGCGAGTCCGGCGATCTCGAAGCTGAAGTCGACTTCGAGGAACTCCTCGTAATCGCGGCGCACCTTGTCGGACATGATGTCGTAGACGAGGGCGTGCACCTGCTTGTGGTCGAGCGCCGGGATGTTGATCCGGCGGACGTCGCCGTCGACCCGGATCATCGGCGGCAGTCCGGCCGACAGGTGCAGGTCCGAGGCCTTGTTCTTGACCGAGAACGCCAGCAGCTCGGCAATGTCCATGCGTGGTCCCCCCAGGGTATCCGATAGACTCGCCGGCAACGCGGTTCTTCTCCGGCCGGAATCGAGTATAGCGCCGTCCCCGGGGTTTGCTACGACACGTGCACCTGCCCACCCGATGAGCGACGCCGACACCCCTGCCGCCCGGCTGTCCTCCCTGTTCGGCCGGATCGCCCGGGCCGACGCCCGCGCCGGGCGCGACCGGCCGACGCGACTGCTGGCGGTCGGCAAGCTGCAGCCCGCCGCGGCGATCCGCGCCCTCGCGCAGGCCGGACAGCACGCCTTCGGCGAGAACTACGTCCAGGAGGCGCAGGCCAAGCGCGCGGCGCTCGCCGACCTCGGCCTGGAATGGCATCTCGTGGGCCACCTGCAGTCCAACAAGTGCCGGGAGGCCGCCCGGCTCTTCGACTGGATCCAGAGCATCGACCGGACGAAGCTGCTGGCGCCGCTGGCGGCCGCGCGCGATCCGGCCCGCGGCCCGCTGAACCTCCTGATCCAGGTCGACATCGACGACGAGCCGAGCAAGGCGGGCTGTCGGCCCGCCGAGGTGGGCGCGCTGGCGGACGCGATCGCCGGATACCCCTCGCTCGCGCTGCGTGGGCTGATGGCGATTCCGGCGCCGGCGGTCGATCCGGAATCCCGACGCTCGGCGTTCGCCAGGATGCGGGCGCTGTTCGAGGCCCTGCGCGCCGCCCACCCCGGCGTCGATACGCTGTCGATGGGGATGAGCGACGACTTCGAGCTGGCGATCGCCGAGGGGGCGACCCTGGTGCGCGTCGGCACGGCGCTGTTCGGGCCACGTCCGGCGCGCGGGCCGGCCGCGGGCGGCGGCTGAGCGCGATGCCCGGATCCTCATCCCGCGTCGTTCGCCATTCCGCTTGGGTATGCTGCGCCGCCCGGCTCACTCCGCTCCCGCGCATCGCATGAACGATTCCATCCCCGTGTCCGAGCGGTGCATCGCCTTCATCGGCGGCGGCAACATGGCCCGTTCGCTGGTCGGCGGGCTGGTCGAAGGCGGCTTTCCCGCGGGACGTCTGCGCGTTGCCGAGCCCAATGCCGACGCCCGCGAGGCGCTGGCCGCGCGTTTCGGCATCGCCGTGTTCGCCGACAACGCCAGCGCTGTCGAGGACGCCACCGGCGTGGTGCTGGCGGTCAAGCCGCAGGTGATGCGCGCGGTCTGCGAGGGCATCGCCGACACGCTGCCGGCCGACGCGCTCGCGATCTCGATCGCCGCCGGCATCACGCTGGCTCAGCTCGACGGCTGGCTGGGCGGCGGCCGAGCGGTGGTCAGGAGCATGCCGAACACGCCGGCGCTGCTCGGCGCGGGCGCCACCGGGCTGTGCGCCAACGCGCGCGTCGACGCGGCGCAGTGGCAGATGGCCGAGCGCCTGCTCGGCGCGGTCGGCATCACCGTGCGCATCGCCGACGAGGCGCTGATGGACGCCGTGACCGCGCTCTCGGGCAGCGGCCCGGCCTATGCCTTCCTGCTCGCCGAAGCCATGCAGGCGGCCGGCGAAGCGCAGGGACTGCCCGCCGACGCTGCGCGCCGGCTGACCGCACAGACGCTGCTGGGCGCGGCCCGCATGCTGGTCGAGGACGGGGAATCCGCGGCGACGCTGCGCGCCCGGGTGACTTCGCCCGGCGGCACCACCCAGGCAGCGATCGAGACGCTGCAGGCCGGCGGTTTCGAGCGCCTGGTCGCGGCTGCGATCGCCGCGGCCGCCCGCCGCGGCGGCGAACTGGCCGAGGCTGCTGCAGGCCGATGAGCTACCTGCTGGACGCTGCGGTCCTGCTGATCGAGGTCCTGTTCGGCCTCGCCGCCGGCCTGTTCCTGTTCCGCGTCGCGCTGCAGCTGGTCGGCGCCTCCTTCCACAATCCGATCAGCCAGTTCTTCTACCGCGCCACCAATCCGCTGCTGATGCCGCTGCGCCGCTTCCTGCCGCCGTGGCGTCGGCTCGACGTGGCCGGCGTCACGGTCGCCTTCGTCGTGCAGCTGCTGAAGGTCGCCCTGCTCGGCCTGCTGCTGGCGCGGCTTCCGGCGCCGGCGGGTTGGCTGCTGCTCGGGCTGGCCGAGCTGCTCGCGCTGGTGCTGGGCATCGCGATCTGGCTGATCGTCATCCGCGCGCTGCTGAGTTTCGTCGGCGCCGACCGCAGCCATCCCGCCCTGCCGCTGCTGGCGCAGCTCACCGAGCCGATGCTGCGTCGGGTGCGTCGCGCGCTGCCGGCCACCGGCGCGATCGACCTGTCGCCGCTCGTGGTCATCCTCGCCCTGCTGCTGGCGCGCGTGCTGCTCGTCGCGCCGCTGCTCGACGCCGGCAACTACCTCGCCTTCGCGGCGGGTTGAGCACGCTGCACGGCCGCCCAAGGGAGTACGTCCGATGCGCCTGTCGATCTGCCTCGCCCTGCTGCTGGCCTGCCTGCCCTCGGGCCCCGCGTCGGCCCAGGCCAGCGCCGAACAGGCCGGCTTCGTGCTGTACGCCAACGCCCTGCCGACCCTCGACCTCACGCCGCAGGTCGCGCTGGCCAGCGGCATCACCCGCTCGCGCAACCGGGCACTGCTCAACATCGCGCTGCGCCGGCGGCTCGACGGCGGTGGCGACGAGGCGATCGCCGCCGACGTGGTGGCCTCGGCCACCAACCTCGCCGGCCAGCGCCAGCTGCTCACGCTGCGCGCAGTCCGCGAGCCCGGCGCGATCTACTACCTCGCCGAGCCGAGGATCGCCGACGAAGACACGCTGGAGTTCGAGGTGGAGGCGCGCCCCGAGGGCAGCACCGAAGTCCTGCGCGTGCGCTTCCGCCAGTCCTTCTTCCCGCCCTTGCCGCCGCGCTGAGGCCTTCCGCATGACCCTGCTCGGCGTGCGCCACGGCCAGGCCTCCTACGGCAGCGACGACTATGACCGCCTGTCCGAGCTCGGCTGGCGGCAGGGGCGTCGGCTCGGCCAATGGCTCGCCCGCCACGGCTACGTCTTCGACCGTGTCGTCGCCGGCGCGATGCGCCGCCATCGCGAGACCGCCGAAGCCATCGCCGATGCCTACCGCGAGGGCGGTGGCGCCCTGCCGGAGGCGACGGTCGACGCCGACCTCAACGAGTTCGACCACCGCGCGGTGGTGGCCCGCTTCCTGGCCGAGAACCCGACCGCCGCGCTGCCCGCGCGGGAGGTCAGGCCGACGCCGCAGGAAGTGATGCGCCTGCTGCACGGCGCGCTGACGCGCTGGGCCAGCGGCGCCTGGGACGGGCAGCTCGAGGAAGGCTGGCGAGCCTTCGGGGCACGCGTGCAGCGCGGCGCCGAGCGTCTGCGCCCGGCGCTGGCCGCCGGCGAGCGCGTGCTGCTGGTGTCCTCGGGCGGTACCCTGACGCGCATTGCGCTGGCCGCGCTGGAGGCGCCGGACGCGCGCGCCGTCGAACTGAATCTCGCGCTGCGCAACGCCGCGCTGTGCGAGTTCCACCTGGTCGGCGACGCGCTCCGGCTGGGCAGCTGGAACGGCCTGCCGCATCTGGCCGACGACCGCAGCCTGTGGACGCACTACTGATGACGCACGACCTCTCGCGGCTCCCCGAACCCGCGCTGGCGACCTACCTCGAAGCGCAGGTGCCGGGCTTCCGTGGGCCGCTGTCCGCGACCAAGTTCAAGGGCGGGCAGTCCAACCCGACCTATCGCATCGACGCCGCCAGCGGCCGCTACGTGCTGCGGCGCAAGCCGCCGGGGCCGCTGCTGGCCTCCGCGCATGCGGTCGACCGCGAGTTCCGCGTGCTCGAAGCGCTGCACGGCAGCGCGGTGCCGGTGGCCCGGCCGCTGCTCCTGTGTCGCGACGAGTCGGTGATCGGCTCGATGTTCTACCTGATGGAGTTCGTCGACGGCCGGATCTTCTGGGACCCGGCGCTGCCCGAGCTCGACGCCGCGCAGCGGCGCGCCACCTACGCCGAGATCGTCCGGGTGATGGCGGCGCTGCACGCGCTCGATCCGGCTGCCGTCGGACTCTCGGACTACGGCAAGCCGGGCAACTACTTCGCCCGCCAGATCGCGCGCTGGAGCGAGCAGTACCAGGCCAGCCAGACCCGCCCGATCGCCGCCATGGACGCGCTGATCGAGGCGCTGCCGCAGCGCTGTCCCGCCGACGACGGCCGCGTTTCGCTGGTCCACGGCGACTTCCGGATCGACAACCTGATGTTCGCGCAGGACGCTCCGCGGGTGCTCGCCGTGGTCGACTGGGAGCTGTCGACGCTCGGCCATCCGCTGGCCGACCTCGGCTACTTCTGCATGGCGCTCAGGCTGCCGCGCAATCCGGCGCTGCCGGGCCTGGGCAACCTCGATCGCGCGGCGGCCGGGATCCCGGGCGAAGCCGAGCTGCTCGCCGACTACGCTGCGGCCGGCGGCAGCGCCGGCCCCGGCGACTGGCCGTTCGTGCTCGCCTTCAGCTTCTTCCGCCTGGCCGCCATCGCCCAGGGCGTGGCGAAGCGTGCCGAGCAGGGCAACGCCTCGAGCGAGCAGGCGATGCAGGCCGGGCGGATGACGGGCATGCTGGCGGCGATGGGCGTCGAGGCGCTGGCGGGTTGATCGCCCCATCGCCGGGTTCGCGACGGTCTACTGTCGTGCGGCCCAGTCGCGGATGTGGCGGGCCATCGCCTGCACGCCGTCGGTCAGCGCGGCCGGCCCGGGCTGCAGGATGATCGGCGACTTGATCTCGAACAGCGCGCCGTCGCGCACCGCCGGCAGCTCGGCCCAGCCCGGCCGAGCGGCGACGAGGTCGGGGCGGAACTTCTTGCCGCACCACGAGCCGAACACGATCTCCGGCGCGCGGGCGATGATCCCGGCGTCGTCGGCGAGGATGCGATCGCGCGCCAGCGAGCAGGCGGCGCGCTCCGGGAAGATGTCGTCGCCACCGGCGATGCGCACCAGCTCGGCGACCCACTGGATGCCGCTGATCCGCGGCTCGTCCCACTCCTCGAAGTAGACCCGCGGACGGCGCGGCAAGGTCGCCGCCGCCGCCGCGATCGCCTCGAGGCCGCGCTGCAGCCGGTCCGCCAGCGCAAGCGCTTCGCCCGCCCGGCCGACCATCGCGCCGAGCCGGCGGATGTAGTCGAGGATGCCCTCGACGCTGCGATGGTTGGCGATCCACACCTCGACGCCGGCCTTGATCAGCGCCTGCGCGATGTCGGCCTGGATGTCGGAGAAGCCGATCGCGAGATCAGGCTGCAGCGCGAGGATGCGGTCGACCTTGGCCGAGATGAATGCGCTGACCCTGGGTTTGTCGCGCCGCGCCTCGGGCGGGCGCACGGTGAAGCCGGAGATGCCGACGATCCGCTCGGACTCGCCCAGCAGATAGAGCGTCTCGGTCGGCTCCTCGGTCAGGCAGACGATGCGGCGGGGGCCCATTGACGGTCAGCGGTGAGCGGTAAGCGGTGAGCGGATCAAGGCGAGTGCCCCGACAGCCGACCCGGCTTGGATCGGGGGGCGTGTCCCGGGCAGCGCCCGTGTGACGGTGCTTCAGGGAAACAGCATCCGCTTGCTCCACTCGCCGTCGTCACCACGCTCGTAGAGGTAGCGCTCGTGCAGGCGGAACTCGGCGCCGTACCACAGCTCGATGCGGTCGGGCACGACGCGGAAGCCGGACCAGTGCGGCGGGCGATGCACCGGCTCGTCGCGGAAGCGGTGCTCGATCTCCTCGATGCGGGCGTCGAAGGCCTCGCGCGAGGGCAGCGTCTCGGACTGCTCGGAGGCCCAGGCGCCGATCTGGCTCATCCGCGGGCGCGATGCGAAGTAGGCGTCGGCTTCGGCGTCGGAGACGACGTCGACCGCGCCTTCGATGCGCACCTGCACGCCGTGGCCGACGGTCTTCCAGTGGAACAGCAGCGCCGCCTGCGGGTGGGCGTGCAGCTCGCGGCCCTTGCGGCTGCGGTGGTTGGTGTAGAAGACGAAGCCGCGCTCGTCCCAGGCCTTGAGCAGCACCGTGCGGGCGGAGATCCGGCCGTCCGGGGCGCTGGTCGCGACCGTCATCGCGGTCGGCTCCGGGTCGCCGGCGGCGCGCGCCTCGTCGAGCAGCTCACGGAAGGCGACCAGCGCTTCGGCGTAGAGATCGGTCACGCCGCGACCGCCTCGACCGAGCGCGCCAGGGCGACGAAGGCGTCCTGCACGCCCTCGCCGCTGTCGGCGTTGACGAGATAGGTGGGAACCCCGGTCGGCATGCCTGCCGGGGTGGTGCCGGGGAAGCGGTTGAGCACCAGCACCTGCGGTCGGGCGCCGATCAACTGCGCGGCGATCCGGCCGGCCTGCAGGGCAAGCTCGACGCTTTCCGGGTTCGCGGCATCGGCGATCAGGGCGAAACCGTCGGCATGCGCGAGGAAGCTCTGGCTGAGCGAGTCCAGCGAGGAGCGTCCGCGCAGATCCCATACCGCGTACTCGCGACCGGTGGTGGGCTCGGTCCAGGGATAGATCCACAGTCCGTCGCTGGCCCGCGGTTCGATCGCGCCCAGCCGAGCGGCGAGCAGGGTCTTGCCGACGCCGGAATCACCGAGCAGGCAGAGCTTGCGGACGCGGATCGGCATTCGGTGGACGGGGCGGCGGATGGGCGCGTGGACAGGCGCCGCGACTATAGCAAAGCCGGCGCGACGGGCTGCAGGCCGAACGCCGCGAGGTAGCCCTGTCGGTAATCGGGCCACTGCAGCGCGAATCCGCCCGCACGCAGGCGACGGTTGTCGACGCGCTTGCCGCGCTCGGGGCCGGGGCCGCGCGGCGTATCCGGCGGCGCCATCCCCGAGGCTGCACGCAGGAACGCCAATACTGCGTCCTCGCGCTCGGGCAGGTCGTCGCTGACGCACACCCGCCGAGGCGGCGCGGGATGGCGCAGCAGATGCGCGCAGGCGGCCGCGGCATCGTCGATGTGGATGCGGTTGGTCCAGCGCGGCTCGCCCGGTTCGCCGGCGCGGGCGCGGCGCAGCATCCAGTCGCGTCCCGGGCCGTACAGTCCGCTGAGCCGGGCGACGACCAGGCCGGGCGTGCTGTCCGCGAGCGCCGATTCAGCTTCGACCAGCAGCCTGCCGTTGAAGCTGTCGGCATCCGCCGGCGAGTCCTCGTCCACCCGACCGCCGGCGTCCTCACCATAGACCGCGGTGCTCGAGGCGAACAGGAAGCGACCCGGCGGCTGGCGCAGCGCGGCCAGCAGGTGGCGCGGTCCGTCGACGTAGGCACTGCGGTAGGCCGCCTCGCTGCGCGCGCCTGCACTGGCGACGTAGGCGACCGCGTCGAATGCGTCGTCGAGTGCGCCCGGCGCGAGCGGTCGCGAAAGATCGAGCGAGCGCGGCTGGAACTCGGCGGGCAGCTGGTCGGACCGCCGGCGCAGCGCGACGACTTCGCCCCCGGCGGCGAGCCAGCGCCGGCCGATCCGGCTGCCGAGGTCGCCGCAGCCGGCGATCAGCAGGCGCATCAGCCCGTTGCCGTCGCCTCGACGGGTCGCGACCGCCTGGGCAGGTAGCGCAGCCAGATCAGCCACACCGCGAGCGCGTCGAGCACGATCAGCGCCTGCCACAGGTAGAGATGGAACCAGTCGAAGGCGACCTGGCTGTATTGCCCCATGTAGAACAGCGAGATGATCCGCACCAGGTTGAGCGCCTGGATGGCGATGAAGCCGATCAGGATGCCGACCAGCTTGTGCAGCCACGGCGAGGGAAAGGCCAGCACCGCGGAGACCAGGATGATCACCGCCTCGATGCCGTCGCAGCCCGGCGCGATGGCGACCGCGAAGCCGTTCTCGAGGCTGCGGATGACGATGCCCTCGGTCATCACCGCGTCGTCGAACAGCATGATCAACCAGCCGCTGACGTCGGCCAGCACGCCGGTGAACGGCAAGGTGACGTGATCGCGGGCGAAGTTGGTGATGCGGAAGCCGAACAGGGCGACCAGCAGGGTCACGAACAGGAGGAAGAAACGAAGCATCGCCAGGGCTGCGGGGAGGTCGGCCGCGAATGCTAGCATCGAGCGATGAATCCGGCGCCAAATCTCGTGTTCGTCGGCCCGATGGGGGCAGGCAAGACCTCGATCGGACGACGCGTCGCCGAACGGCTGGGCCTCGAGTTCGTCGACGCCGACCAGTGGATCGAAGCGCAGGTGGGCGTGCCGGTCCGCACCCTCTTCGACGTCGAGGGCGAGGCCGGATTCCGCCGCCGCGAGCGCGACGCGCTGGCTGCGCTGTGCGCCGGCAGCGGCCGGCTCGTCGCCACCGGCGGCGGCGCGGTGCTCGCCCCCGACAATCGCGTGCTGCTCAGGCGCAGCGGCTTCGTGGTCTGGCTGCAGGTGTCGGTCGAACGCCAGCTCGAGCGGCTCGCCCGCGACCGCAGCCGGCCGCTGCTGGCCGCGCCCGATCGGCGCGAGCGGCTGCAGGCGCTGGCCGCGCAGCGCGATCCGCTGTACGCGGAGGTGGCCGACTGGCGCTTCGATGCCGACGGCCGCAAGGTCGGCGCAGCCGCCGAGCGGCTGGCGGCCGCGCTGGCCCAGCGCTGGCAGCGGACGGACCGGGCGGCATGATGGTTCGCGAGCTGGAGGTCGCGCTCGGTGCGCGGCGCTATCCGATCCGGATCGGCCCGGGCCTGCTCGGCGACGCCGCCGCGCTGCGCGCGCTGGCCCCGGGTCGCCACGTGTTGATCGTCACCGATCGCAACGTCGCCGCGCACTACCTGGCGGGCGTCGAGGCGGCGCTCGCCGATCGCGCGCTGCGCAGCGTCGTGTTGCCACCTGGCGAGCAGGAGAAGACCCTTCGCCGCTTCGCCGAGCTGATGGAGGCGCTGGCCGCGCTGCGCGCCAGCCGCGACGCCACGCTGTTCGCGCTCGGCGGCGGCGTGGTCGGCGACCTGACCGGCTTCGCCGCCGCCTGCTGGATGCGCGGCGTGCGCTTCGTCCAGCTGCCCACCACCCTGCTGGCGATGGTCGATTCGTCCGTCGGCGGCAAGACCGCGGTCGACCTGTCGGCCGGCAAGAACCTGGTCGGCGCGTTCCACCAGCCGGCGGCGGTCATCGCCGACACCGATACGCTCGCGACGCTGCCACCGCGCGAACTGCGCGCCGGACTGGCCGAGGTGGTGAAGTACGGTGCGCTGGGCGACGCCGAGTTCTTCGACTGGCTCGAGCTGCGGGCAGACGCCCTGTGCCAAGGCGATCCGCGGGTCCTCGCCGAAGCGATCGAACGCTGCTGCCGGCACAAGGCAGCGATCGTCGCCCGCGACGAGACCGAACAGGGCGAACGCGCCCTGCTCAACCTCGGCCACACATTCGGCCACGCCATCGAGGCGCTCGAAGGCTACGGCGGCCTGCTGCACGGCGAGGCGGTGGCGGTCGGCATGGCCTGTGCGGCGCGCGCGTCCGCCCTGCTCGGCCGGGCCCCGGAGGCCGATGCGCTGCGTCTGGAAGCGCTGCTGCACAGGCTCGGCCTGCCCGTGCGCATTCCGCCTGGGCTCGACGCGCCGGCGCTGCTGGCCGCCATGCGGCTCGACAAGAAGGCGGTCTCGGGCAGGCTGCGGTTGATCCTCTGGCGCGGCATCGGCGCGGCGGAGATCGTCGACGGCGTCGACGACGCGGCCGTGCTCGCCGCCCTCAAGGCCTGCGGCGCGACGTAAAATCGCGCCATGCGGATCTTCCTGCAGCAGCGCCCGGTGGCCGGCGAACAACCGAGGTTCTATCAGCTCAGCCTGCAGCAGGACCTGCTCGGCGGCTGGGTGCTGATGCGCGAATGGGGCCAGCCCGGCGCGCGCACCTCGGCCAGGCGCGAGCTCTTCCTCGAACGCCAGGACGCGCTCGACGCGCTGTCGAAGGCGCGCGACAGCCAGCTCAAACGCGGCTTCCAGGTGATGTTCCAGCAGGGCATGGAAGCCCCTCGCTGACTTTTCCCATCGTTTCCGGAGTACCCAGCGAGTGAAGCTCGAGAACGATCGTTTCCTGCGCGCCCTGCGCCGCCAGCCGGTGGACGCAACGCCGGTGTGGATCATGCGCCAGGCCGGCCGCTACCTGCCGGAGTACCGCGCCACCCGCGCCCACGCCGGCAGCTTCCTGGCGCTGGCGAAGACGCCGGAGCTGGCCTGCGAGGTCACCCTGCAGCCGCTCGACCGCTTCGCGCTCGACGCCGCCATCCTGTTCTCCGACATCCTCACCGTGCCCGACGCGATGGGGCTGGGCCTGTACTTCGCCGACGGCGAGGGTCCGCGCTTCGAGCGCCCGGTGCGCAGCGCCGCCGACATCGCCAAGCTCGCCGTGCCCGACATGGAGGGCGAACTCGGCTACGTGATGGACGCCGTGCGCCTGATCCGCCGCGAGCTGCGCGGCCGCGTTCCGCTGATCGGCTTTTCCGGCAGCCCGTGGACGCTGGCCTGCTACATGATCGAAGGCGGCGGCAGCGAGAATTTCGCGCGCATCAAGTCGATGGCCTACAGCGAGCCGGCGCTGCTGCACCGGCTGCTCGAAGTCACCACCGATGCGGTGATCGCCTACCTCGCCGCCCAGCGCGCCGCCGGCGCCCAGGCCCTGCAGGTGTTCGACACCTGGGGCGGCGTGCTCTCGCCGCGCCTGTACCGCGAATTCTCGCTGCGCTACCTGACCCGCATCGCCGAAGCGCTGCCGCGCGGCGCAGGCGACGAGCGCACGCCGCTGATCCTGTTCGGCAAGGGCAACGCGCCCTACCTCGAGGAACTGGCCGCGAGCGGGACCGACGCGGTCGGCGTGGACTGGCTGATCGATCTGGACGAAGCCCGCCGCCGCACCGGCGGTCGCGTCGCCCTGCAGGGCAACCTCGACCCCACCGTGCTGCATGCGCCGATCGAGGCGATCCGCGCCGAGGTGAAGCGGGCGCTGGACAGCTACGGCCCGGGCCCGGGCCACGTGTTCAACCTCGGCCACGGCGTGACGCCGGACATCCTGCCCGAGCACGTGGGGGCGCTGGTGGATGCGGTGCACGAGTTCAGTGCCGCGATGCACGCGCAGGGGTGACGCGCCCCGCGGCGCGCGCAACTCGAGTTCGAGCTCTGCTCGACGTCTGGAAGGATTTCGATCCGGCCGTCGGCCGGAGTGCCCTTGATCGGAGCTTTCACGGCCCTTCGGGCCGCGAGTTACTTTCTCTTTTCCTCGGGCATCCTGCCCTCGGCCCTGCGGGCCGCCTTCGGCGTACGGGCTCGCTCCTGCTCGCCTCGTGAGTCGCCAAAGAGAAGTAACAAAGAGAAAGGCGACCCGACTGTCGCGCTGTAGGGCTTCGGTATGGTCGAGGCGAGCATCCGTCCATGGAATGCCTCCCGGCCCGCACATCCGTGTGCGGGCGTTCGCCTGGTTACTTCGCCTGAGGGCGAAGCAACAACTCCCGGCTCACCCCTGCGCCACTCGCCGCCGATCGGCCGGCGCGTTCGAGCGTCAGCGAGACGCAGCTACGCAGCAGCCGAGCTCGCACATCCATGTGCTCGAACATGCGCGCCTTTCCCCCGAGTCCGGCTGCGTT
>VFQU01001740.1_pt1 | contig 11923 bp, 10 predicted proteins | sample 3512311 | NCBI WGS metagenome assembly VFQU01 (sample SAMN10412377, study PRJNA504923) | tailings metagenome | isolation source: Relicate 3 Philex TSF3 active mining site | place: Philippines: Tuba, Benguet | collected 2017-08-29 | reverse complement strand
TTAGAAAGCGGGTAACGCGATTCGAACGCGCGACATTCACCTTGGCAAGGTGACGCTCTACCACTGAGCTATACCCGCATTTGGTACTTTATTAATATCGCACACTAACTTGGAACTGTCAAGAAACTCCAACAAAAAAATTCGAGACCTAACTGCAGAGATCTCCCCGGTCAATTCGCATTATTCAGAGATAAGGTTAGTATGTATATTCTTATTGTTAATTAGCGCTACATTCAATGGTTCAGTACACCCTCGCTCAAAGCCCCGAAATTATCCTCACTGTTTCCGGTAAAGACTCGCCCAAAGCCCGCGAGAAAGCAATGGATCAACTCATGGAACTGATGGATGAAGGGAAACTACCAACAGACTTGGCAGATGGCTTCGGACCGCAAAATTTTATCGAAATTAAAGACCCTGGTAGTCAGCCTTCCAGTGATGAAGACGCGATTAATCAAGCTGTGCAAACGTTGAGCAGTCTGGCAACTTTGAAATTAAAGGCACAGGAATCTCGATCGGAAGCCCTCCAAGTTCGGAAGCATATCGATGTTCTCTTCACAGATGATCTCGTCACCGAAGAAGAAATCAATGGGCTGAAAGAAGGTTTTAAAGTTTTGAAAAGCTATGCCCAGACTAATCTGAGATATCGAGAAGCGCGATCGCAAGCCGAACAAGCCCGCACCATTTTAGATCGGGCATTGCAATCCTCAGAGCCAGAGCCGAGAAAGAAGTAGAATATAAGTGAAGATTAGTTAAGAAAACTTCATAAAATGACTGGCACTGCAAATCAAGTCGTCTCTCTGCCCACGTTTGAGAAACTGACGTGGGATTGGCAAGGGCATTCGATTCAGTACACCGTTCTGGGAACTGGGGAGCCTTTGGTATTGATTCATGGGTTCGGAGCTTCGATCGGGCATTGGCGAAAAAATATTCCAGTCTTGGCACAGGCAGGATATCAGGTATATGCGATCGATCTGCTCGGATTTGGAGGATCGGCAAAGCCTGCACTCGACTACACCGTTGAACTTTGGGTGGAATTAATTCGAGATTTTTGGGCAGCAAACATTCAGCGCCCCACCGTGTTTATCGGAAATTCGATCGGGGGATTGCTCTGCCTCATGATTTTAGCGAATCACCCTGAAATCGCAGCAGGTGGAGTTTTGCTCAATCCAGCAGGCGGACTGAATCATCGCCCGGAGGAGTTAAACCTGCCGTTGCGATTGGTCATGGGAACATTTGCCAAATTGGTTGGATCAAAGCAGTTTGGACGATGGATGTTTGATCAAGTGCGTCAGAAAGGACGAATTCGCAACAGTCTCAGGCAGGTTTACCGCGATCCGGAGGCGATCACAGATGAATTAGTGGATTTATTGCATGAACCGTCTTGTCACCCAGGCGCTCAGCAAGTCTTTGCATCTGTGTTGATGGCACCGCCGGGACCGAAACCAACCGAGTTATTACCGAATATTCAATCCCCGCTTCTGGTGATTTGGGGGGAGGCAGACCCTTGGACACCGATCGCAGGATCACAAATCTACCAATCCCTTGTCCACTCCCAGCCTGTGCAATTCGTCTCAATTCCTAATGCAGGACATTGCCCCCATGACGAGCGTCCAGAGGTTGTCAATGAGTTCATTATTCAGTGGCTCACCGAACAGAAATAGGCAGATTTTAGCTGGCACCGTGCTTGGAGAAGTAAAACTCGCAGTTTCACGGAACGCTCCACAGGGATGAACAAGCTAGGCTCTAGGGTGAAATTCCTGAAATCCTAACGTAGGGCGGGGTGTTGCTATGACTCTTGATTCAAATCCCAAGCACGATCAGCTTTCAGTGGAGCGCGACACTGTTCTCCCGATCGAAGATGCGAACAGAGTTGTCTCAGAATCATTCCATGCAGATGGTGCCGAGGCAAATCAACTGTTGAACTTGGGAATAGAGTTACATCAACGCGGAGAACTCCATGCAGCGCTCAATACATTGCAGAAAGCGCATCTTCTGTATTGGGAAATGAATGATCAGCAAGGCGCAAAGCAGGCTCTTGAGGCATTAGGACAAGTCTGCTATACGTTGGGCGAGTATGCAAAAGCGATCGATTATTCGCAGCGGAGTCTTGTCCTAGCGCAGCAAATTCGGCAGTATCTCAGTAGCGTCAAACTGTTGGGAACACTCGGAAATGCGTATCGACATCTTGCAGACCACGAGAAAGCGATCGACTATCAGAAACAGAGTTTGATGTTAGCGCAGGAACTTCGCGATCAGCGGAGTGAGATGGCAGCCCTGAACAATTTGGGATTAGCCTACAAGGCAGCAAATGAACCGGAGATCGCGATCAAGTGTGAGCAGAAAGCATTGGAAATCGCCCAGAAATTGCAAGATTATGTCGCCACGGGACAGATTTTGAAGAATTTAGGCAACGCCTTCTACGCGCTCGGCGATTTTGAGCAAGCCATCGCTTATTACCAACAACGATTGGAGTTAGCAGGTAAATTAGGCGACCAGCGGTTGGAATTGCAGGTTTTACGGAATTTAGGCAACGCTTGTAATGTGACCGGAAATTATGAAACTGCGATCGCATATAATCTGCGGCGAGTTGAGATTGCACAAAAATTAGGTGATGTCCGTACACAGGAACAAGCGTTGGGGAGCCTGTGTGTGGCTTATGAAGCATTAGGTCGAACGACTTGCGCAATCAAATATTATCAGCAGCGATTAGAACTGGCACGTCAGAACCAGGATGAGCGATTGGAGTTGTATTTACTCAGCAATCTCAAATCAGCATTCTCGATGCTTGGAGACTATACCAAAGCGAGTGAATATAGCGCACAAGCAAGACTAGGCTAGTGCGAAGTTGCAATCTAAGACGGTCGATTGATTGCTTCCGACTGAGAATATTGGGGTTTGTAGGCATCTGCCGTTGCAATCAGAGACCATCCGGCATTGCGAAGCTTCTGATAAGTTGTCCATCCCTTCGATGCGCCGCGAATTTGTAAATCGGGAACGCGGTATTGGGGAAACGAGTGATAAGGTGTCCAAGTTTGGTGGGACTGTTCACGTAAATGCAGAATCTTCGTACCCCCACCCAATCCTGCCAACCAGCACATTTGTCCAGCCATTGCAGTGATTTCTCCAGTGAAAACGACGGTTGATATTGAAAGGCTTCAGTCGCCTCTCAACTGATTACGCCCACATTATGTCACCATTTATTAAAAATCATTGATAAAAAGGCAGAATTATGGGTCAAAGAATTATATCTTGCGGATGATTAATGGGGATAGAAATCAAGGCATCTGACGAATTCTAGGGTCAGATCCCTCGTGCTGAAATGACATAGGAAGAGTAAACTGCTGAGGAACAGTCGCTGAGATGAAAGTGTGGCGTTTATTCCTAAAAACGCTATTTTCTCCGTAATTTCCGGCTTTTTTTTCTATATATCTGAAGATTATTCAAAATTTCTTATCTATTTTCTTGAATTGCGGATAGATATAGAAGAACATTCAGATTGCACGATTCTGCTTTTTGTTCCCCATTTCCCTTGATAACTTTCTATGACATCAGTTTTGGCTTCTGAGATTTCTTTATATGAACTGGTCGCGGGTTCGACTTCAGCGCCGTTTGCGATGCAAGTTAGCCCGGTGACATTTAAGGCATTGATGAGTAGCCTCCTCGATCTACTGGTTGAGCAGAATGATACAGCTTCGGTATGGGTAAAGTTACCGAAGGGAGATGCGTGGCAAACAGAGTTTGATCGCTATTTGGAGCGAGCAGGGGCGGATCAACAAATTCACTGCTTTAAGAATCAGCGAGACGACAATCCCGATGCTGACTTAAAACAGGCATTCGCAGGGCTTGAGCGGACGGGGACAAACCAGCCCTCAACAGTTTTAGTATCGCCGGAGAGTCCGTTAAGACGAGAATATTTTTTGCTGATCTGGTCGAAACAGTTTTGTGGTTTGTTAGTGGGGCATCGGGCAAGACTTGCCCCGGTTTTACGGGAAGGGGATACGCTGGTTCAAGTGGATGAAGACGGCACTGAGAAGAAGCAGTCTTTGATGGCATTTTTGGTCGTTGATCCGATCGTCGTGCGCGAAGCGATCGCAAGTTTACAGCCTCTTATGCCTAGGAGTGTGACGTTGCCAGAGTGGGAGACGTTCGATCCGATGCTCGTCAATCAACTGTTGACCAAGCATATTCAGCGACAAGAGGAATTATGGCAGCGGGCAAGTACCCATCGCAAACAAGCTGAAATGGCGAATTTGCTTCAGCTTCAGAATGAGGAATTACTGAGTACAATTCGGTTGAAAGATGAGTTTCTGCATAATGTAGGGCAGGAGTTACGCACGCCATTGACCAATATGAAAACGGCATTGACGTTGCTAAATTCGCCGAGTCTAAAGCCACCTCAAAAGCAGCGCTATATGGATTTGTTGGCGAGAGAATGCGATCGCCAAAGTTCACTGATTACAAGTTTGCTCGATCTCGTGAGCTTAGATCAGATGGCAGAGCAAACCACGGTTCAGGCGTTAAGTTTGGGGGATATTGTGCCGGGAGTCGTGAGTACATATCAACCACTGGCAGAAGAGAAAGGGGTGCGGTTAGCCTATACGATTCCAGAGAATTTGCCTGCAATTTCGTGCTTTCCGACTTGGTTGAAGCAGATTGTGATTAATCTGTTGCACAACGGAATCAAGTTCACACCGCGAGGGGGACAGGTCTGGGTGAGAGCGAAGCAGCAGGGTGATTATGTGCAGCTTGAGTTTCGCGATACGGGCATTGGCATTGCGGCTGGAGAGATTCCGAAGATTTTCGATCGCTTTTATCGGGTGCGGCAAGCGGTGGATGAAGATATGGGCGGGGCTGGATTGGGTTTAACGATCGTTCAAAAATTGTTGCTGCATTGCGGGGGTTCTATCTCGGTAAAGAGCCGGGTAGGAGATGGATCGACGTTTAATGTGCTGCTGCCGATTTATCGAGGATCAGAAGAAGGGTAAGTCTTAAATATTTGAGAGAACCTGATTCAAAAAGACTGAATTAAATAGACTGCGATGATCGGATTTCGGCTCTGCTCAGCCCACAAATTGTGTCGGTTTTGAAGGCTGAGCACAGGTGAAACATGAACATTGAACGTAAGACTTTATAATCCTGCAAACCATTCGTAGCCTTGATCTTCCCAGTAGCCTTTTGAGCGACCGAGTTGGCTGACGAGCGTAATGCGAGTCACCCATTTGCTTTGTTTGTAGCCTAATTTGATCGGGGAGGCGAGGCGGAGAGGTGCGCCATTTTCGATCGGTAAGGGTTGACCGTTCTTTTGATAAGCCATCAGTGTTTGAGGATGCAAACACGATCGCAGATCCCAACTTTCTAAATAGCGATCGGCAGATTGAAAATAGACATATTGCACACCGGGTTTAGGCTGTGCGAGTTGGATTAAATCGCGCAGTCTGACTCCGCCCCATTGCACGATCGCTGCCCAACCCTCGACACACACGTGACGAATGATCATTGAGGTCAAGGGTAATTTGTAAATGTCTTCTAGGCTAAGTGACATCGGTTGATTGACTTCGCCATCAATGATCAGACGGAAGCGAGCAGGATCGATTTGTGGGGTGAATCCGAAGGTGTTGACGATCAATTGAGCCGGTTCAATCTGACTCACTGCGAATTCTGGCACGGGAGTTTGGGGCTTGAATAGCAGTTCTTCAAATTTTTGATTGAAGGGTTCTGAAACGGCTCCAACCACATCTGCAAAGATAGGGACTCCACAGCCACCCAGAATTAACCCTGAGCTTGAAATGCCAGCAATTTTGAGAAAGTCACGTCGCGAAAAGTTTTGCATGAGGTTTACCAGAACATTGAATCGATCAGGCGACTGCCGCCGACTTTCAGCACGAGGAGAGAATGAACGATCGCAAATCCAATCACCGTTGGCACACTTAGGAAATGCACCACTCGCAACGCTTGCCAGTCGCCAAACATCTCGACAATCCAAGGAAATTGAGCGGGTTTATACATACCAATCCCGCTGAGAATGGCGAGCAGGAGAATCGGCACGATCGATGTATAAACGAGTCGATGCCACGCATACGCTTTGCGTTTGGGATTCTTTCCAGTTTGCAGGGCTTGAATATCGTTTGTGCCCACAAATCGATGCCGCCATCGCCGGGTCACAAGTACGTAAATCCCATACCAAACTAAATTGAGTGAGAAAAGCCACATGCCTGCAAAGTGCCAATCTCGCCCACCTGCCAGCCATCCCCCTAAGGCAAAAATGGGCGGAATGGTCATACCTTGCCGTCCTCCAAACACAGGATTGGCATTGTAGATCTGGATTCCACTGGTCAGCATGATGAATAAACTGACAACATTGATCCAGTGAAAGGTTTTGGCAAGAATTGCCTGTTTTGGGAGAACTTTTAATTCCATCGGGATCGCGCAATCTTTACATCTTGTAATGTGACATAAAACTGTGAAAGTTGCGCGTCAAGCAGTTTGGGGCAATCGACGATGATAGATTGAGGGCAGTTTTTACTTGATGTCAGCTATGAGTTTATCAACGCTCATCCTCGTGGCGATGGGAATTGGGATTGGATTTGGGTCAGTGTTACATGATTTCTTTCCGAGTGCGATCGCTCCACTCGATCAGTATTTGCTCACACCCGTGGGGACTTCTTTTTTACGATTGATCCAATTCGTGGTTGTCCCGATCGTGTTTTCTTCACTAATTTTGGGACTGACTCGGATTCAAAATGCGGCTCAGGTTGGACGCTATGCCGTCAAGCTGATTTTGAGTTACTGCTTAACAAGCGGAGTTGCCGTCGTTGTGGGATTGGTGCTGGCAGTGGTGATCCGTCCTGGAGTTGGCGTATCCGGGTCTGGAACAATCGATATGGAAGCGATCGCACAATCTCAGTCGCTGATTGATTGGCTGGTCAGTTTGATCCCGACGAATCCGATCGAAGCGTTGAGCAATGGAAATTTGCTCCAGGTGATTTTTTCATCAGCATTGATCGGCGTAGCGATTCAGCTTGTTGGAGAAAAGGCAGCGAGTTTCGTCAGCTTTGTTGAGAGCTGTTATGCAATTTTTGAGAAAGTTCTCTCTCTCATTTTGTACGTCGCCCCGATCGGTGTGTTTGCTTTGATTAGCTCGGTGATTGCGACAGAGGGATTGCAACTGATTCTTAAGCTCTTTAATTATGTGTTCTTTCTCCTCGTCGGTAGTCTGCTGATGGTGGGCTTTTATCTATTGATCCTCTTTTTTCTCAAAGCAAAACCGATCAAATTACTACAAAGTCTAGTTCCTGCGCTATCTTTAGCATTTGGAACAGCCAGTTCTAACGCAGCGCTCCCGATCTTACTCAAAGACGTTCAGGAAGAGTATGGATTGCGCGAAGACATCGCAAGTTTCGCAATTCCGTTAGGGACAGCCTTAAAACGCGATGGCTCTGCCATTCTGCAAGGATTCAATGCTGTGTTCATTGCTCAAATGTACGATATTCCACTGACCACATCTTTAGTTTTAGCGATCTCACTCAGTACTTTTTTGGTTTCTTTTAGTACCCCAGGAGTTCCAGGCGCTGGAATTATTATGATGACAACTGTTCTGAGCGCAGCAGGGTTACCGTTACAGGGAATTGCGATCGTGGCAGGCGTTGATCGGTTAACGGATGGATTCAAAACGGTGATGAATATCATCGGTAATGTGTCAAATGCAGTGATTCTCGATCGCTGGGAAACTCCGCAACCGTCAGAATCCCAAAATGAAATGCTGAGAGCTATCGACTGAGGGATACACAGCCACAATCTGAGTACTAGCCATAAAGTAAAGTTGCTCAGAATTAGCGAAGTTCCTGAGTCAAGATCTAGAGTAAACTGCGCATGTTTAAAGAGTGGTTGCATCGGCTGATGATGTGGATTTCAAACAATATCAACATCATTCAGCCGATCTCTATCACTGGAATCTAAAGCGAGTGGCGAATTGAGCTTGAAAGTGTGGGTTCTTTCAACCCTAGATATTTCTGCCAAAAAGTATGAGACATCAGCTCTTGTGCAGCATTTTTCCAGTTTTTACTTGCGATCGACCATTCTGTCCTGCCCTTATCCACAATGCTAGACCACTGCGCCATAAGCTGAACACTGGTCAATAAATCAACATTTTGCTGATTTTCGTAACTGCGGCTGAGTTTGAGCGTGCTAGGATGTACGACTTCTGGATCGATGCTCATAATCCAGTCTGGACCTTTTAGATAGTCGTCAAAGGCTTTGATGAGCATTTGAGCGCGATCGAAGTCTGGCATTAACAAAGAAAGTGCAATTTCTTGCGTCAAGTTACTGACAGTATGCTCATAGCTTGGCGAGAAATGCACAGCGTATGTAATGAGATCATTGCGGAAATAATAGTAAGTTTCCCAGTTTAAGTTTTTAGCAGAGGCAGGAATATGCCAGACTGCCATCGAAGGAAATGTCGCGATTGGAATGCCTAATGTCATTTTCGCTCTGAGGCAAAACTCAACATCATCCAGTTTGATAAAGAGTGGCAACGGCAGGTTGAGTTTTTCGACAAGTTGCCGAGAGAATGAGCAAAACCAAAAGCCACCATAATCTGCATCTTCTTCAACGAGCAATTGATTGAGCGATGCATTTTGGCTTAAGTCAATTCTATAATTGAGAGCGGTTAACGAGCCAAATGCACCCTTTGTTGCTGGATCTTCGTTGTAGGTTGCTCCTGCTTCGTACAAGACTTGTTTGTTATTAAGATCAAGTAGACCGCCTGCAATGATGAACTCAGTCTTTGCATACTCATGCACTGCGAACAGCCTGCAAATGCTTTCGCTTTCTAACTCAATATCATCATCCATCAATAGAAGATGAGAGGAACTCTTTTCTGCTAAAGCTTCCATGATGCCTCTGGTAAATCCACCACTACCACCAGCATTTTTGTTAGGAAAGAGTTTGACTCTCGGATCGTTAAACTCATTATGATCCAGCGTTCTGCCATTGTCAGAAACAAACACTTTAAAGCTCTTATCTTGCAGAAATTCGTCTTGTAAGAGACTTGTTAATGTTTCTCGAACATAGTTCTCTTTCTTGAAAGTGCAGATGACGATTCCGAGTGATACTTCTCTTTCTTTGGGTTGATCTGTTGCAATCCAACCTGCTGCAAAGATGCCCTGAGTACTCAGACAAGTAATTTCAAGGTAAATTCTGCCAGCTTTCTCAGTCTGAACTAGATTGATCGGTGCAAGCTTAACAGGTTTTGAGAGTTGGCATTGCTCAATCTTCTCTTCTAAAATTGTCTCTCTTTCACCGCTCTGTACTTCTCTATAAATCGCAACTCTAAAGTCACCTTCGAGTTTCAGAAGATAGTAGATAGAATTAAGCGAGGTATATTTGACATAGTAATTTTCATAAAACGAATTAAAATAAGAGCTTGAAGAGACAACTCCTCCCTGCTGTAAGACGGTTCGTTTACTATTTTCCTGAACATCGAGCGATGCTGCTTCATTACATCGAATATATAGATCGGAAATATCCGAAGACTTGGGAAGTTTTACTCTACCAACTATGTTCATAGTTTTATTTAATGGGTTGAGCGAATTTGAGCATATGCCTAAAAAGTAAGAAAGAGTAACTATCAACAACTCATTCTTACGACTGATTTATAGTAATTGAATCAAATTGCGCATGTCTTCGATTACATGCTGAACACCTGCTGCTTGTAGTGCAGATAATCGATCGCTGCGCTCATTCTCCGTGATATGAGTTCCGCCCACATAGCCGATAACGATAGGAATTCCAGCAGCGATCGCTGACTTCACTCCGCTCATTGAGTCCTCAACAGCAACACAACTTGTGATATCTGCACCTAAGCATCTGGCAGCATGGAGATAAATATCTGGCAAGGGTTTAGGTCGTCGAACTGGAAGAGAGTCGTTTGCGCTAAAGATTCGGCAGTTTCCCTCTGCGGAATGTTCACTCGTGAAATAATCGCTCAACTGAGCAGCAACTAGGCAAGCTCTGAGCCGTCGCAGGCTACTATTACTGACTAGTGCGAATTCGACTTCCTGCCTGATCAATTCAGACAATACATCTGACGTTCCTGCGGTTGCTTGTGCTTCGAGACTGAGGTGATCGATCGCACGATTCTCTTCTTCTAATACAAGATGCTGAATATCAGCTTCAGTCAGAGCCATAGGCGAGTCTTTATAAATCTGCGCCAGAATCTCTTGATAGGGCTTTCCTGCAAAGTTTTTAATAAATTCAGGTAGATCATAAAACTGTGCGCCGGGAAATTCGCAAGCAACTTCAGCAGTGAGCTTCCACGCGCTTTTGAGCGCGATAATTTCACTATCAACAATCGTTCCATCATGATCAAACAGAACAACTTTATGCGGCTGGAATAATTTCATTCTAAATAGGCTCCTCACTGTAATATCTAAGTGTCGCTGATAGTCCACGAGTCCGAATCTCTCGCAATGCGCGATCGCAGTATCGATCTAAAGTGTCAGTGCATTCGCATTTCTCTAGACCGAGGATTTCGCTCAATGCTGCACCTGCTTGAGCCATGATGATGACATCTGCTTTATCATTTGCATGAAAAGCTGTGCCCGTTTCGCTGATGCCGTCTTGTAGAGCAAGCATCCATGCGGCGATCGGGAGCATTAGATGCTCTAAATTCAGCTTTTGAGCATGAGCATCTTGTAGAATCGGAAGAATATATTTGCCTAATTTTCGAGCGGTTTCTGCTGAAATTCGCGCAATTAAATCAGGTAGTGCTTCATTACTCAGTCTACGTAATACCTGCTCGATGTACTGCTCACACATATAGTCAGGAACCGGAGTGGCAGCAGCAATGTCCTCCATCAAGAGCCGAATAAACGAGTAAAATTCTGGCGATTTGAGACATTGATGGACGTACTCAACTCCGGCTCTCACTGCTAGACAAGCAATAAAAGAGTGAACTGCATTCAGAAATCTCGATTTCATGTATAAGAACGGAGTAATATCGTCTGTCATCGTTACTCCGGTTTCTTCCCACAAGGGGCGATCGCTCGTAAACTTATCTTCGACTACAAATTGCCAGAATGGTTCTGTAACAATGGGAGCGCGATCGCGAACTTGTAGGAGTCTGTAGGGATGCTGATCATCCGACTCATGCTTTTGGGGCACAATTCGGTCTACTACAGTATTTGGAAATGCTGCCTGATTGATAAGATAGTCAGCGAATGCAGGATCAATTTGATCTGCATAAGTCAATACAGCATGCTGCAAGATAGTTCCATTTCTAGGCAAGTTGTCGCAGGATAGGGTAGTAAACGGTGCTATATCACGCTCTCGACGACGACGAAGCGCTTCAACGATAAACCCAATTGCAGTAGTCGGACAATCAGGATGGTTCAGATCATTCACGATCGACTCGTGACTCAGATCGAGGTTGAAATTTTGGTCGAGACAGTACCCTGCTTGAGTCACCGTCAGCGTAACAAGATGCAGAGAAGGTGAAGTCATTAACTCCAGCACATAGTCTTGCTCTGTTATCCCATCGACAATCTGATTGATTGAGCCAATGACCCTTGCCGACTCATGGATTTCATCGCCGCTATATCGATCAGTTGAGGTATACAGAAAGTTCTGCGGCTGCAAGGTTGCGATCGCGCTTCGGCTTTTGAGACTCACTCCACAGATGCCCCATCTTAGGTCTTGACATTGATTAGAAAGATGCTCATGAATGATACGGGCGAGATGTGCTCTGAAGAAACGACCTGGTCCAAAGTGGACAATTCCTGTATTTAAAGCTTTGCGATTGTAAGAGGGGGATTGGTTCCAAAGGTCGGCAACATTCTTGTTAAATGCTACTTCTGAGCTTTGAGACTCTGCGCTAGTACACGCAGACAAAGCATCCGGCGAAATGTGGCTTATCATAACATTTCTG
>VFQU01001738.1_pt1 | contig 11936 bp, 11 predicted proteins | sample 3512311 | NCBI WGS metagenome assembly VFQU01 (sample SAMN10412377, study PRJNA504923) | tailings metagenome | isolation source: Relicate 3 Philex TSF3 active mining site | place: Philippines: Tuba, Benguet | collected 2017-08-29 | reverse complement strand
CCGGATCGCGGCGATCCGTGCCAGGCTCAAGCCGTCGCAGCGCGGCGTCCAGGTGGCCGCCGCCGGCCCCGTCGAAGCCTCTGCGACCCAGGCGCCGCGTCCGGCGCCCACGACCGGCACCAACCGCAACGCCCGCCCGCAGCAGGCCGCCGCCGCGCCGCACGGGCAGTTCGGCCCGCCCACCGGCCAGTTCACACCGTCGCAGGGCCGGCGGATGCCGATGGCGGATGCACATACCGCTCCCTGGATGAGTTTCGCGGCCCCGGCCAATGCCGGTCCGGCCCCCCTCGTCGAGGCTCCCGCACCGCAACTGCAGACCGCATCGGTGCCGATGCCGCGCCCGAGGCCCAATCCCAGGGCCCGGGCGCGCTGACGACCGCGGCAGTGTCCTCCCGGCGCTGGCCGGACCCACAACGCCCGACCGGTTTCAAACCGCCGCACCCGCGCCGGTTTGGCTTGTCAGGATTCCCCGACTCTTCGATGCTGCCGGCCGTGCTGGCGTAGGCCGCCACGGGGCACTGGCATGGGTTTCCTGCAACAACTCAGGGGCGATATCACCTTCTTGAAGGGGGCCCTGCGCGCGCTCAAGAACACGACGCCGATCGCCGGCAACCCGAGCCGCGTGTTCCCGCTGGCCATCGAGGAGCTGGCGGCCAGATACGGCGACGCGCCGGCCCTGATGTCCGACCGGGAAACCTTCAGCTACCGGACGCTCTCCGAACGCGCCAACCGTTACGCCCGCTGGGCACGCGCCCAAAACCTCGCCAAGGGCGAGAGCGTGTGCCTGCTGATGCCCAACCGGCCCGAATACATGGCGATCTGGATCGGAGTGACGGCGGCCGGCGGCGTGGTGGCGCTGATCAACACCAATCTGGTCGGCCCCTCGCTCGCACATTGCATCGACATCGTGGAGCCGAAGCACATCGTCGTGGCCGGCGAGCTTGAGGCCGCGTTCGAGACAGCGCGGCCGTTCCTGCAAAGCCGGGCCACGCTCTGGAGCCATGGCGGCGCCTGCGGCCCCCGCATCGATAGAGAGATCGACGGGTGTTCCGGCGCGCCGCTCGCCGCGCACGAGCGCGCGGCGCTGACGATCGAGGATCGCGCGCTGTTCATCTACACGTCGGGCACCACCGGCATGCCCAAGGCCGCCAACATCAACCACTATCGCGTGATGCTGGCCAGCAATGCTTTCGCGGGCGTCATGGACACGAAGCCGACCGACCGCATGTACAACTGCCTGCCGATGTACCACACCGCAGGCGGCGTGGTCGCGACCGGCGCCGTCCTTCTCAACGGCGGCGCGGTCGTCGTTAAGGAGAAGTTTTCTGCGCGCGAGTTCTGGGACGATATCGTCCGGTATGATTGCACGCTGTTTCAGTACATCGGCGAGCTTTGCCGCTATCTGATCAATTCACCACCGTCTGCGAGCGAGACACGCCACCGCATCCGCCTCGCCTGCGGCAACGGGCTGCGGCCCGAGCTGTGGGACGAGTTCAAGAGCCGGTTCCGCATCCCGCTGATCCTGGAGTTCTACGGGGCGACGGAAGGCAACGTGAACATCTTCAATTTCGAGGGCAAGCCGGGCGCGGTCGGACGCGTTCCCTGGTTCGTGAGCCACCGCTTTCCGATAGAAGTGGTCCGCTTCGACGTGGACGCGCAGCAGCCGGTCCGGGGGCCGGACGGCTTCTGCGTCCGCTGCGATGCCGACGAGCCGGGCGAGGTGATCGGGAAAATTCTCAACGACGCATCGAAGCCCGGCAACCGGTTCGAGGGCTATGCCTCCTCGGCGCAGAACGAGCACAAGGTGCTGCGCGACGTATTCGTCGAGGGCGACGCCTGGTTCCGCACCGGCGACCTGATGCGAAAGGACCGGCACGGGTACTTCTATTTCGTCGACCGCGTCGGCGACACGTTCCGCTGGAAGGGCGAGAACGTCTCCACGACCGAGGTTGCCGAGGCACTCAACACTTTCCCTGGCATCGAGGACGCCAACGTCTACGGCGTCGCGATCCCCGGGCGCGACGGCCGCGCCGGCATGGCTGCCGTGGTCTGCGCCGAATGCGACCTGGAGGCGTTGCACGCGCATCTATGCGCCCACCTGCCGGACTATGCGAGGCCGATGTTTCTGCGGGTGCAGAGCGCCATCGACGTCACGGCGACCTTCAAGCAGAAGAAGACGGACCTGGTGGCGCAGGGCTTCGATCCTTCGGACATCGCCGGCCCGGTCTATTTCAACGACCCGTCGCAACGCCGCTTCGTGCAGCTCGACACCGAGCTGCACCGGCGGATCCTTGCGGGCGAGGTGCGGATTTGATCGCCTCCCCAGCCGCAGTGCTGACATTCTGGCGCGAGGCCGGGCCGAAGCGCTGGTTCGAGAAAGACGACGGGTTCGACGCACAAATCCGCGAGCGCTTCCTGCCCGTCTATGAAGCGGCTGCCGCGGGACGCCTGTCCCGCTGGGAGGACGATCCGGAAAGCGCTCTGGCGCTGACGATCGCGCTCGACCAGTTTCCCCGCAACATGTTCCGCGGCAATGCCCGCTCCTATGCGGCGGACGCAATGGCACGGCAGGTCGCCGGACGCGCGCTCGCGCGCAAGTTCGACCTCGATGTGCCCAGGGCCGAGCGCGGCTTTTTCTATCTTCCGCTCATGCATTCGGAGGAGACGGCCGACCAGGAGCGATGCTGCGAGCTCTATCGCGCGCTCGGCGACGACAACGCCCTGAACTATGCGCTGATCCACGCCGACATTATTCACCGCTTCGGGCGCTTCCCGCATCGAAACGCAGCGCTCGGGCGAGCCACCAGGCCCGAAGAGCAGATCTTCCTCGATTCCGGCGGATTTCCCGGTTGAGCGCCGCGTCGCATTGAGCCGCACGCCGGATGTGATAGTGACAGTCCGCCTCGACCGTCACTCTCAACCGCACCGGGCCTCGCATGACCACGCTCCACGGCGTCTATCCCTATCTCGTCTCGCCGATCGATCCTTCGGGCACAATCAAGACCGACGTTCTCGGCCGCCTGTGCGACGACCTGGTAAAGTCCGGCGTGCATGGGCTGACCCCCCTCGGCTCGACCGGCGAATTCGCCTATCTCGACCGCGAGCAGCGCGCGACCGTGGTGCAGGCCACGATCGAGGCCACGGGCCGCCGCGTGCCGGTGATCGCGGGCGTTGCTGCGACGGCAACCGCCGACGCGGTGGCTCAGGCCAGGCTCTACCAGCGGCTCGGCGCCGACGGCATCCTTGCGATCCTCGAAGCCTACTTCCCGGTCAAGGATCCGCAGATCGAACAGTACTTCCGCGCCATCGCCGACGCCGTCGACATTCCGGTGGTGCTCTACACCAATCCGCAGTTTCAGCGCAGCGACCTGTCGCTCGACGTCATCGCGCGGCTCGCGGCGCATCCGCGCATCCGCTACATCAAGGACGCCTCGACCAACACCGGCCGGCTGCTGTCGATCATGAACCGGTGCCCGGACATGAAGGTGTTTTCCGCCTCCGCGCATATTCCCGCCGCGGTCATGCTGATCGGCGGCGTCGGCTGGATGGCGGGCCCGGCGAACATCGTGCCGCGGCAGAGCGTGACGCTCTACGACCTGTGCAAGGCCGGACGCTGGGACGAAGCCATGGCGCTGCAGCGCCGGCTGTGGCGGATCAACGAGGCCTTTGCGCGGTTCAATCTCGCGGCCTGCATCAAGGCCGGGCTGCAGATCCAGGGCTATGACGTCGGCGACCCGCTTCCGCCGCAGGCGGCGCTGTCGGCGGACGACCGCAAGTTCGTCGAAAAGACGCTCAACGAGCTGTCGGACGCCGTTCCCGCCTGAATTTGGCGGAAGCCCCCAACCGAATATTAACGCTTCCTTGCTAGCTCTGGCGGTCATCCGGGAGCGCGACACCGCGTCGCGCAAAGGTGATCCGAGTGGCGTTGACCGAGTCCGAAAATTCGCAGCGTCTGGCCGCACCGTCCGGCGGCCTGTCCGGCCGGGTCCGCGCCTGGCTCACCGACAGCAGCCACAATTCCATCGCCCAGCGCACGGCGGGTTCCGCATTCATCATCCGTGTCGGCAGCGCCGCGCTGATCTATCTGTCGCAGATCCTGTTTGCCCGATGGATGGGCGCGCACGAGTTCGGCATCTACGTCTACGTCTGGACCTGGGTGCTGGTGATCGGGGAGCTGAGCGACCTCGGGCTGTCCTCGGCGGCGCAGAGGTTCATCCCTGAATACACGAAGCGAAACGCACACGGCCTGTTGCGCGGCTTCATCGTCTACAGCTGCTGGATCTCCGTCGGCGCCGCCGCCGCAATGGCAGGCGCGGGCGTTCTCGTCATCAAGCTGATCGAGCCGTGGCTTGCGCCCTATCTGGTGCTGCCGCTGATGCTGGCTTGCGCCGTCCTTCCGTTCTACGCCTTCATGCAGATTCTCGACGGCATCGCGCGGTCCTACGACTGGGTCAATCTCGCGCTGCTGCCGATCTACGTCATCCGGCACGTCGTGGTCCTGGTCCTGATGTTCGCGGCCTACGCCGCCGGCATGAAGACCGACGCGGTCAGCCTGGTCGCCATCGTTGGCATCTCGCTGATGCTGACATCGATCGGCCAGGCGATCGCGATCCGCCGCAGGCTCGCGCGCAGGATCGAGCCGGGTCCGAAGGACGCCAAGGTGGGAACCTGGCTGCGCACGTCGCTGCCGATCCTGATGGTCGGCGGCTTCTATCTTCTGCTCGCACACACCGACATCCTGGTGCTGCAGCACTTCCGCACGCCGGAAGAGGTCGGCATCTTCTACGCCGCATCCAAGACGCTGGCGCTTGTGTCGTTCGTCTACTTCGCGGTGTCGGCCGCGGCCGCGCACCGATTCACCGAATATCATGTCACCGGCGACCGCGAGCGGCTGGCCAGCTTTCTGGCCGACACGATCCGCTGGACCTTCTGGCCGTCGGTTGCGGCCACGGCGCTGATTCTGCTGGCCGGCAAGCCGCTTCTGATGCTGTTCGGCCCAAGCTTCGCGCAGGGCTATCACCTGATGTTCATTCTCGCCGTCGGACTGGTCGCGCGCGCGGCCGTGGGCCCGATCGAGCGGCTGCTCAGCATGCTGGGCGAGCAGCGCGTCTGTGCCCTGGTCTATGCCACGGCCTTCGTGCTGAACCTCGTGATGTGCCTCGTCCTTATTCCGCGGTTCGGACTGGAGGGGGCGGCGGTCTCGACCGCGTCGGCGCTGCTGTTCGAATCCGTGGCGCTGTTCTGGGTCACACGAAAGCGGCTCGGCCTGCATGCGCTCGTCATCGGCCGCCGCGGGCCGGCCTGACGTGCACGCGCCGCTCGGCCTCACTTATCGCACCCGGTGGTGCTCCCTGACGGAACTGGCGGTGCTGGCCGATCCCTGGCGCGCGCTCGCGGCCGCCGCCGTCGAACCCAACGTGTTCTACGAGCCCTGCTTCGCGCTCGCGGCCGCGCCGGTCTTTGGCCGGGACGCCGGCGCCGTGCTGGTCTGGACCCAGGCCGGCCGGCTCGCCGGCCTGTTCCCGATGCAGCGCCGCGGACGGCCGGCCATGGCGGCGATGTGGACCCATCCCTATGCACCGCTCGGCGTGCCTCTGGTCTGGCGCGACGACCCCGAGGGAGCGATCGGCGCCTGGCTCGACGCAATGTCAGGCATGCAGGACATGCCGGCGGTCGGCCTGATTCCATTTCTGCCGGAACGCGGGCCGTTCGCCGCGGCGCTCGGCCGCGTGCTCGAACGGCGCGGCCTGAGGCGGGAGGCGCTGGGCGCGCACGCACGGGCGCTGCTCGCGCCGGGAACGAACCGGCACGACTACCTCGGCCGCACGATGTCATCCGGACGCCGCAAGGAACTGCGCCGCCAGCGCCGGCGGCTGGAGGAAATCGCGCCGGTTGAATTCTCCGCGGTCGCCGCGGGCCACACGGGGGCCGCGATCGAGGACTTTCTGGTGCTGGAGGCGTCGGGCTGGAAGGGCGTCGCTGGCACTGCCGCAGCCGCCGACCCGCAGGTGCGAGCCTTCTTCGAAAGCGCGGTCCGCGCGCTTGGGGCCGAAGGCAAGGCCGAAATTCATCGCCTGACACTGAGCGGCCGGGCGATCGCTGCAGCAGTGGTATTGTTCAGCGGCGACACCGCCTGGTTCTGGAAGGTCGCCTACAGCGAAGGCGTCGCCCGCTCCTCGCCCGGCGCGCAGCTTGCCGTCGATCTGACGCAGGCGCTGCTGTCGGAGCCCGAGATCGCGCGGACCGATTCCTGCGCAACGGCCGACCATCCGATGATCGACCCGATCTGGGGCGAGCGGCTGCATCTGTCCGATCTCATGATCGAGATCTGCCCATCGGGCCTTGCGTTCGCCGCCGCCCATCTCGCCGAGAAGCTGCGGCGCACGGCGCGCACGCAGGCGAAGAGGCTGCGCGACCGGCTCAGGCCGCGGCGCTCACGCGCGGTCGCGCAGCAGCCTGCGGATCACCTTGCCGGTGGTGGTCATGGGCATTTCGTCGATAAAAGCGACCTCGCGCGGATATTCGTGCGCGGAGAGCCGCGTCCGTACGAAACCCTGGATGTCGGCCGCCAGCGCCTCTGACGGCGCCTCGCCCCGCTTCAGAACCACGAACGCCTTGACGATCTCGGTGCGCACCGGATCGGGCTTGCCCACCGCCGCCGCCAAAGCCACGGCGGGATGCTTGATCAGGCAGTCTTCGATCTCGCCCGGACCGATGCGATACCCGGACGATGTAATCACGTCGTCGTCGCGGCCGACGAAGCGGAAATAGCCGTCCTCGTCCATCGAGCCCTGATCGCCGGTCGTCATCCAGTCGCCCACGAACTTGTCGCGCGTGGCCTCGGAACGGTCCCAGTATTCGAGGAACATCACCGGGTCGGGCCGCAGCATCGCGATCTGTCCGGTCTCCCCGGGCTCGCATTGCGCTCCGTCGGGCCGGATGATCGCCACCCGGTGGCCGGGCACAGGCTTGCCGATCGCGCCGGGCTTCGACAATCCGATCGCGGCGCAGGCGGACAGCACCAGATTGCATTCGGTCTGGCCGTAGAATTCGTTGATGGTGAGCCCCAGTTCGGCGCGGCCCCATTCGAACGCCTCGGCGCCGAGCATCTCGCCGCCGGAGCCGACCGTGCGCAGGCGAATGTCGTGGCGTCCGCGCGGGCTCGGCGCCGCCCGCAGCATCCGCAGCGCAGTCGGCGGGATGAAGGCGTTGCGGATGCGCTCGCGCGCCATGAGCGCAAACGCGGCCTCTGGATCGAACCGGTCGAACCGGCGCGCCACCACCGGAACGCCGCAATAAAGGCCCGGCAGCAAGACGTTCAGCAGGCCGCCCGCCCAGGCCCAGTCTGCCGGGGTCCAGATGCGGTCACCCGGCTGAGGAAAGAACTCGTGATGCATGCCGATGCCGGGCAGATGGCCCAGCAACACGCGATGGGCATGCAGCGCGCCCTTGGGCTGGCCGGTGGTTCCCGAGGTGTAGATCATCATCGCCGGTTCTTCGGCGCCGGTTTGAACCGGCGCGAAATGCGGCGATGCGCGTTCCAGCGTTTCGGCAAGCGCGAGCGCGCCCGGGCCCGGGCCGTCGACCGACAGGACGGTCTCCAGCCCCGAAACCTCGTCCCGGACATCCGCGAGCTTCGCAAGCCCGGCGATGTCGGTGACGATCGCGCGGGCGCCCGAATTCTGCAGGCGATAGGACAGCGCGTCGGTGCCGAACAGCGTCGCGAGCGGCAAGGCCACCGCACCGAGCTTGTAGACTGCGATATGGATCGCCGCGACCTCGGGCGATTGCGGCAGCAGGATCGCAACCCGGTCGCCTCGGCCGATACCGCGCGCCCGCAGCGCGTTGGCCAGCCGGTTCGACGCATCGCGGAGCCAGCCGAAGCTTGCCTCGCGCGATTGTCCCATCGGATCGGCAAACACGATCGCGGTGCGGTCCGGATCGGCCTCGGCCCAGCGATCGCACACCGCGACGCCGATGTTGAACCGCTCCGGCACGTCCCATCGGAACCGGGAATAGATTTCGTCGTAATCGCGGCTTGCCGGCAGCATGCGGCGAGAAGCTAGTCGGCGCACCCGGAGAGGTCCAGACGGGCAGAAGCCGGCGTCCCCATATGGCACAAGCCGCGTTCGGCGCCTGCGCGCGCCTCGCGGCCGATCGCAGCAGCCACGCGCATTCGCGAGAGCGCTGCGCGCGCGTGTCCAGAGTTCGCGCCGGTTCTCCGCGAGCGCCTTCGCGAGTCTTCAGCAATCATCGGAGATCGCAGCGGCGTGCATCGCCACGCGCGCCGATCAGCCAAAAACATTGTACCGTTAACCCGGCGGGTATAGCCTTGTCGCCGGGTGCGGGATCGAGTTCAGATCCCGGCCGCGCCGGGCGGTCGCTCCGGTTCGGTGGTGAGGGTTGCGTAGCGGGTGCGTGTCGTGATCGACGTCGACGTCGTCCTGGTCAACATGGATGAGCAGACCGCGTACTGCTCCGACGGCGTGACTCGTGAATTCTTCGAGATGTATGACGCGCAGGCCCAGCCCACCGAAGATCCCGACGAGGCGATCGCGGCGGTGGTGAAGGTCGGCGAAGACCAGTTCATCGTCCTCAATCTCAGCGACGAGTCCGACGTCAAGGTGCACTGACCGCGGCCGGTTCGCAGCCTCAGAATGCAAACGCCCGGCCTTCCGGCCGGGCGCTGCTGTGACTCGGGGTCTCTGAAATCGCGCGCTCAGACCGCTTCCTTGAGCTCCTTGGCGGCGCGGAATGCGACCTTCTTGCTCGCCTTGATCTGGATCGGCTCGCCGGTCGCGGGATTGCGGCCCATGCGGGCGGCGCGCTTGCGGACCTGGAGGATGCCGAGGCCGGCCAAGCGGATGCGGTCGCCCTTCTTCAGGTGCTTGGTCACCAGCGTGACCAGATCGCCGAGCAGCGCCTCAGCCTGCTTCTTGGGGATCTCGTGGTCGCCCGCCAGGGTGGCCGCGAGCTGCTTCGTGCTGATGGTGGTCTGCTTGGGCTTTGCGGGTGAAGTGGCCATGGCTTTCGAGACTCCCAGTGGATCGGTGATGGCTCTGAATACACGGAATTAGGCGCTTCGCAACGCATCGCTGGGGAATACGCCACAATGGGGGCAGCGCGGAACACACCGGCCGTGCCGTTAAGGATTCGTCTGCCGATCCCAAAAACCCTGATATTTCCGTATCATCCGCGGCGTTCGCCGGGAGCGGCCAGGATCAGCGACCAGAACACCTTGTATTTGGAATGCGGGGCGTGGACCGCGGCAATCCCCATTTTTGTTGCGCCCCTGAGCAGCATGTTGGCCCGGTCGCTGGGCGATTCGCGCCAGCCGGAGAACGCCTCGGCCAGCGTGTGATAGCCCGCCGACGTGTTCTCCCCCGCGACGCTGGCATCGTACCCGCCGCGGCGCAGCCGCTCGGCAAGCGTGCCCGCCGAATTTCGGTCGACGCGGCCGCGTTTGGCCATGGCCTCGGCCTGCGCCTGGGCCATACGCGTGAGATCGGCATCGACGGTCACCGGCCCGAGACCGTTGTTGGCGCGATAGCCCGAAATCATCGACGCAGCGGTCTGCGCATCGACCGACGAACCGCCGGCCGCAAGGCTCTGATAGAAGCTCGGCAGACCCGACGAATTCGGTGCATTGCTGCATGCGCCGAGCAGCGCGAACGCCGCAAGGGCGGTGAAGGCTGAAAGTCCGGACCGGGCCAGCGGCATGAAGCGCCCCAAGATGGAAGTGCCGCAGGATCGCCGCAAATCGTGGCCGAAGGGTGAATAAGCGGCCTACTCCAGCCGCATGTTCATGAGCCGCTCGGCGTTGCCGACCATGATCTTGCGGCGGACAGCCGGATCGAGCCCGAGCCTGTCGACCACGTCGATCGTGGTGCGGATCGGGCCAAGCGGCGCATCGGTCGCGAACACCACCTTGTCGGGCCCGAAAAACTCGAGCCCGCAGGGCAACCCGTAGCTGCCGCCGAACATCGCGGTGTCGGCATAGAAATCCTTGAAGTAGTCGAGATGCGGCCGCTTCAGCGACGTCAGAACCTTCGAATAGTCCTCGTCGATGGTGCGCGAACCCAGCACCTCCATGCCCGTGCCGATGCGCCCGTCGAAATACGGGATCATGCCGCCTCCCAGATGGTGCGTGACGATCTTGAGCTTCGGGTGTCGATCGAAGATCCCGGCGAACACCAGTCGCGCCATCGCCACCGTGGTCTCGTAGGGCCAACCGAAGCACCACCACATCTCGAACCGGGACTTCTGCTCCGAGGCATAGTCCGGCATCGAAGAGGTTCGCGCAGGGTGAAGCCAGATCGGCAGGTCGTGCGCCGCCATGGCGTCGAACACGGGCGCGAAGCGCGGCTCGTCGAGAGGATGCCCGGCGATGTTGGTGAAGATCTGGATGCCCCTGGCCCCGAGCGTTGCGATCGCGCGGCGGGCCTCCTCGATCGCGCTGTCCACGTCGTGCAACGAGACCGCGGCGACGAAGGCCGGGAAACGGTCGGGATGCCGGACGCAAAGCTCGGCCATGGCATCGTTGCCGACGCGCGCCAGCCGCTGCGCCAGCTCGCCGTCGGCGATGTCCTCGATCGGCGGATTGGGCAGCGATATGATCTGCCGGTAGTCGCCGAGCGTGTCCATCTCGCGGAACCGCTCGTCCAGGTCGAACAGCTTGCGTACGCCGCGCAGCCTCTTGCCCATGTTGCCGAGCTTCGGCGATCCGCGTTCGAGTTCCGCGAAGAAGCGGTCCGGGAAGATGTGGGTGTAGATGTCGACGATCATGACGCCTCGCGTCCGTGCTCTCGTTATGTTTCCCCGTCCACACGGGCCGGCGCATCATAGCAACGATCCGCGGCGGCGGCGGAATGGCCGGGCTGCGCGGCCCGCGGTCCGGTCCGCATTGCGGGCGGCTTCCGATCCGGGCATCTTCGGTGCCGGCCACGTTCCGTCCGGGAGGGACGCCGGAAATGACCGAAGTCTTCGTCGCCAGGGTGTCGGACTTCCCAGACGGCGACCGCCGCATCGTCGAGCACGGCCCGCACAACATCGGCGTATTCCACTGGCAGGGCCAGTTCTACGCCTACGCCAACATGTGCCTGCATCAGGGCGGACCGGCCTGCGAGGGCCTGATCATGCACAAGGTCGAGGACGTGATCGGCGCTGACAAGACCTGGCAGGGCCAGCGGTTCTCCGAAACCGAAGTCAACTTCGTCTGCCCGTGGCATGGCTACGAATACGACATCAAGACGGGCGAATGCGCCGCGGACCGGCGATTGCGCCTGAAGCGATACAAGGTGGTGCGGCGCGGCGACGACGTGTTCGTCGCATTGTGACCGGGGACCGGAGAAGCAGAATGGTCGATCTTCCGCTCAGCAACGATCGCCGCATGACGGTCGAGGAATTCGATTCGGGAAAGATGCTGGCCCACGCCTCGCGGCAGGCCCGCGACCGCGGCTACGACCGGTTTCCGATCATCGACGTCGACTCGCACCACTACGAGCTGGAGTCGTTCAACGAGATCCTGGAGTACATGCCTGACCCGGTCATGAAACAGCTCGCCCAGATGGCGAACTCCGGAAACTCGAAGGGCGTGGGCGTGATGCCGGGCGGCGTCGGCTATCAGGACATGGGCGGGCGCGTGACGCGCTATCCGCTGCGCCGCATAGAGAAGCCGGACCCGGGCGTGCATCGCGACGTGTCGCTGACCCGCCGCTGGATGGACGCGATGGGTGTCGACATCGCGGTGCTGTTCCCCTCGCCCATGCTGCAGCTCGGCCTTCATCCGCAGGTCGAGGCCGAGGTCGCGCTGGCCTGGGCCTACAACCGCTGGCTCTGCGAGCGCGTCCTCGAGCAGGAGGGCCGCATCCGCTCGATGCTCTACCTTCCGTTCAACGACCCGGAAGAGAGTTACAAGATCGTCAAGGCCTTTGCCG
>VFQU01001737.1_pt1 | contig 11937 bp, 14 predicted proteins | sample 3512311 | NCBI WGS metagenome assembly VFQU01 (sample SAMN10412377, study PRJNA504923) | tailings metagenome | isolation source: Relicate 3 Philex TSF3 active mining site | place: Philippines: Tuba, Benguet | collected 2017-08-29 | reverse complement strand
CCTCGCCCCCACCCGCATCGACGAGATCCTCGCCGGCCTCGACGACGGCGCGCGCCTCACCGACGAGGACGCCCTGACCCTGCTGGCCTCGCGCGACCTGGTCTCCGTCGGGGCGGCCGCCGCCCGCCGGCGCGACGCGGCGAGCGACCCCGGCGTCGTGACGTTCGTGATCGACCGGAACGTCAACTACACCAACTTCTGCATCACCGACTGCGACTTCTGCGCGTTCTACCGCAAGCCCATGGACCCGGAGGGCTACGTCCTCCCGAAGTCCGTGATCTTCCGGAAGATCGAGGAGACGCTCGACCTCGGCGGCACCGCGCTGCTGCTGCAGGGCGGCCACCACCCGAACCTGCGGATCGAGTGGTACGAGGACCTCTTCACCGACATCAAGTCGCGCTACCCCATCCACCTCCACGCGCTGTCGCCGTCCGAGATCCTCCACATCAGCAACGTCTCGCGGCTGACCCTGGACGAGACGATGGAGCGCCTGCGCGCCGCCGGACACGACTCCCTGCCCGGCGGGGGCGCCGAGATCCTGGTCGACCGCGTCCGCGACGTCATCGCGCCGCGCAAGACGACCAGCGACGAGTGGCTCGACGTGATGCGCGCCGCCCACCGCGCCGGCATGTCGACGACGGCGACGATGATGTACGGCACCGTCGACACCGTCGAGGACCGCATCGAGCACCTGCGACGGCTGCGCGAGGTGCAGGACGAGCACGGCGGCTTCCGGGCGTTCGTCTGCTGGAGCTACCAGTCGGGCGGGGGCAGCGCGCGCGGCGACGACCACCAGCACACCACCGCCGCCGACTACCTGATGATGCTCGCCGTCAGCCGCCTCTACCTCGACAACTTCCCGCACTTCCAGTCGTCGTGGGTCACCCAGGGCCTCCGGGTGGGGCAGCTCGCCCTCGAGTTCGGGTGCGACGACATGGGCTCGATCATGATCGAGGAGAACGTCGTCCGCGCGGCGGGCACCGCGTTCCGCCTCGACACCGACCGCATGGTCCGCGCCATCGAGGCGACCGGCCGGCGGGCGGTGCAGCGCGACACCCTCTACCGCGCCGTGAGGACCTTCTAGTGGCCCGCCCCGGGGGTGCGTACGCGTTTGCCGAGCGAATCGCCCGCGAGGCAAGGACGCAGATCGACGGCCAGAGTGGACCTCTTGCCGAGATCGAGGACGCTGCATCGCGATGCGATGCAGCCGGGAAACGCCACGCACGCCCCGGGAAGGGACACTAGTGGCCGACCTCACCGTCGCCGACGCCCACCGCCTCTGGTCCGCGGGTGAGCTCGCGATCATCGACGTGCGCGAGGAGGCCGAGCACGAGGCCACCCACGTCCCCGGCGTCCCGCTGGTGCCGATGAGCGAGCTGCTCTCGCGCGTCGACGAGATCCCCGCCGACCTCCCCCTCGCGGTGCTGTGCCGCAGCGGGGCGCGGAGCGCGCAGGTCGCCGACTACCTCACCGCCGCCGGCGAGCACGGCGACGTCGCGAACGTGGAGGGCGGCATCATCGCGTGGGCCGCCGAGGGCCTGCCCTACGAGGGGGAGAGCCCGCGCTGACGGTGCTCGTCGCCCTCGCCGCGCTCACGGCGCTGGCCGCGGGGTGGACGGGGACGTGGTCGCCCTGCGGGTTGTCGATGGTCGACAGCCTCGCCGAGGCCGACGGCGGCCGCGGCGCGTGGGCGCGGGCCGCGTTCGGCGCGGGGGCCCTCGCCGGTGGCGTCGTGACCTTCGGCGGGCTGGCGCTGCTCGGCGCCGGCCTCCACGGGTCGGACGCCGCGGTCGCGGGCGCGGCGGCGGTCGCGGCGGTCGCCGCGGCGATGGACGCGCTCGGTGTCGGGGTCGTGCCGCGGATCCGCCGCCAGGTGCCGGAGCGGTGGCGGCGAACGATGGCCCTGCCGGCGGCGGCGGCGCTGTACGGCGGGCTGCTCGGCCTCGGGTTCACGACGTTCGTGATGACGTGGGCGGTGTGGGCCCTCGCGGCGGTCTGCCTGCTGCTCGGCGACCCCCTCGTCGGGGTGGCCGTCGGCGTCGCCTTCGGGGCGGGGAGGGCGGTGCCCGTCGTCGCCCTGTCCGCCCGGCGGTCCGGCGCCGGCGGCGACGTGCTGGAGCGGATGATCTCCGGGCCCCGTCCGCTGACGCGGGCCCGGCGTGCCGACGCGACGCTGCTCGCCGGCCTGGCGCTCGCGATCGCCGTCGCGGCGATCGCCTGAGCGCCTGAGCGCCTAGAAGTCCATCGGCTCGATGCGGTCGGTGCGGAGCGCCTCGATCAGCCGCTCGACGTCGGCCTCCATGTTGGAGCGCGCGAAGTTGCGGAGGCTGACGAGCAGGTCCTCGGTGCCGTCGTTCAGGGCGTCGTCGAACAGCTCGACCTCGTCCTGGCTGTAGTCACCGGTCTGCCGCCACTCGCAGTTCGGGCAGCGCCGCTCGATGCGCCACGAGTCGCCGGAGCGCTCCTCCCAGCTGACGGGGTACACGAGGTCGGACTCGCACGAGGGGCAGACGTGGAGCTCGGTGACCGGGCCCTCGCCGCCGTGCAGGATCGTGTCGAGGTCGTCGTCGGCGTCGGTGTCGTGGACGTCCACGTTCCCGCCGAGGTTCTCCGCCTCGGTGCCCGCGGGCTCCGAGAAGTAGACGATCTCGATGACCTTCCCCCCGGGGAGGGCGATCTTCTTCGTGCGGTAGCCCTTCATGGCTGTATCCGTCTTTCGGGCGCGCAACCGGCCGCCGTCCCTGGCCGCCGCTGCTCGGGTTGCAGTGCCGGTGGTATCGGCTCGCATGAGGTGGACTTGAGACGCCCGGAGCACCGCCGGGCACGCGCCGTCAGACGGGGCTGAGCGCGGCCTCCGCGACCCGGTCGGCCTCGTACGAGGACCGCACCAGGGGGCCCGCCTCGACGTGCGCGAGGCCCGCCTCGCGGCCGGTCTCGGCGATCGCCGGGTACTCCGCCGGGGCGTAGTACCGGATCACCGGGAGGTGGGCGGGGGACGGCCGCAGGTACTGGCCGACGGTGACGGGGCCGCAGCCCACCGCGGCGAGGTCGGAGAGCACCGTCGCGATCTCGGGGAGGGTCTCCCCGAGGCCGACCATGATGCCGCTCTTGGTCACCATCCCGGCGGCCGCCGAGCGGGCGAGCAGCTCGAGGGTGCGTTCGTACCGCGCGCCGGGACGCACGCGCGAGTAGAGCCGCGGCACCGTCTCGGTGTTGTGGTTCAGCACGTCGGGCGCGGCCTCGATGATCGTCGCGAGCGCGTCCCAGTCGCCCCGCAGGTCGGGGATGAGCACCTCGACCTTGCAGTCGGGGTTGCGGTCGCGGATCGCCGCGATCGTCCGCGCGAAGTGCGCGGCGCCGCCGTCGGGCTGGTCGTCGCGGGCGACGGCCGTCACGACGACGAAGCGCAGGCCCATCTGGGCGGCGGCCTCGGCGACGCGGGCGGGCTCGTCGGGGTCGGGCGGGCCGAGCGGCCGGGCGGTGGCGACGTTGCAGAAGCGGCAGCCGCGGGTGCAGTTGGCGCCCGCGATCATGAAGGTGGCGGTCCCCCGCGACCAGCACTGGCCGATGTTCGGGCAGGCGGCCTCCTCGCAGACGGTCACGAGCGCCGACTGGCGCATCAGCGCCTTCGTCTCGACGAAGCCGCCGGAGAGGGGGTTCTTGGCGATCACCCACCGCGGCAGGCGGCGGCGGTCGCAGAGCTGGGCGAGCTCCGCCGGCGTCACGTCGACGAGCGCGAGGTCGTCGACGGGGCCGTCGCCGATCAGCTCGCCCCCGAGCAGGACGTCCGGGATGTGGCCCTCCGCGCGGGCCGCCGCGACGGCGTCGCGGGTGGGGCCGCCGGGGACGTCGTCAACCCGGAAGCCGCGTGCGCTCGCCATGCCCCGAGGGTAGCGGACCGGTGGCGGGCGCGACCGACCGGTACGCTGCCGCCGTGGTCCTCTCCGATCGCACCATCCGCGAAGAGATCGCCGCCGGCCGGCTGGTGATCGAGCCGTTCGACGACACCCTGCTGCAGCCGTCGTCGGTGGACGTCCGCGTGGCGGGGGAGTTCCGGGTGTTCCACAACAACCGGCGCGCCTACATCGACGTGAAGGACGCGAACGACGACCTCACCGAGGTCGTCGCGATCCCCGACGGCGAGGCGTTCATCCTCCACCCCGGCGAGTTCGTGCTCGGCTCGACGCAGGAGCGGGTCGCCCTGCCGGACGACCTGGTCGCGCGGCTCGAGGGGAAGTCGAGCCTCGGGCGGCTGGGACTCCTGATCCACTCGACGGCGGGGTACATCGACCCGGGCTTCGACGGCACCATCACGCTGGAGCTGTCGAACGTCGCGCGGCTGCCGATCTCGATCTACCCGGGCATGCCCATCGGCCAGATCTCGTTCCTGCAGATGACGACGCCGGTCGACCGACCCTACCGGGGCAAGTACCAGGGGCAGAGCGGGCCGACGGCGAGCTCGTACCACCGGGAGTTCGACACCCCCCGCTGAGCGGTCAGCGCCCGGAACGGCCCGCGGGCGTCAGCCACGCGTGGGCGAGCAGGCCGCCGACCAGGGCGGCGGCGAGGGCCCAGGCGGCCGCGATGACGGCGTCGCGGCCCGACCCCGGCAGGAACGCGGGGGCGTCGGGGCCGCCGAGGGCGTCGATGACCCGTGCGATCACGACGAAGCATGCGTGGATGACGTAGGCCGCGACGCCGGCGGCGAGGGCGTGCAGGGGACGCCGCGCGTCGGCGCGCACACCGGCGAGGAACCCCCCCACCCCGAACGTCAGCGCCGCCGCCGCGAGCCGCAGCGGCCAGTCGCGGCCGGAGCCCGCCATGAGGCCGATGGAGGCGACGAGACCCCCCCACGCGACCGGGATGGGATCGATCCGCGCGGTCGGACGGAGGGCGAGGGGCGCCACCTGCTCCATGCTACCCTCCGACGGGAAACGGCCCGGACGCACCCCCTCTTCCAAGGACGGCCGAACGTGGACTTCTCCCCCATCCAGCTCCTCATCGTGCTGGCGATCATCCTCCTGGTCTTCGGCGCGAAGAAGCTCCCCGAGATCGGTCGGAACCTGGGTTCCGGCGCACGTGAGTTCAAGGACGGGATCACCGGCGCCTCGGACCACGCGGACGGCGACGCGATCAGCGGGCCGCCCAAGCGGGAGGACGAGAAGGTCGGCTGAGCCGACGCGGGACCGCGTCTGGAGGGCCGCCTGGGTCCTCCCGGTCGCGAGCGGCCCCGTCCGTGACGGGGCCGTCGCCGTGCGCGACGGGCGCATCGTGCGCGTGGGCCCCGCCGCGGAGGTGATCGCGGCCGCCCCCAGCGCCGAGGTGACGGATCTCGGGCACGACGTTCTGATGCCCGGGCTGGTCGATGCGCACTGCCACCTCGAGTGGAGCCTCCTCGAGGGGCTGCTGCACCCCGCCGACTTCGCGGCGTGGCTGGGCCGCCTGCTGCCGATGCGGGTGCGGATGACGCCCGCCGACCACGTCGCCGGCGCCCGCCTCGGCGCCATGCGGTCGCTGCGGGCCGGCACGACGACGCTGTCCGACTCGGGGCCGACGGGTGCGGGGGCCGGCGCCCTCGCGGCGAGCGGCCAGCGCGGCGTGGTGCACCTGGAGGCGTTCGGGCGCGACGAGGGCCGGGCGGCGACGGAGGCGGCGGCGGCCCTGTCGGCGCGGCTGGCGGAGCTCGACGACGCGGGCGGGCCGCGGGTGCGGGCCGGGGTGTCCCCCCACGCCCCGTACACCGTCGGCCCGGACCTGTGGCGCGCGTTGCGGGCCCGCGCCGACCTCGAGGGCCGGGGGTGGGCGACCCACCTCGCGGAATCCCGTCACGAGCTCCCCGCGATCCGTGACGGCGCAGGGCCCCTCGCCGACCTGTTCGCCGCGGCCGACCTGGTGCCGGGCCGCTGGGACGGCGGGCCGGACGAGGGCGTCGTCGCCCGCCTCGACGCGACGGGCGCGCTCACCCCCGGGCTGCTCGCGGCGCACTGCGTGGAGCTGGGGGGCGACGACCCGGCCCTCCTCGCGGCGCGGGGCGTCGCCGTCGCGCACTGCCCCCGCTCGAACGCCCATCTGCGGTGCGGCCGCGCGCCCCTGGAGGACCTCCGCGACGCCGGGGTGGTGGTGGGGCTCGGCACGGACAGCCCCGCCAGTGGCGGCGACTACGACCTGCGTGCCGAGGCGCGGGCGTGCCGGGTCGCGCACGCGGGCGTCCACGACGTCGGCGACGCCGACCTGCTCGACATGATCACGCGGGGGGGCGCCGCGGCGCTCGGCATGGAGGGCGAGGTGGGGGCGCTCGTCCCGGGCGCCCACGCCGACCTGCTGGTGCTCGCCCCGGCGGGACGGGGCGGCGACGACCCGGTCGCGGTGGCCCTGGACGCGGCGACGACGGTCCGGTCGGTGGTCGTCGGGGGCGAGGTCGTCGTCCACGAGGGGCATCCGACCCGGCTCGACCACGACGAGATCCTCGCCGGTGCGCGCGATGCCCGCGCGCGGCTCTGCTAGCGTCGCTCGCCGTGCTCCTCGACCAGAAGCGGACCAAGCGGATGGTGCAGGTGGTCGCGATCATCACGTCGATCGCGTTCGCCGGCGTCATCTTCATCGTCCTGGGCCTGATCCTCTTCGGCGGGGGCGGCAACACCGTCGCCGACGACGAGCTCTCGGACGCACGGGCGCTGGTGGAGGAGCGGCCGAACGACGCCGACGCGTGGGAGCGGCTGTCCGCCGCGCAGGCGGCGGAGGAGATCGGCCAGACGACCGAGGCCGTCGCGTCGGCGCGCCGGGCCGTCGAGCTGGACCCCCGCAGCTACCGGCGCCTGCAGAGCCTCATCGCCCTCCAGATCCGCACGGGCGACACGGAGGGGGCGATCACGTCGCTCCAGACGTACACGGCGGCGAACCCGCGGCGCGAGCCGGAGGCGTTCCTCCAGCTGGGGCAGATCGCCGAGGAGGCGGGGCGGACGCAGCTCGCCGAGCTGTCGTACCAGACGTTCCTGCGCCTCGCGCCGGACGACACCACCGCCGAGGAGGTGCGTGCGCGCCTCCAGGCCCTCCGCACCGGCGGGACCGCCACCGCTCCCTAGACCATCGGACGGTGGGACCCCCGCGAGCCTTTGCTAGGCTCCTCCGCGGGCCGTTAGCTTAGTTGGTAGAGCAGGGGACTCTTAATCCCAAGGTCGAAGGTTCGAATCCTTCACGGCCCACTTTCCGAAGGCCCGCTCATGGAGCGGGCCTTCGGCGTTCGGTGGCGGATCTCCGCCCGGTGGCTGGTCTCCGCGGCCGAGGCGTGACGGGCCGCCGCGCGGATCAGGCCGGCACCGGCTCGCCGAGCGGGAGCACGATCGGCATCGGACCGCCGATGACGAAGACCTGCGGGCCTCCCTCGCCCAGGGGCTCCTCGAACGTGCCGATGTTCACCGACCCGGCGAAGGTCCCGAGCACGCGCAGCACGCCGTCGCCGGTGTTCGTGATGTCGTGGCGCACCATCGCCGGGACCACGACCACCTGGCCGGCCTGGACGGGCGCCGTCTCCTCGCCGACGAGCCCCTCGCCCCGGCCTTCGAGGATGACGAGGAACTCCTCCGCGGTGTCGGTGTGGACGCCGACGTGCGCGCCCGGCTCGAGCTCGAAGTAGACGCACGCGCTCGCGGCCGTGCCGGTCGCGCTCGAGATGGGGAACGCCACCTTCAGCCGCCGCGCGGGGTCCGTCGGCGACTCGATCTCGAGCATGTCGACGGCGGTGAGGTCGATGGCCTGGATCATGGTCTGCCTCCTCAGTTCATTGCACATATGTGTGCATTCATTTGGTGCGGCGACCTTACGACGGGGCGGGCGTGTCGTCAAGAGTTCGGGTACACTCGTGTGCAATGACTACGACCTCACCCGGCGCGCGGGAGCGCAACCGCCTGCGGACGCGGCAGAGGATCGTCGAGGCGGCCGCCGAGCTGCACACGACGGTCGGCCCCGCGCGGACCACGATCATGGGCATCGCCGAGCGCGCCGGCGTGCAGCGGCACACCGTCTACGCGCACTTCCCCGACGAGACCGCGCTCTTCCGGGCGTGCACCGCCCACTGGTTCGCCCTGAACCCGCTGCCCGACCACGAGCACTGGGCCGCGATCGAGGACGTCGAGGACCGGGTGATCGCGGCGCTCGAGGACGTCTACGCCTACTGGGAGCGCACCGCCGACGATCTGATCCCGGTGATGGCCGACGCCGGGAGGGTCGAGGCGATGGGGGAGGCGCTCGACTTCTGGGCCGGGCGCATCGGCGCCTGGGTGGATGCCGTCGCCGGGGGCCTGCGACTCCGCGGGCGGCGGCGGACCCGGTCGCGGGCCGCGCTGCGCCATGCGCTGGCGCTCGAGACCTGGCGCTCCCTGACCGTCGCGGGCGAGCTCACCCGGCCCGAGGCGGTGCGGCTCATGGCGGCCTTCGTCCGCCTCGCGATGGAGGCGGACCGCCGGTGACCACGCGGCGGCGACGTCCTCCGAGGGGTCGCGAACGCGTCGTGGATCACGTCCTGCACCGGGACCGTGACGACGGGGCGATCGGATGACGGATGGTGGGCCGATGCACCCCCGTCGTGTCACGGGGCGGCGGCCCGGGCGACGGACGTGGGCCGTCCGGTGACGCGAGCCGCCCGGGGGCGACCGGGGCGCGCCGGGCGCCCGACGGTCAGCGCGCCGGCCGGAAGGTGACCCTGGTCGTCGCGACGCCGTCGTAGATGACGTCCGGCACCGGCACCGTGATGCCGGCGTCCTGTTCCTCGGGGTTGTCGCGCCCGGAGAGCACCCGCACCGCGTCGTGGCGATCGTCGGTCGCCTCGGCCAGGCCGGTCATGACCTGCTCGAGGCGGGTCCCGCCCGACTCCCGCGCGAGCGCACGGGCCTGTCGTGCCAGGCGCGTCTGCCCCGGCCCGATCGTCGTGACCGAGTCCCCTCCCTCGAAGAACCATCCCCCGTAGGGCTCCGAGAACCCGTTGGGTGACTTCGGGACCACCCGGAGCTCGGGTGACTCGCGATCGACCCCTTCCGGCAGCCGGATCGGCACCTTCACCACCCGCACCGACGCGCGCCACGGCTGGACCCTCAGGATCAGCGTGGCCCTGCCGCCGGGCCGGACGGCGTCGCGCACACCCACCGCGAGGATCCGCGCGGCCCGCACCCTGGGCTCGAAACGCTGGCTCACGCGGATGGCCGAGATCGGCACCCTCCGGAGGCCGTTGCGCATGAATGCGAAGACGAGACCCGGAAGCTGCCCCGCGCCCGCCCGGGACAGGTCCTCGGCCGATGCGTAGACGTTGCGGTAGACGAAGGGGGCCGGCAGGTCGGGGCTCGTGATCGAGATCCGCAGCGTCAGGGTCCCGGGGACGGCGCCGTCGATCACGCGGGAGGCCGGTTCGCTCTGCAGCAGGCTGCTGAGGTCGGGCGCCGTGCGCTCATCGGGAGCGAGCGTGACCCTCACCGTGCTCCCGACCCCGCGCGCCTCGTTGGTCGCGGTCGAGATGCCGGAGATGGCCTCGACCGGCCCGATCCGGCCCGTGATGCCGTCGGAGCGATCGTTCACGATCATGCCCTGCAGCGTGCCCGGCTCCACGAGCTTGTGGCTCCCGCCCGTGATCGGGGCCGCGACCGTCTGGACGACGAACCCGTCGGCCATCAGGAACCGGGACGGGCCGGCGCCGAGGAGGGGGTGGCCGAAGCCGAGCACCGTGCCGCCGTCGACGTAGGTCACGGTCCCCACCGCTCCGACCGAGACGTCCCCGCCCGCGAGGACGGCGGCCAGCGACGCGCCCGGGACGAGCGGCACCGGTGGGCGCGGCGTGCGGGGCGCGATCGACGTGACGCGGATGCCCCCACGGGCCAGCCGGCCGGCGAGGCGACGCATCAGGGGCCGCGAGACACCCGCGACCGACCAGCGCGTCAACGGATACAACGCGACGCGATCCGGTGTCGCGGTCTCCACGGCCCGCGCGGCGGTCCGGTCCCGCACCATCGCGGGACGGCGGGCGGGGGGCCGGGGTGGGGCGGGTGCGACCTCGTTGGCACGCAGGCCCGAGCTGGAGTCGATCATCTGCTCGATCGGCGTGACGCCCACCACCACGTTGCGCTCGTCACCGCTGCCGTAGGCGATGGCGCCCACCACCCGAGCCGTCCCGTCGGCCCCGGTCACGTAGACGGGGCTGCCGCTCATGCCGTCGGCCACGCCGCCGGTCTCGTCCATGAGCGGCCCCTCCGCCCGGACGAGCACGAGGGTGCCGCCCGGGCCGTCGGCGATCCGGAGAACGTCGATGATGGTCACCGGGAACGTCGAGATCTCGGTCCCACGCACCACCGTCCGGGCCTCGCCGACCATCCCCGGCCGGACGTCGGAGAGCGGCAGGATCGGATCCGCCGCGGCGGCCCCGGCGGCGGCCGGCCACAACGCCGCCGCCGTCACGCAGGCGGAGAGGCGGACGGAGCGGCGGCGCGGCGCTCCCCGGCCCGCGGCCCCACGGAGGGGGATCATCGGCCACCCCGCGCGCACACGGCGGTGACGACGATCCTCCACGGCCCGGACGGGGTGCCGAGCGCCGCCGCCTCGGCGACCCAGGCGCTGCCCCCGTCAGGCGCGCTGGTGGTGATCGCGACCCGCGCAGCGCCGTCGATGGAGGCGCCGCCCGCGATGACCGTCGTGCCCGAGGGGCAGTCCGCGCTCACGGGGCCCTTGACGTCGAGCGTGCTCGTCTGGGTCTCCGCCCGCACCAGCGCGACATCCCGGAGGTACCGTCCCGCGGCGTTGCCCGCCAGCCTCGACGCGTCGTCGGCGCGCCCCGCCGCCCCGGCCCGATCCGCCAGCGGCACCACCGCGAGCGACGACTCGTCGATCTGCGCGCCGGTCAGGCCGTCCGCGGCGACCATCCGCGCCGTCACCGCGCGATCGGCGATCACCGGGCCGCCGACGGCAGCGGGCGCGATCTTCCCACGTGTCACGGCGGCGTCCGCGAGCCGGGACGCGGTCACCGCCCCGTCCTGCAGGGCGCTCGTCCCGACGCTGTCGTCCTTCGGCACCGCCGTCGCGACGGCATCGATGTTCCGGTTGAGGGCCAGCACGCTGATGACGAGCGCCGCAACGGTGAGCGCGAGGAGGCCGCTGAGGGCGAGTGCGAGGCGCCAGTTGCGCCGGATCCAGCGCTCATCCTCCTCGATCCGCTCCTCGTCGCGGGCGAGGCGGATCTCATCCCGGATCATGCGGTGCTCGTCGTCGCGGAGGCGGCGCTCGATCTCCTCGTCGCCCGCCCTCCAGTCATCCGGCGGGCCGGTGTCGGCTGATCCCCCGGCCGGATCGCGGTCGCTGTCCCCGGACATCGCGGCCCCCCTGTCGCCGGCGTCTGAGACGACGCTATGAGCGGCGGAACCGGGGGGCCACGGGTCCGACCCCGATCCGGCGTTCGTAGGTTCCCGCGCGGGGGGGGCGACGTGCCGCACCGGGGGGCCGTGCGCCCAGGACCGACGCGTCAGCGACGCGCAGGCCGAAGGGGAGGCGGCGTCTCGTCACCCGGGAGCACAGAACGGCATCGACTCCACAGGCCCCTCGATCCCGGGGTCGACGGTTCGAATCCTTCACGGCCCGCTTCCGAGGGCCCGCTCCCGCGCGGGCCCTCGTCGTTCCGAGGGCGGGCGCGCCGGCATGGCGGGACGGGGCGTCCCGGTCCGGGGCCGCAGGGATCGCTACGGATCAGCTGCCCATGCCGTCCGTCGCGGCCTCGGGGGCCCCGGCCGCGCCCTCCTCGACCTGCACGTCGTCGGTGAAGCGGTGCTCGCGGTCCTCGTCCGGCATCGCGGCGGGGTCGTCCTCGGCGGTCGCCTCGGGGTCCTTCTCGGGTCCGTGGTGCATCGTGAGCCTCCTCGGGTCGGTGCCCGGGGTCCTTCCCGGACGGACCGCTCCCGACTCCCGCGG
>VFQU01001736.1_pt1 | contig 11937 bp, 9 predicted proteins | sample 3512311 | NCBI WGS metagenome assembly VFQU01 (sample SAMN10412377, study PRJNA504923) | tailings metagenome | isolation source: Relicate 3 Philex TSF3 active mining site | place: Philippines: Tuba, Benguet | collected 2017-08-29 | reverse complement strand
GCACGGCCCCGCGGCCGATTAAACAGACGCGCGCTGCGGACTGGCCGCCGCTCACCGCGGGGACTATGCTGACCGTCGATCGGCCCCGGTACGGAGACGCGCGATGATCCACGCCAGCATCCTCGACACGATCGGCCGCACGCCGGTCGTGCGCATCAACCGCCTCGCGCCGCCCGGCGTGTCGATGTACGTCAAGTGCGAGGCCTTCAATCCGGGCGGTTCGGTCAAGGATCGCCTCGCGCTGGCGATCATCCTGGACGCCGAGGCCAAGGGCCTGCTCAAGCCCGGACAGACCGTCGTCGAGGCGACCTCGGGCAATACCGGCGTCGCGCTGGCGATGGTCTGCGCGGCGCGCGGCTATCGGTTCGTCGCGTTCATGGTCGAGACCTTCTCGATCGAGCGCCGCAAGCTGATGCGCGCCTACGGCGCCAAGGTGATCCTGACGCCCGCCGCCGAGCGCGGCAGCGGCATGGTCCGCCGCGCGGCCGAGTTCGCCGAGAAGCACGGTGCATTCCTGGCGCGCCAGTTCGAGAATGAAGCCAATCCGGCCTGGCACCGCAACACGACCGGCCCGGAAATCCTGCAGGACTTCGCCGGGCAGCGGCTGGACTGGTTCGTGACCGGCTGGGGCACCGGCGGCACGCTGACCGGCGTCGGCGAGATGCTGCGCACGGCGCGGCCGGAAGTGCGCATCGCCGCGGCCGAGCCCGGCCCGGCCGCCCTGCTCGCGGGCGCCGAATGGAAGCCGCACCGGATCCAGGGCTGGACGCCCGACTTCGTGCCGGCGGTATTGAACCGCACCGTCGTCGACCGCCTGCTCGCGGTGGACGAATTCCTCGCACGCGACACCGCGCGGGCGCTGGCGCGCGACGAAGGCATCTTCTGCGGCGTCTCGGCAGGCGGCACGTTCGCCGCCGCGCTCGATATCGCGCGCGAGGCGCAGGAAGGCGACGTGATTCTGGCGATGCTGCCCGACACCGGCGAACGCTACCTCAGCACCTATCTGTTCGAGGGCGTCGAGGAAGGCTCGGACGAGGCGTGGCTGGCGTCGTTGTGAACACCGCGCGTCCCGATCGCCACTGACCCGAAGAACCGATGCCCGCAGACGAAGATCGAACGCCGCCGCCCTCACCTTCCCGCCTCGCGCGCGCCGTCGCGCGAGGCGTGTACCGCGCAATCCGTCGCTGTGTGCGCTCGCTCGGCGCGAGAGCGGGCGGCGAGATGGGTTACGCCGAGCGCATCGCACGCGAACAGGCGATCTTCGCCGATCAGGCCGTCGTGCACGACCTGCCGCCGATCTTCCACTACTGGTCCAACACCTGGCTGCGGCCGCAGTTCGAGGCGCTGGGCTTCTCCGACCCTGACCGCTTCTTCGTCGAGTACCTGAAGCGCGCGATCGCCGATCATCCCGATCGGCCGCTGCGCTTCGCGAGCCTCGGTGCCGGCAACTGCGATACCGAGATCCGCGTCGCGCGCGCGCTGGTCGACGAGGGACTGGATCGCTTCACGCTCGAGTGCGTCGACATCAACCCGACGATGCTCGAGCGCGGCCGTGCCGCGGCGCGCGAGCAGGGCCTCGAACGGCAGGTCCTGCCGATCGAGGGCGACTTCAATGCCTGGCGTCCGACCGGGCGCTACGAGGCGATCATGGCCAACCAGAGCCTGCATCACGTGCTGGCGCTGGAGGATCTGTTCGGCGCGATCGAGACGGCATTGACCGAGCGCGGACGCTTCGTCGTGTCCGACATGATCGGCCGCAACGGCCACATGCGCTGGCCCGAGGCGATGGCGATCGTCCACGAGTACTGGCGCGAGCTGCCGGCGGCCTACCGTTGGAACGTGCAGCTGCGCCGCCACGAGGATCTGCTCGAGTACTGGGACTGCTCCAAGGAAGGCTTCGAGGGCATCCGTGCGCAGGACATCCTGCCGCTGCTGATCGAGCGCTTCGACTTCGAGACGTTCTTCGCGTACGGCAATCTGATCGATCCGTTCATCGACCGCTCGTTCGGACCGCATTTCGACGCGGATTCGCCGGAAGACCGCGCGCTGATCGACCGCATCCACGCGCGCGACGTCGAGGAGATCGCGGCCGGCCGCATCAAGCCGACGCATCTGATCGCCACGATGCGCAAGCGACCCTACGACGGACCGTTCGACCACCGACCCGGCATCACGCCGGCCAGCTCGGTGCGCACGGTCGGCTAGCATCGCCTGGGCGACGTCGTCGGTGCGTGCGATCGGCTGGCGCCGCCTGGGCGACGTCGCCGGAGGCGAACGTTCCGCTATCGCGGAGAGCAGGCGCGTCGCCGAATCACGAGCGGCCCGCGACGATCGATCGCCGCGCCCATCGACTCGGATTGATCGATGCCGGAGCAGCGCCGTCTCGAGCGAGCGCGCTCGAGAAAGCGATGTGCGCCCTGCGCCGTCCGGCGCGTCGCCTTGAAGCCTGGGTTCATCCAGCCCGCTTGCCGACGCTGCGCTGCCGCAGCACCTCGAACAGCACCACGCCGGTCGCGACCGAGACGTTGAGGCTCTCGACCTGGCCGCGCATCGGGATGTGCGCGAGGAAATCGCAGGCTTCACGCGTCAGGCGGCGCATGCCCTCGCCCTCGCTGCCCATGACCAGGGCCACCGGACCGTCGAAGTCGACCGCGTAGAGCGGCGTGGTGCCCTCGCCGGCCAGGCCGGTCAGCCAGACGCCGCCGTCCTTGAGCGCCTTGAGCGCACGCGCGAGATTGGTCGCCGCGACGAACGGCACCCGATCGGCAGCGCCGGCCGAAGCGCGGCGCACGGTCGGCGTGATGCCGACCGCCTTGTCCTTGGGCACGATCACCGCACTGACACCGGCGGCCTCGGCGCTGCGCAGGCAGGCGCCGAGATTGTGCGGATCGGTCACGCCGTCGAGTACCAGGAACAGCGCGTCGCGGCCGGCCTGCTCGATCAGCTGCGGCAGCTCGGCCTCCGAACGCGGCGGCGGGACCGTGTAGCGTGCCGCGATGCCCTGATGGCGCGTGCCGCCGGTCATGCGGTCCAGCGCCGCGCGGTCGCGCGCGTGCGGACGGACGCCGAGCTCACGGGCGCGCTCGGACAGCTCGCGGATGCGCGGATTCTGCGAGCCGGTCTCGATGTACAGCTCGACGATATTGCCGGCGTCGTAGTTCAGCGCGGCCTCGACGGAGTGGATGCCGCTCAGCAGTTCGGTGCTCATCGTGGGCCTGTATCGGGAAGCAAGCCGGCCGCAGCCGGCCGGACGGCGCGCATTGTGACCGCTGCAGCGCCGCCATGCGAGCGGCGTGACCCACGACACCGTCGCGGTACCCGCCGCACGCGCGTGCCTGGGAATGGGCGGCGGCGCGGCGGCGGACGGAGCGGCCGGTCGCGCGGCGCGGCGCGGCGGCGGCGCAACGCGTGCTCCCGCGAGACGCGCTGCGCCCGTCTCGGCGGCCGACTACGCGCGGCGGTAGACGATCTCGGTCGCCTTGGCCGCCTCGCCCGCGGGCGAGATGTTCCAGGCGGTCAGGATCAGCGTGTCGTCATCGGGCTGTTCGATCGTGCTGCGCCAGCCCCAGCTCGGCGAGCCGTCGTGGCCGCCGTAGCGGGCGAGCACGTCGACGCGGCCGTCGGTGCCGGCGCCGGTCGACCACAGGATCGCGCTGCCGGTGTGGAAGCTGTCGATCCAGGCGATCTCGTGACGATCGGCGTCCAGATGCCGGCCGATCAGTGCGAAGCCTTCGACCGGCTGGTCGCCGAACGCGCCCTGGTATTCGTGGATCACGAAGCGGCCGCCGAGCGCGGCGCGGATCGTGCCGCGGATCGGCGACTCGTCAACCGGATCGTCACCCTCGAACCAGACCCGCGAGGTGCCTTGCCAGTTGCCGACCATGCGCGCCAGCGCATGATGCAGACCGCCCGGCGCCTGCGAGGCCTTCAGTGCGTCATCGCCCATGTCCCGCTCTTCGCTCGTGCTGGTCGACGGTGTGCCGGATCGTCAGCCCTTGGCCTTGCGCGACTTGCGGCGCTGTTCGGCCGGCGGCGCGGCCGCCACCGGCTGCTCCTGCGGCGTCACCAGGCGGAAATCGATCTTGCGATCCTCCAGGCTCGCGCGCAGCACCTGCACGCGCACCGCGTCGCCGAGACGGAATGCCAGACCGCGCCGCTCGCCGGTCAGCAGATGGCGGATCGGGTCGAAGTGGTAGTAGTCGTTCGGCAGCTGGGTGATGTGGACCAGGCCGTTGATCTTCGAGTCGACCAGCTCGACGAACAGGCCGAACGAGGTCACGCCCGAGACGACGCCGTCGAACTCGCTGCCGACGTGCTTCTCCATCCACGCGCAGCGGTAGCGCTCGTCGACGTCGCGCTCGGCCTCGGACGCACGGCGCTCGTTGTGCGAGCAATGCGTGGCCATGATGGCCATGTCGCCGCCGCTGTAGCGGTAGTCGCCGGGCTTGCCGCCGCCGATCGCATGACGGATCGCGCGGTGCACGAGCAGGTCGGGATAGCGCCGGATCGGCGAGGTGAAATGCGCATAGGCGTCGAGCGCGAGACCGAAATGGCCGGTGTTCTGCGGCTGGTAGACCGCCATGCTCTGCGAGCGCAGCACGACCGATTCGATCAGACCGGCATCGGGCCGCTTGCGGATCGCCAGCAGCAGCTTCGAGAAATCGGCCGGCTCGACCTCGCCGTAGGCCGGCAGGCGCAGCCGGAACTCGCGCAGGAACTCGAGCAGGTCGCCGTACTTCGATTCCGGCGGCGGCTCGTGCACGCGGTACGGCGCCGGCACGCGTTTCTTCAGCAGGAAGCGCGCCGCCTCGACGTTGGCGGCGATCATGCACTCCTCGATCAGCATGTGCGCGTCGTTGCGCTCACGCGCGTCGAGCTGCACGACCTCGCCGGCCGCGTCGAGGCGGAACTCGACCTCGCGGCTGCCGAAGTCGATCGCGCCGCGGCGGCGCCGCGCCTCGGCGAGCACGCCGTAGAGACGGTGCAGGTGGTCCAGATGTTCGGTCAGCGGTCCGAGCTCGTCGCGCGTGGCGGCGTCGCGCTCGCCGATCGCCTTCCAGACCTGGTCGTAGGTCAGGCGCGCATGCGAGCGCATCACCGCCGGATAGAAGCGCGTGCCGGAGACTTCGCCTTCGTGGTCGATGCGCATGTCGCAGACCATGCACAGGCGGTCGACGTTCGGATTGAGCGAGCAGATGCCGTTGGACAGGCTCTCGGGCAGCATCGGTACGACGAAGCCCGGGAAGTAGACCGAGGTCGCGCGCTTGTAGGCTTCCTCGTCGAGCGCGGTGCCGGGCCGCACGTAATGCGAGACGTCGGCGATCGCGACGATCAGGCGGTGGCCGGTCCGCGTCGGGCGCGCGTAGACCGCATCGTCGAAATCCTTGGCGTCGGCGCCGTCGATCGTCACCAGCGGCCAGCTGCGCAGGTCGACGCGATCGGCGATCTCCTCGGTGCCGACGGTGGGCTCGACCCGTGCCGCCTCGTCGAGCGCGGCCTGAGGCCATTCGTGCGGCAGGTCGTGGCTGGCGATCGCCATCTCGACGATCAGCGAGGGTTCGAGCCGGTCGCCGAGCACGGCGACGATGCGGCCGATCGGGCCGCGGTACGCGGTCGGGGGTTCGGTGATCTCGGCGATCACGATCTGACCGGCGCGTGCGCCGGAGCGCTCGGCCGGCGGAATCAGAATGTCCTGATGGATGCGGCGGTCGTCGGGCGAGACCAGCATCAGGCCGTTCTCCTCGACCAGACGGCCGACCAGGCGCGAGGGGCGGCGCTCGAGCACCTCCACGATCGCGCCCTGGCGGCGGCCGCGCCGGTCCACGCCGATCACGCTGCCGAGCACGCGATCGCCGTGCAGCACCTGGCGCATCTGCGCCGGCGACAGATACAGATCCTCCCCACCGGTGTCGGCGCGCAGGAAGCCGTAGCCTTCGGCATTGGCGATCACGACGCCGGGAATCAGATCGAGTTTCTGCGCGACGCCGAAGCCGCCGCGGCGGTTCTGCAGCAGCTGGCCGTCGCGGACCATCGCCCCCAGGCGCTTGGACAGCGCATCCAGATCGGGCGCCTCGTGTAGCTGCAAGGCTTCGGCGATGCGCTCCACGCGCAGCAGTTCGCCGCGGTCGGCCAGCAGCTGCAGAATCGCCTCGCGGCTCGGAATCGGTCGCGCGTAGCGACTCGCTTCGCGGTCGGCCTGCGGATCGACGACGGCACCCGGGCGCGGGGCGGGCGCGGGTCGGGGAGCGGGGGAAGATGCGGAGGGCGGACGGGCCGATCGCGGCGGCGGCTCGGGCATCCAGGGCGGCTGAGGCGTGCGGGAAGCGTTCTTCTTATTGGCCGGGCGCGCGTCGCTGCGCTCGGAGCCGCCGGTGCGTTTCTTGCGCGCGGCGGGGGTTTTCTTGGGCAATGGACTCTCCTTGAGTGCTCGGGCCAGCCTGAGCCAAGCGCGGATGGATTGCAACCGCGACGTGCGGCGTGCGGCGACCGGCACACGCTAGCAGCGCACGGCTGACTGCGGACTCACTCGGCGGCTGCGGATCGGCGCCGGCGTCGACGGGAACGCGAAGGTGTCGATCCGGTTCGATGCGATTGAACGCAATCTTCACACGGTCGACGGTCAGGCGGCCAAAATCGAATCCACCGCAGCGAACCCGAGGACACGAGCCGATGACGACGCGACGCCAGTTCATGACGCTTTCCGCCGCCGCCGCGGCAGCCGGTCTGCTGCCGGCCGGCCTGCTGTCCAGCGGTACCGCCCGGGCTCAGACCTCCGCCCCGATGCAGACCCGCAAGATCCCGTCGAGCGGCGAGGCGATCCCGGTCATCGGCATGGGAACCTCGGGCAGCTTCCAGGTCGGCGAGACCGAAGCCGAGCGCGATCCGCTGCGCGAGGTGCTGCGGCGTTTCTTCGCCGGCGGCGGCAGCGTGATCGACACCGCACCGAGCTACGGCACGGCCGAGGCCGTGATGGGCGACCTGCTCGCCGAGCAGAACCTGACCGGCACGGCCTGGCTCGCGACCAAGCTGTCCGGCGTGAAGGGCCGCGAGGCCGGCCTGGCGCAGTTCGCCGGCTCGTTGACGCGGCTCAGGTCCGATCGTGTCGCCCTGCTCGCCGTGCACAACCTCGGCGACTGGAAGGAGCAGTTCGAGGTGATCCGCCAGCTCAAGGCCGAGGGCAAGGTGCGCTACAGCGGCCTGACCCATTACCTCGAGAGCGGCCACGACGCCCTGGTCGAGGTCGTCAAGGCGACGCGGCCGGACTTCCTGCAGATCAACTACTCGGTCAGCACGCGCGGCGCCGAGAAGCGCGTGCTGCCGATCGCCCGGGAGCTCGGCGTCGCGGTGATGATCAATCGCGCGTTCGACGACGGCCAGTTGTTCGCGCGCGTCAAGGACACGCCACTGCCGGCCTGGGCCGGCGAGGCCGGCATCGACTCCTGGGCCCAGGCGTTCCTGAAGTTCGCGTTGAGCCACCCGGCGGTCACCGTGGTGATCCCGGCGACCGGCAAGCCGGACCGGCAGAGCGACAATCTCAAGGCCGGCAGCGGTCCTGCGCTGACGCAGGCGCAGCGCGAGGACCTGATCAAGCTGCTCGGCTGACGCGGCATCCGATCGGGCGACCACGACGCCAACCGCGCCCCGGCGCATCCGGTGCGCGGTTCGCGCCGGCGGCGCCGCAACCGGTCCTTTGCGGACTTGTCCGCCGCGGATGCGTCCGGTACATGCTGGCGCGGAGGGCGGCCCTCGGCCGGCCCTGTCGTTGTGCGGATCGAGTCGCCTGAATCCGCCTTCCCTTCCGTCTGCCCCACTGGCCCGCCATGACCTCGCACACCTCACCGCTCACCGCCCGCCTGGCACGGCTGTTCGACGTCCGGGCCGAGGAAACGCGCGGCGTGCTCGCCGGCCTGCTGCTGTTCTTCCTGCTGTTCGCGAGCTATTTCATGCTGCGCCCGGTCCGCGAGACGATGGGCATCGCCGGCGGCGTCGAGAACCTGCAATGGCTGTTCACGGCGACCTTCGTCAGCTCGCTGCTGGTGCTGCCGCTGTTCGGCTGGCTCGCCGCACGCGTGCCGCGTCGGCAGATCCTGCCGTGGACATATGGCTTCTTCACGCTGAACCTCGTCGCGTTCGCGATCGGCTTTCTGCTCGATCCGGACAACGTCTGGGCCGCGCGCGTGTTCTACGTCTGGCTGTCGGTGTTCAACCTGCTGTCGATCTCGCTGGCCTGGAGCGTGCTGGCCGACCTGTTCGCGAGCGCGCAGGCGCGCCGGCTGTTCGCGATGATGGCCGGCGGCGCGAGCCTCGGCGGCCTGACCGGTCCGGTCCTGAGCACGCTGCTGGTCGGCACGATCGGCCACGCCGGCCTGTTGATCCTGTCCTCGGCGCTGCTGGCCGGCGCGATCGGTGCGGCGTATCAGCTGCAGCGCTGGCGCGACGCGCATCCGCTGAAGGAGGACGAGACCCTGGCGCGGCGCCGGCCGCTCGGCGGCAGTCCGTTTGCCGGTGCGACCGCGGTGCTGAAGTCGCCGTTCCTGATCGGCATCGCGGTGTTCGTGCTGCTGCTGGCCAGCGTCAACACGTTCCTGTATTTCGAACAGGCGCACCTGGTCAAGGACGCGTTCCCCGACCGTGCCGACCAGACGCGCGTGTTCGGCACGCTCGACATCGTCGTGCAGTCGCTGGCGATCCTGACCCAGGTGTTCTTCACCGGCCGCATCGCGCAGCGCCTCGGTGTCGGCATTTTGCTGGTCGCGGTGCCGCTGGTCGTCGCGGCCGGCTTCCTGTGGATGGCCGTGGCACCGGTGTTCGCGGTATTCGCGGTCGTCATGGTGATCCGCCGCGCCGGCGAGTACGCGCTGGTGCGCCCGGGACGCGAGATGCTGTTCACCGCGGTGTCGCCGGAGGCCAAGTACAAGGCGAAGAACTTCATCGATACCGTGGTCTACCGCGGCGCCGACGCGCTGAGTGCGTGGGTCAAGACGCTGATCGACCTGATCGCGAGCCATCCGGCACTGGCCGCGCTGATTGGCGCGGCGATCTCGCTGGCCTGGGGTCTGACCGGCGGTCTGCTGGCCTTGCAGCAACGGCGGATCGAGGCGGCACAGGCGCGCCAGGCGAGCTCGCCTCCGGTCTCGCCGTAGTTCGCGCGCCACGGCGCGTCGTGCCGCCGCCGACGCCGGACCGGGGACGCCGCTCAGCGCGCGAACAGATCCTGCAAGTCATAGCGACCCGGCGCGCGACCGGCCAGCCACAGCGCGGCATGCACGGCGCCGCGCGCGAAGATGTCGCGGTCGGTGGCACGATGGCCGAGCTCGATGCGCTCGCCGGTGCCGAGCAGCGCGACGCTGTGCTCGCCGACGACGTCGCCGCCGCGCACGACCGCAAAGCCGATCTCGCCGTCGCGCCGCTCGCCGCTGCGCGAGACCGCGCCGGCGACCGACTCGAATGCGACGCCGCGGCCCTCGGCCGCTGCGCGGCCAAGCGCCAGCGCGGTACCCGAGGGCGCGTCGCGCTTGTGGCGGTGATGCGCCTCGACGATCTCGCAGTCCCAGTCGGCGAGCGCCGCGGCCGCCTCGCGCACCAGACGCGTCAGCACGGCGATGCCGAGGCTGAAGTTGGCGCTCCACAGCACCGGGATCCGCGCGGCGGCCGCGTCGAGCGCGGCCTGCTGCGACGGCGACAGACCGGTCGAACCGCTGACGAAGGCGCTGCCGTGACGCACGGCCAGATCGAGCGCGGCATCGAAACCTTCGGGACCAGCGAACTCGATCAGCGCGGCGGGCGCGGCATCGAGCCGATCGGCATAGCGCTCGGCGTCGCCGTCACGCGCGGAGTGCTCCCGATCCGGCAACGCGCGCCCGGCCGACGGAGAACCGCCACGAACGAGGGCGGCCGAGAGCCGCGTGCGCGGCTCGGCACGGATCACCCGCACGAGCGCCTGGCCCATGCGCCCGGTGGCGCCGAACACGGCGACGGCGGTCGGGAGAGTGGTATCGGTCATGCGCGGATGGTAGAGCCTGCCGTGCGTGTTGGATATGCGTGCGACGCCGGATGCCGGATCCGCCGACGAGGGAGCTCGCTCGTGCGGACCGGTGCGCAGCCCCACGCGTGACCGCAGGCATCGTCGTCCGCCGGCATGGGCGCCGATCGCTCGCCTGCGACGGAACGGGCTCAATACGGCCTGACCGGAACGCGGCTCGGCGAATCGGCTGCCAATAGACCGCCCTTTGCCACAAGTGTCGCTGCGGACGGCGAACGACGGCCGACCGCGGCCCGCGCCGATCACGACGTCACGCGATCCCAGAACTGCTTGACGTTGTCGAGCCAGGAGCTGTTGCGCGGCGAATGCGCCGCGGCGTCGGCACCTTCGAACGTGGACTCGAACTGCTCGAGTAGTTCGCGCTGCGCGCGCGTCAGGCGCACCGGCGTCTCGACGACGACGCGGCAGATCAGGTCGCCGGTGCGGCCGCTGCGCACGGATTTGACGCCCTTGCCGCGCAGCCGGAACAGCTTGCCGCTCTGCGTCTCGGCCGGCACGGTGATGCTGGCCTCGCCGCCGAGCGTCGGAATCTTCAGCTCGGCGCCGAGCGCGGCCTGCCCGTAGCGGATCGGCACCTCGCAGTGCAGGTCGTCGCCTTCGCGCTGGAACATCGTGTGCTCGCGCACGCGCACCTCGACGTAGAGATCGCCGGGCACCGTCCCCGGCGGGCCGGCCTCGCCCTGCCCGGTCAGACGGATGCGGTCGCCGTTGTCGACGCCGGCCGGAATGCGCACCGACAGCGTGCGCTCGTCGTGCACGCGACCCTCGCCGCGGCAGTCGCGGCACGGATTGGCGATCGTCTTGCCGCTGCCGCCGCAGTGCGGGCAGGTCTGCTGCACCGAGAAGATGCCGTTCTGCATGCGCACGCGGCCGTGGCCGCGGCAGGTATTGCAGGTGGCGGTCTTGCCGTCGGCCGAGCCGGAGCCGGTGCAGGTCGCGCACTCGATCAGGGTCGGCACCTCGATCGACTTCTCGACGCCGAACACGGCCTCCTCGAGGTCGAGCTCGAGCATGTAGCGCAGATCCGACCCGCGCCGCGGACCGCCGCGGCCGCCGCCCATGCCGAAGATGTTCGAGAAAATGTCGCCGAAGATGTCGTCGACGTCGCCGCGGAAACCGCCGCCGCCCATGCCGCCCTCGAACGCGGCGTGGCCGTGCTGGTCGTACAGCGCGCGCTTGTGCGTATCGGACAGCACCTCGTAGGCCTCCTTGGCCTCCTTGAAACGCTCCTGCGCGGCGGGGTCGTCGGGACAGCGATCCGGATGGCATTTCATCGCCAGCCGGCGGAAGGCTTTCTTGATTTCCTCTTCCGTGGCCGATCGCTCGGCACCGAGGATTTCGTAGTAGTCGCGTTTGCTCATGATCGGCGCGAGAGGTCAGGTCGGGGCGGCGGAAACGAAAACGGAGCCGGCGGACCGGCTCCGTTCCCTCTCGTCCTGCGTCTTACTTCTTGTCGTCCTTGACTTCGGTGAACTCGGCATCGACGACGTCGTCACCGGCCGGCTGACCGGCGCCAGCCTGGGCACCGGCGTCGGCGCCCGGCTGCGGGCCGGCCGCGGCCGCCGCGTACAGCGCCTGCGCGACTTCCTCCAGGCGGCTGGTGCGCGTCTCGATCTGCGCCTTGTCGTCGCCCTTCATGACCTTCTCGAGCTCCGACAGCGCTTCCTCGATCGGGCCGATCTGGCCGCCGGCGAGCTTGCCGCCGTGCTCCTTCAGTGCATCGCGCGTGGCGTGGACCAGCTGGTCGGCCTTGTTGCGCACGCCGACCAGCTCGTGGAACTTGCGGTCCTCTTCCTTGTTGGCCTCGGCATCGGCGACCATCCGCTGGATTTCGTCGTCCGACAGGCCCGAACCGGCCTTGATCTCGACGCGCTGCTCCTTGCCGGTCTTCTTGT
>VFQU01001735.1_pt1 | contig 11937 bp, 15 predicted proteins | sample 3512311 | NCBI WGS metagenome assembly VFQU01 (sample SAMN10412377, study PRJNA504923) | tailings metagenome | isolation source: Relicate 3 Philex TSF3 active mining site | place: Philippines: Tuba, Benguet | collected 2017-08-29 | reverse complement strand
GGGGGATCATCATCTGCACAAACATGACGTCTGCCATGTTGGCGCCGGAGCTCTCGGGTGGCTCTGTGGTGGTCGAGCATGCAGCGAGCCCGACCACGCTGATGAGGGCGAGTGCACCCGCCGCGAGAGCGCGGGTGCGGAATGACTTCTTCATTTTTGTGCTTCTTTCGTCAGTGTTGAATGTTCGGGTCGCAGTGATGACGGCGTGACTACGCAGTCATCAGGCGGCGAATCACTGACGGTTGATGCAGAGTTCTGAGAGTTCCGGAGGGCGCGAGTCCGCAAGTCGACGAGGTGTGCTGTCCAGTGTCGATACGCCCGGGGCCACGACGCCAAAGCGGAGAGCCACCAGTGGGAGAACCAGGCTGACGACCACGATGAGCGCCATAAACACGCATGCCATCAGGAGCGCGGCGTGATCGCCGGCACAATCCGCGCACGGAGCATCCTGACCCTGTGGCGCAGTGGCGTCAGAGTGCGGAGGGACAGTGTCAGCGTGGTTGTGCTCCACAGGCATGGCAGAAGCCGCGACCGAGCTCGATGCAACGGTCGAATGACCGGCGGGGGTCGATCCATGAGCGCCCATGGCGACGCCGACGACCGCGAATATTGCGATCAGCAGCACGTAGCCGAAGCGCCGAAGCATCTGTCATACCTCCAGGGGGTATCTTCTCACACCTCAGGAATCCGATGCACCATGTTCGCTGAGAACGGCGCGCACGATCGATGCACAGCCGATCGGGTCGCTGAGCGGCAGGCGATGACCGCCTAGTCGGCGTGCGGCCGAAATGTTCGCAAACCGCGCGGCGAGCTCGTCAGCACGACCGGGAACGGGGACTGGGTCCTTGTCGCCGTCGACCAGCCGCACCGGGACATTCCGCGCCGCCAGGTCGTCAAGTGCGTCAGTCCACTCTGGGTCGCGCACGAGCGAGTCGAAGCCTGCGATGTAGCCCGGCCAGGTGTGTTCGACGGAGTCCCGGGCGATCGCGACAGGCAGTCGGGGGCTGATGGCGACTGCAACGCCGCGTGCCACGGTGCGGTTGTCGCACTGACCTGTCCCGGGTTCCGTGGAGTCCTAGCATCGGGCTAAGGCCCGTGGATTGGAGTCCTGATGGCGAAGAATAACGCCTACCCGCGCGAGTTCCGAGAGCGAGCCGTGGAACTGTATCGAGCCGGCGGGGTATCGATGGATGTCCTGGCCAAACAGCTCGGCATCGCCTCGACCACGGTCGCGAACTGGATCCGGCAAGCGCGGATCGATGACGGGGAACAGCCCGGCATCACCACCGCCGACCGCGACGAGCTGACCCAGTTGCGGCGCGAGATCCGCCGGCTCGAGATGGAGAACGAGATCCTCAAACGCGCCGCGGCCTATTTCGCGAAAGAGAACGTCCTCCCAAAATGACGTTCCGGCTGGTCCGTGACCTGGCCGCGGAAGGGGTTCCTGCCGCGGTGGCCTGCCGGGTGCTGAAGGTATCCGAGTCGGGCTATCACGCCGCCAGGTCCCGGCCGCCGTCACGGCGAGAGACGGCCGACCACGCGCTGATCTCGACCCTGCGAGAGATCCACCGTGACTCGCGAGGAACCTACGGGGTTCGGCGCGTGCACGCCGAACTGCGCTTGGGTCGCCAGCTCACGATCGGTCATGGCCGAGTGGAGCGGCTGATGCGGCAGGCCGGTTTGCAGGGCGTGCATCATCGCCGGTGGCGGCGCAGCGGTGGCAACAGGCTGCCGGCAGTGTTCCAGGACCACGTGCAGCGTCAGTTCGTCGCGGATCGGCCCGACAAGCTTTGGGTGACCGACATCACGCAGCACCGCACGGGCGAGGGATGGGTCTATTGCGCTGCGGTGATCGATGTCTTCTCGCGTCGTTGCGTGGGCTGGTCGATCGCGGACCATCTGCGCACCGAGCTCGTGCTCGACGCGGTCGATATGGCTCGCATCAGGCGCCGCCCCGAGGGCACCGTTCTGCACTCCGACCGCGGCACTCAGTTCACCTCTTGGCTGTTCGGCACGCGCATGCGCGAGGCGGGGCTGATGGGCTCGATGGGGAAGGTCGCCTCGGCCTATGACAATGCGCTCATGGAGTCTTTCTGGGGCTCCATGCAGATCGAGCTGCTGGACCGGCGAGCGTGGGGCATGCGACGCGAGCTGGCCACGGCGATGTTCGAGTGGATCGAGGGGTTCTACAACCGGCGCCGCCGCCACTCGGCATTGGGCTACCTCAGCCCGGACGAGTTCGAGACCCTTCACAAGAGTGCTGTGACGGCGGCATGATCAAACCGAAACACTCCACGGAACCCGGGACAGGTCACCCTGCGCTTCGGCAACCGCATGATGCACCTCGGCTACGGGCGCGGCTTGGCCCGCACCACCGTGATCATCTTCATCCACGGCCTCCACGCCGTCACGATCACCCCCGACGGGGAGGTGCTTGCAGAGCACCTGATCGACCCGAACAAGGGCTATCAAGCCAAGACGTGAAAAACGGGCGAACCCTCCCGCTGGGGGTTCACCCGTCCACGATGTCCTGAGACATCACACAGTGCACCTGCTACAGGTTTACTCGAACCCCGCACCTGGGGTCATCACACCTCAAGAACTACTCTTCCGCTCGAGCCCCCGCAACCAGGAAAGTTCGACAACCGGAACTCGTCGGCGAGCCCGCCAACTGAGGGCTGACGAAGCAGAAGCTGTCGCGACCCGTTACCTCGCGGTGCGCAACGTTCGAACCGTCGCCGCCGAGTTCGGCCTTTCCCGGACTACCGTGGCCCGAATCCTGAGCGATCGCGGAATCGACGCGTCACGAAGGATGACCGAGGGCCAGATAGCGATCGCCGTCGAACTCTACGAAAGTGGCCAGTCGAGTGCCGTGATCGGCAAGCAGTTAGGCTTCGACAATCACACGATCTTGAAGGGGCTGCGAAGCCGCGGCGTCAGGATCAGGCTGGCGGCCGCTCAAAGGCGAGAGGGTGATTCAGGAAGCGTCTCCTAAAGGGTCAGCCTCCCGTCGAGACGATGACGCTGCAGACGCCCCCCGGTTCGCAGTCGGTCGGGTCGAGGTCTCGACCCGCCGCGATCAATTGATTCAATTCAGCTTCCAAGACAGCAAGCTCACGTTGCCGCCGCTGCACCTCATCGAGCTTTTCCTCGAGCAGAGTTGAGACATGAGCGCAGGGCGCTTCGCCCGCGTCGCGGATGTTGATCACACTGGCGATCTCAGCAAGGGTGAGACCCGCCGATTGCGCGGATCGAATGAAGTTCAGTCGCGATACGGCCGCGTGGTCATAGCGGCGATAGCCATTTCCTTCACGCGCAGAGGGCGAAAGAAGTCCTCGTCGCTCATAGAAACGGATTGTCTGTGAGGGAACACCGCTGACGTTGGACAGGTCGCCGATCTTCATGGGCTCCATTTCACCACTTGACCTTGCATCGCGCTACAAGGTTTATTCTCCGGGAATGGAGATCACGCTGCAGTACTTCACTGGTTGCCCGAATTGGTCGATCGCCGCCGAGCGCTTGGCGACGATCGCCTCCGAACGCCCCGACATCACCGTTCTTCACCGGCTCGTCGAAACGTTCGATGACGCGGAGAAGCTCGGCTTCCGCGGCTCGCCCAGCATTCTCGTCGACGGAGTGGACCCGTTCGCCGACTCGTCGGCACCCGTCGGCCTGGCCTGCCGTGTGTACAGCACACCCGCAGGTCGCGCTGGCGCCCCCACTCTGGAACAACTGCGCATGGCGATCACCGCACAGCACGATGGAGTCGCACTGTGAACGCGGAGTACGACCTGTTCGTCATCGGTGCCGGGATGGCAGGGACCACTGCGGCCAACCGCTGCGCGTCCCAAGGCTGGAAAGTCGGCATCGTCGACACCCTTCCCTACGGAGGCACCTGCGCTCTTCGCGGCTGCGACCCCAAGAAAATTCTCCGCCGAGGCGCCGAAATCATCGACGATGCACGCCTCATGCACGGCAAAGGCGTTAACCAGAATGGCCTCACACTCGATTGGCCCGCCCTCATGCGGCACAAGCACGGCTTCACCGACGATATTCCAGGCGCCATGGAGTCCACGCTGAAACGGAACGGTGTGTCCACGTTCCACGGCGATGCCCGATTCGTCAGCCGCCATCACGTCGACATCAACGGCGAACAGCATTCCGCAGCACGATTTCTCATCGCCACCGGAGCCCGCCCTCGGCCGCTCGAGTTCTCCGGCCAGGAGCTTCTGGTCGACAGCACCGAATTCCTGAACCTCGAAGCGCTGCCCAGAAGAATCGTGTTCGTCGGCGGCGGGTTTGTTTCCTTCGAGTTGGCGCACATCGCAGCGCGCGCTGGCGTGGAGTGCGTGATCATCGACCACGGCACAAAGCCGCTGCGCGCATTCGACCCGGACCTCGTAGATCTGCTTGTGCGCCGCAGCGAACAGGCTGGAATACGAGTGCACCACAGCACCTCCGTGAGCGCAGTCACGCACACCTCCACGGGCTTTCACGTTGCAATCGAGCGGGACCGCGCGACGTCCAACATCGACGCCGACCTTGTGGTGCACGGAGCGGGCCGCGTACCCAACTTCGACGGCCTCGATCTGGAGGCAGCCGATATCGCGCACGGGCCACAGGGCATTGACGTCTTCGGGCACTTGCAGAGCCGTAGCAATCCGTACGTCTATGCAGCAGGTGACGCGGCGGGCACCCCGGGCGAACGCCTGACGCCGGTGGCCGTCGTCGAAGGTAAGGTCGCCGCATCCAACATGCTCAAAGGCATCGAGACCGTGCCCGACTACGCCGGCGTGCCCTCGACGGTGTTTACGATTCCAGAACTAAACCGGGTCGGGATGCTCGAACAAGAAGCTGCACGCGATGGTCGAGAGATTTCTGTGCGCTACCACGACACCAGCGGCTGGTACAGCAATTACCGAATCGGTGAGACTACCGCCGCCACGAAGGTGATCGTAGATCCAGCGACCGACTTGATTCTCGGGGCGCACCTACTCGGCCCAGGCTATTCAGAAGTGATCAACACGTTTGGCCTCGCCATCAAGCTCGGACTCACCACCCGACAGCTGAAGTCCGTGACGGCCACCTATCCTTCCGTCGGCTCCGACCTCGGCTCCATGTTCTGACAAATGCGATCCCGAGCGGCGCCGAAAGGCGTACAACACTGCTGATGAAAACCCGTTCAGATATTCCGGTCGGATATTCCGGTCGGTGCACCAAAGATTGCTTACTCGAACCCAGTGCCAAGTCCACGGGTTTGCGCCAGTGACCTTCGGTTGATTCACCACGTGACGACGCTTCGGCGTCGTTTTCGTTTGACCCGGCTTCGATGCCGAGGTCGAACGATGCCGCCCACTCTGCTTGTGCTTCGAGGAGCAGGCGAACGTGCTCCTGGAGCTCTGATTCGGCGCGGTCTTGGTCAATAACGAAGATGCGAGTGAAGATCGCCTGGTTGAGGTCGCGGCGCATGTCATTGCTGGCCGTGCGGTAGAGCTCGTAGGGGTCTCGCAACAGTTCGAGCCAGCCCTTGAGGAACTCCGCACCGATACTCAGGTCATCTTCGATGGTTCCCAGACGGGCCTCGAGCCCGGCGCGTTCCCGCTCGATCTCGGTGATCTTCTCGCGGGCCTTCGACCCAGCCAGTCCTCCATCGGCGACGAGGTCGATCAGATTGTCGACCCTGGTCTGAAGCCGCGCGATCTGCCCCTGAATCTGGTCTCGGAGTTGACGACGAGAACCTGCTTGGTCTTGAAGCGCACTGTCGATCTGTCCGTGTACCCACTCGATGAACTCAGGCCTGAGCTGCACCGTGCGGTAATGCTCGATGACTTGGTCCTCGACGAGATCGAAAGGGATGTGGCGTGAGTTGCAGACACCTTGCTGCTTGCCTCGGCAGAAGAAGTAGAAGTACTCGCCACCGGTCTTGCCGATGGATCGTTGGATGATCATCCGCTTGTCGACCAGTCCGCGCACGGCGTAGCACTCCCCACACCACAGCGAGCCTTTGAGATAGTGCGGGTAGACACGCTTGCGCTCACCGGCACGTCCTGACGCCTCGAGTCGTTGCTGAACTCGAACGAAGAGGTCGCGGTCGATGATCGCCGGATGCCGACCCTCGTAGGTGTCACCCTTGTAGACGATGTCGCCGACGTAGTACGGGTCGCGCAGCATGGCCGAGATCTTCGAACTCGAGACCGGGCCCGCAGGTCTGCGTGCAGTCGCCCGAGTCTCCAGCCCACGATCGGTGAGAATGTCGGCGATGTCCTCCATCGAGAACTCACCCTTGTCGTACAACTCGAACGCGAGCTTCACGAAGGGAGCGCGTTCTTCATCGACGGCGATGCCGCGGAACTCACGGCCTTCGACACGCTCGAGGGTGTTGATATAGCCGATCGGCGCCTTACCGAGCGTGCCGCCATTCTTCGCTTTCTGGGCCATCTTGTAGGCGATGTCGGCTCCGTCCTCGCGGGAGCGGTACTCGTTGAACGCTGCCAGGATGCCGTGCATGAGCTGCCCGACCGGCGTGGAGTCGATCGACTCGGTTGCGGAAATCAGGGTGACGCCGCGCTTCTGCAGGTCGGCCATGACGATGGCGTCGTCGGTTCGGTTGCGAGCGAAGCGGGAGAGCTTGTAGACGATGACGTAGTCGACGTCCTTGTCACGCCGGATGCGCTCCAGCATCTGCTGGAAGGCGACCCGCTTGGTCATCTCCGTTCCGGAAATACCGGCCTCGACGTACTCGGCGACGATGGTCAACCCGAGCTGTTCCGCCTTGCGCTGGCAGGACTGCCGCTGTGCGGGGATCGAGATCCCTTCGGGGTCGTAGTCGGTGTTGACCTGGCCCTTGGATGACACGCGCAAGTAGACCACGGCACGCGATCCGGCAGGGGCGACGACGTCGGCGATCGGGTTGATGATCGTCGTCTCGCTGAGGCCAGCCTCAACGTGCGGGGCGATGTCGGGCAGTCGCGGGGGTGCTGCGACGAAGGCGGATGTGGTGGGGTTCTCGGGCAGGCTCATGACTGCCCTCCTTCCGTGGGAGTGAGGGCAGTCTCGAAGCGGTGCTTTCGAGAGAGAGGTGGTGGAGTGGGCGCCCCATTCAGGAATGGGCTGGGACGCTGGCCCGATGCAGTCTTGAACATCGGCTTTGGTCTCCGTTTATCTTCCCATTTTACCTCGCAAGGCCCGGAATTCCGGGCCTGTTGACTATTCCGCATCGCTCGCAGTCTGCCGTGGGAGAACACCCCCGGAGGGTGATTCGGTATGCTGCGCGGGCTACCGGATGAAGGCATAGATTCGGCCTTCCATCTCGACGACGTCATACACCTCACGCAGTTGTGCGCTGATGACCGACCGATCCAGCGTCACCGCGTCGGCCGGCAGCCCGAGCTCTGCCGTCCACTCGCCCAGTCGGGTTTCCCACTCATCGATGGGGGTGAGGCCGTCGATGGCGTCGTCTTCGGATTCGAAGCGTCCGACGAAGTACTGCTCGAACAGGTCGGCGACGTTTTCAGCCGACGCATCGACGTCGGGCAGGGTCAGGAACGAGTGGAAGGACTGCTCGAAGATCTCCGGCAGCTGTTCCAGGCGCGCGACGACGGCTCGCAGTTCTGGGCCGCTGAGGCTCGCGGGGATGTTGACCGTGAGGGTGACACCTCCGACGTTCAGTTGATCGGTGACGAGAGTGCTGCGCAGCAGCGCACGTGCCGCTTCCACCCGATCACCGTCTGGCACTTCAGGGCCGGGCTCGGAGTGCAGCAGGTAGGTGCCGAGCCAGTTGATCCACTCGCGAGTAAGCCCCCCGGTGCGCGGGTGTTCCCAAAGCGTCATGAACTCGGCGCGCATGGCCTCCGCGTCACCTTGACGCGTGCGACCGTGCTCGGCCAGTTGCGAGTCGCGGCCAAGGCCTCGACCGAGGACGTGGGCGATGAGCTGTGCGGTGCCGTCGTCGATCTCACGGCCTGCTGATCGGGCGCCTTCGATGCCGAGGGTGATGGCGTTCTCGAATCGGTTCGCTGCACGCCGGAGACGCTCGAGGTCAATCTGTTCGTGGCTGCGGGGTGTGGGTTCGCGTTCGGTCATGAGTGTGCTCCGGCGTTGAGCAGGATGTAGCGGCCGAGGGTGTCGATCCAGTCCTCCTGCTCGAGGGGAACGCGTAGCTCGTTGAGTTCAGCGAGCGCCGCCTCGGGGTCGAGTGTGCCGCTGGAGGCGAAGCGCTCAAGCGCGGTGCCGGGGCCTCCGTGCAGGGTTGCCGCGACGAGCCGGGCGAGGGTGTGCCCTTGCGCTTCGGGGTCGAGGGCGATCATCAGGGTGATGATCTGCCGTGCCTTGTCGGTCTGATCCGGGGTGGTGATGGTTGGTGTCATGTCGTTCCTCCTTTCGGGTTAGGGGTTGCATCCGGGGCAAGAACGCTCAGCGCGCTCTCCTTCGGGGTGACGTGAAACAGGGCCGTCTGCAGGCTTGGGTCATCGGCGATGCTGCGCCGCAGTCGGTCGGCGCGACGCTCGTCCGGGGTGACCCAGACAACGAGCGGGAACACTCCGGTGCGGTCTTGCTCGATGCCGCTTTGGAAGTACTGCTGGTAGGTGCGGCACTTGCGGAGCACTGCCGGGCCATGTTCGGTGGCGCGGTCGACTTCCACGAAGCTGTGGGTCTCGAACTCGGTGTCGGCAGTCACGACCGTGAGATCGGGCTTCACCGAGAGGGCCGATCCGCTGGGTGAGGTGTACTCGCGCCAGCAGGCTGGTTCGGTCTGAAGGGTTAGCACCTCGACGGCATCGAGGCGGGACTTCTCGATCAGGGCAACGGCCAGCTCGGCGACCTCGAGCGTGTGCTCCATGAACGTCGTTGACGGGGTGACGAAGCGACGACGTTGTCCATCTGCACGCTGCGCCCGCAGGTACCGCTCGCCGGTTGCGGCCAGCTGCCAGACGATGCCGGACGAGCCGTGCTTGATGCCGCCGATGCGACGAGGCAGGCGCGTGATCAGCCCGTGCAGTTCCAGCCGACCGAGCACGCGGGTGGCGCCGCGGGTTGCTGCCGAGATGCTGGAGTGATCGCCTAGCGGGAGAGCCGGAAAGTGCAGACGTTGAACGAGCCGGGTGGAGAGCAGCCGGTACTGCTCGAGGCTGGTCAGGATCTGCTGGTCTCGCCCGGTCAGCTGTTCGGCGAGTTGCCGGATTCGATAGGGGGTCCAGGTGGCCGTCATGGTTGGCCTCCACGGGACGGTGAACCGGTGCGGCAAAGCAGCGGAGTCCCATCCCAGTTGCCGCCACAACCGGCCACGGTGCGGGGCTGTGGGCCGGTGGTGGTCGTCGTGGCCGGAATAGCGACCGGAATACTCGCCCCAGAGGTCACACCACACCTGCGGGCGACACGTCGGGCACTCATGCTCGCCTCGCTCGCCGGTGCGACCCCGGCTCCGCACGCGGCGGTTCAGGTGCGGGCGACGGCACGTCATTCGCGACGGTCCTGCCGTACTGGTCGCGGTTTGCTCTGCGAATCAGGTCGCCGTGTCCGGTCGGCTTCTCGGGGGGCAGCGTCTTGGCCGAGAACCATTCAGAAGGTGCTCCGCGGTCGACGAGGGTGGCATAGATCTCGTAGGGGGCGAGTGACTGGAAGTCCTCCACGACAAGTCGGGGAGCCATGCGGGCCATGTCGCGGGCGTCGTCGGGGCCGAGCGCGAAGATGACTTTCGAGCGAGCGTTCGCATCGAACGCAGACCGCATGGCGGGGGAGAGTTGGTCGCGGAACTGGTGGGCCAGGTGCCAGCCGACACCGTATGAGCGGGAGGTCGCCAGGGCGTCCGCGATCGAGGTGGGCAGGTTCAGGAACTGCTGCACCTCATCGACGAACACCATCCCGGGCCGTTTGGTGGGCTCTTTCTCGGCAGCGCGCTCGAGGGTGGCCATCCACACCTCGGCCACGATCAGACTGCCAAGCAACTGCGCTGCGCCTGGCCCCAGGAGCGCGTCGTTGAGGGGCACCAGCACGGCGTGGGTGCCGTTGCGGAACACATCCCGAAGACGGAACGCCGGGCGTGACTGTCCGAGCACGGCGGCGACGTTCGGGCGCAGGACGAACTTGCGCAGCTTGTTCATCGGCGGGCCGATCACGGCTGCCCGTTGCCCGACGCTCATCTCCTCGAACGCTGCCCAGAACGACGACAGAGTCTGGTCGGTTGCGACAGCGCCGATCACCGAGCGGCGGAAGGCAGCGTCAGTCAGAAGGCGGGGGAGGTCGATCAGCGTGTACGGCTCATCGCGCGCATCACCTGCCCGGGCCAGCGTGAGGAGTCCTGCGTGGAGGAGGTCTTCGGTGCGCGGTCCCCAGCCGTCGTGGAACACAGCCTTCAGTGAGGACAGGATTCCGTCGACAATGACGTCGGCTGGTCGGCCCTTGGTGTCGAGCGGGTTGAAGCCGACGGGTCGATCGTCAGCTGCATCGAGGATCACGATCCGACCCGCCGCATCGGCTGGTGCGTGGTCGACGATGTAGTCCACGAGCTGCCGCTTCGGGTCTACGAGAACCAGCGGCCGGCCTGCCGCGATGTCGTCGAGCGCGAGGCGAGCCAGCACCATGCTCTTGCCCGACCCGGTCGGCCCGGTGACGACGGTGTGCTGCAGGCGCGCCGTCGCCGTGATGCCCACCTGACGATCAATGCCGGGAGAGTTACTGGTCGCGAAGATGCCGTCCGACGAGCTGAGGGTCTCGGGCGGAGCGATGCGTCGAGGGTGTGCACTCGGCAGACCCGGCAGATCGTCGTCGCCGATCGGCCAACCGAGGAATGCGACGACCTCATCGACACTGAGTCGGCCTGAAGCGCGTCGGCTGAGAATCGCCGCGTCGAAAGCGCCAGCCTGCTCGGCGACGAGCCGCAGGGTTGCCCCGGGTGCCTCGAGACCCTGGAGCGCGGCGAACAGCGTCAGGGTCAGGTGTTGCCGACGAGCGGGTGTCGCCGCGGTGACGCCGATTCGGATGGTCGTTGTGATGGTCGCCTGCGAGGCGCGGGTCTTCATCTGGCGACGCACCTCAGCACTGGCGGGCGCAGGCCCGGTGGTGAGGGTCTGCCAGAGCGACTGCTGCGCCGGGCTGGCGACCTTATCCGGGACGAGCTGCGGGCTGTGCGCGGCACCGAGGGCGACTTGTAGAGCCACGACCTCACTCCGGTTGCGTGCGCTCAGTGCGGAGTAGACGGCGTGGGCTGAAGCCTCGAAGTCATCGGTCTTGATGGGCAGGCCGCCGGACAGTTCGACACGTCTGACTGTCGACAGTGTTCCTCGCGCCCCAGCCTTCGTCGTGCGAGCGTCAACGACAGAGCTCGAGATCAGTTGCGTGAGCTGGTGGATCGACTCCGGGGCGGCGCCGACGAGATGGCGCACTCCGGCGTCGTCTGCCCGAAGCTCGAACACGACGGGGCGTGGTGCGGTCGAACGGGCCAGCGATTCGACGATTCGGCGAACGCTTGCCACTTCGAGGGGGCGAGGCAGGTGAGCGGTGTGGAAGGCGACATCAGTCATGACGACCTCTTTCGCCACCGGATGCGTCGACCTCGTCGGCGTTGCCCATCTCGGCTGCGAGGCGGCGGGCGTCGGCTTCACGCTGGGCCTGCTCGAGGCTGGCGGCGACGAGGATGCGGGCGATCTGCTCAGGTTGCAGGTCGTGATTGAGTTGGCTGAAGACCCAGACGCGGCGGCCTGGAGTATTGCGCTTACGACGCTGAGACATAGGAAGCCTCCCTTCTGTTCTGCTCCGAGGTGCTCGCGGTGGGGAGCGGTCGCAGGGAAGTCCCGATTGGGCTGAACCCGGTTATGAACTCGACGTCACGACTTGTCAAGCGGTGTTGTTCATTCCGCAACGACTTGTCAGAGGTGAACGTGCTCGGAGCCTGACCCGGTTTCCCGGACACCTGAGTTGAGACGATGATCGTCTCGGAAG
>VFQU01001734.1_pt1 | contig 11938 bp, 19 predicted proteins | sample 3512311 | NCBI WGS metagenome assembly VFQU01 (sample SAMN10412377, study PRJNA504923) | tailings metagenome | isolation source: Relicate 3 Philex TSF3 active mining site | place: Philippines: Tuba, Benguet | collected 2017-08-29 | reverse complement strand
ACCTGGTCAACAAGGGCCGCTGGCCCAAGCGGCGCGACAACGCCGAGCTGCGCCGGCAGATCACCGCGTTCCTGGCCGGCCGTGGCATCACCAGCCGCAGCTGGCACCTGCAAGAAAAGGCCCCGGCGCGTAGGCGCGCGCCGGGGCCGGTTGTCCCACCCACCCACGAAGATGAGGAGAACACCGCCATGGTACTGCGTCGGCAACATCTGAGCGAGGCCACTCGCAAGCATTTCCACATCCACCGCGATCCGTTCATCGACCCGCGCGAGGCGGCGGACGTGTTCCTGTCTCCTGAGATCCGCTACGTCCGCGAGTCGATGCTCGCGGTGGTGCGCCACGGCGGCTTTCTTGCCGTGGTGGGCGAGAGCGGCGCGGGCAAGAGCACGCTGCGCGAGGAACTGATCGAGCGCATCGAGCGTGAGCTGCAGGGCTGCATCGTCATCCAGCCCTACGTGCTGGGCATGGAGGACAGCGAAGGCAAGGGCAAGCCCCTGCGCTCGCTGCACATCGCCGAGGCGATCATGGCCACGCTGAAGCCGCTGACCGGGCTGAAGTCGTCGCCCGAGGCGCGCTTCCGCCAGCTGCACGAGGCGCTGCGCGAATCGGGCCGCACGGGCAACCGCCATGTGCTGCTGATCGAGGAGGCGCACGCGATGCCGATCGTGACGCTCAAGCACCTCAAGCGCTATCTCGAGCTCAAGGATGGTCTGCGCCCGCTGCTGTCGATCGTGCTGATGGGGCAGAACGAGCTGGCGACCAAGCTCAGCGAGCAAAACCCCGAGGTGCGCGAGGTGGTGCAGCGGATCGAGATCGTTCACCTGCCGCCGCTGGACACGCAGCTCGAGGCCTTCTTGCGGCATCGCCTGCAGCGCGCGGGCGTCGACCTGGGCGCGGTGATGGAGCCGGGTGCGCTCGATGCGATCCGCACGGCGCTGAGCAGCGCGCGGGCGCGCGGCTCGCTGCTGTACCCGCTGGCGGTGCAGAACCTCGCGGCGGCGGCGCTGAATGCGGCGGCGGCTTTGGGGGCACCCAAGGTCACCGCGGACATGGTGAGGATCGGGTGATGGGCGCGGTCGAACGCAGGAAGCGGACGTCGCGCCTGGAGGTGATGCGCTTCGTTCTCTGGGTGCAGGCATTGCCGCACGTGCCCACCATCGGTGAGATAGCCGGCTTCGCCAACGTGCACCTGGGCACGGCGCGCGAGTGGCGCAAGGACTGGCTCGAAGCCCGCCGCCCCCCGCTCGGCAAGGGAGTCCAGCCATGAGCGGGCCGCAGCCGAGCGCCCAGGCGCAGGCGGACCAGAAGCAGGCGGTGGATGCCGCGGTAGCGGCAATCCGCGCAGTGCGGGCGATCAGCGCGCTGCAGGTGCCGGCCTGCCTGCGCGGGCTGGCGCTCACCGAGGTCTGCAGCGAGGTCGTGCGGCAGATCCGGCTGATCGAAGCCACCGCAGAGGTCGAGCAGGTGCTGCGCACCGCCGGGAGGCTGCAGGCATGAACGCGCTCGCCATGAACGCGATGAACGCCGGCGTGCGCGATGCGCTGAGCGCCGCGCTGGGCACTCTGCATCGGCTGGCCGACGCCGGCGAGACGGTGCTGGGTGTGGAGCTGGGCAGCGGCTTGCCTTGCCTGACGCTCGAGGCGCCGCGCGGAGCCGCCTTGTGGGCGGGTGCGCAGCTGCGCACGCAGTACGGCCCGCTGGGCGTGCGTCGCCATCTGTACGCCACTGAGCGCTGGGGCTGTCGGCTGGTGTGGGACGCGCGCGCCACGCCGCCGCCGGAGGCCGCCCGTGCCGCCGGGTGACGAGCTGCCGCCCTGGTGGGCAGCGCAGCTGCGCGCCGACATGCAGCGCATTTTCCGCCGCGAGACCGCGCCCGGTGCGGCCGAGGGCGATTCACCGGACACCCGTGAGGAGCGTGGAGATGAGTAACGAGATGCAGGAGATCGAGCGCGCCGCCAAGGCGTTCGCCTCGGCGCGCGACGAGCTGGCCGAGCGGATGCAGCGGCTACAGGACGAGCAGGAGGCGATCAAGCGCCGGCTGATGCAGGGGCTGCGCAATGCGGTGGCGCGGATGCGCGCGGAGTACGACCAGCTGGTCGAGCTGGTGCGTGCCCACCCGGAGCTGTTCGAGAAACCGAAGACCCGCACGCTGCACGGCATCCGGCTGGGCTGGATGAAGCAGCGCGGGCGGATGGAGATCGAGGATCCCGACCAGGTCTGCGCGCTGGTGCGCAAGCTGTTTCCCGAGCAGGCCGACGCGCTGCTGCGGGTGTCGACCGCGCCCAACAAGGCGGCGCTGGCCGAGCTGCCGGTGCGCGACCTCAAGCGCCTGGGCGTGGCGGTGCACGACGACACCGAGGCGCCGTTCGTGAAGCCGGCCGACAGCGAGCTGGACAAGCTGATCAGCGCGCTGCTGAGCGATCCCGAGCTGGAGAAGGCCGCGTCGTGAACGCGCACCAGGCCAAGCGCGACGCGCAGCAGCGGCGCCGCCAGCTGGCGGCGATCCACGCCTGCGCGAAGCAGCTGGGCCTGGACGACGACAGCTACCGCGCGCTGCTGGCGCGGGTGTCGGCGACCTGCGGCGCGTCGGTGCGCAGTGCGGCCGACCTCAACCCGCGCCAGCGCAAGGCGGTGCTGGAGGAGATGCGCCGCCTGGGCGCGGCCGCACCCAAGGGCGCGCCGGCCCGGGCGGCACGTGCGTACCCGGGCAAGCCGGCCAACTTCCATCGGCTGCCGGAGATGATTTGCAAGGTCGAGGCGCAGCTGGCCGACATGAAGCTGAGCTGGGCCTACGCCGATGCGATCGCGCTGCGGATGTTCGGTATCGCGCGCGTCGCCTGGTGCCGCAAGGAGGACCAGCTTCGCGCGATCATCGCGGCGCTCGACGTCGAGCAGGGCAAGCGCAAGGCCGGCCAGTTCGTCGACCACGGCCTGGCGCAGCTCGGCATGGATGAGGCCGCGCTGGTCGAGCGGCTGGGCCTGCCGGCGAGCTGGCGGCGCAGGCAGGAAGCGCTGGCACGTGCCGTCGAGGCAGTCGACGCGCTGCTGAGCGCGGCGGCGGAGGGCGCTGCGGGATGAGCGGCTTCGCGCTCGAGGCGCCGACAGCCGACGGCCCGCCGGGTCCGTCGACGGAGGCGAGCTGGCCGCAGGTGCTGGCCGAGATGATGGAAGTGCTGCGCGCCAGCCACCGCGCGCTGGGCTGCGAAGACGCGCGCGCGATCGAGCTGGCCGAGGCCGGGGTGATGGCACTGGGCCAGCACATGGGTGGTCGGCCGTACTACCTGCCCAAGGGCGATCGCCTGCAGAGCGCCGCTCGCAATCGACGGATCTTCCTCGAGTGGCGCGGCAACAACGAGGACGAGATCATGCAGCGCTTCGAGATCGGCTCGCTGCGCCGGCTGCAGCAGATCATCGCCGAGCAGAGCGCCATCCACCTGCGTCGCGTGCAGCCCGACCTCTTTCGTCGCGGCGGCGACTGAGCAGCGAAACCTTTCGTATCTACTCGTCGCGCGCGCGCGGGTAGCGTGGCCGGGCCTCATTGGCCCCTCGGAGAGCCGCGCCATGATCGACCCTGTACGCCAGCGCCTGCGCGACGCCGCAGCGACCTTCCGCGCCTGGAGCGCCGACAAGCTGCGCGCCTCGCCGCTCGCCGTGCTCTTCATCGTCACGTTCTGCGTGACCATCTTCCTCAACCCGGTGAAGCTCGGCCCGGCGATCTGGGGCGTCGCGAAGGTGACACTGGGCGCCTACATCGGCTACTGGGCGGACCGGCTGTGCTTCCGACCCGAGGATCGGCCGCACAAGCTCAGCGGCATCGCGCAGGGCACCGCCTGGAAGCGCCGCGCGGTGGTCGTCGCCGCCGGCATCGTCGGCATGGGCATGATCCAGTGAAGTTCTGTCTCGGCATGGTGCTGCTGCTGGTGTTCGTCGCCTTCACGGCGCTGGTCGACCGTGCGGCGCGCGACGGCGACCAAACCTCGCGACAATGCGCATGGGCCCTTGCGTTCGCGATGGGGCTGATCGTGATGCTGATGACGTGGACCGAAGCGGTCGCTTCGGACACCCGCGCCGCGATCCGCATCCCCGAGTCCAGCCGCCAGTACCAGCGCGCCGTCGAGCGCGCCGAAGTCGAATATTGGGGGCTCGACGCCAACCCGGCACGGCTCGCCGCGCAGATTCACCAGGAGAGCCGCTGGCAGCCCGAAGCGCGCAGCCCTTACGCCATCGGCCTGACGCAGTTCGTGCCGGCGACGGCGAGCTGGCTGCCGACGGTCTGCCCGGAGATCGGCCCGTTCGATCCGTGGGACCCGTGGCAGTCGATCCGCGCGGCGGCCTGCTACAACCGCTGGCATCACCGCCGCATCCGCGCCGCAACCGATTGCGATCGCTGGGCCTTCACGTTGAGCGCCTACAACGGCGGGCTGGGCTGGGTGCAGCGAGACCAGCGACTGGCCGCGGGGGCGGGCGCCGATACGTCGCGCTGGTGGGGCGAGGTCGAGCTGCATACCGGCCGATCGGCGGCGGCGCGCGCGGAGAATCGCGGCTACGTCGAGCGCATCCTGCGCCGCCTCGAACCTGCCTACCTAGCCGCCGGCTGGGACGGCGAAGCGACCTGCCCGTGAGCTGGCTCGTCAGCGCCCTGGTCGTGGGCGCCGGCATCGGCGGCGTGCTGATCAGCATCGCGGCGACCGCGCTCCTCTACGAGTTCGGCATCTGGGCCGAGGTGAAACGGCTGCTGGATGAAGACCGGCAATGAACGTGCTCGAGTTCCTCGGTATCGCCCGCGTCGGCCGCGTCGTCTCGCTGCTGATCGCCACCTCGGCGGCCGCCGGCGCGAGCGGCTGGTGGGCCGGCGTCGAGTGGCACAAGGGCCAGCGTGCGCAGGCCGACGTCGTCGATCTGCAGGCGGACGCGCAGGCGTTGCGCGACGCGGCCGCGGAGCTGCGACAGAACGCCGCCAACGCGGCGCAGGACATGCGCACGTCGGCGCTGCGCATGGACCTGATCGCGACCAACTACGTGGAGACCCTCAGTGGAATCGATCAACTGCTCGACGATCAGCAGCGCGCGTTCCGCTCGGCGCTGGCGTCTGCCGACGCTGCTGATCTGCTGGCTTGCCGTCTCGGCGATTTCGGGCTGCGCTGGTGGACCGCCGCCGCGACCGGAGCCGACGCAGACTTCGATGCCGGCGGAGCCGCCGGCGCCGATCCCGCGCGCGCTGACCCGGCCGTGCCCGAAGCACCTGCCGATCCCGGCGGACGATACGGGGGTGGCGGCGCTGGAAGCGGTGCAGGCGACGGCGCGCCAATACCGCCGCTGCGCCGCTGGGAAGGAAAAGCTGGCGGAGGCCGCCCTTGAGTACGAGCGCGAAACGGTCGCCCGCCACTGCCGCGCGCTCGCGCGGCTCGGCATTGCCGTCGACGGCTGTGCACCCTGACCTCGCCCGCGGCCTCGCCAACCTGCTGCTGCATTGGCGCACGCGCCGCGATCACTGGTCGCGCGCGGCCGACCGGGCCATGGGCGAGCGCGATCGCCATGCCGAGGCGGCGTGTCGCGCCAATGCCAACGCGACGCATGCGGCGATGGAAGACCTCGAGGACATGCTGGCCGGGCGCCGGCTGAGGGAGCGTGTCGGTGGTTGACCTGATCGACCAGGCGCAAGCCGCCGAAGAGGCGCACCGCGAGGAATCCTTGGCCGCGCACCAGCGGCGCGTCGTCGCCTGCATGCATGCGCGCCGGCCGGGAGAGGACGCCGACTGCCTGCGCTGTGGGCGCGAGATCGAGGCGCAGCGCAGACGGACGCTGCCGTTGACCGACAAGTGCGCCGCCTGCGCGCACGACTACGAGCGGGAGCTGCGGAATGGGTGACGTGCGCGATTGGCTGACCTTGGCCCAGGTGCTCGCGCTGCTGGTCAGCGTGGTGATCAACGTGTGGATTTACTTCGCTGCGCGCAGCGACGAGCGCTGGAAGACGATGCGCCACGAGTTCACCGAGGGCGACCGGCTGATGGCCGAGCGGCTCGGTGGGCTCGACCGCGACGTGGGGGCGAGCAAGGCCAGCTTCGACAAGCGGCTGAGCGTGCTGGAGACCACGGTATCGGGGTTGCCCAAGCACGGCGACGTGCGACAGATCCGCGACCAGCTGGCGCACATCGACAAGTCGGTGGCGGCGCTGGACGAGCGCACGGAGCACACCGCGGAAGCGGTCGCGCGAATCGAGAAGTACCTGCTGGAGAGGAAGTGATGAGCAAGACCTTCGCCGAGCAGCTACAGGAAGACCGTCGGCTTGCGCTGCTGCGCGTGCTGAGCGAACAGCCCTCTCACTCGATGAACTCCTCGAATCTGGACAAGTGGCTGCGCCACATCCAGATGCCGGGCACGCGGGCGGATACGCTCGATGCGCTGCGCTGGCTGCACGACCAGGCACTGATCCGTCTGCGCCCGCTGCCCGACATCGAGGGGCTGTACGTGGCGGAGCTGACCGGCGCCGGCGACGACATCGCCAGCGGCCGCGACGTGCATCCCGGTGTTGCCAGGCCGAGCCGGCGCTGATGGGCCGCAAGAACCGCATCCACAAGCTCGAGCCGGAGGCGCGCCGGTTGGTAGAGCGGCTGCTGCGCGAGGATCGCTGGACGCTGGACGAGATCGTCGCGCAGGTGCGCGAGCGCTTCCCTGACGTGTCGATCTCGCGCAGCAGCGTGCATCGCTACCAGCCGGAGTTTGCCGAGCTGCGCGAGCGCATGGATGCGATCGACCGCGTGTCGCAGGCGCTGATCGGCGGCCTGGGCGAGGGCGTGGGCGAGAAAGCGGGCGCGCTGCTGGCGCACGCGGTGACGACTGCGGTGACGCACGCTGCGCTCAAGGCGCAGTCGGCCGACGAAATCGACATGGACGAGCTGTACAAGCTCGCCCGCGCGGCCAACCTGAGCATGGGCACACGCAAGATGTCGCTGGCCGAGCGGCAGGCGATCGAACGCGCAGCCGCTGAGCGGGCGCTGCGCGAGCAGCGCGAGAAGCTCGAGGCGCTGGGCAAGTCGGGCGCGATCGATCCGGCCGTGGTGGCCCAGGTGATCCGCGCGGCCTACGACCTGTGAGCCGGATCCAGCCAGCGCTTCCGCTGTATGCCTACCAGCGCCGCTGGGTGCAGGACGAGTCGCGCTTCAAGATCGCGATGTTCGCTCGACAGTGCGGCAAGACCTTCACCAGCACGCTGGAGCTGGTGCTGGACTGCCTGCGCGCCGAGGCGGCGGGCGGGCGACGGCGCTGGGTGATCCTGTCCCGCGGCGAGCGGCAGGCGCGCGAGGCGATGAACGAGGGCGTCAAGCTGCATCTGCGCGCCCTGCAGGCCGGCTTCGCCGAGCTCGAGTACGAGTTCGATGCGCGCACCAAGGCGCTGGAGGTCGAGCTGCCCGGCGGCAGCAAGATCACCGCACTGCCGGCGAATCCCGACACCGCGCGCGGCTTCTCGGCCAACGTCCTGCTGGACGAGTTTGCTTTCCACATGGACAGCCGGGCGATCTGGAAGGCGCTGTTTCCGGTGATCTCCAAGCCCGGGCTCAAGCTCAGGGTAATCAGCACGCCCAACGGCAAGGGCAACAAGTTCTACGAGCTGATGACCGGCAGCGACGACGGCTGGTCGCGGCACAGCACGGACATCTATCAGGCCGTGGCCGACGGCTTGCCGCGCGACGTCGACGAGCTGCGCCGCGGCGCCGGCGACGCCGACCTCTGGGCGCAGGAGTTCGAGCTGAAGTGGCTCGATGAAGCGAGCGCCTGGCTCGACTTCGATCTGATCGACGGCTGCGAGAACGTCGATGCCGGCAAGCCAGAGCTGTACCAGGGCGGGCCGTGCTTCGTCGGCGTGGACATCGCCGCGCGCCGCGACCTGTTCGTGATCTGGGTGCTGGAAGAAGTGGGCGACGTGCTGTGGACCCGCGAGGTGGTCGCGGAGAGGCGCGCTTCCTTCACCAAGCAGGACTGGCTGCTCGCCGACGTGTTCCAGCGCTATCGGGTGATGCGCAATTGCATGGACCAGACCGGGATGGGCGAGAAGCCGGTCGAGGACGCCAAGCGCCGGCACGGCGATGCGCGGGTCGAAGGCGTGCTGTTCACCGCGACGAACAAGCTGGCGCTGGCGACGCTGGGCAAGGAGCGATTCGAGGACCGCCGCGTGCGGATTCCGCCTTCGCCGGAGATCCGCGCCGACCTGCACAAGCTGCGCAAGGTGGTGGGCCCGACCGGCACGCCTCGCTTCGTGGCCGACAGCGATTCGGCTGGCCACGCAGACCGCGCCTGGGCCTGCTTTCTGGCGATCAGCGCCGCTGCAAATCCGGGCGCGCCCATCGAGTTCGAGTCGACCAGCCCGCGCCTGCCTGCGCGTCTGGACGGCGCCGCGCCGCAGCGTTTCACCGACTCTGGCTTCGGCAGCGTGCCGGGGCGACTTGACCTTCGGGGGTGGTAGTCATGCGTTCGCCGGAACTGGGGCAGGAGATCGCCACCACGCGCGACGGTCGGGACATCACGCGTGGATGGGTGGGTCCGCTGCTGCGCTCGACCGATCGTCTGTTGCAGCGTCGTGGCGGTGGGTCGCTGGAGATCTACGAGCAGGTGGCCAGCGACGCCCAGGTGCAGGCCACCTACCAACAGCGCCGGCTGGCGGTGACCAGCCGCGAGTGGATCGTGGAGCCGGGCGATTCGCGGCGGCAGAGCAAGGCCGCGGCCGACTGGCTGCGCGAGCAGCTGCAGCACGTCGGCTGGGACCGGGTGACCGATCGCATGCTGTGGGGCACGTTCTACGGCTACGCCGTTGCCGAGCTGGTGTATGCGCGCGACGGGCAGTTCGTGGTACTCGATGCGATCAAGGTGCGCAATCGGCGGCGCTTTGCTTTCGACGACGAGTACCGGCTGCGGTTGTTGACGCCCGCGCACTTGACCGAGGGCGAGCTCGCGGAACCGCCCTACTTCTGGCACTTCGCCACGGGCAGCGACCACGACGACGAGCCCTACGGTCTGGGCCTGGCGCATTGGCTCTACTGGCCCGTGCTGTTCAAGCGCGAGGGCATGCGCTTCTGGCTGACCTTCCTCGAGAAGTTCGGTGCGCCGACGGTGGTGGGGAAGTACGGTCCGAACGCCACTCCGGAGGAGCGCCGCAAACTGCTCGCGGCCACCGAAGCTGTGCAGACGGACGCCGGCGTCATCCTGCCCGAAGGAATGGCGATCGAGCTGCTCGAGGCGGCCCGCGCCGGCACCGTCGACTACAAGTCGCTCCACGAGACGATGGACGAGACCATCGCCAAGGTGGTGCTCGGTCAGACCATGACCACCGAGGATGGCGCCAGCCTGAGCCAGGCGAAGGTGCACCTGCAGGTGCGCGCCGACCTGGTCAAGGCCGACGCCGACCTGGTCAGCGAGAGCTTCAACCGCGGACCGATCGCCTGGCTGATGCGGTGGAACTTCCCGAGCGCCGCGCCGCCCAAGGTATGGCGCGTGATGGAGGAGCCGGAAGATCTGACCGCGCGTGCCGAGCGCGACAGCAAGGTGTTCGCGCTCGGCTATCGGCCGACCGGCGATTACATCCGTCAGACCTACGGCGAAGGCTGGGAGCCGGCCAACGGCGAAGCCGTTGTGCTCCCGCCGGGATTCGCAGCCGAGTCGTCCGAACAGGCCCTCGAGCATGATGACTACCTGGCGGCGCTGCTCGACCGAGTCGCCGATCGAACCGGTCCGCTCACCGATGCATGGGTGGCGCGGATCCGCGCTGAGCTGCAGGCCGCCGACAGCTTCGATGACGCGCTGGACCGGCTATCGCGTTTGCTGACCGAGCTGCCGCTCGACGCACTGGGCGAGGCGCTCGCGGATTCGCTGGGCATGGCGCAGCTCGCCGGGCAGTCCGACGCGCAGGAAGGCAGCAGTGCCTGAGGTCCGGCTCGCCTTCCGACCGTTCCAGCAGCAGGCCGACTTCTTCCGGCGCAAGGTCAGTGTGCCCAGCGCCCGCTGGGATGACCTGCAACGCGAGAACCACGCGCACGGCTTCATGGTCGCCGGCCTCGCCCGCATGGATGTGCTGGACGACATCCGCCAGGCCATCGGCGCAGCGATCGAGCGCGGCGAGTCGCTGGCCGACTTTCGCGCTCGATTCGACTCCTCGGTGCTGGGTAAGTGGGAGGGATTCACTGGTTCGGAAAGCGAGGCGCGCCGGGCGTGGCGCACGCGGGTCATCTACAAGACCAACATGCGCACGGCCTACATGGCCGGGCGCTGGGAGCAGCTGGAGAAGTTCCCCTACCTGCGCTATCAGCACAACACGGTGGCCAACCCCCGCGAACAGCACCAGGCGTGGGACGGGCTGATCATCGCCACCAGCGATCCGTGGTGGGAAACGCACTACCCGCCCAACGGGTGGGGGTGCGCATGCACGGCGACGGGCATCTCCGAGGCGCGTCTTCGCGCGATGGGCAAGTCGGGGCCCGATGGAGCGCCGCCGGCCGTGCTCGGCGATCCGCCGCCCGAATGGGCGTACCACGTCGGCAAGGCTGCGCGCTCGCTTCCGGCGGCCTCGGCGTTCGGCGAGAAGGTCATGCAGCTGCCCGACGCGTGGCGAGCTGCGGCGTTGGCGGATGCCCAGAGGCGCAGCGTGGACTGGTTCGCTGATTGGCGCGGGTTCGTCCACCGCGTCGTGAGCGAGATCGACGACGGGTTGCCCCGGCCCACCGGCGCTGCGACGCCCATCGGCTTCCTGTCAGCCAACGCTGCACTGAGTCTGGCCGCAGGGCGAGGCCTGGATGGGCGCAGGTTTGCGCCGACCCCACCTCGCACGGCGTTGCTGGCGACAACCGACCGCGCCATCTATCACGGGCTTCGCGATGCGAAGTGGGCCGACCGCCGCGCACTGCGCCAGACGATGATCGAGGCGCTCGTCGACCTGCCGTCGTGGTCGCGGGCTGAAGGCGCGGTGACGCTTTGGCGGGAAGCCAGCCCCGGAGTACTGCCTACGCTGGCCATCGCGCGCCCAATTGGTGGCGGCCGTTACGCCGTGATGCTCATCCGGCTCGACCTCCGCGAAGGGCGTGCTGCCCAGCCGGCAGCCGCAAACTGGGTGCGCAGCGTCGAGATCGAGACCCGCGACACGCTGCGCGACTTTGTGCGGATCGCAGGCGACTGGTGAAACAGGGGCGGGCCAGGGCGGGATTCGAACCCGCGGTACGCAGTTGCCGGAGGCAACTTCACCTCTACCTGATCGGCGTCCTACTGGCCCGAGCCACGAATCTACCATGACCAACACCATCACCATCACGCTCGACGACCTCGCCGTACAGGCGGCATTCGATCGGCTGATCCAACTCGGTCGGGACGCCAGCCCGATGATGGCTGATATTTCGGAACTATTGGTCGAGAGCACCCAGAGGCGATTCCAGACCGGAGTCGGTCCCGACGGCGTGCCGTGGCCCGCCCTGAAGGACGGCAGCGGCAGGACGCCGTTGCTCGACACCGGCACCCTTCGCGACCAGATCTTTCCTGGCCATGGGCCCGACTACGCTGAGGTCGTCGCCAGCGCCAAGCAAGCCCGCTGGCATCAGCTGGGAACTGACCCTTACGTCATCCTCCCCAAGAACGCCAAGGCGCTCGCCTTCGGCGGTGCCGTCTCGATCGTTGCCGGCCCGAGGACCGGCCAGGCGGGCAGGGGGACCGTGGTCAAGAAGGTGAACCACCCGGGCCTCCCACCCAGGCCGTTCATGGGCATCAGCGAGCAGGATCGCCGCGATATCCTTGCGCTGGCTCAGGCCTACCTCGACCTCGGCGCCGACATCTGAACGAGCCCGCTTGCCGCATTGCGCCACGCGCAACTTGATTGCATCGACCGTCCCACTTCGTCTCGGTTCGTTCCGCCCTGTCCCCGATTTATCACGCGCCGCCCCTCCATTTATCAAGCGCCGGGACA
>VFQU01001733.1_pt1 | contig 11962 bp, 2 predicted proteins | sample 3512311 | NCBI WGS metagenome assembly VFQU01 (sample SAMN10412377, study PRJNA504923) | tailings metagenome | isolation source: Relicate 3 Philex TSF3 active mining site | place: Philippines: Tuba, Benguet | collected 2017-08-29 | reverse complement strand
TGTTGAGCAGCACGCCGTGCTGGGCGGCTTCGATGCGGCCGAGCTGGGTGAGACCCAGGTTGCCGCCCTCGCCGACGACCTTGCAGCGCAGGTCACGGCCATCGACGCGCAGGGGGTTGTTGGCGCGGTCGCCGACGTCGGCATGGGTTTCACTCGATGCCTTGACGTAGGTGCCGATGCCGCCGTTCCACAGCAGGTCGACCGGCGCTCGCAGGATGGCCGACATCAGTTCGTTCGGACTGATGGAGGTCGCATCGCCCTCGATACCCAGCGCCTGACGCGCTTCGGGCGAGAGCGGAATCGACTTCGCGCTGCGCGGCCACACGCCACCGCCCTTGGCGATCAGCGCGCGGTCGTAGTCCTCCCAGCTCGAGCGCGGCAGCGCGAACATGCGCTTGCGCTCGACGAACGAGCGCGCGGCATCGGGATCCGGATCGATGAAGATGTGCCGGTGGTCGAACGCGGCGACCAGGCGGATGTGCTCGCTGAGCAGCATGCCGTTGCCGAACACGTCGCCGGACATGTCACCCACACCCACGCAGGTGAAGTCCTCGGTCTGCGAGTTGCGACCCATCGCGCGGAAGTGGCGCTTGACCGACTCCCACGCGCCGCGCGCGGTGATGCCCATGCCCTTGTGGTCGTAGCCGACCGAGCCCCCCGAGGCGAAGGCGTCGCCCAGCCAGAAGCCGTGCTCCTGCGAGATCGCATTGGCGATGTCGGAGAAGGTCGCGGTGCCCTTGTCGGCCGCCACCACGAGGTAGGGATCGTCGCCATCGCGGCGAACCACGTCCTGCGGATGGATCACGCCCTGCTCGCCGAGGTTGTCGGTGATGTCGAGCAGGCCGTTGATGAACAGGCGGTAGCAGGCGATGCCCTCGGCCAGGATGGCGTCGCGGTCGCCGCCGACCGGCGGGCGCTTGGCGTAGAAGCCGCCCTTGGCGCCGACCGGCACGATGACGGTGTTCTTGACCATCTGCGCCTTGACCAGGCCCAGCACCTCGGTGCGGAAGTCCTCGCGCCGGTCCGACCAGCGCAGGCCGCCGCGGGCGACCGGTCCGTAGCGCAGGTGCACGCCCTCGACGCGCGGGCCGTAGACGAAGATCTCGCGGTAGGGCCGCGGCTTCGGCAGCTCGGGCACCGCGTTCGGGTCGAACTTGAAGCTGATGTAGTCGCGGTGCTTGCCGCCCGGACGCTGGAAATAGCTGGTGCGCAGGGTGGCCTGCATCACGCCCAGGAAGCTGCGCAGGATGCGGTCCTCGTCAAGGCTGGACACGCCCTCCAGCAGCACGCCAAGCGCATCGTCGCTTGCGTCCACCAGCGCCCCCGAATCGAGGCCGCGCGCCCGTGCGACAGCCTCGATCTGGGCCAGCACCGCCTCGCCCGGCTCGGCTCCCGCCACCGCCAGCAGCCCCGTGCGCAGCGCATCCGCGCTCAGCGCGCGCTCGCTCTCGGACTCGCGCAGACGGCTCGGGTCGAACAGGCCGTGGAAATACTCCACCAGCACCCGCGCGATCAGCGGATAGCGGTTGAGCGTGGCTTCCATGTAGGGCTGCGAGAACGGCGCCTGTGCCTGCAGCAGGTATTTGCAGTAGCCGCGCAGCATCGCCACCTGCCGCCAGTCGAGGCCGGCGGTGAGGATCAGCGCGTTGAAGCCGTCGCTCTCGGCCTGGCCGCGCCAGATGTGCTCGAAGGCGTCCTCGAAGCGGCCGCGCAGGGCCTCGACGTCGATGCTGCCGAAGCCGACCTGCTCCTGCGCGCTAACGACCTCGAAGTCCTGGATGAAGATCGACTCGCTGCCCACCACCATCTCGAAGGGATGCTCGGAGAGGATGCGCAGGCCCATGTTCTCCATCATCGGCAGCGCGTCGGACAGCACGATCGGGCTGCCGTAGCGGAACAGCTTGAAACGAAGGCGCGAGCCCGACTCTCGGCTGCTGCGGTAGAGGCGCAGGCGCAGGTCCTCGGGGCCGTGCAGGGCGGCAGCCTGCTCGACGTCCTTGGCGGCCACTTCAGGCGAGGCCTGCTCGATGTAGCCGACCGGCAGGGCTTTGCCGTAGCGCTGGGTGAGCTTGAGCCCGCGCTCCTCGCCGAGCCGCTGCACCAGCAGGTCGCGCAGCTCGTCGTGCCAGTTGCGCACGATCTGGGCGAGCTTGGCTTCGATGGTCGCGACATCCACCTCCAGCGACTCGCCGCTGCGCGGGCGCACGATCATGTGCAGCTGGGCCAGCGGCGAGTCGCCCATCTGCACGTTGGTGTCGAGCCGCTCGCCGTTCAGGGCTTCGCGCAGCAGGGCTTCAGCGCGCAGGCGCACGTCGGTGTTGTAGCGGTCGCGCGGGATGTAGAGCAGCACCGAGTAGAAGCGGCCGTAGCGGTCGCGGCGCAGGAACAGACGGGTGCGCGCGCGCTCCTGCAGGGCGAGGATGCCCATCGCGGTCTGGTAGAGCTCTTCCTCGCCGGCCTGGAACAGCTCGTCGCGCGGCAGCGATTCAAGGATGTGGCGCAGCGACTTGCCGCTGTGGCTGTTGGGCGCGAGGCCGGACTCGTGCATCACGTGTTCGTAGCGGCGACGCACCAGCGGGATCGTCCACGGCCGCGAGGCGTAGGCGCTCGAGGTGTAGAGGCCGAGGAAGCGGTGCTCCGCCACGGGGCGGCCGCTTTCGTCGAACACCAGCACGCCGATGTAGTCCATGTAGCCCGGGCGATGCACCGAGCTGCGCGCATTGGTCTTGGTGAGGATCAGGGCGCCCACCGCGCCGGACTGCGGCATGTGGGTGGCAGCGAGCGTCTTCAGCGGCCGCGGCTTGGCGGTGGCGTCGCGCCCGGACAGGATGCCGAGGCCGGTGCCCTGCACGGCGTACAGCAGATCCTCGCCGCTGGAGTCGTCGCGGCGGTACTCGCGGTAGCCGAGGAAAGTGAAGTGGTCGTCCGCGGCCCAGCGGAGGAACTCCTGTGCCTCGCGCCGCCCCTCTTCGCCGATCGGCATCGGCCGCTCGTCCATCGAAGCGATCACCGACAGCATGCGTTCGCGCATGGGCGACCAGTCGCGCACGCAGCTGCGCACGTCGGCCAGCGCGTTGAGGATGGTGTCCTGCACGCGGCGCAGGTCCTCGGGCTCGGCAAGACGGTCGATCTCGAGGTGCATCACCGACTCGTCGGCACCGCGCTCGCCGACCGACAGCACATGACCGCCCGGGTCACGCTGCACCGGCAGCACGGGATGGATGATCGCGTGCAGCTGCAGGTCGCAGTTGGCGACCGCCATGCTCACCGAATCGACCAGGAAGGGCATGTCGTCATTGACGATCTGCACGATCGTATGCGCGCTGTCCCAACCCTCGCCGGCCTGGGTGTTGAAGATGCGCAGCTTGGGCGTACCGGGGCGGCGCTCGCGCAGAAACTCCAGCAGGTCAGCAATCAGTGCGGCCCACAGCTCGGGCGCGCGCGCGGCCAGCTCATCCGCCGGCATGCGCCCGAAGAAGCGCCGGGCGAAGGCGGCGGCATCGCTCTGCCGGGGCGCCGGCAGCGCCCTGTTCAGAGCTTCAAGAATGGGGTCCAGCAGGGTGCGATCGGCAGTCGACATGGCGGGGCTTCTTGGCTCTGGGGGCGGAGCCATTCAAGAACCGCGAATGATAGTGGAGAACGCGTGCAGAGGCTCGCCAAACGGCGCCTGCGCAAGCGCCATACCGCACGGTATGCCGATCAGGCGCGAGGCGCGGCCGGATCGCCGGGCTCGGCCGTCGCCGCGATCAGCTCGGGCGCGGCCTCGCCCTCGGCGCGCAGCTGGCCTTCCCACTTCGAGACCACGGCGGTAGCGACGCTGTTGCCGATCACGTTGGTGGCCGAGCGCCCCATGTCGAGGAAGTGGTCGATGCCGAGCAGCAGCAGCAGGCCAGCCTCGGGCAGGTCGAACTGCGCCAGCGTGGCGGCGATCACCACCAGCGAAGCGCGCGGCACCCCGGCCATGCCCTTCGAGGTGACCATCAGGATCAGCAGCATGGTCAGCTGCTGCGCCCAGCTGAGCTCGATGCCGTAGGCCTGCGCGATGAACATCACCGCGAAGGTGCAGTACATCATCGAGCCGTCGAGGTTGAACGAGTAGCCGAGCGGCAGCACGAAGGAGGCCACGCGGTTGCTGCAGCCGAACTTCTCCAGCTGGGCCAGGGTGCGCGGATAGGCGGCCTCGCTGGAGGCGGTGGCAAAGGCCAGCATCACCGGCTCGCGGACGATGCCGAACAGGCGCACCGCACGGCGGCCGATGATGAGGAAAGCCGCACCGAACAGCAGCAGCCAGAGCAGCAGGATCGACAGGTAGAAGCCGGCCATGAACTCGCCGTAGACCGCGAGGATGCCGAAGCCGCTCTTGGCGACCGTCGACGCGACCGCCGCGAACACCGCCAGCGGCGCGAACCACATCACGTACATGGTCAGCTTGAGCATGGCGTAGGACAGGCCCTCCAGCGCATCGACCAGGGCCTTGCCCTTTTCGCCGATGGCGGCGCAGGCGGCGCCGAACAGCACGGAGAACACCACGATCTGCAGGATTTCGTTTCTGGCCAGGCCGTCGAAAATGCTGGTCGGCACCAGATGGGTGACGAAATCCTGCAGCGACATCGCCGTGGCGGAGATGCCGGTCGCCGCACCGGCCTCCGGCAGCGTGACTTCCAGCCCGACGCCCGGCGCCAGCAGGTTCACCATCAGCAGGCCCAGACCCAGCGAGGCCGCCGAGGCCAGCACGAACCAGCTGACCGCCTTGATGCCGACGCGGCCCACCGCCGCCCCATCCCCCATCTTGGCGATGCCGACCACGAGCGTCGCCAGCACCAGCGGGGCGATGATCATCTTGATGAGCCGCAGGAACACGGTGGTGACGAGGCCCAGATGCGCGATCACCGCGCTCGGGTCCGCAACCGTCTGGTTGACCGCATAGCCGGCAGCGATGCCCAGCACGAGCGCCACGAGGATCCAGAACGTCAGGCTGCGATAGGGGAGCATTCCGGTGATCCGCGCGTGAAGGGTGGCGAATCCTAGCAGGCGTGCCGCGCTACTGAATCCCCAATCGGGCGCCCCCCAGCAGGGAGCATGGCGGCGATCAAGCAAAGAGACGCGAGCGGACAGGATCCAGTCGCCCCCGGGGGTTTGACAGACCAGGCCATTCGAAATGTCGCCGGCTGCCTCCGGATGAGGGAGATTCGCAGCGGTCTGCGCTTGGTGTATCCAGAGACACACCGATCGTTTCGTCGAACAGACCTGCCCACCTGCAGCGACCCTCCCAGAGCCCGCCATGCGATCCAGCCCGCTGACCTGTCTGATTTGCCTTCTGGTAGCCACCCTGACGATGGGCTGCCCGGCCGCTACCGCGCAGTGCTCCCCCGACCCGGTGGCGAGCGGAGGCACCGTGACCTGCAGCGGCAAAGATTTCGACGGCATCGATGTCTCGGGCGCGTCGAACGTCTTTGTCGATGTGCTGCCCGGGGCCTTCGTCAGCACCATCAGGCTGAGGACTGGCTCGGTCGTGGTGGGTCAGAGCGGCGCACCGGCGGCTGTCGTCAGGGTGGAAGTGGTGTCGCTGGACAACCCCGCGCTGCCCCCGGTCACGGTGTTCAACTACGGGACCGTCGACGAAGTCCTGGAAATCCGCGACCGGCCCGTTTCGCGACTGCTGGTCTACAACTACGGGCGGATCCAAGGCCAACTCATGGGCAACCTGCTGAACTTCTCCGGCGCCAGTGTGGGCGAATTGAAGGGGAAGATGCTCAACACCGGCACGGTGGGCAACCCGCAGTTCTGGGCCGACGAGGCGGATTTCCAGGTCACCAATGAGGCCGGCGGCGTGGTCAACGGCGACCTGCAGCTGCGGCTGACGGCCTACAGCTTCGAGGTGCCCAATGGGATCACCGACGTCCTGAACTACCGGGTCCGCAACGGCGGCCTCATCACCGGCAATGCGGGCGTGGTCCAGCCCGGGGTCGCGGAGCGCCTGGGCACCGTCACCCTTGATGCGGAGATGGTGAACGAGCCGACCGGCCACATCCAGGGGCGGGTGGTCCTGCCCGAGTCGCGCACGGGGTCGACAAACGTTGCCCACGGCCTGAGGAACGCCGGACGCATCGACGGCGGCGTGCTCATGCTGACGCACGATGGCGATGACGCCCGCCTTTACGGCAACCCTCCGGGCGTTCCCGCCACCTTCGTCAACGAGAACGGCGGGCGTGTCGGCGGGGCGATCATCATTCCCTCAGGGCGCTTCGAGCAGCGCGCGGGGGCGGTGTTCCAACCCGGCACCACCCTGCACCCCAGCGCGCTGCTGCGGCGGATCGGCCCCCAGGCGCCTGTGGTCGTACAGGGCACCATCTCGATCGCAGGCATGCACACCGTCGCCTGCGTGGCTGATGACCCTGTCGTCAGCACGCGCACCCGCCCCAGCGAGGGCCAGCTGGAGCTTCTGGCCGGCGCCACGCTGAGCCTGTCGCCCAGCGCCGCCTGTGCCTATCAGGGCCGCATGACGGGCCCAGGCACGCTGCGCAAGACCGGCACCGGCGACTACCTGTATTCGGGCACGGCGACCCACGGCGCCACGGTGGTGCAACAGGGCCGGTGGACCGCCAACGGCAGCCAGGGCGCATTGACCATCGAGGCCACAGGCATCGTCATCGGCACCGGGCGGATCGGCACCACGCTGGTGCGCACAGGCGGCCGACTGGCGCCGGGCGGCACCCCGGGCACGCTCACCAGCGGCAGCCTCACCATGCAGTCGCCTTCCGTCTTCGAGTTCGAGGCCAATGCCAGCGCCAGCGATTTGCTCGACGTGGTCGGCACGGTCTCACTGGGCGGGGCGACCCTCGACGCGCGACTGCTTGCGGGCTACACCCACACGCCCGGCCGCGCGATGACGCTGATCGCCAACGACGGCAGCGATGCCGTCGCCGGCACGTTCAGCGGCCTCGCCGAGGGCGCGGAAACGCTGATCGGCGGCGCGCCCTTCCGCCTCCGCTACGCCGCGGGCGATGGCAATGACGTCGTGCTGTTCGCGCTCGATCCGGCCACGGCCGTGAGCCTCGCGCCCGTGCCCGGCACCCCCAACGAGGGCGCGCCGCTCACCCTCACCGCGACGGTCACCGGCACTGCGCCCGGCGGAGCGGTCACCTTCCGCGATGGCGGCGCACCGATCATCGGCTGCGTCGATCGGCCGCTGAGCACCAGCGGCAGCAGCGCCTCCGCGACCTGCACCACCAGCGCACTCGCCGGCGGCACCCGCAGTCTCAGTGCGACCTATAGCGGAGACAACGCCAACCGCAGCCGCAGCTCGGCCGAGGTCACGGTGACGCTCAACCGTCGGCCCACGCTGTCCGTGCCCGTCGCCGTCTCGATCCCCGAAGACGCGGTGAGCGCGCCGGTGGCGATCACGGTCGACGACAGCGAATCCGGCGCAGCCGCGTTGACCCTTTGGGCCAGCAGCGGCGACCCGGGCCTGGTGTCCGATGCCGCGCTGACGGCAGGCCTCGGCGGCAGCGGCGCCAGCCGAGTGCTGGCGATCACCCCCGTCGCCAACGCTTTTGGCAGCACCACCCTGACGCTCGCGGCCAGCGACCCCGGCGGGGCGAGCCGCACGGCGTACATCGCGCTCACGGTCGCGCCGGTCAACGACCCTCCGAGCTTCCTGCTCGGCAGCAACCCGGCGCATCCGGCCGGCACTTCGGGCGCGCAGTCGCGCGCCGGCTTCGTCTCGCAGCTCTCCGCCGGCCCCGGCGAATCCGCGCAGTCCGTCGCGCTGTCGGTCAGCGAACTCGAGGACAGCGCCGGCATCCTCGCCGACGCCACACTCGCGCCCGACGGCCGCCTGTCCTACATCCTGTCGGGCAACGCTGGCGTGGCCCGCCTGCAGGCCATCGCCAGCGATGACGGCGGCACCGCCAACGGCGGACGCGACGGCGCCCAGCGCGAGTTCCGCATCGTCGTCGGCAGCGGCGCCGATCTGCAGATCCGCCTGTCCCGCGTCCTGCCCGACCCCGCACCCGGTCAGCGCGCCTACCGCATCCTGGCGAACAACAACGGCCCGCTGGATCTGACCGCCGTGAGCGTGCGCGGCCTTGCCACGGCGGGGCTCAGCGCTCTGACCTGGACCTGCAGCGGCGTCTGCAGCGCAGCCAGCGGCAGCGGCAACCCGAACCTCACGGTCGACCTCGCTGCGGGCGCGCAGACCGAGGTCCTTCTGCAGGGCAGCGTCGACGCAGCGCTGCCGTTCCTGTCGCTGGAGGCCACGATCAGCGCACCAGCCGGCGCCCCCATCCTCAACCCCGCCGACGACCGAGCCACGCTGGTCGAGGGCGCGGGCGCGGCGGGGCTGCTGCGCGATGGCTTCGAGCGCCAGCCGGAATGAGAATCCGCGCGTTGTGGCACTCGCGAGCCGCGCCGCAGTGGGGTGGCGAGGACGGGCGATTGCTTCCGGTTCTGCGCAGGTTGGGGATGGCAGCGGCGACGTACCAAACCGAGAGGCTCATCGCTCTCGGGTCGGATCGGCGTCGGCATTCAGGGCAAGCAGCGGCGAACGGAGATTGGAGTGGGCCTCCAACGTCGAGCCCAGCCGCGCTGCGGCGAGGCCGAGCAGGTGTTCAACGCGCCGTTGCCCGGCTGCAGCCATTCAAGGATCGACCCCACGGAGGGCTTGGTGCATCGAGTTGATCGCTATAGTCAAGCTTCGACTTTGACCCCGGCGACTTGAGCCAGGCGGAGGACAAGGCCCGTCTTTGCCAGAAGCCCAACTGCGGCGAGCCCGGCGACAGCGGCAGCGTGGCCGCGGCAGGGCGTTGCAGCAGGGGCGTTACAGCAATCGATCGCAGCCGCCGGACGGCCTCCCCCCCCAAGCAGCGGGCGGGTTGCGGGATTCGGGCTCGATCCTGCGCTTGCTGTTGAATAGAGGCTTCCCGTCCCCCGCTCCTGCCCGAGTCCGTTATGCGACCCAATCTCTGTCAAACGCTGTGGGCCCTCGCGCTGCTCAGCTCCGGCCCGGTATCCGCCCAGTGCGTACCGTTCCCGGTGGCCTCGGGCGGCACCACCGAGTGCAGTGGCAATGTGGGCAGCGTCGATACGCGACCGAGCACCGACGTCGGTGTGGCGATGCTGCCGGGCGCCAGCGCTGTCGACGTGGTACTGAACAGCGGTCGGGTGGACGTCGGCACGCCCGGAGCCGGAGGAGGCGCGACTGTATCCAACGTCCTCGGCGCACGAGCCGCATCCACCAGCCCGCTCATCTCGGTCTACAACTGGGGCACGGTGCTCGGTGCGGTCGCTCCCTTTCCCACCATCGAGAACACCCGCCTCATCCAGCTGTTCAACTATGGCCGGGTGGTGGGCCCGGTAGACGCCCGCGTACTCAACTTTACGGGTGCCACAGTCGAACAGGCGCGTGCGGAGTTCTTCAACAGCGGCACGATCCGTCGCGCGGACCTTTGCGCCTACGTCGCGGACTTCAGCGCCACCAACGATACCGACGGCGTCATCGAGGAGTACCTGTTGACCGACAGTCGACAGGGCGCCTTCAGCATCATCGAGTGCGCCCCGTATCGCATCACCAACCTGGGAACCGTCAACGGCGGCGTCGGACTGGTGTACAGCTCAGTGACTTCCGTCGGACAGGTGATCCGCGGCAACCAGGCGGGCGTGGACCTCGACCTGACCAACGGTTCGACCGGCGTGATCCGGGGACCGGTGGTGATGATGACCGGGCGAGCCGCACAGCCCATCGCCCGAAACACCGGACTCATTCAAGGCGGCGTACTGCTGTACGGTGCAACCCGCGAGAGCCCTTGGGGCAACATGGGCGCCGATCCTCAGTTCCGCAACGAAGCTGGCGGCCGAGTCGGAGGCGCGGTCGTGGTCAATGCAGGCCGTTTCGAGCAGGCCGCGAATGCGGTGTTCCTGAGCGGTGCAAGTCTGCATCCGTCCGGGATGCAGCGGTCGACCTCAGGGTCTCCGCTGCTTACCGGAACCATTGCCGTGGCGGGTTCGCACACGGTGGCGTGCGTCAGCGACGACCCTTGGCCGCTCCAGCAATCCCGCTTGACGCTCGGGAATCTTGAGCTCGCCGCCGGCGCGAACCTGACGGTTGCGCCCACCGTGCAATGCAGCTACCAGGGTCAGATCACCGGCCCGGGCACGCTCCGGAAGAGCGGTTCAGCCGCCTACATCTTCTCCGGTACCGCCACCCACGGCTCGACCATCGTGCAGCAAGGCCTGTGGTTCGCCAATGGCAATCAGGGCGCAGTGACCCTTGAGGCGACGGGCATCCTGATCGGTATCGGCCGCATCGGCGACACCCTGGTCCGCACGGGCGGCCGACTGGCACCGGGCGGCACGCCGGGCACGCTCACCAGCGGCAGCCTCACCATGCAGTCGCCTTCGGTCTTCGAGTTCGAGGCCAATGCCAGCGCCAGCGATCTGCTCGATGTGGTCGGCACGGTCTCACTGGGCGGGGCCACCCTCGACGCGCGGCTGCTTGCGGGCTACACCCACACGCCCGGCCGGGCGATGACGCTGATCGCCAACGACGGAAGCGATCCCGTCGTCGGCACGTTCAGCGGCCTGGCCGAGGGCGCGGAGACGCTCGTCGGCGGGGCGCCCTTCCGCCTCCGCTACGCCGCGGGCGATGGCAATGACGTCGTGCTGTTCGCGCTCGATCCGGCCACGGCCGTGAGCCTCGCGCCCGTGCCCGGCACCCCCAACGAGGGCGCGCCGCTCACCCTCACCGCGACGGTCACCGGCACTGCGCCCGGCGGAGCGGTCACCTTCCGCGATGGCGGCGCACCGATCATCGGCTGCGTCGATCGGCCGCTGAGCACCAGCGGCAGCAGCGCCTCCGCGACCTGCACCACCAGCGCACTCGCCGGCGGCACCCGCAGTCTCAGTGCGACCTATAGCGGAGACAACGCCAACCGCAGCCGCAGCTCGGCCGAGGTCACGGTGACGCTCAACCGTCGGCCCACGCTGTCCGTGCCCGTCGCCGTCTCGATCCCCGAAGACGCGGTGAGCGCGCCGGTGGCGATCACGGTCGACGACAGCGAATCCGGCGCAGCCGCGTTGACCCTTTGGGCCAGCAGCGGCGACCCGGGCCTGGTGTCCGATGCCGCGCTGACGGCAGGCCTCGGCGGCAGCGGCGCCAGCCGAGTGCTGGCGATCACCCCCGTCGCCAACGCTTTTGGCAGCACCACCCTGACGCTCGCGGCCAGCGACCCCGGCGGGGCGAGCCGCACGGCGTACATCGCGCTCACGGTCGCGCCGGTCAACGACCCTCCGAGCTTCCTGCTCGGCAGCAACCCGGCGCATCCGGCCGGCACTTCGGGCGCGCAGTCGCGCGCCGGCTTCGTCTCGCAGCTCTCCGCCGGCCCCGGCGAATCCGCGCAGTCCGTCGCGCTGTCGGTCAGCGAACTCGAGGACAGCGCCGGCATCCTCGCCGACGCCACACTCGCGCCCGACGGCCGCCTGTCCTACATCCTGTCGGGCAACGCTGGCGTGGCCCGCCTGCAGGCCATCGCCAGCGATGACGGCGGCACCGCCAACGGCGGACGCGACGGCGCCCAGCGCGAGTTCCGCATCGTCGTCGGCAGCGGCGCCGATCTGCAGATCCGCCTGTCCCGCGTCCTGCCCGACCCCGCACCCGGTCAGCGCGCCTACCGCATCCTGGCGAACAACAACGGCCCGCTGGATCTGACCGCCGTGAGCGTGCGCGGCCTTGCCACGGCGGGGCTCAGCGCTCTGACCTGGACCTGCAGCGGCGTCTGCAGCGCAGCCAGCGGCAGCGGCAACCCGAACCTCACGGTCGACCTCGCTGCGGGCGCGCAGACCGAGGTCCTTCTGCAGGGCAGCGTCGACGCAGCGCTGCCGTTCCTGTCGCTGGAGGCCACGATCAGCGCACCAGCCGGCGCCCCCATCCTCAACCCCGCCGACGACCGAGCCACGCTGGTCGAGG
>VFQU01001732.1_pt1 | contig 11973 bp, 9 predicted proteins | sample 3512311 | NCBI WGS metagenome assembly VFQU01 (sample SAMN10412377, study PRJNA504923) | tailings metagenome | isolation source: Relicate 3 Philex TSF3 active mining site | place: Philippines: Tuba, Benguet | collected 2017-08-29 | reverse complement strand
CGGCGCAGATCATGGGCCTGTTGTCGCCCGGCGGCGTGCATTCGCATCAAGATCATATCGTCGCCCTCGCCCGCGCGTTTTCGGACGCGGGCGTGGCCGTGCGCATCCACGCGTTTCTCGACGGGCGCGACACCGCCCCGCGCTCGGCGGAAGATTTTCTCGCCAAATTCGACGCGGATATTGCGGGCCTGAAAAACGCGAAGCTCGCCACGATCGCCGGACGCTACTATGCGATGGATCGCGACAAGCGCTGGGAACGCGTCGAGCTTGCCTACAACGCCCTGGTTGATGGCGACGCGCCGAAATTCGCGACATGGCAAGAAGGTGTCGCCGCTTCCTACGCCGCCGACACCAACGACGAATTCGTCAAGCCCTTCGCGCTGCCCGGTTATGCCGGCATGAAGGACGGCGACGTCTTGGTGATGGCGAATTTCCGCGCCGATCGCGCGCGCCAAACGCTCGACGCTTTGCTCGATCCCGCTTTCGTGGGCTTTACGCGGCCGCGCATCGTGAATTTTGCGGCGGCGATGGGCATGGCGGAATATTCGTCCGGCTTGGCCAAGCGGATGACCGCGATGTACGCGCCGCAATCGCTCGCCAACATGATGGGCGAGATCGTGTCGAAGGCGGGTCGCACGCAATTGCGCATCGCCGAGACCGAGAAATACGCGCATGTCACCTTCTTCTTCAACGGCGGCGAAGAAAAGGAATGGCCGGGCGAAAAGCGCATCCTCGTGCCCTCGCCCAAGGTCGCGACCTACGATCTTCAGCCCGAAATGTCGGCGCCCGAAATGACCGACAAGCTGGTCGCGGCGATCCTGTCGGGCGAGTTCGATTTCGTCGTCGTCAACTACGCCAATTGCGACATGATCGGGCATACCGGCGACTTGAAAGCCGCGATCAAGGCGGTCGAAACGGTCGACGCTTGCGTGGGCCGCGTGGCCGAAGCGGTCGAAAAGATGCACGGCGCGTTGTTGATCACCGCCGATCACGGCAATTGCGAATGCATGCTCGATCCGGTCACCGGCCAGGCGCAAACCGCGCACACGCTGAACCCCGTGCCCGTCTACGTGCTCGACGCGCGTTTGCCGGGGCGCAACGCGCCCGTCGCGGTGCATGACGGCAAGCTCGCGGATGTCGCACCCACGCTGCTCGAATTGATGGGCTTGGCGCCGCCCGCCGAAATGACCGGGCGATCGCTGATCGCGGCGCCGGCGTGAACAAGGCCGCCGCCCTCGCCTTTCTTTCGCTGCTGATCGCGGCTAACGCCGCCGCCCAAACCAACCCGTCGGAACGGCTGGTCGAGCTCGAGCGCCTGATGGAGCAGGAGCGCGGGCGCGAACGCGGCCTCGCGCGCGAAACACAAGCGACCCTCGCCGCCATCGCCGATCTGCGTTTGAAAAGCGTGGACGCCGCCAACGCCGCGTCGGCCGCCGAAGACCAAGCCTTCGAGATCGAAACGCGCATCGCGGTACTCGACCAAGATGCCGCGTCGCGGCGCGCGGCGATCGACAAGCGCCGGGCGGAAATCGCGGCCACGGCGGGCGCCTTGCTGCAACTCGCCCGCCGCCCGCCCGAATCGCTGGCGCTGGAGCCGCATTCGCCGCTCGAATCCGCGCGCGCCGGCCTGCTCGCCGCCGCCACGATCCCGGAATTGGAGCGCCGCGCCACCGAACTGCGCCGGGAATTGACGGCGCTGGAAACCGCCCGTGTCGCGGCTTCCCGGGAACGCGAAAAATTATCGGCGGCGCTGGCCGCCCTGGCGGCCGAATCCGCCCGGCTCGACGCGGCGATCGAGGCGCGCAACAAGGCGCTCAGCCGCCTGACCGACGATTCCCGCGAATACGCCGCCAGGCTGGAGCGCATGGGCCGCGAAGCCCAGGATTTGCGCGATTTGGTGGCCCGTTTGGAAGATCGCCCGGTCGCCGCACCCGTCCGCGCCCCGGCCGCCCGCACGCTGGCGCCGTCGCGGGCCACCGGGGAATTGGCGGCTTTGGCCGGATATCGCTGGCCGGTGCGCGGCGGGTTGATCGAAAGCTTCGGCGATACCCAAAGCGGGGGCCAAATCGCGCGGGGCCTGACCATCGAACCGCGCGAAACCGCCGCCGTGATCGCCCCGTTCGACGGAACCGTGGCCTTTGCCGGGCCGTTCCGGGGTTACGGGCTTATCTTGATCCTCGAACATAGCGGGGGATATCATTCGGTTCTGGCGCAGTTGGGCCGAATCGACGCCGTCGTGGGACAAGCCGTGACGGCGGGCGAACCGGTCGGGCGCGCGGGCGCGAGCGAGCAGGGAACGCCGGTGCTCTATCTGGAGCTTCGGCGCAACGGTCAGCCGGTCGATCCCACGCCCTTGCTGTTCGGCGCCGAAGCCGGTGCGCGTCGCTAACGCGGTTTGCTCGGCGAACGCATTTTGAGTGTCGACGGCCGGGCCATCGTGGTCCGGCGGAAAAGGAACCCCCGATGTTCGCCCGTCACTTCGCCGCCGCCAGCCTCGCCGCCACGCTTGCCTTCGTGTCGCCGGTTTCAGCGCAAGCTCCGCAAAGCGGCGGCGGTTCGGAAACCTTCCGCCTGCTTCAATTGTTCGGCGACGTGTTCGAGATCGTGCGCAGCGAGTATGTCGAGGAAGTGCAGGACCGCAAACTGGTCGAAGACGCGATCAACGGGATGTTGACCTCGCTCGACCCGCATTCGTCCTTCCTCAACGCGCGTTCGTTCCGCGACATGCAGGTGCAGACGCGCGGCGAGTTCGGCGGGCTTGGCATCGAAGTGACGATGGAGAACGGCCTGGTGAAGGTCGTGTCGCCCATCGACGACACGCCCGCTTTCCGCGCCGGATTGAAGCCCAACGACTTCATCGTCATGCTCGACGGCGAGCCGGTGATGGGCATGACGCTGCAGGACGCGGTCGAAAAGATGCGCGGGCCGGTCAACAGCCAGCTCAAGGTGTTGATCCGCCGCGGCGAGGCGCAGCCCTTCGAAGTGACGCTGACGCGCGCCGTGATCCGCATCCAATCGGTGCGCAGCCGTGTGGAAGGCGATATCGGCTATGTGCGCATCACCAGCTTCACCGAGCAGACGGACGTGGGCTTGCGCAACGCCATCCAGCGCATCCGCGAGCAGCTCGGCGACAAGATGAAGGGCCTCGTGCTCGACATGCGCAACAATCCGGGCGGCTTGCTCGACCAAGCGATCGCCGTCTCCGACGCGTTCCTGGAACGCGGCGAGATCGTCTCGACCCGCGGCCGCCGGTCGGAGGAAGCGCAACGCTACAACGCGCGCGCGGGCGATCTTCTGGGCGGCATGCCGATGGTCGTGCTGATCAATGGCGGCTCGGCGTCGGCGTCGGAAATCGTCGCGGGCGCGTTGCAGGACCATCGCCGTGCGATCCTGCTCGGCACCAAATCCTTCGGCAAAGGCTCGGTCCAGACGATCCGCCCCGTGGGCAACCAGGGTGCGATTCGCCTGACGACCGCGCGCTACTACACGCCGTCGGGCCGGTCGATCCAGGCGCAGGGCATCGAGCCCGATATCGCCGTCGAACAGGCGCGCATCGAAATCACGCCGACGGGCCCGGTGCGCCGCGAAGCCGATCTGCGCGGCGCCTTGCGCAACCCGCAAGCGCCCGCCAACGGCCAAGCCCCCGCGGCACCAGCCGCCCCGCAAGCCGCCCCGGCGCCGCAAAGCGACGAGCCGCCCGCCGAGGGCGCGCAAGACTACCAGCTCAGCCGTGCGCTCGATCTGCTGCGCGGCCTCGCGCTGTTCCAGCAGCGCGCGAACTGAGCGCGGGCGTTTAGGATCGGAATCAGGGCATGGCGGCGACAGACGAGTCCGATCCGCCGCCCTTGCCGCCCGCAAGCCCCAAGCCGGCCCCGGCGCGAACGCGCAAGCCGCCGCTGCTGGCACTCGCATGGATTCTGCTGATCGGCGCCGTCGCCGGTTACGTGCTGTGGGCGCAAACGCAGACGCCGGAGAGCGAGCTCGATCTCGGCGATCCGGTCGTTGCGATGGTGCGCTTGCCGACACCGGCGGTGACCGCCCCCGTTCCGCCGCCGCCCGCTCCGGAGCCCGCACCGGCGCCGACACCCGAACCCGCTGCAGCACCCGAACCGCCGCCGGCACCGGTTCCTGCCCCGGCGCCTGAGCCCGCACCGCAAGCGACAGCGCCCGCTGCACCGGTCACACCCCCGGCCCCGCCGCCGGCGGCAACCCCGACGGCCCCGCGTCCGATCGCGCCCGCCCCGCCTGTACCAATTCAAACGGCACCGGCGGCACCGGTAGCGACACCTTCCCCTGCTCCGGCACCAACGCCTGCGCCAGCACCGCAGCAGCAAGCCGCGCGCCCGGCCGCACCGCCGTCATTGGCGCCGTTGCCGCCGCGCGACGTGGAAGCACCGACCTGGGTGCGGTTCGCGCGGCCGTTCGATCCCGAAGAAAAGCGCCCGCGCATCGCGATCGTGCTGACGGATCTGGGCAAGAGCCAGGCGGCAAGCAACGCCGCGATCCAGAATCTCGGCGGCGCCATCACGCTCGCCTTCAGCCCCTATGCCGATAACCTGACGCAATGGGTGGCGCTGGCGCGCGCGGCCGGTCACGAAGTGCTGTTGAACGTGCCGATGGAGCCCGCCGATTTCCCCGCGACCGATCCCGGCCCGCAAACGCTGCTGACCACGTTGTCGGCGCGCCAGAATCTCGAACGACTCGACGGGCTTCTCGGCCGCGCGCAAGGCTATGTCGGCATCGCGACGGCGGCGGGCTCGCGCTTCACCACGTCGGCCGATGCGATGCGCCCCGTGGTCGATCGGATGTTCCAGCGCGGGCTGCTGCTGCTCGATTCGCGCACCGCGCAGAACTCGCTCGCCGCGCGTGTCGCCGACGACGTGGGCGTACCGCGCGTCTATGCCGATCGCATCATCGATACCGAAGCCTCGCGCCCGGCGATCGACCGCGCGCTCAACGATCTGGAACGCATCGCGCGCCAGAACGGCGTGGCCGTGGGCATCGGCCAGCCTTTCCCGGTGACATTCGAACGCCTGATCAATTGGCTGGCGCTGGTCGAGAATCGCGGCTTCGTGCTCGCCCCCGTGTCGGCCGTCGTCAATCGGCAACCGGCACCCGGCGCCGCCCCGGCGCCCGCGACAGCACCCGCCACGCAGCAACGATGAAAACCGTCACATTGGCCGATTATCGTCCCGGCGTGGGACTGATGCTGTTCGACCGCAAAGGCCGCGTCTTCGTCGCGCGCCGCAACGACACGCCGGACGCTTGGCAAATGCCGCAAGGCGGCATCGACGACGGCGAGGACCCGCGCGCGGCGGCCTTGCGCGAGCTCGCCGAGGAGACGGGCGTGACCAACGCCGAAATCGTCGGCGAGAGCGAAGACTGGATCGCCTACGACCTGCCCGAAGAATTGCGCAAGAAAGTCTGGAAAGGCCGTTATCGCGGCCAGCGCCAGAAATGGTACGCGCTTCGCCACCTCGGCAAAGACTCCGACATCGACCTCAACGCGCATGAGGCGGAGTTCGACGCTTGGCGCTGGGCGGCCCTCGACGAACTCGAATCGCTGATCGTGCCGTTCAAGCGCGACCTCTATCGCCGCGTCGTCGCCGAACTCGGGCCCATCGTGCGCAAAGCCGTCGCGCCATGAGCGAACTGGTTTTGTCCGGTGTGGCGAAAAGCTTCGCCACCGCCCAAGGCGGAACTGTACGTGCGTTGGAGCCGACCGACCTCAATGTCGCGAACGGCGAGTTCGTCGCGTTGCTCGGCGCTTCGGGCTGCGGCAAATCCACGCTGCTGCGCCTCGTCGCCGGCTTCGAAACGCCCGATCGCGGCACGATCGCGCTGGGGTCGCGCATCGTATCCGGCGGCACATCGCATGTGCCACCCGAAGAACGCCGCGTGGGCATCGTGTTTCAATCCTACGCGCTGTGGCCGCATATGAGCGTGGGCCGCAATGTCGGCTACGCGCTGGAAGTGGCGCATGTGCCCGACGCGAAGCGCAAGGCGCGCATCGCCGAAGCGCTCGCCAGCGTCGACCTCGCCGGGTACGAGGACCGCAAACCCGCCGAGCTTTCCGGCGGCCAGCGTCAACGCGTGGCGCTCGCGCGCTGCTTGGCGATGGACCCGGCGATCGTGCTGCTCGACGAGCCGCTCGCCAATCTCGACGTTCATCTACGCGCCTCGATGCTCGAAACCTTCGCGGCGTTCCACGCCAAGACGAAGGCGACGATGCTCTACGTCACCCACGATCAGGCCGAAGCGATGGCGCTGGCCGATCGCATCGCCGTGATGGAAGCCGGCCGCATCGTTCAATTTGCGGACCCACGGACTCTCTATCGCGAGCCCGCGACCGCCGCGATCGGCGCCTTCGTCGGGCGCGGCGCCATCGTCAAAACCGAAATGCTGGCGGCGGAAGGCGGCAAAGCGGGGATCGAACTTTACGGGCGGCGTTTCCGCGTGCGCTGTGCGGGCGATCGCGCGCCGGGCCCCGCGTCGCTCGTATTGCGGCCCGAAGACCTTGCCCTCGCCGCCGACGGTTTTCCCGCGACGATCAAACGCGCCGCGTATGTCGGCGGATCGTGGGATATCGACGCCGTGCCCGACGCCGATCCCGCCGCGTTGCTGCGTTTGTCGCTGCCCGACGACGGCCACCCGCAGGCGGGCGACAAAATTGCGCTGGGCCTCGTCGACGGCTGGGTGACGGACTAGCGCTAATTCGCCCAGGGCAAGGTGCCCTTGGGCAAGCGATGCGCGATAAGGCCGAGGATCAGCATCAGCACGATCACGGCGGCGACGGCGAGCGTGGACACGGCGGCGGCCAGCGGCGAATCGCCGCCTTCCTGCAACGAAAACACCATCACGCCCAGCGTCTCCGATCCCGACGACCAGAGCAACGCCGAGACGGTGAGTTCGTTGAGGGCCGTGAGGAAGACGAGAATAGCGCCCGCCCCGGCGGCCGGGGCGACCATCGGCAAGGCGACGTCGCGCAAGCGCCGCCCGAACCCCGCCCCGGCGGCGGCGGCGGCTTCGTCCAACGCCGGATCGAGTTGTGCAAAAGCCGCACTCACCGGGCGCAACGCCAGCACCATGAAGCGCGCGACATACGCCAAACCGATGATCCAGAGCGTACCGTAGATCGACACGCCCAGAATCGGCAGCGGGCGGATGAAGGTGAGGATCGTCGCGATCGCCAGCACGATACCGGGCAGCGCATATGGCAGCTCGATCAACGTATCGAGCAGCTTGACCAGCCTTGTGCGCCGCCACGCGGCGAAATAGGCGATCGGCATGGCGAGCATCACGCACAGCAACGCCGCGATGCCCGCCAGCAGGAAGGAATTGCCGAAGGCGCGCGACACCGCGCTCTGGCGGAAGGCTTCGACATAGGCGCGCAAGGTCATCGTCGTCGCGTCGAGCGTCACGCCGATGGCGGGGACGAGCGATTGCGCGATCAACGCGACGAAGGGCACGATCGCGGCGAAGACCAGCGCCGTCCACAAAAAGATCTCGACGCCCAAGCGCGCTTTGCCCAAATGCCACGGTTCCAACGGCATCGAAGCGCCGGACACGCGCGCGTCGAGCGCGCGGCGCGCATGGGCGTGCAGCCACAACATCGCGAGCGCGAACACGCCGATGAGTGCCGATAGCGTCGCGGCTTGCGCCAGCACCGACGGGCCGAATCCGGCCAGACGCTGATAGATGAGCGTGACGAGCGTCGTGTACGAGACCGGAATGCCGAGCAAAGCGGGCGTGCCGAAATTGCCGATACTCGACACGAAGGCGAGCAAACCGCCCGCCAGGATCGCCGGGAACATCAACGGCAGCACGACGGTTCGCGCCACCACGATTCTTGTGGCGCCGCAACCGCGCGCGGCTTCGATCGCTTCGCGCGGCAAAGCGCGAAGCCCCGCGCGCACCGCCAAGAACACCAAGGGCGCATGTTCGAGGCCGAGCAACCAGGAAATGCCGAAGCGGCCATAGAGCGGATTTTCCGAACCCGGCGGCGGCGCCAAGCCGAACGCGCCGAGCAACGCGCTTTGCGGACCCGCCATGTTGATCCAGGCCAGCGCCGCGATCTGCGAGGGCACGACCAGCGGCAACACGAACACGAAGATCAATGCCGCCTTGGCGCGAATATCGGTCAACGCCACGACCAGCGCGAAGCCCACGCCCAGGAACAGCGAGATCGCCGTCCCCATCACCGAGGTTTCGAGCGTATTCCACGCCGCGCGCCAGGTGGCGGTCGCAGTCAAGGCGCGCGTGGCGATGGAAAGATCGAAGCCGCCGCCCCGCGGGGCGACGGCTTCATAAAGCAATCTGGCGAGCGGCCAGAGCGAGACCAGCGCCACGATCCCGGCGAGGGCGAAGAGCCAGCGGCGCTCGTCCGCCCCCGTCCGGATCGCGGAAAAGCTCACTTGCCGAACAGATCGGCGAAGCGTTCCTTGTCGGCTTCGTCGCTGCGCAGAATGTCCGCGATCGGAATCGGCATCAGCTTGACGTTCGACAGGACCGGGAAACCTTCCGGCGCCTTCACTTCGTTGGAGACCGGCAGCATGCCCTGGCTCGCGGCCAAAACCTGACCATCGACCGACAGCACGAAATCGACGAAGGCGCGCGCGGCGGCCTGGTTCTTCGCGGTGCGCAGGATCGCGACCGGCTCTGTCACGAAGGTCGATCCGTCGCGCGGGAACACGAACTCGACCGGCGAGCCCTTCTTGTTCGCGTTGATCGCCATGAAGTCGACGATCACGCCGTAGAGCTTCTGGCCGCCGGCGACGGCTTCCAGAACGGCCGGATTGCCGCGCGCGGCTTGCGCCCCGTTGGCCTTCAAGGTCTCGTACCATTTCCAGCCGAGATCGGGCTGGCGCACGACGGCCCCCATATGAATGGCGGCGGCACCCGAGAACAACGGCGAGGGCATCACGACCTGGCCGCGCGTTTCGGCCTTGGCGAGATCGGCCCAGCTGGTCGGCTTCATCGCCGCCGATTTGTTGTAGACGATGCCCGTGGTGATAAGCTTCGTGCCGAAATAGGTTTTGCCCGCGTCGAAGCTGCCGGCGGGCAAGCCATCCGTCTTCGCCTGGGTATAGGGCAGCAGCTTGTTTTCGGCCTTCAGCGATTCCATCGTCATCGCATCGGCGATCAGCAGCACGTCGGGCTGCGGATTGCCGGCGACGAATTCGGCTTGAAGCCGGTTCATCAACTGCGTGGTGCCGTCGCGGGTGAAGGTCACCTCGACGCCCGGATGCACCTTCCGGAACGCGTCGATCGTCGCTTGCGCGTCGGCCTGCGGCTGCGAAGTGTAGAGCACCAGCTTGCCCGAGGGCGCTTGCGCGGCGGCGGGAAGAAAGGTCAGCGCCGCGAAGGCGGCAACGAGAACGGAACGACGGAACATGAGGGACGGGCTCCCGGTTTCGGGGTTAGGAACGTGCCCCGATTACCCGCCTTCGGTTACACGCTTGTGACAGATCGTTCAAGCGCCCGCGCGCGCCAAAGACGCCGCCCGGCGGGTCATGAAAGCCGTGGCCAGCGCCGCGATCGGGCGCTGCAACGCGCCGTTCGACGGCAGGCCCACCGCCTTCAGCACCATCGCGATGCCGCGATCGATATGCTTGCGGCGATAGACCGAATAGGCCCGGCGCGCATAGGCGCGCGCGGCGACCGCGCGGTCGTAAGGTTCGGGCCACATATTCGCGGCGTAATAGGCGTAGGACAATTCGTCGTCTTCGGACTCCGCAATGCGTCCGAGACCGGTCCACACGCGCTTCATCCGGCCGATCTTGTCGCGCTCGAGATAGCGCTGCATGTGGTCGTAGAAAAGCTTGTAATGACGGAACTCGTCGGCCGCGATTTTGCGGCATATTTGCGCGAAGACCGGCTCGTCCGACGCCTCGGCGAGCGCGGTGTAATAGGAACTCGTGCCGGTTTCGACGATGCAGCGCGCGATCAACTCGCCCGCCCGGCTGCCGCGCACCGACGCCGTCGCATCCAAGGGCAGCTTGTAGCCGTCGGTGAATCGCTTGAACGACGCGTCGAAATCCCAGGCCGGGTCGGCCAGCGTCGCCCATTTGGCGAGCGCCTTGCCGTGCTGGATCTCCTCGACTGCCCAGGCATCGACCGCCGGGCGGATCGCCTCGTCGCCGGCGAACACGTTGTTGAGATAGACGGCGTAGTCGGCCCCGTTATGCTCGACCATCGCGGCGGCCTTGGCGACCGCGAGCAGATCGGGATCGACCCGATCCGCGCGGAATGCGGCCCAATCGATATCGTCGAGAGTCCAACCCGCCATGACCGTTCCTTTGCTAATGACGGTTATATGGCGCCGAATACCGCAGCGCGCAAGGCCCCGCGTTGTCGCTGAAGCCCTTGTGAAAATTGCGGTTTTCGGGCACGACTTAGCGAAATCCTTCGTTCCCCGGAGCCATATCCCATGAAATTCGTCCCGCTCGGCCGTTCGGGCCTGATGGTCAGCCGCGTATGCCTTGGCGGCAATTCCTGGGGGGCCGCCGGGCGGCGCGCCTGGGCGGCGTTCGGGCCGGAGGAGTCGGCGCCGTTCTTCAAACGCGCCCTCGATCGCGGGATCAATTTCTTCGACACGGCCGACGCCTATAACCTCGGCGTCTCCGAAACGATCATGGGCGAGAAGCTGATCGGCCTTGTGCCTCGCGACGAACTCGTGATCTCGACCAAGGTCGGTTTGAAAATGGGTCCCGCGCCGAACGCGGTGGGTTTGGGGCGCAAACATCTCGTCGCCTCGCTCGACGCGCAATTGAAGCGCCTGAAGACCGACCATATCGACGTCTATCAGGTCCATCGCCTGGATGGCGTGACACCGCTCGAGGAAGTGATGGCCACGCTCGACGGTTTCGTGCGCGCGGGCAAGGTGCGCTATATCGGCGGCTCGACGATGCCCGCCTATAAATTCGCGCAGATGATCGCCATCGCCGACGCGAAGGGCTATGCGCGCCCGATCGCGATGCAGAATCTGCATAACGCGATCCAGCGCGAGGAAGAGCGCGAGATGAACGCGCTGTGCTTGGAGCAAGGCGTGGGCTTGATCCCCTATTCGCCGCTGGCGCGCGGCTTCCTGGCCGGCAACCGCGTCAAAGGCGGGGGCGGCGACACCGAGCGATCGAAGAACGACGCGGGTGCGAAGCCCGAAACCTATCGCGATTGCGATTGGGCGATCGCCGACGCGATCAAAGACATCGCCAAGATACGCGGCGCCAAGCCCACGCAAGTGGCGCTGCTGTGGCTATGGTCGAAACCCTATATGGCCGCCCCGATCATCGGATCGACCAAGCTCGAGCAGCTCGACGACGCTTCCGCCGCGGCCGACATGCCGCCGCTGACCGCGGACGAGGTTTCGCGCATCGAAACGCCGTATATTTGGCGGCCGCATCCGGGCTGGAACGGTTAGACGAGCTTCGTTAATCTCTCCCCCAACGATCCGATAATTCGGGGGGGAGCCTATGTTGAAGAAAATCCTGGCCGGTGCGGCTTTGGCCGCCTTGGCGTTTCTGCCGATGGTGACATCTCAAGCTGGGGCGCAAGAGCAGCCCAAGCGCGGCGGCAATTTCATTTTCGCGGTCGGCGGCGAACCCGATACGACCGATTGCCACGCGGCGACGAATTTCGCGGTGATCCATCATCTGGCGCCGCATTACTCGACGCTGGTGAAGTTCGACGCCAAGAACTACCCCAAAATCATCGGCGACACGGCGCGCGATTGGACGATCTCGCCCGACGGCAAAACCTATACGTTCCGCCTGATCCAGCCGATCCGATTTCATGACGGCTCGGCGCTGACCTCGGCCGACGTGAAGGCGAGCTTCGATCGCATCAAGACGCCGGCACCGGGTGCGCGCTCCGCGCGCCGCGATCATTTCCAGGACGTCGCGTCGGTCGAAGCGCCGGCACCCGACACGGTCGTGTTCAAGCTGAACAATCCGAACCCGGCCTTCATGACCTATC
>VFQU01001731.1_pt1 | contig 11977 bp, 8 predicted proteins | sample 3512311 | NCBI WGS metagenome assembly VFQU01 (sample SAMN10412377, study PRJNA504923) | tailings metagenome | isolation source: Relicate 3 Philex TSF3 active mining site | place: Philippines: Tuba, Benguet | collected 2017-08-29 | reverse complement strand
GCCAGCGTCTTGATCGGCCCGTCCGACACCGCGTTGACGCGGGTGCCTTCGGGGCCAAGGTTCAGCGCGAGGTAGCGCACGCCGGCTTCCAGGCTGGCCTTGGCCAGACCCATCACGTTGTAGTTCGCCAGCGCGCGCTCGGCGCCGAGATAGCTCAGCGTGAGGATGCTGCCGTTGCGGCCCTGCATCAGCGGGCGCGCGGCCTTGGCGAGCGCGGCGAGGCTGTAGCTCGAGATGTCGTGGGCAATGCGGAAGTTCTCGCGGGTCAGGTTGTCGAGGAACTGACCATCAAGCGCTTCGCGCGGCGCGAAGCCGACCGAGTGCACCAACACGTCGAGATGCCCCCAGCGCTGACCAAGATCGGCCATCACCGCATCGATCTCGGCGTCCGAGGCGACATCGCAGGGCAGGACCGGACCGCCGCCGAGCTCGGCGGCCGCTTCCTCGACGCGCGAGCGAAGCTTCTCGTTCTGGTAGGTGAAGGCCAGTTCCGCACCCTGCTTGTGCATGGCCTCGGCGATGCCCCAGGCGATCGAGCGCTGGCTGGCGATGCCGACGATCAGCGCGCGCTTGCCCTGCATGAATCCCATAGTTCCTCCTGCGTTGCGAAGACGCTGGCCGATTTGGCGAACTGCCGTCGGCACAGCGGAGTGGATGGCGCTCGCCGCTGTCGACGAATACGCATGCGTATGCAGCTACCTGAGGCACTGCAGACACGCAAGTGTGCACGTTGAGGCGCGTGATCGCCACGCCGGCAGGGGCGAAGAGTCGCATACGGCAGGGTATTGGGAACCGGTGGTTCTCCGGTTGTCCGCGGGTTCTCGGGGTCTGATGGGAGGTCGAACCCTGCCGCGCGTTTGCTGCGTGCCGGAACAGTCTCTGCCCGGCCCACCCTGCTGCTCAGCGCGAGCGCGTGGGAGCGGTCGCAGGTGTCGGCTCGAGGCGCAGCACCTGACCGATACGCAGCACCGATTTCGCACCCAGGCCATTCCATTGCTGCAGCTCGGCGACGCTGAGCCCGTGGCGTCGGGCAATCGCCGACAGGGTGTCGCCGGACGCGACGGTGTGCAGGCGCGGCTCGGGCAGCGGAATCTCGCCGCGCTTGACGCGATCCATGAATGCGATCAGTTCGGCCGCAGCATTCTCGGGCAGGAGCAGGTCCTTGTCGCCGCGCACAGGGGCCGCGGGGCGCAAGAGGGGATTCAGGCTGCGCAGGGCTTCTGCGTTCAATCCCGAAGCCTCGCTGAGCAGATCCAGGCGCTGCATGCGCGGCGGCGCGGTGACGCGCGTGAGGGGCTCGAAGCTGTCGGCATCGGGAAGGGCGATGCCGAACCGCTCCGGTTCGCTGAGCATGCAGGCCCAGGCCTTCAACTTCTCGATGTACTCATAGGTGCCACGCGCCAGGCCCTTCGGCAGTTGGCCCGGCGGCGGCGGCGCATCGAGCCGCTCCAGCAGCTTGCGCACGCGGAAGGCCCCCGCGTTGTAGCCGGCCGCCGCCAGCGCCCAGTCGCCGTGCTCGGCCTGCAGTTGCCCAAGGTGTTGGAGCGCAGCCTCGGTCGCGTCCACGACCGACAGGCGCTCGTCCCGTTCGCCACTTACGCTGAGACCGAAATGGCGCGCCGTATCGGCGGTGAACTGCCACATACCTGCGGGTCCGGCGGGTGATCGAGCCTGTGGCCGGTAGCTGCTCTCGATGATCGGAATCAGCGCGAATTCTCCGGGCAGACCGGCGGCTTCGACCTGGTCCAGCACGTAGTCGAGCAAGGGCAGCATGGGCGCGATCCGCGCACCGAAGCGCTCGGGGCGCGGCGCATACAGACGTACCCACTGAGCCAGGCGGCTGTCCTCCGCGCAGTGGTCGGATCCCAGCTGCGCGCGCAGGCGCTCGAAGACATCCGGCGGCGGCGGTGGGGGTGGCGACGGTTCCGGCGGCGGGGCCGGCAGCGCTTCCGGTGCGGGCAGCGGCGCCGCTGGCGGCTCGACGGGCGCTGGCGGCTCGGGGCGAATCGGCGCCTGGCAGCCTGCCAAGGCAAGCATCAGCAACAGTGCCAGCGGGCGAATGCCGCACGGCCGCGCGCGTGCCGCGGAGACAGCGCGCCAAATCTCTGGAAGCAAGGCAGGGTGTCGCATCATCGGAATTCGTCCTTCCAGCGGCGCAACACACCGAACACCTCCGCCGCTGTCGCCAGCGCGTGGCCGCAGCGCGCCTCTGCTGCAGCCCGGATCTCCGGTCGATGCGCGCGCAGGAAGGGGTTGCACTCGAGTTCGCTGGCCAGCGGCACGGGCAGGCTCGGACGCCCTTCGCGCCGCGCATCCGTGATGGCCTGAGCACGCGCGCGCAGAGCCCGATTGTCGGGATCCACGGCTTGCGCAAAACGCGCGTTGGACGCGCTGTACTCGTGGGTGCAGCACACCAGGGTCTCGGCGGGCAGGGCGGCAAGACGCGTCAGCGAGGCGTGCATCTGCTCGGCATCGCCCTCGAAGAGCCGCCCGCAGCCGAGGCTGAACAAGGTATCGCCGCAGAACAGGTGGCCGCCCACGTGGTAGCTCAGATGCGAGCGTGTGTGGCCGGGCGTTGCGATCGCCTCTATCGTCGTCGGCCAGCCATCGAGCCTGAGCACTTCGCCGTCGCCGACGTGGCGCAGCTCGCCGGGGATCCGGGGATCGGCAGGCGCGAAGCAGGGCAGGCCCAGTCTGCGCTGAAGCTCGACGATGCCGCCGGTGTGATCGGCATGGTGGTGGGTGATGAGGATGGCTGCGAGTTTGAGCCCACGTTCCACTTCGGCCAGCACCACCCCTGCATCGCCCGGGTCGACGACAATGGCAGCGGCCTCGGGCGCGTGCAGCAGCCAGAGGTAGTTGTCGTCGAAGGCGGGCAGGGCAGAGACCGTGAACAAGCAGGTGGCGGGCAGGCTGGGGGGCGCAGAGTCTGGCAGATGCCAATCGGCGGCGCATGACGCGCTGCCCACTGCCCTGGCTCTGCATGGTGCGGGCGGCGGCGCCTGGGAATGGGCCTGCTGGGCGCGGGCCTGGTCGGCTCTGGGCGGTCGCTTCGTGGCGGCCGACGTCAGTCGTGAGTCCGCTGAACTGAGCGTTTGCATGGAAGACCTGCTGTCCGCTCTGGCACATCGACATGGTGCTGAGAGCGGCTGCGTGCTGATCGGCGCCAGCTTCGGCGGCCTGCTGGCCGCTGCCTTGGCGCGGCGGCTGCAGGCACGCGCCCTGGTGCTGTTGAATCCCTTGCCGCCGGCGCCCTTCCAGCAGCCGGGGCAAGCACGCATGAACATCGCGCCGTCGGCAGCGCTGCGGCCTTGGGGGCTCGATGCGCGCCTCGCCGGCACGCAGGCAGCCCTGCCGGAGCTTCGCGGTGGTGAGGCCCTGCTCGCGTTCCGGCGTTGGACTGATTTCGTCGGTCCCCTGCTCGCCGAGGCGCAGTCGGGATACTGCGTCGAGCCGCCCGACTGTCCCGTGCTGGTGGTGCAGTCCGAGCAGGACGAGGTCATTGATCCGCGCGCGGTCGAGGCCATGGTGGCCGGGTGGCGCGCTTCGCATCTGCGCCTGCCGGGTTCGCACGTGTCGCCGCTGCTGGGCCGTGGATGGTGGGCGAGCTTCGAGGGTGTGCGCGCCTGGCTAACCGCGCTCGACTGAGGTCGCTTGTTGGCGAGCGCAGCCGATACGCGGTGGAGGGCGTTCGGAGGACAGGCTCAGCCCCTTGCCTGGGCACGGCGTTCAGGGCCCGCTCGCCTAGCTCGATCCGGGCTGAATGCGGTCTGCAGAGTTCAGAACCGATTAAGTCCGGCGAACCTAGCGTCGATCGCGCCGGGGCATCCCGGTCTTGAACAGCGTGGAGTTCGTCATGAAGCGTGCAGGCCTGCGTTCCTTCTCCCTTGTTGCCGCGGCGTTCGCGCTGAGCTTCGCGGGCGTGGCCTCGGCAGGCGGTCGCGACTACGGCCCGGCCCATGACTATGCGCGCGTGGTCGAGGTCCGGCCGATCATCGAGAGCTACCGCGAGCCGGTGCGCAGCGAGCAGTGCTGGAGCGAGCCCGTCACCTATCGCGAGCCGGATCGTTACGTCGGTGGATCGCGCGACCGTGCGCCGGCGATCCTCGGCGGCATCATCGGCGGCGCCATCGGCAACCAGTTCGGCAGCGGCAGCGGGCGCGACGCCGCGACCCTCGCCGGTGCCGCCTTGGGCTATGCCGCAGTGCGCGACTCGCAGCGGCATCGCGGCGGCTACATCGAAGGCCGCGAGTACACCCGCTATGAGGACCGCTGCCGGGTGATGACGGACTACCGCCACGAGGATCGCGTGGTCGGCTACGACGTCGCCTACCGCTACCGTGGCCGCACCCACTGGACCCGCACCGACTACCATCCCGGCAGCCGTATCCGGGTCGAGGTCGATGTGCGTCCTCTGCCTTACTGATCCCACTTGACGCTTCAGCCAACAGGCCGCGCAGCGATGCGCGGCTTGTTGCTTTCCAGGGGCTGCGGCACAGTGGCCGCCACCGCGATCAACCGAGTCCGCCGCATGCCGCTTCGTGCCTCTCTTGTTTTTTTGGGCCTTGCCGCCGCCGCTGCGGCGTCCGCTGAGACCACCCTGCTGGTGGATGCGCGCATCCACACGCTCGACGAATCGCGTCCGCTGGTGGAGGCGATGGCCTGGGACGCCGAGGGCCGGCTGCTGGCGCTCGGCGAGGCCGAGGCGCTTCGCGAGCAGTACCGCGGCGCACGCGAGATCGCGCTCGGCGGCCAGACGGTCGTGCCCGGTCTGATCGATGCCCATGGGCATCTCATGAACCTCGGCCATGCCCTGCTGCGTGCCAACCTGATGGGCGCCACCAGCAAGGCCGAAATCATGGAGCGCCTGAAGGCGCATGCGCGTGACCTGCCGCAGGGCGCCTGGCTGCTGGGGCGCGGCTGGGACCAGACGCTATGGCCCGAGGCGGAGTTTCCCACCGCCGCCGATCTGGACGCGCATTTCCCGGATCGGCCGGTGTGGCTTGAGCGCGTGGATGGCCATGCCGGCTGGGGCAATTCGCTGGCGCTGGCGGCGTCGAAGCGTGAGCTTTCTGGCGACTGGCAGCCCGAGGGTGGTCGCATCCTTCGCGATGCGGCCGGACAGCCGACCGGAGTGTTCATCGACAGCGCCGAGCGCTTCATCGTCGAAGAGATTCCGGCGCCGTCCGCCGAGGTCGATGCCTTGGCGCTGGAGCGCGCGTTGGCAGAGGCCGTCAAGTTCGGCCTGACCGGCGTGCACGATGCTGGCGTTTCGCTCAAGCAGCTCGCCCTGTATCGGCGCTTCGCCGATAGCGGTCGCCTGCCGCTGCGCATCCATGCCATGGCGAACGGCGATGCCGAAGCGCTGGATGCCTTGTGCGCGATGGGGCACTACCGGCATCCCTCCGGGCGCCTGCAGATGCGCACGGTCAAGCTCTACATCGACGGCGCGCTTGGCAGCCGCGGCGCCGCCCTGCTCGCCGACTACAGCGACGAGCCCGGCAACCGCGGCCTGCTGTTCGCCGAGCCGCCGGCCTTCGAGAAGATCCTGCGCAAGGCCCACGACTGCGGCGCGCAGGTGGCCGCGCATGCGATCGGTGACCGCGGCAACCGGGTGGTGCTGGACGGCATGCAGCGGGTGCTCGGCGAAGCCGCGGCCAGCGACCATCGCTGGCGCATCGAGCATGCGCAGGTGGTCGCGCTGTCGGACATCCCGCGCTTCGCTCAACTCGGCGTGATCGCCTCGATGCAGCCGACCCATGCCACCAGCGACATGCGCTGGGCGCAGGCGCGGCTGGGCGAGGATCGCCTCGCCGGGGCCTATGCCTGGCGACGGATGAAGGAGTCCGGCGCGGTGCTGGCGCTGGGCTCGGATTTCCCCGTCGAAGCAGTTGACCCGGTGCTCGGCCTGCATGCCGCGGCGACGCGGCAGGACGCCCGCGGCTGGCCCGAGGGCGGCTGGATCGCCAGCCAGAAGCTCAGCCTGATGGAGGCCCTGCGCGGCTTCACTCTCGACGCCGCGCGCGCCGGTTTCGCCGAGACGGAAGTGGGCAGCCTCGAGCCCGGCAAGCGCGCCGATTTCGTGGTGCTCTCGCGTCCGCTGGAAGACCTTGCGCCTGCAGACATCCTCGATCTGCGTGTGCAGTCGACCTGGGTCGACGGTGAGCGGGTCTACCCGGCCCGCTGATCCGCTCGCGCGCAGCCGCTGCCAGGCATCCGAGGCCGGACGCGTTCCGCGGGCATCGGTGGATCGGTTAGGGGCAGTCCTGCGAGGCGGGCGCGCATGAAGCGCCGACTGCGCCGCTGGCTACCCAATCCCGACCGGATCCGCACCGCGCGGTGGGCGCGCTGGATGGGCAGCGGCGTCCACCATCCGCGTCTGTGGCAGCTCAGCCGCAGGGGACTCGCGCTGGGCTTTGCCATCGGCATCTTCTACGGGCTGCTCCTGCCCTTCGGTCAGATTCCGCTGGCCGCCGTCACCGCAATCCTCTTGCGCGGCAACGTGCCGCTGGCCATGGCCAGCACCTTCATCAGCAATCCGGTGAGCTTTCCGCTCATCTACTACTTCGCCTACAAGTTTGGGCTGCTGCTGATGGGCGGCGATCCGGCGGCAGCGGAGTCCGCCGGGCCGTGGCCGGATCCGCTGCTGATCGAGTCGCAGATCGCCGCGACCGACAGCCCGGGGTGGCTGGCCGCGACCTGGGCCTACCTCGATGCCCTTGGCAAGCCGCTGCTGCTCGGCCTCGTGGTCATGGCGATAGCAGGCAGCTTGATCGCGCACCTGCTGGCCAACCTCGCCTGGCGTTCGAGCGCTCGAATCGCCTGGCGTCGGCGCCTCAGGGAACGCAAGGCGCGCTGCGTGGCCAAGGCTTTCGAACACGCGCTTGTGCTGCGAGATGCCGCGCAGCCCGCCGGCTCCCCTGGGGGCTCAGAGAGCGCTGGTGATCCGGCCCCCGGGGCCTCGGCGTCTCACGCGCCGCCGCGCTGACGCAGGGTTCCGGCGGCTGGCGGATGCCAGCACCAGTGCCAGGGCTCGTAGACGATGCCGAAGGGGTTGTCGCGCGGGTAGCTCAAACGGAAGCCGAAGTGCCCAGCCCTGGCCTGCAGCCAGGCAAACGCCGGCGTGTGCTCGAAGCTCTCTTCGGCCGGCGGCTCGCCCGGGCAACTGATGTCCAAGGCGCGGCCGCTGTGGTGCTCGGAGTATCCCGGTGCGGCGTTCACTCGCAGGATCTCGTCCATGGAGAGGCCTCGAGCACGCTTTCGACGGATGATGGCAGCCTGATAGTGCGGGCTCCGGAAGCCGGAAACCGCCTGCAGCGGAGCGCCTTCGCGAGCGGCGGCTCGCTGCATCGCGTTCCATGCATTCGCGGCTTCAGGGCTGAGCCAGAGAGCCCGACCGTAACGGTCCCGTCCGGCGAGCACCAGAGCCGCCGGCGGAGCGTGCCGCGTCTGTCCGCCGCGCGCAGCCTGATCAGGAGTGATCCCAAGGTCACGCAGCAGCGGCCGGAGCGCTCTTGCGGACGGTCCCAGTCGCAGAGCGCGAGGGTCGGGGCTGGGGCGCCGCAGTGGCGTTGCCCGCCCCCGTCGCGGGTCGAGTGTGGCGAGGAAGCGCCCGCTCTCCGCGTCCCGCAGCAGCCAAGGAGCGCGCGCAAGCAGTCGTTGCGTCCGCGAGCCGCGCCCGTCAACGGCATGGCTGGGGACGATTTCCAACACGCGCTTCGGGTTGCGGAGCTGGAACGCGTCCCAGCGCCGCAGGAGTCGAAGCCGAGTCGGGGGAGGGAATGGGCTCGGCATGCTCCGCATGGTGTGCGCGGCGAGGACCCCATGCAAGCCTTGCCCACAAAGCGCGACGCCGTTCGCGTGGCGGGTGACGGAATCCTCTGGATTTACAGGGGGTTCAGGCCACCTGGAAGGGGCGGGCTACACTCCAGCGGCTGGCTTGGGCCGATGGCCGGAGATGGCACGCCGAGCGGCAACCCCTTACCCTATGCGCACTTAGCTACGGAGCTTTCCATGACCTTCTTTCCTTTCCCTCGTTCCACCCTCGCGCTGGCACTTGCCTCAAGCCTCGCCGTAGCCGCCGCCCACGCGGCGCCTTCGAGTGCGGATGCAGTGACGCGACAGGCGAAGACGACGGAGGACAGCAAGGCCGCGACCGGCAGCGCCGGTCAATTGCTGTGCGCGCCCGGCGCCACGAAGGCGGCAAAGGACGGTCTCGGTCTCTACGACACCGGCAGTGGGCTCACGCTCGCGCCGGTAAAGGCCGGTCAGCCGTGCACCCTGCTGGCCACAGGTGCCGGGCTCAACGTGCAGTTCTTCGGGCAGGGCGCCCTGCTGTTGGCGGGCCCCGTGAACTACCGGCTTGACCAGACTCCGCGGCGCGCCGAGATCGCTCTGGCGGAACCTGCGCTTTGCGAGAGCTACTACGGCGCAAACGACCGCCTGAGCCTGCAGGTCACCGATACCAACGGTGTCGTGCAGGAGCTGCGCGGCATCCGCCGCATCGACTACACCCCCAACGCGGCGCGCTTTGTCCCGGATGCGGTGCTTGGCGCCTATGGCGCGACGCTGCAGTGTCATGCGTTCCCGTTCACCAGTCTGATCGCCAACCCGCCGACCGTTCCGGCCGCGCCACCGGTCAATCCCGACCTGGTGTTCGCGTCGGGTTTCGACGACTCGGCCAGCGTCTCGATCGAACTGCTCAGCGGTGACGGCGCCAACGTCATCCGCGAGTTGGACGTCACTCGCGACCAGAGCTTTGCGTACCGCATTCGCCTCACCAACACGGGCGCTGTTCCGGCAACAGGTGTCCGTCTGCGTGAGTTCGTGCCCCTGCCGGCGACCACGCCCCTGCTGACTCCGGTGGTCGCCGCCGGCAGCTGGAATTGCTCGACCGCTGTGGGCGCCTGCAGTGGCGTGGCCTCCGGCACCGGCGTGCTCAACCAGGCGGGCATCACTCTCGCCGCCGGTGAATCCCGCACCTACGTGCTCAACCGCACCGTGACCTCGGGCACGCCTCCGCAGCGCACCCTGCTCGCCGCCGCCGTGTTCTTCGACCCCGAAGATGCGGCTGGCGCCGGTGATCGCGTGGCCACGGACAACAGCGCGCCGCTGGTGCTTGAGCTGGTCCCGAATCAGGGCCCCGAAATCGCCTGTGCAGGGCTCGCCAGCCCGGTGAACCTGCTCGAGAATCCGGCGCCGGTGGAATACACCTGCACCCTGAGCGACCCGGAGGGCGACGACATCACGGGCTTCGCGGTGCAGAGCAATTCCAACTCGACCCTGCTGCCCAGTGCCGGGATGCTGACGGTCGGCACGGCTCCCAACACCTGGATACTTCGCTTCGCGCCCGCCGAAAACCAGCTGGGCACGTCCACCGTGGTGCTGCGGGCCACCGACAGCCGCTCGGGCACGCGCGACCTCACCGTGGTGGTCAATGTCGCTGATGTGAATTCGCCGCCGAGCTTCTCGCTGTTCACCGATGAGATTCGCATGTCACCCACGGGTGGCCTTCCGCGCGATGCCGCCGGTCAGCCTGTCGATTCGCCGAACGTGGTCCGTGGATCCAACTGCCCCAGCCAGGACGTCTGCACGCTGACGTTCCCCGATTTCGTGATCAATCGTTCGGTCGGCGTGCAGCCCGAGTCTGCCGCGCAGCAACTGCAGGCGAGCATCAGCTGCTCTCCGCACTCGACGGGAATCAATCCCTTCGATGTTGCGCCCAGCATCTCTCCGTCCACCCCGCAGTCGGTTGCCCAGCCTTTCGCTCTCGGCTTCACGTATCGCAAGTCGAATTTCGACCCGGCGCCCAGCCCTGCCGTGGAAGTGCTCTGCACGATCACGGTGACCGACACGGGATCGCCGGCTCTCAACGCACAGCGCAGCCTGCGCTTCGTCTTCAACAACTGACCTGCGCCCGCGGCCTGTCACCCAAACGCCGGAGCTTGCTCCGGCGTTTGCTTTTGAAGTCCACTGTCGCGCATGAGCAAGCCCGTACCTTCCAGCCCGGCCGAATGGCTGCGGCAGCGTGCGCCCCAGAGTTCCGCGCTGCCTGCCGAGGTCGCGGCATGGGTGGAGGCGACCGGTGTCGCCGCGTCCGAGCGGGGCGTGCTGACCGACAGCCTCGGCCTGCTGGATCGCCTAGGTGCCGATGCCGACACCCTGCAGGCGGCGCTGCTCTACGCCGCGGGGCCGGAGCTCGAAGCCAAGCCGCCGTGGCCGGTGTCGGCCTCGGTGCGCACCCTGTTGGAGGGCCTGCACGAGGCCGAGAAAGTCTGGGCGCTGTGGGGCGAGCGCGGTGCGCGCAGCAGCGCCGAAGGCCTGCGGCGGCTGCTGCTGGCGATCATCCGCGACCTGCGCGTGGTGCTGATCCTGCTGGCGCGGCAACTGGCGAGGATGCGCGCCGCCAGCGAGCTGGACGAGGAAGCGCGCCGTAAGCTCGCTCAGCTGAGCGCCGACATCCACGCGCCGCTGGCGAACCGTCTGGGCATCTGGCAGCTGAAGTGGGAGCTGGAGGACCTCGCCTTCCGCTACCTGCAGCCCGACACCTACCGCCGCATCGCCAAGCTGCTGGATGAGAAGCGCGGCGACCGCGAGCGCTTCATCGAGGACGCCAAGGCGCGCCTGCGTGCGGCGCTGGCCGAAGCCGGCATCCGCGCCGAGGTGGCCGGCCGGCCGAAGCACATCTACAGCATCTGGAAGAAGATGCAGCGCAAGGACGTGCCGTTCTCGGATCTCTACGACATCCGCGCGGTGCGCGTGCTGGTCGACGACCTCACCGCCTGCTACGCCGCGCTCGGCGTGGCGCACAGCCTGTGGACGCCGATCGCCTCCGAGTTCGACGACTACATCGCCAACCCCAAGGGCAACAACTACCGCAGCCTGCACACGGCCGTGGTCGGGCCCGAGGGCAAGACGCTGGAGATCCAGATCCGCACCCACGAGATGCACCAGCACGCTGAGCTGGGCGTAGCCGCGCACTGGCGCTACAAGGAGGGCGGCGGCAGCGATGCCGAGTTCGAGCGCAAGATCGCCTGGATGCGCCAGCTGCTCGAGGGCAAGGAGGGCGAGGAGGACACGGCGCTGCTGGCCGGGCTGTCGACCGAGCTGATCGAGGATCGCGTCTACCTGCTGACGCCGCAGGGGCAGGTCATCGACCTGCCGCGCGGCGGCACCGTGCTGGACTTCGCCTACCACGTGCACACCGAGGTTGGACACCGCTGCCGCGGCGCCAAGGTCAATGGCCGCATCGTGCCGCTGACCTATGCGCCGCGCTCCGGCGACCGCGTCGAGATCCTCACCGGCAAGGTCTCCGAGCCGCGCCGCGACTGGCTGCTGCAGGGCGCCGGCTATCTCATTTCCGGCCGCGCCCGCGACAAGGTGCGCGCCTGGTTCCACAAGCTCGACCAGGCCCGCAACCTGCAGGAAGGTCGCGAGGTGCTGGACCGCGAGCTGAAGCGCCTGGCCCTGCACCAGCTGGATCTCAACCTGGTGCTGCCGAAGTTCCGCCTGCCGCGGATCGAAGACCTCTACTTCGCGGTGGCGCTGGGCGATCTGAGCCCCAGCCAAGTCGCGCGGGCCCTGCACGAGGTCAGCAGCCCGAAGCAGGAGCCCGAAGCGCCGAAGCCTCTGATCTCCGCGGCCAAGCCGCCCAAGCCGGACCGTGGCCTGACCATCGAGGGCGTTGGTAACCTGCTGACCCAGTTGGCGCGCTGCTGCCAGCCGGTGGCGGGCGATCCCATCGTCGGCTTCCTCACCCGCGGGCGCGGGGTCAGCATCCATCGCGAGGATTGCCCCTCCATGCAGCATCTGGCTGCGCGCCACCCGGAGCGCGTGCTGCCGGTGGAGTGGGGTCGCCGCGGCGGCCAGAGCTACCAGGTTGACGTGCTGGTGCGCGCGATCGACCGCAAGTGGCTGCTCAAGGACCTCACCAACGTGATCGGCGTGGCCAACGCGTATGTGCTGGGCGCGAACAGCC
>VFQU01001730.1_pt1 | contig 11998 bp, 11 predicted proteins | sample 3512311 | NCBI WGS metagenome assembly VFQU01 (sample SAMN10412377, study PRJNA504923) | tailings metagenome | isolation source: Relicate 3 Philex TSF3 active mining site | place: Philippines: Tuba, Benguet | collected 2017-08-29 | reverse complement strand
TGGATCTTATCCCAGAACGGCTCACCCCAGATTATTGGTTGGTGTCTTAATCCCCTTCTGTTCGGGGTGTGGATCTTATGAGTCTGGATAAGGATTGTATGTCTTATCTGAGTCTTAATCCCCTTCTGTTCGGGGTGTGGATCTTATTCGAAGCATTGCACGAATGCCGCAATCTGGGGGGTCTTAATCCCCTTCTGTTCGGGGTGTGGATCTTATAGAAACACTCTCGGCAATGTTGGAGTGCTTACGTCTTAATCCCCTTCTGTTCGGGGTGTGGATCTTATATTGTCCAACGGGCCTGCATTGCGGCGGGCTTCGTCTTAATCCCCTTCTGTTCGGGGTGTGGATCTTATGTGGAAGTAATCAACGGTCTTATTGCCCAGTTTGGTCTTAATCCCCTTCTGTTCGGGGTGTGGATCTTATTCGACCAACCCGGAGCTGCTTAGCATTCGTGCAGTCTTAATCCCCTTCTGTTCGGGGTGTGGATCTTATCCGCGCAGGCCGTCCGAAACATGCAAGAAGATGTCTTAATCCCCTTCTGTTCGGGGTGTGGATCTTATGAAAAAGCCTTAGAAGAGTGCCTCGCCGAAGGGTCTTAATCCCCTTCTGTTCGGGGTGTGGATCTTATCCCGTACTTCATCGCTAACATCGACCGTCAGAGTCTTAATCCCCTTCTGTTCGGGGTGTGGATCTTATCTCAAGGACGTGTACGTCATCAAGGGAACGCCGTCTTAATCCCCTTCTGTTCGGGGTGTGGATCTTATATTTACGAGTTCAGGAGGAAGCAATGACAACGTCTTAATCCCCTTCTGTTCGGGGTGTGGATCTTATAGACAATTTCACGGTACTCTGAAATTGCTTAGTCTTAATCCCCTTCTGTTCGGGGTGTGGATCTTATTCTTTTACACACGGATTCCAGTTTGGGAGTCTGTCTTAATCCCCTTCTGTTCGGGGTGTGGATCTTATCAATAGCTATCTAGCGGACTAGCTAGAACGCGGTACGTCTTAATCCCCTTCTGTTCGGGGTGTGGATCTTATGATTTGGTGCGGGAGGAATACCACACATCGCAGGTCTTAATCCCCTTCTGTTCGGGGTGTGGATCTTATCAGTTTGGGAGTCTGGATATCATGGTCCGGCCATGTCTTAATCCCCTTCTGTTCGGGGTGTGGATCTTATTAGACTGGTAACAGATCGAACGAAACGCCAAGTCTTAATCCCCTTCTGTTCGGGGTGTGGATCTTATCCTTGCCGCTTATAAGCAGCTGGATTTTCAATTCGATACGAGGACGCTTGGCGGCAGTTTGGGAAACGAAAAAGTTGGCTGATGGGATCCTGCCTTTCTTGTCCAGCGTATCAGTTTCCAACGGTTTCTGGGGCTTCACAAGCTTGTGAGTCTTGAGATGAGTGCCGCTCTTGGGGTTGAATGAGGCATGCGTGATGTATCGCTTTACATTGCGGCGTATGACGTTCGGCATCCGCGCCGGCTGGCCAGGATGCTGAAGGTGTTGAAGTGCTTTTCCACCGGAGGACAAAAGAGTGTTTTTGAATGCTTTTTGAGCGCCGTAGATCGGAGGGAGTTGCTGCAGCGAGTGCAAGCGGAGTTGGACGAAGACGAGGACTCTTTTGTCCTGCTGCGACTGGATCCGAGAGCAAAGTGCCTGGCCTTGGGTATGGCGGAAGTTCCCCGGTGGCCGGATTTTTTCGTGGTGGATTGAGGAGGTTATGGCTGTCCTGTACGTGGAAAGACGAAACGCTGAACTTAGAAGCAGGGATGGATGCCTGGAAACCTGGGTTGGCGCTGAGCGTGAAAGCGCTATTCCTTGGAAACTGTTGGATCGCATCGTTTTGCGTAGCGGGGTGGCGTTGAACAGCCGCGTGTTGCTGGATGCCAGCCAGCACGGTATCGCGGTGCAAATGCTGGACAGCCGCGATTGGGAGGCGACGGCGATTGTGTACGGGCCAGAAAGCCCCGATGCGGTGCGGCGAGTGAAGCAGGTGCAGTGTCTACTCGATGCGGAATGGCGACTGCGGTTTTGCCGAAGGTTGCTGGAGCTCAAGTTGCGGGGGCAAATGCAGCTATTGGAACACATCGCCCGCGAAAGAGTGGAGGCGCGGCACGCAGCTCAGAAGGCCCAAGCAAGTATTCGTGAAGTTTGCCGGGGTTTACGAGCAGGGGCGGGCAGTACATTGCAACAACTGGGCGGAATGGAGGGCGGAGCGGCACGAATGTACTTTTCGGCTTACCAGGAGGTATTTGCCAGCAGCTGGAAATTCCGGCAGCGGAACCGCCGCCCCCCCAGGGACCCTGTTAACGCACTGCTCTCACTGGGCTACACAATCGAATTTGGGCGCTGCGTCCATGCACTGCGTCGCGCCGGACTGGATGCGAGTATTGGCTATCTGCATGCGGCGGCGCACGGGCGGCAAAGCCTCGCTTGTGATTTGCTGGAGGCCATGCGCTGGCGGATCGACGGGCTGGTGTGGCAATTGACGCGAACGCGGGAGTTGCGGCCCGAACACTTCCATCAGGAAGGTGAAAAATGCCTTCTGGCGAAAGCGGGGCGATTGCGATTCTACGCCGCCATGGAGGCAACGCGGGAGCGGGATGAGACAGATCTTTTGCGGCTAGCGCGGTTGCTGGCCAAGGTCATTGACGGCAGGGCAGAACTGACGGTGGAGGAATGGCATGGGGAAGATGCTTTACTTTGATGGCAAGAGCCGGTACCGGGTGGCGGCCGATGGGGAAAGCCTGCTGGTGCGGCGCGACGGTAAAGACTTACGGCGCTATCCGATCCGCTACTTGACAGGACTTGAGCTGAAGGGTAGTGGAGAGTGGAGTCTGGGCGCATTGCAGTTGCTTATGCGACGCAGGATTCCGATCGTGTTCCGCGAAATGGACGGTACACTGCTCGGCTACGCGCATGCGAAGACGGACGCGGGACGATTCTTGCCGGACCGGCTGCGAGACTGTCTGGCCGTGGAGGGATTCCTGAACGAATACTCCGTTTGGAGGAGCGCTGTGGAGAGAAGGCTTTCGCTACGAGTAGCCCGGCATTTGCGGCTTGGACTTGATGATTTGCGCCGGGCTTTCTTGGTGCAGCGGATTGAGCAGTTGCTAACAGAGCGATATGGCGTGCGTGCTGGGGGCCGTTGGGCAGAGGCTTTTCAGGCTGAGATGGAGGGGGAAAGCACACGCTTTCTGCTAAGCGAAGGCTTTGACGGACGATTTCTAAGTCCTGGGGCAGGGCAATTGCAGTTGGCCCAAGATCTGGCGTGGCTGGCGTTCTGGCGGGAGTATGCGGGGCTTTTCACAGCCTGCCGGCGCAGCCGAGGCCATGTGTTGGGGGAGAAGCTTGCGTTTCTGGGGGAGTTACGCCAGCAACGTGAATCAGGACGGAAGGACAGGGATGAATTCTGGCGGTTTACGCTGGGACAATTAGGGGTTTGGCTGGGAGATTACGGATTATGAATGTAGCAGAGCGGCAGAACCGGTTGATTGTGTACGACATACGCGACGACCGCCGACTGGGCAAGATTTTTCGCTACCTCAAAGGAGTGGCAGTGCCTTTGCAGTATTCTGTTTTTTTGCAGGTTGGCGCCAGCCGGCAGGAACGACTGGCGGTTGAGGTGGAGTTGCAAGAATTACTGGATCCAGCGGTGGATGATATCCGGGTTTATCCCCTACCGGAGAATTGTAAGGCCATTCGGCTCGGCCGGGCCTTCGCGGGGCCGGGGCTGCAATTGCGCGAATCCTGGTTAAGGCAGTTTCTGGCGGGAAGCGGACTGGCGGACGGAGATGGTAGCGAGGAATGAGTGAGCACGTACTGCTTTGTAGTTTGGGCTTGAGCCCGCAGGTATTGACGGAAACGTTGTATGGCCTCTGGCGGACGGAGGGTGGGACTGGTATGCCGGACCGAATACTGGGTTTGACCACGCGCAAGGGGGCCGAGCGGGCTGCTTTGCTTTTGTGCGGGAAACAGGGATGGGTGAGCCGGTTCTGCGACGAGTATGGGCTAAGCGGCTTGAGCTTTAGAGAAAGTGACCTGCGGGTATTGGAAATGGATGAGAGTCCGCTGGGTGGACTGGCGGCTGGACCCGAGGAAAGCCTGCGAGCCGGCCGTGAGGTGACCGAGTACATTGCCGAGCTCACCAGGGCGGAAGAAGGAGAGCTGCATGTGTCGATTGCGGGGGGAAGAAAGGTGGCAGGATTCTATCTGGGGCAGGCGATGATTCTGCACGGGCGGCCGCAAGACCGGCTGAGCCATGTTGTGGTCAGCGAAGAGTTTGAGAGTCATCCGGAGTTCTTCTATCCTGCGCGAGAAAAGCGGGTTTTGTTTGGTCGACTGGATGGCCGCCCACTGAATGCGGCAGAAGCCGTGGTGGAGTTGATTGATATTCCCTTTGTGCGTTTACGTCCCTGGTTAGGGCAGAACCTGCGGAGAGGAAAAGGGAGTTATGAAGAATTAGTGAGCACTGTGCAGAAGAAAATCGATTCCCACGTGCTGATTTTGGATGCAGAACGAAGCAGTATCAGCTATGCTGGGCGAATTGTACGGTTATCGCCGGCGGAGTTTTCGTTTTTGTCCATGTTTGCGCGGAGAAGGAAATTGGGTAAGGGGCCTGTGGTTTGTCCCAGTGATGGTGCTCCCGATAAAGAACTGGCCAATGCCTACTGGGTTGAATACCAGGCTCTGGGGACAGTGGCCCGGGACCCGGGAAGGACCAATCGGGCATTGGCGGACGGCATGACAAAGTCGTTCTTCCTGGAACGCCGAAGCCGGTTGAAGGAACAACTGGAGCGAGAGCTGGGCTGGCGGGGCGGGGACCTGGGCGTGCAAGCGATTGGGCGGCGGCCGGACACGAAGTATGAGCTGGCTGGGGGCGTGGAAGCGGTGATGTTCAGAAGTCTGGAGCGTGAAGAGGAGGGTATACGTTGAATCGGGAAGAGAGGAAGCCGCAGGAGGCGGATTGGGAGAATCTGCTGCTGGCCTGGATGCATGATCCGGCAGACAAGGCGCTTGAGATCAAGACCCATGTATCGAGAGCGGCGAAGTACGCAAGTGCGGTACTGGGAAGGGAAGTGCGTTACGAGGAGCTCACGAAGGCGCTGGGGGATCAGATGGCGAGCGCTTTTGAGCGTATTCCCATGCCCAACGCGGACAGTGTCAGGGTAGGGCCACAAGCCGGGATACTTAAGGCTTTTCATCCGTTGAGTGGAGAGGGGCATGATCTCAATTTCTCGCGGTTGGGCGAGCTGGACATGACCCAGGCTTATGCGCGGAGTGTGGCAGGGATGAGCAGTTACCGGCAGAAGTATCTCAGCCTGTGGCGCAAGTTGCCGGATGAAGCGATAAAGATCCACCCGGACCTGGCCAGAATCCCCGCTGAGACCCGGAATCCGGACCACACCATCTGGCAGCACCTGGACACGACAGCAGGAGTGGGGCTTACACAGATGGGGGGGAGCGGAGGGCTGGTGCTATTTCGCTTTCAGGTGGGTCCGGTGCAGAGGTTTATTGAGGCTTCGCGCAGTATCGCTGATTTGATTACGAGCAGTTACTTGCTGAGTGATTTGACTTTTGCGGCAATGGAGCCCGTGCTGGAGCGCTGTGGACCGACGGCGCTGGTATTTCCGTGGCTTCGTGGACTGGCGCGGATGGACCGCTGGCTGGAAGGGCAGGGAGTGGACATATCGGTGAATTCGGAGGATCTGCAACGGGCGGCGATTCCGAATCTGTATCTGGCGATGGTGCCCGCGAGTTGGGCCGAGGAACTGGAGGCGTCTGTCAAGAGCCGGTTCGCCAGCCACTGGAAGAGTATTTGTGAAGCGGTGCGGCGAAGGGTAGACAAGGCGGTGGGCCAGGAGTTTCCGGGATGGGACCGGCACTGGGAAGCGCAAGTGCGGGATTTCTTTGAAGTGCGCGTGAGCTGGTTTGAACGGAAGGAATTCCACCCAAAGGATTTTGGTCTTGAATGTGGGGCGACGGGAGTGCGGGGCTTGCAGGTGGCGAGCGGTTATGGATTCTCGGGAGAGCCGGGCTTGTGGCAGGCGGCCGTCAAATACTCGGCACGCCTCATGGAGGCTGAAAGGGCGCACCGGCATATACCGAACTACCAGCCGACTGGGGAAGTCGGGGAGAAATGCACGCTGTTTGGCAGCTATGAACAAATGGGCCCAGCAGGACGACAGCCAGCACAAGAGTTCTGGACGAAGGTGCACCAACTGGACGGCGCGAGGGAAGATGCCGGTCAGGAAAGCGACCGGTTAAGCGCGGTAGCGCTGGTGAAGCGGCGGGCCTTGCGTGATTATTATGAGCGGGAATATGGCCTGGTGCTTCCCGAAGCGCTGGACACGCGTGAACTGGCGCGGCGCAGTCAAAAGCCCGAGACCGCCTACTATTGCCTGTTGATGATGGATGGCGATGAGATGGGCAAATGGCTATCGGGTGCGAAGTCGCCGGCGATTGGGAAAGTGCTGCATGAGCAGGCCCGGGAATGGTTTGAGAATCAAGGTTGTGGGGCGGATCTCGAAGCATCGAGGCCGGTATCCCCGGCGCTGCATGCCAGCATCAGCGCGGCGCTGAACCATTTTTCTGGTCAGGCTGCACCGGGGATTGTGAAGCAACACAATGGGGTGCTGATCTATGCGGGCGGGGATGATGTGCTGGCGGCATTCCCACTGGATCAGGCGCTGGCTGCGGCGATGGCATTGCGTGCAGCCTTCAGCGCCGATGCGGCCATGGGCAGCAAAGCAACCGCGAGCGCAAGCCTGGTGGTGGCGCATCACAAGGAGGATTTGCGCTACGTGCTGGAGCGGGCAAGGCGGGGGGAGAAGGCGGCGAAGAATGCAGGCCGTGACCGGTTGTCGCTGGTTGTGTTGCGGCGGAATGGGGAGCACGCCGAGGCTGTTGAGACTTGGGGTTGGATGGAGCGAGTGGAGGCGATGCGGAAGCGCTTTCTGGGTGTCGATTCGGGCGACCGATGGGTCTACCGCATGCGCTCGCAACAGCCTGTTTTGAAGACATTGCCAGCGATGGCCTTTGCGCAAGAGATGAAGCGGCAGATAGACCGTAGCGAGAAGCCAAATCTGGAGTTTGTCGAAGATTGGCTGCAGTTCATGGCGCTGCGAAATGATGGCGGAGATGCTACCCAGAGGGATTTTCTCGCCTTTGTGATGTCGGCGGCATTTCTGGCGCGCGGGACAACAGGGAGGGAGAACTAAGTGGCGGGCATGAAGCGAGTTGGTTTGTATCTGGAGGCGGTGGACTGTCTGTTCTTCCGGGGAGGCCGGGCCCTGGTGGCCAGTATTCCGGGTGTATCCACTCTGCCGAGCCCGCAGACGCTGGCGGGAGCCTTGTGCAGTGGTCTACTGCGGCAGGGAGGGGCTCCAATACCGGCGGGACAAGGACGGATGACGCGGTCAGAATTTTTCCGGCGCGCGGGAATGGAGTGGCTGGCCGAGTTGATTGTGGCCGGGCCGTGGCTCGCGCAGTGGACTCAAGGTGGAGCGCGGCCATATTTTGCTTTGCCTCGCGATTTGCGGAAGCTGAAGACAGGCGGGCATGTACGGATGCAGCCGCGCAACAATTGCCCGGGATGGAAAGGACCGGCCCCGCGGATGCTGCCTGTGTGGCTGAATACACCGATGGAAGAGGTGGAAAAGGACGCTGGTGGGTGGTTGAGCCGGGAAGGAATGGAAAAGTATCTCGCCGGTGGTAGCCCAAGTGCAGAAGATGTGGTCGGCACCCAGTTTTTTCTGGACTGGGAAGAACGCACGGGTATTGGGATCGACAGGGAAAGCCGGGCCAGTGAAGATGGCAAGATCTATGCAACCAAGAGCCTGAGGATGCGGCGGGGAAAGGGTTTCTATGCTGAGGTAGTTTTTCCGATTGAGCGGGAAGCGGAACTCCGGCGGCTGCAAGTGGTGCAGTGGGGAGGGGAGCGCAAACTGGCCCGTCTCTATTGGGTGGAACCGAGCCAAGTAAAGGAGACGGCTGAGGGGAGGCGTCAAGTGGTGGTGTTGACCAGTCCGGCGTTTTTTGCGGGCGGATGGGCACCCGAGAAGTGGAAAGGCAGCCAGTGCCGGGCGGCGGCCGTGAGTGGGCAATATGCCGTCAGCGGCTGGGACCTGGCGGCTGGGCAAGCGAAGCCAACGCGATTTGGGGTGGATGCTGGCACCGTGTACTGGCTGGAGCCAGGACTGGATGATGGAGAGTTGATTAGCGAAGGTCTGGAAGACAAGCAATTAGGTTACGGAAGTTACTTGAGAGGGAGATGGACTGATGGGAAATAGTGCGTTAACAGGGAAGACGATCTGGTTGAAGACACTGACAAGCCTGCACGCAGGTTGTGGCAGTGCGATGGGAGCCATTGATTTACCGGTGCAGCGAGAGAAGCACACGGCCTGGCCACTGATTCCGGCTTCGAGCCTGAAGGGCGTTTTTCGGGATGCGGAGAGGCAGCGAACTGACGCAGACGAAAAGCGGGAAGCACGGCTGTACGGAAGCGAGGACCGCACGGCATTGACGGCGGGGGCGTTGTGCTTTACTGACGCTCGCCTGCTGCTGTTCCCGGTACGCAGCTTGATTGGTACGTATGCGTACCTAACCTGCCCCATGGCAGTTTCGCGATGGGTGCGAGATTCCCGGATGGTGGGTGGAACGGCCGTGGCAGCAGAACTGAAGGTGAAAGAGGGCGAGATTCTGGTGGCGGCCGGGAGCATTCTGAAAGATCAACAGAGCGTGATTCTGGAAGAGTTTCGACTCGCGGCCCGCGAGCAGGACTTCGCGTGGGCGACTTTTCTGGACGCGGAGGACCGTAAACGGCTTGCTGTGGTGACGGATGACCAGTTCACCTGGTTTTGCGAGTATGCAACGGAAACCGTCGCCAGGATTGGTTTGGAGAAGGGAACGAAGACGGTGAAGGACGGGGCGTTGTTCTACCAGGAACTGGTGCCATCGGAAGCTTTGTTCTATCTGCTGGTGAGCGCCTTGCCGACGCAGCGCAAAGATTTGCAAGTGAGCGCGGAACAGAATCTCAAGGAGTTCTGGCATCCCGAGTATTTACAGGTGGGTGGGGATGAAACGACTGGCCGGGGGTTGTGCCATGTCCGTTGAGATGCAGACGTTGAGCCAGAAGCGGGCGAAGCATGCGTGGGATTGGGTGGCGCGAGTTGACGTGAAAACTATTGCAAAGTTTGCAGATGAAGCCAAGAAGTTTCCCTTGCGAGTACGGAATGCCGGGCTTCTGCAGACTCTCGCCTACGTGTCCGCAAAGGGGAAAGGTGAGGAAATTGCGAACGTTGTGCAGGACTGGCTGAAGCAGGAAAAGGTCCTCGCTCCGGGTAAAGAATTGCGGCAAGTGCTGAGGGAAGGCAATGCTGTGGACATTCGGCAGCTTACGCGCGAAACCATGCTGTATCTGGAGTGGCTGGTGCGGTTTAGTGAAGCACGCAAGAAGGAGTCCAAGTGACGACGGCAAAGACACAAATTCCAGTCAAGAGCACCGGCACAATGGTTTTCCGAAATCCCTCGCTTGTCTTGGACAAGTGGCACGATGAGCTGCGCAAAGAGGGTGGACTAGAGAAGACCTTGCTGGAGGAAGTGACTCGGGGCATTGGAGATTATTCGAGTTGCGAGCGATTGCGACGGAACTTGCAAGCGGCAGTAGGGGCGAAGCCGGGAGGAAAGCACTGGCAAATGACCACAAGGGGTCCGCTGTCAATTCATTTGGCCCGCAGCACTGGATTTGAAAATGCGAGCCTAGCGTTTCACCCCATCCATGCAGTACCTTACCTGCCCGCTAGTGGGCTGAAGGGGCTAGCACGCAGCTACGCCGAAAACTGCACCGGGATCGGGCAAGCTACGATTGACCGAATCTTTGGGCCGAGAGCCACCAGAGAAAGCGACGAGGAGAATGGGCTCTACGCGGGAAGCGTAGTTTTTCTGGATGCTCTGCCAGCGAACGCCGCAAGTTGTCGGAAGGTGGTGGTGGACATTCTGAACAGCCATCACAGCAAGTATTACGAGGGGACCGGCAGCCATTACGAAGATACCGAAGACCCAATCCCGGTATTCTTTCTCTCTCTTGCCGCGAAGGCCGAATTCGAATTCTTTCTCCACGGGCGACCTGGTGCCCCTGCGCGGGATGTTGAAGTCGCGGCGGAATGGCTAAAGCAAGGATTGGTTCTGTTGGGAGCTGGAGCCAAGACAAACGCAGGATATGGAAGATTTGCGGGCGAGGCTCAGCCAACAGAGAGCCGCTTGGTGCAGGAGTTCCGGCTGAAGCTGGTGAGCCCGGCGTTTTTGGCTGGGGCCCAACAGAGCAGGGAAGATTGCAACCTGAGAGGTGCCAGCTTACGTGGCATTTTGCGCTGGTGGTGGAGGATCTTTATGGGCGGACAACTGCAACTCTCTGAATTGCGGAAGCTGGAAGGCTTGATCTGGGGCACCGCTACGCAAGAAGGGGCTGTGGCACTGGTGGTGGAAGACCAAAAAATTGTTGGTCCGGAACAATGGAAGAAACTGCCGCTGGGGAAAACTGTGCAAGATACCAGCCGCGGCTATTTGGCTTATGGAATGGAAGGAAACCCGAGGGCCAACAAAGCACCGAGATTCTATTTGAAGCCAGATTCTGAATGGAAGCTTACATTGATTGGCAGAAATGCGCAGGGCGACCTTTCCGCTCAAGAGGCTCTGAATCACGCGGCTGCAGCTTTGTATTTGTTCCACAAGTACGGAGGGATCGGTGCGAAGTCAAGAAAAGGCTACGGAAGCATGGAAGTTCATCCGAAACCTTTCTCCCCAGAATTGCAACAGTGGATGCAGGAGAGACTTAAGAGCTCAAAGGTACTCAATTGGCCGGCACTTCGACTTCGCAAGGAAATGCCGCTGGTAAAGCTGAATACGACCTCCGTCGAAGTTGCGCTCGACAAGCTAGCCAAGGCATATCGGATGTTGGACAAGAATTCCGCTGATTATGGGCTTCCACGAACGGGAATCAGAGGCAAAGTATTGCGATGCGCTTCACCTTTACACTTCAAGCTGGTGCGCGGAGTAGACCAGCAATATTATGCGGGGCTAGTTGTTTTGCCGACGCCTTCATTGAACACTCGAGATAACGACCTTGCCGCTTGGCAAGAAAAGGCACCGCTGGTTGCCGTTAAGAAGATTGAAAAGGCATTGAAGGAGCTTTAGATGAAAGCAGGGATTTATTCGGTGGGTGGCAGTGAGGAGCCGTTGTGGAAGTGTGCCGCTGCCCGGAAGCCGGAAGCTATCCTGTTTATCGCCTCCTCGACATCGAAGGCGCAAGTGCAAGATAAGATCCTGGGCCAGCTTGGGTACACACCGCAATATGAAGTTTTCGTGCTGCGGAATGAAGATTCCTTGGAGGATACCTACGAGGATATCCGGAAAGAGCTGCCGCAGTGGATGCAGCGTCGCGGCCTAGAAGCGCAGGACATCTACTTCAACTACACGGGCGGTACAAAGTCCATGTCAGCGGGATTGGCACTAGCGGCAGTAGAGTTACTGCCGAACTATTCTTACGTGAGCGGCAAGCGCGACAAGGACGGATTGGGGATCGTAGTTACTGGCACGGAGAAGTTCATCCATGGCCGGAACCCGTGGCACCGGCGAGCAGTGAAAGAGAGGGAGCAGGCGACACATTTGCTGGCGCTGGGAATGGCGGATAGCGCGGCATTGGTGCTGAAAGAAGCTCAGGCGAACCAGCCCGATGGCGCGGAGACGCTGAGTCTGCTGGCCGAGTTCTGCGAAATGCTGGCAGAACAACAGCGGTTCAAGTTTTCCACGGCGAGAGGTATTGCGCAGCGAATCACAAGGCGCCTTGCTTTGGTATTCGAGCACAGGGATCTCATGCTTGCGGAATGGTTGCGAAATCAGGAAAGCTATCTGGTTTGCCTCGCTGACCAGGCAAAACCGCAATTCGAAGGGGCCCGGCTAGAGTTGCTGGGCGAATTGCTTCTGAATGCAGAGCGGT
>VFQU01001728.1_pt1 | contig 12003 bp, 8 predicted proteins | sample 3512311 | NCBI WGS metagenome assembly VFQU01 (sample SAMN10412377, study PRJNA504923) | tailings metagenome | isolation source: Relicate 3 Philex TSF3 active mining site | place: Philippines: Tuba, Benguet | collected 2017-08-29 | reverse complement strand
ACTCTAGTTCCTCTCGAAATCTTTTCTCCCCGGCAAGGTCCTTGAATCTCCCCTGGACCATCCGCCTGACAAAGCGGTAATGCGCAAACTGAAAGAAATCATAGGCCAGCGCTTGGCCGGCCAGAACAGAATCCAGTGCCGCGACACCAGATACCCTTTGCCGCTCGATCTCAAGAGCAACGGCCCTCGCAAACACCACCCCCAACGCTTCACGGATGAAATCTTTGCGCCCAGCCACCCTCATTGCTTCGCAGTGCCTCTCCACCTTCGCGCACTCCCGAAGAAACCGCCATTTCTCTTGGTTCGCCGTCCCCAGGGAGAACCCTTCCGAAGAAGTACCAATATGTCTCATAAGCTGCCCTCGCTCTGCCCAATTGAACTTGTGGCCGCCCCTCCATGGGCTTTGGAGACTTCGCTTCGCGACAAGCTAGGCGGCCACACCAACACACCAACTCTAACCCTGCCGGCCGATTCCAAGCAACCGAATCGAAAACCAGAGGTGTTTCAAAAACGGTTCCTTCGGTTGCCCTTTCGAACGATGAAAACACACGCAAGTTTTCTCGTCAGAAAACTGTTTCAAAAACGACCGTTTATGATACACTTCTTACATGAAGGTTGCTCTTTACGCTCGGGTTTCGACGAAGGACAAAGGCCAGGACACTGAGAACCAGTTGGCCCAGCTTCGAGACTTCGCCACAAAGCAGGGCTGGACGGTCACTGGCGAATACATCGACCGGGCATCCGGCAAGCACTCCGACCGCGAACAGTTCCAGCGCTTGTTTGTGGACGCATCGAAGCGCAAGTTTGATAGCGTCCTGTTCTGGAGTCTGGACCGCTTCAGCCGTGAGGGAGTCCTCGAAACTCTTCAGCACTTGCAACGGCTCTCCGGATACGGCGTTGGCTATCGGTCCTTCACGGAACAGTACTTGGACTCTTGCGGGGTCTTCAAGGACGCCGTGCTGGCCATTCTGGCAGTGATTGCCAAGCAAGAGCGCGTGAGACTCAGTGAGCGAACCGTGGCCGGCCTGGAGAAGGCCCGGAAGGCCGGAAGGATCGGCGGCCGCCCCAAGGTGATTGCAGACCGGGATAAGATCTTGGCCTTGTCCCAAGCAGGATCTTCTACCCGTGAAATCGCCGCCGCTTGCGGCATCAGCGCCGCCACCGTTTCCCGGATTGTTCGGGCATCGAGCGCGGCATAGGCAACCGTGGGGGATACTTTGGGTAAACAAGAAAGGAAGCGTGAAGCCCAGCTGATACGAAACGGCCCCACCGAGGGGAATCAAAGCATTGACTTTCAAGGCTTTGAGTACTCGGAGAGGTTCAGGCGCATTCATCTCGTTTTCGCCTCATAATCCGTTGGTTGCTGGTTCGAATCCAGCAGGGCCCACCAACCACCCTCGTGAAGGACAAGAAGCGGAAGAAGCGGGAAAAGCCCGAGGGGTCGCGGGCGGAGCGGTTTGCGGCACCGGCGGAGTTGTGGACTACGACGGACGGGCGGCGGCTGGATGCAGAGGGAAACCCGGTGGGGAAACCGGTGGACCTGTCCGCAGGGCGAGAGATGTACGACTGGCCGGGACGAGGCACGAAACCAAAGCCCGAATGATTGAAGCGCTGTGGGCCGACAGCATATGATGGGGCTGCCATGCGTACAGCAATTGCCCTGCTGGGGGTTTGCCTGGCGGCCGGGGCGCAGGATCACAGCTTTTTCGAAAACCGGGTGAGGCCCGTGCTGGCGCGGAGCTGCTACGGCTGCCATGGCGCCGAAACGCAGTTTGGGGGGCTGCGGGTGGATTCGCGGGAGGCGCTGCTGCGAGGCGGCAAGCGGGGACCGGCCATTGTGGTTGGCGATGCGCGGGAAAGCCTGCTGGTGCGGGCCGTGCGGCATGAAACGCTGGCCATGCCGGTGGGCGGGAAACTGGCAGAGAACGAGATTGCCGCTATTGCGGAATGGGTGGAGCGGGGAGCAGCGTGGCCAGTGACGCCGGAACTGAGCCGGGGCGAGAGCCGGTACCGGCAACTGGTGCGGGAGCACTGGGCCTTTCAACCCGTCAAGCCCGTTCAGCCGCCGGGGCCCGGCCATCCGGTGGATGCGTTTCTGGGAGTAAAGCCTGCAGCAGGGCGGGATGTGCTGCGGCGGCGCCTGCACTATGTGCTGACGGGTCTGCCACCAGAACCCGCAGACCTGAAGAGGGCTGAAAGTTATGAGGAAAGCGTAGAGCGGTTGCTCAATTCGCCGCACTATGGGGAACAATGGGCGCGGCGGTGGATGGACATCGTGCGCTTTGCCGAGACACGCGGCTATGAGTGGAACTATGAGATTGCCGGGGCGTGGCGATATCGCGACTATCTGATACGCGCCTTCAATGCGGACCTGCCCTACGACCAGTTCATCCGGGAACAGATTGCGGGCGACCTGCTGCCGCAGCCGCGGCGCAATGCGGCTGAAGGCATCAATGAGTCGGTGATCGGCACGGCTTTCTACCGGCTGGGCGAGGCGGGGCACGACGACTGCATACAGTTCCGCGAGATTGCCCTCGATGTGATCGACAACCAGATCGATACCCTGACGAAGGGCTTTCTGGGATTGACGGTGGCCTGTGCGCGGTGTCACGACCACAAGCTGGACCCGATTCCCACGAAGGATTACTACGGCCTGTACGGCATATTGAACAGCAGCCGGCCGGTGGTGAGGCCGATTGACGATGCCGAGGCCCGGCGGCCATTGCTGGACCGCTTGCGGGAACTACGTGGGCGGCTGCGTCAGCAGGTGGCGCAACGGTGGAAGGCGGAGCGGCCGCAACTGGTGAAGCGGTTGCGGGGCAGGAGCTTTGCGGCGAGCGCGGAGATGGCGGACCCGGAGACACTGTGGGCGACGCTGGAAAAAGAGGGGGCGGCCGGGTGGGCCCGTTATGAGGCCGAAGCCGCAAGGCGGAAGGCGCAATTCGAGAAAGACTACGAGCAGTTTGACAGCGGCTGGAAGGGGGATGAAGCGGGGTTTGCGCCGAGCGCGGCCGGGGAATTTGTGCTGGCGCGGGAGGGGGAGGGGCTGATTGCAGCAGTGCTGCCGCGAGGCGTATATAGCGGCTTAATCACGCCACGGGTGCAAGGGGCGTGGCGTTCGCCGGACCTGCCCAAGCACCGGAAGTATGCGAGCGTGCGTAGCTTTGGCGGGGCGCTGGCGGCGCGGCGGACAGTGATTGACAACTGCGCGATTGGCGAGCAGAACAAGCTGCTTGAAGGGCGCTGGCCGGCGTGGCAGAAGCTGGAAACCTACGCGGCTGAGGCGCGGCTGCCGGTGTTTGTGGAACTGGTGACGCGCTGGGCGAACCCGCGGTATCCGGACCGGCCGGGCGTACTGAAGCCCGAACAGGAAAAACTGCTGGGGGCGGCGGAGTCCTACTTCGGTTGGGCCGGCGCAGTATTGCACGATGGGGAGGAAAGCCCGGCCGAAGACTTGGGGCATGTGCTGCGGCTGAAGGGGGCGCAGGGGCTGGATACGGTGGAAGGACGGGCCGCGGCTTTTGCCGAGGCGATTGGCGAGGCGGTGGAGCGCTGGGCGGCGGGGCGGGCCGATGACGAGGATGCGAGGTGGCTCGATTGGGCCGTGCGGGTGGGGTTGCTCGAGAACCGCGTGGCGGCGCTGGAAGAGGCACGCGTCCTGTTGGCCGAATACCGGCAGGTGGAGGCCGAACTGGGGACAGCGCGAATGATTGAGGGGCTGGCGGATGCGGGGCCGGGGCGGGACTTTCCCGTGTTGATCGCGGGCGGGGCGAAGAGCTTTGGGGAGCCAGCGCCGCGGCGCTTGCTGAGCGAAGTATTGGGCGATGCGCCGTTGAGCGGGGGCGGCAGCGGAAGGTTGGGGCTGGCGGAGCGGATTGCCGACCCACGCAACCCGCTGACGGCGCGGGTGATGGTGAACCGCATCTGGCAGGCAGTATTCGGGGAGGGGCTGGTGCGGAGCGTCGACAACTTCGGCACGCTGGGAGACCAACCGGAGCATCCGGAACTGCTGGACCATCTGGCGGACCGCTTCGTCCGCGAAGGCTGGAGTGTGAAGCAGATGATGCGGCTACTGGTGACAAGCGCGAAGTTTCGCGAGGCGGGGCGCGCGCCGCGCCGCTTGTCGGCCGAGGAGATACGGGACACGATGCTGGCCAGCGCGGGTGAGCTGAAGCGGGAGTTGTACGGGGAAAGCATTTCGCCGTACCGGACCGCGCCGGAGGCTTACCGGAAACTGCACGCGGGGCCGCTCGATGGAGGCGGAAAGCGGAGTTTGTATACAAAAATTACCCGCATGGAGGGGCCGGCGTTTCTCGAGACCTTCGACTACCCGGCGCCGCTGGCGGGGCGAGGCAGCCGCGATGTGACGAATGTGCCAGCGCAGGCGCTGACACTGCTGAACGACCCCTTTGTGGTGGAGATGGCGCGGCGGTGGGGCGAGAAGCTGGCGGTGGATGGCAGGACGCCGGAAGAGCGGATTGATGGCATGTTCCGGCAGGCGCTGGGGCGGGGTGCGACGGCGGTGGAGCAGGCGCGGCTGCGCGGGCTGGCGGCAGAGCTGGCAAGTTTGCACCAGGCGGACATGGTGAGCAGCGCGGTGGTGTGGAAGGATGTGGCGCATGCCGTGTTCAACCTGAAGGAGTTTCTGTATGTCCCGTAAATGGTCACGCCGGGAGGCGCTGCAACTGGCCTCGAACGGATTTCCGCTGCTGTCCTTACAGGGCTTGCTGGCGGCAGCGCCGCATCATGCGGCAAAGGCCAAGCGGGTGGTGTTTCTGTTCATGCCGGGCGGGGTATAGCACATGGAGAGCTTTGACCCGAAGCCGAAGCTGGAGCAACTGGACGGGCAGCCGGCAAAGCTGGACAGCTATGTGGCGGGGCCGAAACGGAAATGGTTGCGGGGGTTGTGGAAGTTTCAACGCTACGGGCAGTGCGGGGCGCCAGTGAGCGAGTTGTTTCCGCATACGGCGCAGCATGTGGATTCGCTGGCGATTGTACGGTCGATGCAGTCGGAGTTCCCGCTGCATGCGCGGGGCAATGTGTTTCTGCATACGGGACGGAACGTGGGGGGCTATCCGAGCCTGGGGTCGTGGATCACTTATGGGCTGGGGCTGGAGAATCAGAATCTGCCGGGCTATGTGCTGTTGCGGGATGCGTATGTGCCGCCGGGGGGCATGGAGAACTTCGCGAGTGGCTTTCTGCCGGCGGCGCATCAAGCGACGCATGTGAAGGATGAAGGGGTGCCGGTGGCGAACCTGACGCCGGCGGACACGGACGGGCGCGTGCAGCGGGCGAAGCTGGACGCGTTGCTGGCGCAGGATCGCGAGTTTCTGCGGGCGCAAGGGGGCGGGGACGCGATTGAGTCGGCTATTGCGAATACGGAGATGGCGTACCGGATGCAGGCGCTGGTGCCAGATGTGCTGGACCTGAGCCGGGAGAGCGAAGCGACGAAGCGGCTGTATGGACTGGATGCGGCGGAGAAGCCGAAGCGGCTGTACGGGCTGCAGTGTTTGCGGGCGCGACGGTTGCTCGAAAGCGGCGTGCGGTTTGTGGAGGTGACGTGTCCGAACCTGGTGGGGATGAACGGCACCTGGGACCAGCATGATCATCTGAAGCGGGACCATGAGCGGAATGCGTGGGTGACCGATCAGGCGGTGGCGGGACTCTTGACCGACCTGAAGCAGCGGGGACTCTTTGACGAGACGCTGGTGGTGTGGGCGGGCGAGTTTGGCCGCACGCCGGACACGGGCAACGGGGACGGGCGGGACCATCATCCCTTCGCGTTCAGCATCTGGCTGGCGGGGGGAGGCGTGAAGGGCGGGGTGACCTATGGGGAGACCGATGAAGTGGGGGACCGCGTGGTGCGCGACCCGGTAACGATACATGACCTGCACGCGACAATGCTGCATTTGCTGGGGCTTGATCATGAGCGGTTGACATACCGCTTCAGCGGACGAGAGCAAAGGCTGACAGATGTGCACGGGCGGGTGGTGCGGCAGATACTCGCTTGAGCTAGAGCGGAAACTGGGCCGGGACGGATGGGAATTCGAGATCGGCGTAAAGGTCAGCCAGATTGAGCTCGAAGCCGGGCGGGGTAATCTCGATTTGGGCATCGCGGGTGTTGGCGAAACGGAGTTGCCAGAGCTGGTCGCTGGATTGGCGGGAGTACACGCTGGCCCAAATGCGTTCGGAGTCGATGAGAATGTAGTGCCGGAGGCTTTTCAGGCTGGAATAGGCGACGAGCTTTTCGCGTTCATCAAATTCGCGGGTGGAGGGACTGAGTATCTCGACGATCAGCAGGGGATTGAGGAAGGCGTCAAGGCGCTTGATCTTTTCAAAGCGAGGCTCTTCGCAAGTAAGACTGAGGTCAGGGAAAAAATAGGAGTTGGACTTGGGCAGCCCCACGGCCAGATCACTGGAGAAGACACGGCACCCGGAAGCGGGAAGCTGCAGTTGCATGTAGAGCTGACCAGCGAGACGCTGGCCAATGCTGGCATGGGCGGGAGACGCACCGGCCATGGCGCGCACTTCCCCGTTCGAGTATTCCAGCTTGACCGGAGAGACGGCCAGAAGCTCAGCATACTCGTCGAGGGAATAGCGCCGGGTGGGAACGGCGGGCTGCATGACTTGAGTGTAGCGCCGGGAGCAGATCAGTTGGGCTGCCAGGATTCGTTGAAGAAGCCGGCGGCGGCGATGCGGCCGGGACGGATGGGCCCGGGGGCTTCGTCGAGGCCGATGAGGGCCCAATCGGGCAGGCGCGGCGTTTGCTGGGAGTTGGTGAGGTTCGAGTCCTCACGGAAGGTGGGGCCGGAGTTGAGCACCACGTAGCGTGTGGGGTTCAGAGGGTTGGGATAGATGAGCGCGGGGACGCAATTCGTGCAGCGCTGGTTGGCCAGGCGCAACTGGGCGGCGTTCCATTCGAGCGGCAACTGGGCGGCGAGACGGGCGAGCACCTGATTGCTCGCCGGGTCGCCCCAGAGGATGAGGTTGTGGCGGCGGATGTCGTCGGGAGTGACCTCGGTGTCCTGCTTGACGCGGGGCTGGCCGCGGAAGAGGCTGCGCCAGCGGGCGATGGCCTTTACGCTTTCGGCCTTGACCCAGGCATCGGAGGCTTCGGAGAAACCGGCGCGCGAGGGCAGCACGATGAGAAAGCTCGAAAGGAAGCCATCGTCGATGGGGCCTTGCAGACCGGGGGACTTGTGAAGACCCTTCACGGGGAGGGGGCCGGCTTGCCAGCGGCCGTTGGCCTTGTGGAAGTGGCCGCTGGTGGAACGATCCGTAGCGGGGGTAAGCTCGCCGGCGCGCTGGCCGTCAATGGTGACGGGGATGGGACGGTCCACCGCGTGGGCCCAGCCACCGGGGCCGAAATCAATGGTGAGGGCGGAGATGTTGCTGGTGGTGAGAGTGATGCCGTCGGCGGACTGGCGGCCCTGGAGGCGGGCGCGCTCCCAGTGCTGCTCGAGACCCGTGAGCTTCACCCAGTGGATGTGGTTGTAACGCAGTGTATAGGTGGTGAAGCGCAACTCGGCGGGGTAGGGGTTGCGGCCACGGCGGGCGATGGCGGACATACGGCGCTCGATTTCGGGTTTGGAATCGGGGTGGTAGCGGTGCTCAGTGTTGGGGCCGATGATGTGGGTGAGCGTCATGCCCTCGGCCTTGAGGTAGCGCTCCATGATCTGGGCGGCCTGGATCTGACGGTCCTTCTCGCCGGAGTAGGCGACGAGGGGGACGTGGAAGAAGTTGGTGGCGTATTCGGTGGCGTCGTACCAGCGCCAGAGTTTCTGTTCCCAGGCGGGGCGGACGTCACCCTTGGCGGCGAGGTTCTGGTATTCGCGGGTTTCGGCGAAGCCCGCGCCGGGGGCGGCGCCAGCGAAGAGGCTGGGGTAGTGGGCGGCCAGATGCCAGGTGGAGCCGCCGCCCATGGAGAAGCCGCGGACGAGGACGCGGTCGTCATCGATGAGGTAGTGGGATTTGACGTGGGCAAGGGCTTCGAGCACGTCCACTTCGCCGGCAAACTTGGTGGCGTTGTTGTAGCGGCCGTATAGGTGGAGGACGATGGCGTCGGGGGGTGTGAACTCGCCTGGGCGGGTGAGACGTTCGGTGAGGAAGTTAACCTCACTCAGCGTTTCGCCACGGCCATGGAGCCAGAGATCGAGACGGCCGGGACCGCGCCAGGTGGGCGGGATGTAGAGGCCGTAGGGCTGGATGCTGCCATCAAGCTCAGAGACGTAGCCGCGGATGACGAGGCCGGTGGCGGTGGTCCAGGGGGTTTGGCCAGCGGCGAGTTGGCGGGCGCGGAGGAAGGCCTCATCGACGATGCGGTGGGCCTTTTCGGGCTCGTCAGTCTTGAAGAACTCGTTGTGGTCGAGCGCGGTGCGGACAGCGTTGCGGAGGACGAGGATGTCGGGCAGGAGGGGATGCTGCGCGAAGGGCGCGAGCAGGGCGTCAAGATCGCGGACGCGGACGTTGAGATCGTTGCGCTGGTGATCGGGAATGGCGATGCCCGGCGGGGGCAGCGGCTTGAAGTCCTGAGCGAGGAGGAGAGTGAGGAGAAGGAAGTTCATGGTTTGGGCTTTTCGTGCTCGCGGCGAAGATAGAAGGGGTCGTCCATGCGGGGGCCAGCGATGGGGTCTTTGGGTTCGCGGGCCTTGGATGGGTCGAAGATTTCGGGGTTAGCGGGAAGGACCTCGAAGGGGGTGAGATCGGGGGTGTCGGTGAAGAGGTCGGAGAGATCCTGGGCGGCGCGGTCGTAGAGGTTGAGGGCGGGAATGCCGAGGAGGCGGAAGACGGTCTTAAGCAGACCGGGGAAGCTGGAATTGACGCGGGAGACGTAATTCTGGCGGATATAGGGGCCCATGGCCATGAGGACGGTGCGGTGGGAATCGATGTGATCGACGCCGCCCTGGGAGTCATCTTCGGTGACGAAGATGGCCATGTTAGCCCAGTATTTGGTGTGCGAGAGGAAGTCGACGATGCGGCCGAGGGCGTAGTCGTTATCGGCCATGAAGCTGGCGGGGACGGGGAAGCCGTCTTCGCCGCGGGGCTTGGCGCCGTGGTCGTTGGGCAGGTGGATGAAGATGAGGCGGGGGAGTTCGTCGGGGCCATCGACGAAGCGCGCGGTGACGTCCTTGATGAACTGGTCGGCGCGGAACTGATCGGGGATGTTGGTGTTGTAGTTGGGGTAATCGCGGGCGGTGTTGCGGTAGAGGGGGTCGGGCATGGGGATGTTGGTGAGGTAGCGGGCACCGGTGGGTTTGAGGCCGGTGCCTTCGTCGGCGCCGGCAAGCTCAAAGCCTTCGCCGTAGTTGCGGAAGGAGATGTTGTGGCGTTCGAGGTGGTGCCAGAGGGCGCCGCCTTCGAGCTGCTCTTCGGGGTGGACGCTGGAGTTGCTGCCGGGGTAAAGCAGGCGGCCCGGAGCAGTGGTGGGGAGCCGGAAATCCTTCTGGCCACCGTAGGCGGCCATGAGCGTGGATTCGGTAAAGGCGTTGGGGTAGCTGCCGACGATCCAGTGGTGACCGTCGACGCTGACTTCGGAATCGGCGTAGAAGTTGTCGCTGATGGCGAAGCGCTGGGCGAGGGCGATGTGGTTGGGGCTGATGATCTGGCCCTTCTGGGAGACACGGGGACGGAGGGCGTTGCGTTCCACTTCGACGATGCCGTAGCGGCCGTAGCGGGCGAGGAGCCAGGCGCCGCGGATGGGTCCGTTGCCGGCTTTTTCGAGGTCACCGAATACTTCGTCGAAGGTGCGATTTTCCTTGACGATCAGAACGATGTGCTTGATGTCAGCGGGGAGGCGGCCCGGGGGCTCAGTGGAGGGAACGAAGCCATTGTTGCGAAGGACGGTCTGGGTGAGGGCGGCCAGTTCTGAATCCGCGGGGAGGTCGAGGGACTGGATGGCGCCGCGGCGGAGGTCGGCCTGGAAGCTGCGCTCAAAGGCGACGGTGGTGGTGGCGTTGGGGCCGGTGCCGAAGCCCTTGGCGTTGACGAGGTGGAGGCGGTCACCGTGGAGGGTGAGGTCCGTCGGGAACCAGGCGGCGGGGATGTGGCCGAGGACGCGGCGGGCCTGGGGGTCAATGACGCCGATGGCGTTGATGCCGGCCTCGGCGACGAGCAGGCGGCGGGAGGGGGCGTGCCAGGCGAGACCGATGGGGAGAACGCCGCGGAGGCTTTCGAGGCCGGGGATGCGGATGGGGATGTCTTCGAGGCGCTCGAGCTTGCGGGCGTCAATGACGGTGATGGAATCGTTGTGGCCATTGGCGACATAGACTTGATCAGCCGTGGCGATGACGCCGCTGGGCGAGGATCCACCGAGGCTTTGCGCACCGAAGGGGAGGCCAGTGCGGATGAATTTGAGCAGGCGGGCCTGGCCGGGGGTGTTGACGTCGAGAATGGCGAGAGAGTTCGAATCTTCGCGGTTGGGGTCGCCCAGCGGGGGCACGGCGACGGGATTGCCGAGCATGGTCTGGCGGGTGACACCTTCGGCGGATTCTTTGGAGGGGAAACCAAAGGCGGGGAACTCGAGGCCGGTTTCGCGGGCGCGCTTGCGGTCAGCCCCGGGCAGGGCAGAATACTCAAACATGCCGAGGTTGGTGACGTAGAGGCGGCGCTGGTCTGGCGAGAGAGTGAGGGCGAAGGGAAGGCGGCCGACCTTGACGGATTGAATGAGGCGGCGGCGGCCGGTATCGAAGATGGCGACACGGAAATTGGCCTGATCGACGACGTAGAGGAGTTTGCGCTGGGCATCGAAGGCGAGATCACCGGAGTAGCTGTCGCGGAATTCGCCCTGGTTTAGTTCCAGCTTGTACTGGGTGCGGCCGGACTCAACATCAAGGCGGCGAACGGCGCCGGAGTTGCCCTCGGAGACGAAGAGGCCGGAGTCGGTTTCAAAGGCGAGGCCCTGGAAGACGCTGTGGAAGCCTTCTTCGTCATCATCGCCTTCGTCATCACCGTCGCGCTTGGGGCGTTTGGCGCGGATGGTTTTGGTGCGCCAGGAGGCGCCTTCACGCTTGAGAACGGTGAGGGAGTAGCGGTTGGGGCCGCCATCGGCGGAGACGATGAGGTCACCCTTGGCGTTGACAACGATGCCGAAGGGGCCGGGGCCAGTGATGTGGGTTTGCCCATGGGGCGTGACGAAGCGGCCGCCGGGGAGGATGGTGAGAGCGCCGGGACGGCGGGCAGTGGTATCGGTACCAGCGGGAGTGCGGTAATCCTGAGCCAGCGCGAGAGCGGCGGTGAGGATTACGAGGCACAAATGTACAAGCATCAACGTTACTCTAGCGATTAGTCCTTATGGGGCGCAATTGATTGGCGAACAGGAGAAAGTCATGATTGGTGTCAAGGCGGAGTACGAGAGCGGGGCGTTGGTGGTGATGCAGCAGTTTCTGCTGGAGAATGGGCTGCAATTGGGGCGACTCCATGAGTACCTGCAGGTGTGGCGGCGGAAGATGGAGCGGCAAGGATTGGTGCTGGAGGTGATGGTGGGGGAGCATCAGCCGCAGGTGGTGGCGCTGGACTGGTTTCGGGATGTGGGCGAGTGGCGGGAAGTGGGGCAACGGTTGAAGGGAGATACGGAACTGTTGGCCGCCAACCAGACTTGGAGCGCGGCGGGGCCTTATCTGGAACAGCGGACGACATTGCTGGCGGGGACGGGGTATTGTCCGACGTTTCAGGGACTGGCGCCGGAGCAAAAGCTTGTGGAGATGCGGGTGTATCAGGCGGCAAGTGAGGCGCAACTGAATGGAGTGCACGAGCGGTTTGCGGGCCCGGAGATCCCAATCTTTCACCGCTGCGTAATACACCCGGTGTTCTACGGAACGACCCTGGCAGGGGCGCAGATGCCGAACCTGACCTATCTGACACCGTTTCGGAGTCTGGCGGAGCGGGAGGCGGCATGGGCGAAGTTTCAGGCCGACCCGGAGTGGTTGAAGGTGAAGCAGGAAAGCATTGCGGCGCATGGGTTTGCGCCGCGGGTGATCCGGATTGGGCTGTACCGGGCGGTTTGAG
>VFQU01001726.1_pt1 | contig 12003 bp, 5 predicted proteins | sample 3512311 | NCBI WGS metagenome assembly VFQU01 (sample SAMN10412377, study PRJNA504923) | tailings metagenome | isolation source: Relicate 3 Philex TSF3 active mining site | place: Philippines: Tuba, Benguet | collected 2017-08-29 | reverse complement strand
CGGGAATTGTTGCCGATAGTGATCCGGAGAAAGAATGGTTTGAGTCGTTGCAGAAGGCACGGGCACAGTTAGCAGCTTTGGGTCATTGACCTGGGCGATACGGAATTGCGTGGCAATGAATAGGTGCTGTGTGTGGTGAGGGGCTACACTTCTGATTGAGTCAATTGCTCATCAGTCATTGACGCGAGAAGTGGCAAGTGAATGATAAAGGTTGCTCCCTGTTCCTCTCCAGCGCTTTCTGCCTGGATCGTTCCCCCGTGCAGGTTAACGATGTGATGCGCGATCGCTAACCCGACCCCTAAGCCTTTTGTTGCATCGGAAGGTCTTGCTTGACGGAAGCGATCGAAGACATGGGGCAGAAAGTCAGCCGCAATTCCAATCCCAGTATCCCTGACTCGAATTTCAGCTTGGTCAAGCAGGGTTGATAGTTCGACGGTCACGCTGCCACCCTCGGGGGTAAATTTAATCGCATTTGTCAGCAGATTACAGAAAACTTGCTGGAGACGATCAAGATCGCCCATCACTTGCACATCGTAATCGGGTTGAGATTGCCAAACTAAATCGATGGTTTTAGCTTCAGCCGTTTGAACAACGGTAGCAATCACAGTTTCTAAGATCGACTTCAGTTCGACAGGCTGAGGATTGAGGCGCAGTTTGCCAACCGTAATCCGGGAAATATCGAGCAAGTCTTGTACTAAAGCAGCTTGTACAGTCGCATTGCGCTCAATCGTATCTAAGGCTTTGGTCAAAATCGCTGGACTGGGTGGAGTCGATCGTAAGAGCCGCGTCCAGCCTAGAATCGAGACCAGTGGCGTGTTGAGTTCGTGGGAAACGGTCGAGAGCAGTTCATCCCGACTTTGGATTGTGCTTCTTGCCTCACGCAGCGCTGTAGTGCGGAGTTGGGCGATTTGCAGATGAGCATTGACACGAGAGATAAGTTCTTGTGCTGAGAAGGGTTTGATCAGATAGTCGTCGGCTCCGGCTTCGAGTCCTTCTACGATCGCTTCTTCACCTGCACGCGCCGAGAGCAGAAGGATCGGAATTTCTCTAGTGTGGGGATTAGTGCGTAACGTTTGCAGCAACCCAAAGCCATCCAATCCAGGCATCATTACATCCGTTAGGACCAGATCAGGCAGTTGCCTTTGAATCGCTGCCAGAGCAGAAACGCCGTCAGCAACTGCTTCTACTTGAACCGATTCGCTCAAAATGCGCGTCAGGTAATCCCTCATGTCTGCGTTGTCATCGACTAAAAGAACCCGTGCATTCGAGGAATCTGGAAGCGGTTGAGGATGCGCGCTGCTCCGCAGATACCGCAAGGGTCGCCAAAGTTCAGCTTCTTGCACATAAGGCGTTGCCCCGATTGTGATCGAGGGGAGAAATTGCGAGGCTTTGATACGATCGAGCGGCAAATGCTCGGAACCAAACGGCAGAGAAATCGTAAAACAACTGCCTTGTCCGAGCGTACTGCTGACGTGAATCGTTCCGCCTTGGAGTTGGACGAGTTCATGCACCAGGGCTAGACCGATTCCGGAGCCTTCTTGCGATCGCGCCTGTACCCCTCGGACTTGATGAAATCGCTCAAACACATGCGGCAGTTCTTCCGGTGCAATGCCACTTCCTGTATCTTCAATCTCCAGAATGACGTGATGATTAACCGGATGCAGTCTGACGATGATTTCGCCTGCTAGGGTGAACTTGAACGCATTCGAGATCAGATTGAGCACGATTTTTTCCCACATCTCGCGATCGACATACACCGCTTCCGGCAGCGGTAGACAATCGACGGTCAATCGGAGTCCGGCTTGCTCGATCGCGGATCGGAACACACTCGCAAGATCTGCCGTAAACTGAGACAGATCAGTTGGCTCATAACTCGCTTCCATTCGACCCGCTTCGATGCGAGAGAAATCGAGCAAGGTATTCACCAGTTTTAAGAGACGAAGACTATTGCGCTGAGCGAGTTCTAGGCGTTCTCGGTGAAGCGTTGGCAGAGCGCGATCGCTCAATACATCCTGCAACGGATTCAATAACAACGTCAGCGGAGTGCGGAACTCGTGACTAATGTTGCTGAAGAAAAGGGTTTTAGCGCGATCGAGTTCTGCCAGAGATTCGGCGCGTTGGCGTTCTTGTTCACGCTCAGATTGTTCTCGCACTCGCTGAAGTTCCGACTCCCGTAACGCTGCTTCAGCGCGGGCGCGTTCGATGGCTACCCAAGTCCGTTCGGCAACTTCTTCGACTAGAGCGATTTCAGCCGACATCCAGCGCCGGGGGCGTGAGGAGATCGCAACCATTGACCAAAGCGGATGGTTTTCCTTACGCAACGTCGCCGCAACCATTGCACGCATTCCGAGATTATGGCTGTTGCGTTTCTCGGCTTCTGACAACCCCTGTCTCTCCCAGTCGTCTTCAATAACGAGGGTTCCTTCAAACGTGGCTTTAAGAGCTTCGGAGAAGTCGGACAAAACGAAGTGATCGGGCAACGGTGGCACGCTGTCGTTGCCAATTTGATAATTGAGGTCGGCGCGGTTATCTTCCAAATAGTATGATGTGATGTAACTGCGATCGAGTTGCAGATGCTCGATGAGCATTTGGATGGCACGGTTAGCGATGGCATCTGCATCGGGTTCCGCCCGCAGCGCGTCGCTAAATTTCAGCAGAAACGCTTGCTGCTCTTCGGTTCGTTTGCGCTCAGTGATATCGTTGAAGACTACAGCAACTTGACGGCTTCCTTCATCACCGATCCGCGAGGCATAAACGGTATACCAACGGTCAACGGATGCCGTGTAGTATTCGGTACGCCTCCCTTTGCCAGAAATCAAAACATCACTGTAAAAGTCAAGCAACTGCTGTTCAAAATTGGGAGCAATTTCCAGCAGCGTCTTGCCGACTGCATCGGTTAAGCCAGTTTGTTGTTCCCAGGCTGGATTCGTTTCCACAATCCGAAAATTACAGGGATGACCTGACTCGTCAGGAATCATTTCCAGCAGGTTAAAGCCTTCGTCGATCGATGTGAACAGCGATCGATATTTCGCTTCCGACCCCCGCAGGGCAGTCTCTGCCCGCTTCTCGTCGGTGACATCGCTGAAGAGTGCCGCAAGCTGGTTTCCGCCGTTGTGGGTGGAAAAGACAAAGACATCAAACCAGCGATCGAGGTCTACGTGATAGTCGATGAACCGCTTCGACTGTCCGGTGCGGGCAACCTCCGCGTAGTCCTTCAGCCACATATCCTCTGCTTCCGGGAAGAGTTCCCGCATCGTTTGCCCCGGCTGCGGTCTGCGCCCACTCTGTCGCTCGAAGGCTGGATTGGTCTCGATGTAGCGGAAATCGATCGCCTCGCCCACCGCGTTGTAAAGCATCTCGAAGATGCAAAAGCCTGCGTCGATCGAATCGAACAAAGATCGATATTTGGCTTCCGATTCGCGTAGGGCTACTTCAGCATGTTTGCGCTCGTCTTCGACGCGCTTGCGCTCGCTGATGTCATAAGAAACCACCAGCACCGCATAGATTTCGTCATTTTCAGCCCGAAGCGGTGTTCCCCGCGAGATGTAAGTGTGATTGTGAGCGTTATGTTCATGCTCGAACGGCTCACCAGCTAGAGCTTGACGGTACAGCGGCTCGTAACTTGCAGCGAGATCGGGCGGCAATGCCTCAAAAATCGTTTGCCCAACCAAATCTTCGGGTTTGAATCCGGCAGTTGCCAGAGCTTCTCCCTCTGCCAGCAAATAACGCAAGTCGCGATCGACAACAAACGCCGCCCCCCCTGGAAGATTTGCGATCAAAGCACGCGATAACGCTTCAGTCGTCAAAACAGGGTTCGCCATAGCAGGTTCAGAAGCGGTTTCAGAATTGGAGCGTTGCATGGTGCTGGTCACTCCCGCACTTGAGGATCTGACTTCATTTGAGCGGGGCTGATGAGTAGGAGTCTGACGGTCAATGTTGCTCCTTGCCCTTCTTCCTCACTCGTTACCTCGATCGTACCGTAGTGTAATTCGACCAGATGACAACTCGGAACCAGTCAGGGGCGATCGCCATACTTGATTCTCTTCGATCGTGATGCAATTTCAAGGTGAGTTCAAAGCAGCCTTCTTTGGATTTCTTGCAAGATTCATCGCTCAGCAAAATGCAGGCAAATGTCAGAGTCCTACAGAATCTTACTCTGGACTCGATGCTTGTCTTGCAAGTTGAGCCACCATTTTCACCCACTCGCTCGGTTGAACCAATTTGTGTAAATGGGCTTCAAATCCAGCCGCGATCGCTTTTGCTTTATCCTCATCTAAATAAGCTGTAATGGCAGCTGCAGGAAGATGTCCCCCTTGCTCAGCTTCTCGTTCGCGAATTCGCCGAATTAAGCTATAACCATCCTCACCCGGCATCCGAAGGTCACTGATCAACACATCCGGGCGAAATCGTTCTAATTCTTCTAAAGCTGCTGCTGCACTTGCGACTGTCCTGACTCCGATGCCGTGTGTCTCCAGTACCATCGTCACAAATTCCCGGACATCCATATCATCATCGACGACTAGCACCTGTAAACCGTCGAGTGGTTGAGGGATCTGCGAAGCAACCGATGTTCTCGCAACCAACGAGGCAAGCGCTGCCTGAGATTGGCTCAAGTTGTACACACCAATTCTCAACCGTTCAATCCGCCCCTCGATATCACGAGCGATTACCACCTGAAACTCAGTCAGAATGGGTTCGCTATCCCGAGGACACAAGCGCGTGTGCCAAATTTGGATGCCCTCGCTTTGAGATAGCCGATTGAGATGAGTCCGAAAACGGGCGCGCTCTTTCTCTGCTACAAACACCGCCAACGGCTTGCCAACAAGGTAGCTATAGGGCACATTCAGGAGTTGAGCGATCGCTTGATTTGCGTCCAGAATCAAGCCGTTAGCATTCGTGATCAATGAAGCGATCGGGAAAAACTGAAATAGATCTTGATAGTCCTGCTGCCGCTGAAACAGTTCTGCTTCAACTTCCTCGATTGCCTCCAAACTCGCTTGCATCTGCTCATAGATCACCTGTAAATCCTCAAGCGCTGCATCAACTTCCCTCCAACCTGCCGTATCTTCTCCTAGTTGCGCCGCAATTTGCTGTCGGATGACTTGAAAATGCTGCCTGATTTGCTCGTCACTCATCATGAATCTTAATAATCATGCTTGTCTGTTGCCAAACGACTGGTCGTCCTGACTGAAGAAGTTCCAAGCACAGAAAACGCCTTCTATTTTTGTCCGTTAACAACGGCAGAATTATCGCGACTGTAACTGTCATTGTCGTGGATACACATCAATCCTAAGTCCACTTTACAGAGTAGAAGTGCTGAATTAAGCTACAAATTCCTGTAAACCAAGCAATGTTGATCATGAGCCTTCGATCGACGAAATCAGCGATATGAACTATGGCAAACGGCACAAGAGTAAGGGGTTCTTTTGGTGAGCACCTGGCACTTTCGTAAATACCTTGCGTTGCCGATTCAGCGGCGTGAACAGCGATCGTTCAGCAGCAGTGATCAAGTTCTCTACATGACCGAGCAACAAAAATCCATTGTCCTCCAAACTCAGATAAAACCTGACCAATGCTTGAAGTTGAGCTGCTTCTGTGAAATAGATGAACAAATTGCGACAAACTAGTAGGTCGATGTGAGGTAGAGGCGGGTCTTGAATCAGATTATGAACGTGAAAGTCGATCGAAGGGGACAAATCCTGTCGCCAGTAGTGAACATCGTCTCTGCGCTCAAAATACTGCTCTTGCAGGGCAGGCGGAACGAGTTCAATTTTATGAGCGAGATAACGACCTTGACGAGCTTGCAGAATCGCATCGGAATCAACATCCGTTCCATAGATCTGCACCCGTTGTTGAAACGCTTCTACGCCCAAAGCTTCGATGAAGAGCATTGCTAAGGCATAGGTTTCTTCTCCTGACGCGCATCCTACACTCCAGACCCGAATTGGGTCATTCGGTGCTTTATTTGCGAGCATCTGTAAGACGACCTGATCTGCAAGGTACTGCCACACTAAAGGATCGCGAAAGAAATAAGTGTAGTTGATGTAAACCGTATCGACGAGGCATTTGATCTCGTCTGGGTGCTGCTGCAAATAATCAAAATAGCTCTGATAATTCTCCAACTCAATTTGCTGTATTCGTATCCGGATTCGACGCATCAAAGTAGAACGTTTGTAGCCTGTGAGATCAACTTGATGAAATTGGTTGAGATAAATCAGCAAGTCTTCTAATTGGGTCATTGTTAGGGGTGGAGAGGCACCACTCACAGAATGAATAGTGAGCATGAATAAGAAACTACACTTGATTAAGTTTATGAACTAGAAAGCTTTCAGACGCAGAACTCGATATTTGAAAAGCTGGAAGATCACACGCGTGCTTTGAAAATCGGGGTCGTATTTTACTCTTCTAGACGGCAATGATTCAATTGCCGTCTGTTGTTCTTCAGCCTAGTCAACTTTCAATAAAACCACTAGGGAAATAGAAAATCTTAATCGTGTCATCAGCTTGACGATAGCAATCACTACCTTTCTATAGGAAACAATCAACCTACCAGAAGCATCATCAGTTCTGAGTTTGAAATCTTTTATTTGCGAAATTAGTGAGATCAAATTAGCAACCGAGCAGAGTTACCGATTTAGTCTGATGTCTCAACAAACAAAATGTGTTGTACTAATTCCATTAATCTCATCTAAGGATGGTGATCATGCCTTCACACCAAAGTCGCTCGATGGCAGCACCCCCACAACACCCGCTAAAGGGAATTCAAATTTTACTGGTCGAGGATGAGCTGGATATTGCCGATTTACTCCTGGTGATATTCCAGGGCGCAGGTGCAACGGTCAGATTGTGCATGGAAGCTGAATCTGTACTGGCGGTATTGGAAACCTATCAGCCTGACGTTTTAGTCGCCAACATTAAATTACCGTCGCATGATGGAATTTGGTTAATTCAACAGATCCGCAACCATCCACGTCCAGAGATTCGCTCTCTCCCAGCAGTGGGTGTGACCTCTTACCATCGAGATGTTCATGCTGATGCTGCTCTCGCGGCTGGATTTGATTGTTTTCTGTCCAAATTAGACTCACCGAATGAAATCGTGAATACTCTTTCCACACTCGCGACATCACCGCGTTAATCGGGCCTCAGAAGCCAGGAGCTAGGCTCAGCCACTTCAACATTAAATTCGACCATACAGCATCGTCAGCGATCGCAGCTTCTCCGCCAGTTCATCTGTTAGCAATTCAGAACTGCGATATCGCCAGCGCCAATTTCCAGCGTTTTGACTCGGATCGTTCATCCTGGCACTTCCATCTAACCCAAGCACATCTTGCAAAGCGACGATCGCCCAATTTGCGACCGAAGCTAATGCCATCCGATTCAATGTCCAGTGAATTTCTTCGATCGGGTAACCCACATAAGCCGCTAACCTATCTTTCTCCGACTGAGATATGGTATTCCACCATCCGATCACCGTATCGTTATCGTGCGTTCCAGGATAGACCACGCTATTGTGAACATAATGATGCGGTAAGTGTGTATTACTCGCATCATCGCTGAATGCGAACATGAGAATTTTCATGCCGGGAAAATTGAAGCGATCGCGCAATTCCTCCACTTCAGGCGTAATGATCCCTAAGTCTTCCGCCAAGATGGGCAATTGTCCTAATCGCTGCCCTAAGGTTTCAAAAAAGTCCGCTCCGGGTGCTTCGATCCATTCGCCATTGATGGCAGTCTCTTCGCCTGCCGGAACTTGCCAGTAAGCTTGAAATCCCCGGAAGTGATCGACTCGCACAATATCGACATACTGTAACGTGGTTTGAAAGCGCTGAATCCACCATTCATACTGACTACTCTGGAGTTGATCCCAGTCGTAAACAGGATTGCCCCAAAGCTGCCCGGTCGCACTGAAATAATCGGGTGGCACACCTGCGATGAAAGTAGGTTCAAACGTTTCAGGATCGAGCTTAAAAATCTCTGGATGTGCCCACACATCGACGCTATTGAAGCAAACGTAAATCGAGATATCTCCAATGAGCTGAATGTTTTTTGAGTTGGTATACTCGCGAAGCTTCATCCATTGCTGAAAGAACTTGAATTGCAAAAATTGCTGAAATTGGATAGCTGGTTTTAAGGCATCTTGAGCATTTCGCATCGCTTGCAGGTCGCGTTGTGCGATCGAGCGATCCCATTGATTCCAATTCTTGCCATCATTCGCTTCTAACAATGCCATGAACAATGCAAAATCATCGAGCCACGCTGCTTGCTGCTGACAGAATTGATCAAATTCAGGAGTCGGAGCAAAGCGGTTGAATGCCAATTGCAGTAACTTTGTTTTATACGGGATCACGCGATCGAACTCGACTTTTTCAACGCTGCCTTCGAGCGGAACTAACTCATCTGACTTCAGCAATCCTTCTTCTGCAAGCTGTTCTAAGCTAATGAGCAACGGATTTCCGGCAAACACACTGAAGTTCATCGTGTAGGGTGAATGCTCATATCCAGTCGGCGCTAAAGGCAAAATTTGCCAAAGCGACTGACCACTTTTTGCCAGAAAATCCACAAATTCGTAGGCGGATTGTCCTAAATCTCCGATGCCAAACTTGCTGGGTAAACTGGTAGGCTGAAGTAAGATACCGCTCGATCGCTGAAACATAAAATCATCACTGGTTCATTGATCGAAACGCTATTCGACTTTGGCGGACTGGTCATGCTCCCACAGACAGAAATTAAAAACCTCTCTCAGGATGAAGACAGTTACCGACAAAACCGACTAGCTTTATACGATAAAGTTTAGGCAACTTTGACGATGATGCAGTTCTCCACACTCAATTACGATCCGCAATGGTACAAAGACGCAATCATCTACGAAGTTCCCGTCCGCGCTTTTTCAGATAGTAATAATGATGGCATTGGAGATTTTGTCGGCTTAACTGGAAAGCTAGATTATCTCCAGAGCTTAGGAGTAACTGCGCTTTGGATACTGCCCTTCTTTCCTTCGCCTCTGCGAGATGATGGGTATGACATTTCGGACTATACGAGCGTCAATCCCATTTATGGCACGATCGAGGATTTTCAAGCGTTTCTAGAAGCGGCTCATGCGCGTGGAATTCGGGTGATCATCGAACTAATTATCAACCACACGTCTGATCAACATCCCTGGTTTCAAAGGGCGCGACGTGCGCCTGTCGGTTCACCCGAACGAGATTTTTATGTATGGAGCGATACCCCAGATAAGTACCAGGAAGCTCGAATTATTTTTCAAGATTTCGAGACTTCTAACTGGACATGGGATTCCGTTGCAAATGCCTACTTCTGGCATCGCTTCTACTCTCACCAGCCTGATTTGAACTATGACAATCCGGCTGTTCAGCAAGCCGTTTTTGAGGTACTCGATTTCTGGCTGGCAATGGGCGTGGATGGCTTGCGCATGGATGCTGTACCTTACTTATACGAACGAGAAGGCACAAACTGCGAAAATCTCCCTGAAACCCATGCTTTCTTGAAGAAGCTACGCAAGCATGTGGAATCGAACTATCCAGAGTGCATGTTGCTTGCAGAAGCCAATCAGTGGGCTGAAGATGCTGCTGCCTACTATGGCGATGGCGATGAATGTCATATGAACTTCCATTTTCCATTGATGCCGCGCTTGTTTATGTCTGTGCGAATGGAAGATAGCTTTCCGATCAATGACATTCTGCAACAGACTCCACCGATTCCTGAAAACTGTCAGTGGGGCATTTTCTTGCGGAATCATGATGAACTGACGCTGGAAATGGTGACTGATGAAGACCGAGATTATATGTATCGGGTCTATGCTCAAGACAAAGAGATGCGGGTGAATCTGGGAATTCGGCGGAGATTAGCACCATTACTCGGTAACGATCGACGACAGATCGAACTGCTCAACAGTCTCTTACTGACTTTTCCGGGTACACCTGTGCTGTACTATGGCGATGAGATTGGTATGGGGGACAATGTGTATGTGGGCGATCGCAATGGGGTGAGAACTCCGATGCAGTGGAGTGACGATCGCAATGCCGGATTCAGTCGCGCGAATCCTCATAAACTATACTTACCAATCATTGTGGATTCTGAGTACAACTATACGACGGTGAATGTTGAAGCTCAGCGATCGAATCCGAACTCTCTGCTTAGTGCAATGCGCCGCCTCATTGCAACTCGTAAGCGCTTTCAGGCATTCGGACGGGGTGACTTTCAACTGTTACACCCAGAAAATCGCAAAGTTCTAGCTTTCACTCGCACGTATAAAGATGAATGTATTCTGGTTGTGGCAAATCTGTCACGATTTGTGCAAACGGTTGAGCTAGATCTCTCTGCTTTCTCAGGTTCGATTCCAGTGGAAGTGTTTGGACGGACTGAGTTTCCAGCGGTGAAAGAGGCTCCTTACTTCTTGAGCTTAGGAGCTTACGCTTTCTACTGGTTCAGTCTAAAGCCTGTTGATTCTTCAACTCAAACAGAACTTCCCACAATTAGAAGCACCTGGGAGACATTGCTGGCTCGTTCTAGTAGCAGAGCAAAGCTAGAAAATATTCTAGTTGATCACTTTAAACAATATCGTTGGTTCAAGGCGAGAACGCAATCGGTTCAATCGGCTCAAATTATTGAAATGATTCCGATCTCCCCTGAGGTTCAACTCATTTGGCTGCAAGTAAGCTACATTCAAGAGCAACCCGAAACGTATGTGATGTTTATTGCGCATGGCGATCGCGAACTCGATGCTTCTGTGATTGCTCAGCTTGAGGAGGGTGTTTTATTTGAAGCGGTGACTGATCCAACTTTTCTGACTATCTTACTCAGTCTCTTGCGACATGGTGTGCAAGCAACGGGAGAGTTTGGACAACTGAAGTCAACGACTGTCAATCTTCCCAATTCTTTTGAAGCTTGTTTACTTAAAGGCGAGCATAACAATACTTCGATTCTCTACGGCGAATCTGTCAAAACTGGGGCAGAAGCTGAACTTCTTCTAAAAATATTCCGTCACGTTGAAGAGGGGATGAATCCGGATCTCGAAATCCGTCGATTTCTCGATTCAAAGTTCAACCATATTCCCCGAATTCTAGGCTCGATCGAGTATCAAATTCCTGGACGTGCTCCGATGACGATCGCGGTTCTTCAAGAGTTCATTGCAGGAGCGCAAAGCACTTGGGACTATACTCTCGACAGTCTTCGCACCTACTTCGAGTCGCTGAACAATCATGAAGTTCCTGAAGTTGCGACGCTAGAGGATATTCCTGATTTTATTCAAACTGCGATCGGAACTTATCTCGCGAATATTCAACTCCTAGGACAACGAACTGCTGAATTGCATCTTGCACTAGCTACTGAGTCTGAACATCCTGACTTCAAGCCAGAACCTTTTACATCGTTGTATCAGCGATCGATTTACCAATACGCTCGCAATCTCACAGGACGAGTCTTTTTAGCACTCAGAAACCAACTTCATCACATTGCTGATCCGTTACTAGCGCGCGATGTTTTAGAGCTATACGAGCCTTGTCTAGAACAGTTTCGCGGCATTTTAGATCAGAAGATTACAGCTTTGCGGACTCGATATCATGGCGACTATCATCTGGGTCAAGCGCTCTATACGGGCAAAGACTTTGTTCTGATCGATTTCGAGGGGAATTCGTTGCGGAGCTTAAGCGATCGACGAATTAAACGTTCTCCGCTCAGAGATGCTGCGGGGATGATGCAATCGTTTCATGTTGCGGCTGAAATTGCTTTAGCCAATGAGATCAGCACGGCTGAGCATTCACCGAATCAACTCAAAAAGATGAAACAAGGGGCGCAGCATTGGAAGTATTGGGCGGGCGGAACTTTCCTCAAGTCATATTTTGAGACGGCACAGTCGGGGAAATTTTTACCTCAAAGCAGTGATGAATTAAAGCGATTGCTCAATCACTATTTACTAGAAAAAGCGATCGCATCTTTAGGTAAAGAATTAAATGAGCGATCGGACAAAATCGAAATCGCTCTCCTCCG
>VFQU01001725.1_pt1 | contig 12008 bp, 7 predicted proteins | sample 3512311 | NCBI WGS metagenome assembly VFQU01 (sample SAMN10412377, study PRJNA504923) | tailings metagenome | isolation source: Relicate 3 Philex TSF3 active mining site | place: Philippines: Tuba, Benguet | collected 2017-08-29 | reverse complement strand
GGTTGCTGCGCTCGCCCTCCTGGCTCGCGGGGCAACCCCGCCTCCGGCTTCCTGCCTCCGGCGCTCAGCGCTCGCGGACTGCCATCGGGCAGTCCGCGTGGCCTGCGGCCAGCGCACTTCGCCCGCCGCCCACCACGATGACGTCGAACGTGTTCATGCGAGCAATGTTAGTCCTCTAGGTCTCGGCGCCGCGGCGGCCACGGCGGTTGCTGCGCTCGCCCTCCTGGCTCGCGGGGCAACCCCGCCTCCGGCTTCCTGCGTTCGGCGGCCACCGCCAGGTGACTCAGGTCACGCGGGCACAGGGGGCCCGGAACCGCCTGCGTGGTCGATATGGGACTGACCGCCAACGTCACATTGGCGCGCGGCCGGGCAGCATCTCCCGGGGGCGCCGCCGGATGTGCGCACGATCCGGCGCTTGGCACGAAAACTGCTGAGCAGGTCACGCACTCGCCCTGGCAGGCGGCTTGCCGTCGACCGGACTGAACAGGGGTCGGTCACGTGCAGGGCGAGGAAGCAATCGGCGGCTGTCTGGCCGGGGTCAAAGCCGGCGCCCGGGGGTCTTTTGGAACAGGGGGAATCCAGGGGACCTTGTCCGGGCGCCGGACAACCTTCGAAAGGGACCGGCGGCGGCTGACGCCGCGGAGCGCCGCTCGACGCCATCCTGCGATCGGGCGCGGCAGCCCACATCATGCGCCCGGCTTCCGGCACCCGCAACACTCATGCGGGCTCCCAGCCGTGATCGCGCTCGCGGTTCGGCGATCCTCTCAGCGATCGTCCTCATGCCGCGTCGCGGCCCGGCCACGTCCTTGCGACCCTCGGCGTTCACCGGCGTCGACCGGCCGCGACTCGCTGCGCTCCGGACGCGATTCGCCGTAGCTCGGCCGCGCAGGGGGCGAGTAGGCAGGAGCGCGGTAGGCGGGCGCCTCGCGCGGGGCATAGGACTCCCTCGGGGCGTACGCCTGCCGCGGCTGGCCCGACTCGCGCACGGCGGGGGCGTACGACCGCGGACTTGCATAGTCCGGGCGCGGTGCGTCATGGCGGCGCTCGACGGCGCGCGGGGTGTCGTAGCGACGTTCGGCCGCACGCGGGGCGACGTAACGCGTTTCGCGTGCATCGCCGCGCTCCGGTGCATAGCCTCCATAGCCGCGCACCGACGGCCGCTCGCCGACCGCGCGCTGGCGCGGGTCGTAGTCGTGGCGCGGCTCGCGCCGCGGTTCGGCCGCGCGGAAGGCCGGTGCCTCCCGGACCGGCGCCACCTCGTAGCGCGAAACCGGCCGCTCGCGGTCCACCGGCGCGCTGCGCATGCCGTCGATGCGGTAGCCCTCGCGCGCGCCGCGCGCACGCGGGGTCGCTTCGACCACGCGGTCGCTGCCCTGCCGCGCGCCGCGCTGGACGCCGGCCTCGCCGCGCGGCGGATACTGCCGCACGTCGCCCGAGTCGCCGATGTAGCGACCCTCGCGCGCCGAGCGCTCGCGCACCGCCTCGCCGCGCACGTCGGCGTCGCGCACGCCGCGCTGGGTGCCGATCGGCGTACGCAGCTCGCCGGGGCGCTTGATCTCGGCTTCGCGGCGATAGCCGAAGCCGCTGACCTGCGGATCCTGCCGCGGCACGCTGCGACCACCGTAGTCGGCACCGCGCAGCGCTTCGCGGCGCTCGGACACCGCACCGCGGCTGCGATCCTCCCAGCGCTGCGCGCGGGTGTTCGGCAATCCCTCGCCATCCCACCACCGGCGGCTGTCGCCGCGACCGCTGTAGCCGTCGTGGCGCGCCTGCCGGCTCAGCCAGTCGGTCTCGTGGCGTGCATTGCCGTAGCGCGGCGCATACCAGCCGTGGACGTAGGACGGAGAGCGGTGATACCAGGGCGACCAGTCGTAGTAGTGGTCGACCCACGACAGCCGATAGGGCGAATAGGCGAAGTAGCCGTGGTGCGACCGGTAGTAGCCGGAGCGCCAGGCGTGCCCGTAGCCGCCGCCGAAGCCGATGCTGAAGTAGCTGCGCGGGTAGTAGGTGACGCCGTAGTAGAAGCCCGGGTGCCAGTACGGATCGACCGTCCAGCGCTGCCACGGATGGAACAGCGAGTAGTAGTACGGATAGTCGAGGTAGGCGCTCGAGCTCCAGCCGTAGCCGTAGCTGGTGCTGCCGTAGTAGTAGTCGCCGTAGCGGTCGCGTGCCGGCGTGTAGTAGCTCGATCCGCCGACGTAGACCGGCGTGCGGTCGTCGACGTAGTAGCCGTCGTCGTAGGCGTAGTAGTCGCTGGTGCTGGCGCAGCCGGCAAGCAGGACGGCGAGGGCGGAAACGGCGAAACCACGCAACATGGCGGCAACCCCTGTGAGGTACCGCTGCACTCTACGCCGGGGGGGTAAATTCGGACTGAACTCCCCGGCCCCGGACGCCGGGCGTTGTGCCGGCACTCAGCCACCGGGTCCGGCCGCGGAGCGCGCTCGCCGCACGATTGCCGCCCGCCGACCGGGGTGCTAGCGTCCGCCGCCCCGCCGCGGAATCGTCGCCATGACCCTCCACGTCGCTTCCGGTCGCTGGAAGCTCGGCCTGCTGCTGGCGCTGCTGACCGCGGCGCTGTGGGCGACGCTGCCGGTGGCGCTGAAGGTGGCGCTGGTGGCGGTGGATCCGTGGACGCTGACCTGGTTCCGCTTCCTGTTCGCCGCCCTGGGCCTCGGCGCGTTCCTCGCCTGGCGCGGCCAGTTCGCGCGCTTCCGCGGGCTCGGTCGCGGCCACTGGTGGCTGCTGGCGGTTGCCTCGCTGGGGCTGATCGGCAACTACGTGCTGTATCTGTTCGGCCTCCACTACACCACGCCGGCGAATGCGCAGCTGCTGATCCAGCTCGCCCCGCTGCTGATGGCGGTCGGTGGCATCGTGGTGTTCAAGGAGCGCTTTCGCGCCGGGCAGTGGGTCGGCCTGGGCGTGCTGTTGCTGGGACTGGCGCTGTTCTTCCGCGACCAGCTCCTGCAGTTGGCCAGCGGTGGTGACTACCTGCTCGGCAGCGGTCTGGTGCTGCTCGCCGCGGTGGTCTGGGCCGGTTACGCGCTGGCCCAGAAGCAGCTGCTGCTGCGGCTGTCCTCGCCGCTGATCCTGTGCTTCATCTACATCGTGGCCAGCCTCGCGCTGTGGCCGCTGGCGCAGCCGGCCCGGCTCACTACGCTCGACGCCACGCAGTGGATCGCCCTGCTCTACTGCGCGCTCAACACGCTGGGCGCCTACGGCGCGTTCGCCGAGGCGCTGGCGCACTGGGAGGCCTCGCGGGTGTCGCTGGTGCTGGCGGTGACCCCGCTGCTGACCCTGCTCACCGTCGAGGTCGTGCATTTGATGAACCCGACGCTGGTCGCGCCGGAAACCGTCGGCGTGCTCGGCTTCGTCGGCGCCGCGCTGGTGGTCACCGGCTCGGCGCTGACCAGCGTGCTGGGCAATCGGCGGCAGCGCGACTAGGCATCTCGCCGCGCAGAGCGGAACTTGCTCCGCTGCGCGGACCGCTCAGCCGAGCAAGCTCGGCTCTACGGCGATCGGGGTCGTGGCGCCAGCAGCCGCTCGAGCACGTCGCGCAGGTCGGGTGAGGGCTTGCCGGCGAGCAGCGCGCGCAGCGCAGTCTCGATTTGGCCGCGACGGACCGGGTCGAAGCGACCCCAGGCCTCGAGCGCGGTGAGCAGTCGCGCCGATACCTGCGGGTTGAGCGCATCGATCACGGCGACCTGCTCGCACAGCAGCGCGTAGCCCGCGCCGTCGCGGCGATGGCAGGCCAGCGGGTTGCCGCGCACGAAGCTGCCGAGCACGGCGCGCACGCGGTTGGGATTGGCCGGCTGCCACAGCGACGCATCGCCGAGCAGCGCGCGGACGTCGTCGATCGCTTCGGCCTGCGGTCGGGTGGCGACCAGCGCCAGCCACTTGTCGGTGACCAGCATGTCGCCGCGCCAGCGCGCGCGGAACGCCGCCAGCGCCTCGGCCGCGGCGGGTGCGTCGAAGTGGACCAGGCAGGCCAGCGCGGCCAGCCGCTCGCTCATGCCGCCGGCGTCGGCGAACTGCGCGGCGGCCAGCGTGCCGCGCGGATCGAGTCGGGTGAGGCGCGCCAGGCACACCGCGCTGAGCCGGCGCGCGGCGAAGGCAGCGGCATCGAAGCGGCTGCCGGGATGCGCGGCACGCAGTCGCCGATAGCTCGACTCGAAGGCATCGGCGTGCGCCTCGGCGATCTCGTCGAGCAGATCCTCGCGGGCGCGCAGCAGACCGTCGAGATCGACCTCGGCGCACTGGTCGACCAGCGTCCACAGGTCGGGCAGGCCGTGGCACTCGGCGACGAAGGCCGGATCCTCAGCCGGATCGGCGAGCAGGCCGCCGAGCGATTCGATCAGCGCCGCGCGCGCCGCGGCGGGATCCGGGCCGCGGCCGAGCAGCGCGTCGAAGGCGAGCTGCTGCACCGCCTCCCAGCGGGTGAGCGCATCGCGCTCGACGGCGACGATCCGCGCCAACGTCGCGGCGTCGTACCAGAACTCCAGCCGCACCGGCGCCGACAGGCCCTGCAGGAAGACCGGCAGCGGACGTTCGGCGAGACCGTCCAGGCTCAGCGAATGCGCGGCCTCGGTCAGTTCGATCAACCCCGGCCGCACCAGCGCATCCCCCGACGGCAGGCGCGCGATCGCGCCACCCCGGCCGTCGTACAGCGCGAAGGCCAGCGGCACGTGCAGCGGCTGCTTGTCGGGCTGGCCCGGCGTGGGCGGCGTCGACTGCTCGATGCGCACGCTCCAGCTGCCGCCGGCGGCATCCCAGCAGTCGCGGATGCGCAGCACCGGCGTGCCGGCCTGGGCGTACCAGCGGGCGAACTGGCCGAGGTCGCGGCCGCTCGCCTCGGCCATGGCGGCGAGGAAGTCCTCGACCGTGGCCGCCTCACCGTCGTGGCGCGCGAAGTAGAGGTCGCAGCCGCGCCGGAAGTCCGTCTCGCCGAGCAGGGTGTGCAGCATGCGCACGATCTCGGCGCCCTTCTCGTACACCGTCGCGGTGTAGAAGTTGTTGATCTCGGCGTACTGCGCCGGCCGCACCGGATGCGCCAGCGGGCCGGAGTCCTCGACGAACTGGCGGCTCTTGAGCATGCGCACGTCGTCGATCCGCTTGAGCGCGCGCGAATGCAGGTCGGCGGTGAACTCCTGGTCTCGGAAGACGGTGAAGCCCTCCTTCAGCGACAGCTGGAACCAGTCGCGCAGGGTGACGCGGTTGCCGCTCCAGTTGTGGAAATGCTCGTGGCCGATCACCGACTCGATGGCCTCGAAGTCGGCGTCGGTGGCGCTTTCGGGATCGGCCAGGATGTAGCGGGCGTTGAAGATGTTCAGGCCCTTGTTCTCCATCGCGCCCATGGTGAAGTGCTGCACGGCGACGATGTTGAACACGTCGAGGTCGTAGGCGCGGCCGAAGCGCACCTCGTCCCAGCGCAGCGCGCGCAGCGCGCACTCCAGCGCGTGGCGGCAGCGGGCGACGTCGGCCGGCTCGGTCCACACCTTCACCGCCACCGCGCGACCCTCGCAGGTGGTGAACGGCGCCTCGACGCAGGCGATGTCGCCGGCGACCAAGGCGAACAGGTAGCTCGGCTTGGGGAAGGGATCGACCCAACGCGCGAAATGGCGGCCGTCGGCCAGCTCACCCGCCGCTTCGGGATTGCCGTTGGCCAGCAGCACCGGATAGCGCGCGCGCGCGGCGCGCAGCTCGACCGTGTAGCGGGCCAGCACGTCGGGCCGGTCGATGAAGAAGGTGATGCGGCGGAAGCCCTGCGCCTCGCACTGGGTCAGCAACATCGGACCGCTGGCGTAGAGACCTTCGAGGCGGGTGTTGGCGTCCGGGCGGATCCGGCAGCGGGTGGTCAGCGTGCAGGCCTCGCGCTGGCCGGGCAGGGTCAGGCCCTCGTCGTCCTGCGCGTACTCGTGCGCGGCCAGCGGGCGACCGTCGACGGCGATCGTCAGCAGTTCGAGGGCGCGGCCGTCGAGGCGCAGCGGAGCGTCGGGCTGCGCCGGGTCGGGCCGCAGTTCGAGCGTGGCTTCGACCTCGGTGGCCGCAGCGTCGAGATCGAACGCCAGAGACACCGCGTCGACGCGCCAGGCGGGCGGCCGGTAGTCGGCCAGGCGGACGAGGGCGGGCGTGGCGTCGGTGCGATCGGACATGCGCGGGGCACGGGCCGTGGCGAAGGGCGCGCAGGCTAGCACGCCGATGGCGCTATGATCGTCTGCCATGTGCAGTTGCCGGGCTTGCGGCGACCACCAACCCCACCGGACGGACGCCATGCTGATCGACGGCGCACGCGCCTCGGACCGCGCCACCGAAAAGGTCCTCGACTATTACGCGGCGTTCAATCGCGGCGACCGCGCCGCACTGCTGGCGCTGCTGCACCCGGAGATCGTCCACGACATCAACCAGGGTCAGCGCGAGGTCGGCCGCGACGCCTTCGGCGCGTTCTTCGACGCCATGGCCGACAGCTACCGCGAGCAGGTCCGCGACGTGGTGGTGATGGCTACCCACGACGGCCTGCGCTGTGCCGCCGAGTACGTCGTCGACGGCCAGTACCTGGCCACGGCGGTCGGACTGCCCAAGGCCTCGGGCCAGCGCTACAGCCTGCCGGGCGGCGCCTTCTTCGAGTTCCGCGGGGGACTGATCTGGCGCGTCACCAACTACTACAACCTCACCGACTGGCTGCGGCAGGTCGATGCCGAGCGCGCCGGCTGAGCCGCGCCTCGTGCGCTGCCCCTGGGCCGAGGGCAGCGCGGCCGAGCGCGACTACCACGACGCCGAGTGGGGCGTGCCGGTGCGCGACGAGCGCGGCCTGTTCGAGTTCCTCACGCTCGAGGGCGCCCAGGCCGGGCTGAGCTGGCGCACCGTGCTGCTCAAGCGCGAGGGCTATCGCCGCGCCTTCCTCGACTACGACATCGACGCGCTCGCCGCGCTCACCGACGCCGATCTCGAGGCCCGCCTCGCCGACCCCGGCATCGTCCGCAACCGGCTCAAGGTAGGGTCGGTGCGCGGCAATGCCCGGGCCGTGCTGCGCCTGCGCGAGGCCGGCGACTCGCTCGGGCGCCTGCTGTGGTCGTTCGTCGACGGCCGGCCGCGGATCAACGCGCGGATGCGGACGTCCGACGTGCCGTCACGCAGCGCCGAATCCGACGCCATGAGCAAGGCCCTGCAGCGACTGGGCTTCCGTTTCGTCGGCACGACCATCTGCTACGCCTTCATGCAGGCGGTCGGCATGGTCGACGACCATCTCGTCGGCTGCCCTCGCCACCGCGCATCCGGCTGAGCGCCGGGCCCATCGGCGGCCGGCCGGGGTTCGCACGGCGTCGGCCGATGAGCTGCGTCCGCTGGACGCAGCCGGACGAAGGATCGGCGCGCGGGGTGGGCGCAGCGGTGTCGCCCCGGCGCAGGGCCAGGTCGAAACCCGAGCCACGGTCCCTCCGGGCGCAGCGGGCGGATCAGCCGCAGGCCGGCGCCGTTCTGCCCCGGCCCGGTTGAGCATGGCGCCATCCTGTCGCACAGTGGGCCCCGACCCGCCCATGCCCGACAGGATCCACGCCATGCCCAGAGCGCTCATCGCCACCGCCGCACTCGCCCTGGCGTCGACCGTGCCGACGGCGCAGGCGCAGCTTCCGCCGGACCTGCGGCTGGAAACCGTGCAGGCGGGCTTCAGCGGCATCACCGCGATCCGCGCACCGGACGACGGCAGCGGCCGGCTGTTCGTCCTGGAGCAATCCGGTCGCATCCGCATCTTCGACGGCGACGCCACGCTGGCGACGCCGTTCCTGCGGCTGTGTGCCAGCGCGGGGGCAGGCTGCTTCGTCCCCCCCGGGGGCTTCACCTCCAGCGGCTCCGAACAGGGCCTGCTCGGCCTCGCCTTCCATCCGCAGTTCGCCGGCAACCGGCAGGTCTATCTCAACTACACCAACGCCGGCGGCAACACGGTGATCGCCCGCGTCCAGGCCGCTGCCGGCAACGCCGACCTCGCCGACAGCGCCAGCTTCGCCGTGCTGCTGACCATCAGCCAGGACTTCGGCAACCACAACGGCGGCGACATCCACTTCGGACCCGACGGCTATCTCTACATCGGCATGGGCGACGGCGGCTCCGGCGGCGACCCGTGCTCGCGATCGCAGACGCTCGACCCGGCGCTGCTGTGCAACGGCGCCTCGAACGACGGCCAGACCGGCTGCCCGAGCAATTCGAGCTGCGGACCCGGTACCCGCGGCCCTTCGCGCGCGCTGCTCGGCAAGATGCTGCGCATCGACGTCGACGCCACCACGCCGGCCGGCAGCAACCGGCTGTGCGCCGCCGCCGCCGACGGCTCGGCGCCCTACGCGATCCCGCCGACCAACCCCTACGCCTCGACCACCAGCAACTGCGCCGAGACCTGGGCCGCGGGACTGCGCAATCCCTGGCGCTTCTCCTTCGACCGCCAGACCGACGACCTGCTGATCGGCGATGTCGGGCAGAACCAGGGCAGCGGTCGTGAGGAGGTCACCCTGTACCCCGCGGCCTCCGCCGGCGGCCTCAATCTTGGATGGCGCTGTCGCGAAGGCTTCAACACGCGCTCGACCGGCGCACCGGTCTGCAACGCACCTCCGGCCTTCACCGACCCGATCTTCGAGTACCTCACCGGCAGCGAGAGCCGCTGCGCGATCACCGGCGGCTACCGCTACCGCGGCCCGGCGCCCTCGCTGCAGGGGCTGTACTTCTACGGCGACGCCTGCGGCGGCCGGATCATGGTGGCGACGGAGTCGACGGGCAACTGGACGCAGCAGTACTTCAGCCCGAGTTCGATCGGCTCGATCCGCACCTTCGGCGAGGATTCCGAGGGCAACGTCTACGTCGGCACCAGCTCGACGGTGTTCCTGCTCACCGGCGACGTGCCGACCGACCTGATCTTCGAGAACGGCTTCGAGGCGCCCTGAGCGCGGCTTCCGGCACGCAGGGAGTTCGCAGCGGCCGGCTATCATCGGCCGCATGGACAGTCTTTCGACCATCAACTGGCTGCTGCTGGCCGGCGCCGGGCTGGTGCTGGGCGGCATCGCCTCCAGCCTGATCGCGCGCCGCTTCGGCGCGCCGCTGCTGCTGGTCTTCCTCGGCCTGGGCATGTTGCTGGGCGAGGACGGACCGGGCGGCCTGCGCTTCGACGACTATCGGCTGACCTACGCGCTGGGCTCGCTGGCGCTGGCGATCATCCTGTTCGACGGCGGCCTGCGCACGCGCGCGGGCAAGATGGCCGGTGCGCTCGGGCCCGCTGCCGTGCTGGCGACGATCGGCGTGGTGCTGACCACCGGCCTCACCGGCCTGGCCGCCTGGTGGCTGCTCGACCTGGGCACCACCGAGGCGCTGCTGATCGGCGCCATCGTCGCCAGCACCGACGCCGCCGCGGTGTTCTTCCTGCTGCACTCCAACGGCCTGCACCTGCAGCAGCGGATCGGCAGCACGCTGGAAATCGAGTCGGGCAGCAACGATCCGGTGGCGGTGTTCCTCACCCTGATGCTGTGCGGCTGGATCGCCAGCCGCGACAGCGGCTCGCCCGGCGAGTTCGCCCTGCTGCTGGTGCAGCAGCTGGGCATCGGCGCGGTGGCCGGCGTCGCCGGCGGCCGCGCAATCGCCGCCGCGCTCAACCGCTTCGACCTGCCCGCCGGCCTGCATCCGCTGCTGGCGCTGTCCGGCGCAATCTCGCTGTTCGCGCTGACCAACCTGCTCGGCGGCAGCGGCTTCCTCGCCGTGTACCTGGCCGGCCTCGTGGTCGGCAATCGTCCGGTGCGCGCTTTCGCCAACGTGCTCAGCGTGCAGGACGCGGCCACCTGGCTGGCCCAGCTGGTGATGTTCCTCGTGCTCGGCCTGCTGGTGACGCCCAGCGCGCTGCTGCCGATCCTGCTGCCGGCGCTGGGCGTGGCCGCCTTCCTGATGCTGGTCGGTCGGCCGCTGGCGGTACTGCTGTGCCTGCTGCCGTTCCGCTTCCGCCCGCGCGAGATCGTGTTCGTCTCGTGGGTGGGCCTGCGCGGCGCGGTCGGCATCTTCCTCGCCTCGGTGCCGATGCTGGCCGGCCTGCCCGACGCCACGCTGTACTTCAACGTCGCCTTCGTCGTGGTGATCGTCTCGCTGCTGGTGCAGGGCTGGACGCTCGCGCCGGCTGCGCACTGGCTGCGGGTCGCCCTGCCGCGCCGCGACGCGCCCTCACGCCGCGTCGAGCTCGACCTGCCCGGCCAGCTCGACTACGAAATGGTCGGCTACCGCGTCGCCCCCGACGCCGCCATCCTGCGCGGCAGCCGCCCGCCCGGCTGGGCACGACCCGCACTCGTCGTTCGCGCGCAGCAGGTGTGGACGCCCGAGCAGGCCGGCGCGCTCAAGCCCGACGACTACGCCTACTACCTCGCTCCGCCGGGCAGCGTCACCCGCCTCGACTGGCTGTTCGCCGAAGCCGGCGAAGCCCGCGAAGCCGAGCGCGAGATGTTCGGCGCCTTCACACTCGCCGGCGACGTCCCCCTGTCCGCCCTCGCCGACTTCTACGGCCTCGCCGTGCCGAAGAAGCTCGCCGAGTCCACCGCCGCCGAACTCTTCGCCCAGCGCTTCGACGGCGAACCGCAGGTCGGCGACCGCATCCGCGTCGGCGAAGCCACCCTCGTCGTCCGCGACCTCGAGGACGACCGCGTCGCCCACGTCGGTCTGAAGTTCGGCGCGGTCGGCAGCGCGCTTTTCGGCGAGCCCGGCGCCAGCGGCGGCGTGCTGCGCCAGCGCTGGGCGGCGTTGCGCCGGCGGCTCAGGAAGCGGCGGCCAGCGTAGGGCGGGTCTCGACCCGCCGGGCAGGAACTCACCTCTGAGTAACCGGGGAGAGCTGGGATGTCTCGTGCGAGCGCGAGGCCTCCTCGCGGACTGTGGGTCCCCCAAACCTACTCCGCTAGTGCCGGCATGCTGCAAACCGAGCGCAGTAGCCCGCCGGGCAACAACAGGCCTCTGAGCTTCACCACCCTTTCCGCGGACAAGTAATCGTGCGAGAGGTGGTTACGAACCTCGAGGAACTGCCGCAGGACCGCGACCCACCTCGCTTCCACCATCGAGCCAGCCAGAGCGGCCAGATTGATCCCAAGGCCTTCAATCCTGCTGGCCTTGGAAAGGACTTCGATTGATGTTCCCAACGTCCACCGTTCGAGACGCCGAAGGCCGATGCCCAAAGCGGCCCGACGAACGTCGTCACGATCCAGAGCTCGCTGCAGCAACCTGTCCACGACAAGGCAGTAGGGAATACCCAAGTCTGACCAACCAACCGCCCTGGACCCGAGATCACCGGAAGCACGAATGAAGTTCTCTTCGGCACGGACCAGATTCTCGCGCGTTCCTTCATCCAAGATCGCCCAGCCATGTTCTCCCGCATGAACCTTCAGTCTCTCCACGAGCTCGTCCCTTCTGGGCTGCCAGCGGGGCGCCTTGGACTTGACAGGGTCGGCCGACAGGCGCTCCGCAAGGCCGAGGAGCTGCTTGATCTGGGCAGCACGGGGACTACCGGATTCAGCAGCGTGCTCGAGCCCGCTCGTGATCAGCCGTAGTTCTCCCTTGGATAGCGGAGACTGTCTTCGGATTCGCTTCTCCCATCGCTTTCCATCTTCAAGCAGAGTCCTCCCGCCAACACTGATCCAGAAGAGTAAGCAGGCAAGCACGCCCTTCGGAGCCAGGGGGAATCCCAGCACGCTTGAGGCGCACTCGAAGGCATCGAACATTCGTCCAAGCGCCTTGTCGTCCCTCTCCGTGTACTCGAACCAGAGGCCGCCCGGGTCTCCGTCGCAAAAGATGGCAAGGTCAAGGGCACAATCCCAACGACCGCCGAAGACCGATCCTAGCCTCGATTGATCGCAGCGGAGCCCGATGGCCAGTTGGTCACAAAACCAATAGGCGCAGCCAGCGCTGATCGGAAGCTGCCCCCCAAGGGCTCGCCTTGCGCCAGACAGCGCCGCCGCAAACTCCGCGAAGTCAGCCTCCTCTGGGTCTCCCTGCGAGAGCGCCAGAGAAAA
>VFQU01001724.1_pt1 | contig 12028 bp, 9 predicted proteins | sample 3512311 | NCBI WGS metagenome assembly VFQU01 (sample SAMN10412377, study PRJNA504923) | tailings metagenome | isolation source: Relicate 3 Philex TSF3 active mining site | place: Philippines: Tuba, Benguet | collected 2017-08-29 | reverse complement strand
CTCGCCGATCAGACGGTTCCGCCAGGTCGAGCCGATGCTGTAGACGGTCAGATCGCGCCACGCGAACGTGGGACTCAGACCATCGCCGAGCAGCGCGAGCACGCGGTTCGGCAAACCGTTGCTCGTGAACGGCGTGACGCCGCTGTAGAGAATGCGGTCGATGCCCAGATCGAAGCTCAGCGACGGCACCAGCGCGTAGGACAGGCCCAGGCTCGCCTGCGCCGGAATGTCGAACTGGCCCGGGTCGGAGTACACGCCGCGATAGTTCGAGAACGCGTCCATGTTGACGCGCGTCTGGTAGCCGGCGCTCCACTCGAAGCGCTCGCCGAGCCGATACGCCGCATCGATGCGTACGCCGCTGCCGGAAGACGTCTCGCCGGTCGCCCAGCTCGGCGGGTGGTACAGGCTCTGCCCGTCGAGCAGACCCAGGCCCGGACTCGCGAAGCGCTGATAGGCCAGCAGGGCCGAAACGCCCACGGCGCCGTCGTTGCCGACGCGGAACGTCATCGACGGCGCGATCACGGTCCGCTCGAGACCGGACTGCGGAAGATCGATCAGGCGCTGCCCGGCCGGTGTCGGCCGCGCCGCGGTCTCGGACACGGTGCCGGTCGCGACCGACAGCGACAGACGCGCCGTCGACGAGGAAGCGCCGACCAGTGCCGGGAACAAAGAAGGACGGACGGTGACCAGCGCATCGGTCACGCGTGGAATGGAGGCTTCGGTCGTGGGCGCCGAAGCCCACGAAAAGCGCGGTGACACACTCGCGAATGCGTAGCTGCGCCAGCGGTCGAGCGCGGAGTCGGCGCGCCCTTCCGCATCGGCTGCCGCTGCGGCATCCGGATCGACCGGCGAAGCGGCCTGCGTAAAAGAAAGGGGGAGCGCCAGTGCGATACTGAGCGCTCCCGCCAATCTGCCTGTAGTCGCTGTTACCCGCTGCATTGCCCTGTGCTGCGGTCCCTGGAGTGTGAGTGCTGTTGCCGCATGAAGCGACGCCATTATGGGAAAAACGCAACAGCGTGTCAACTACGCAACACGACAGGCCATCCGGCGGAACTCGTTGAGGTGCGGACAGAAAAATCCGACCGCCCCGATGTCGTCTCGCGAATGCCGCCGCCGTCCCACCCGAACTGTTGCCGGAACACAACATGACCCGACCTGCCTCCCGCCGTACCCGCCGTGCCCCCCCCGCTGTCCTGACGATCGCCGGTTCCGATTCGGGTGGCGGCGCCGGCATCCAGGCCGACCTCAAGACCTTTGCGGCGTTCGGCGCGCACGGTCTGTGTGCGATCACGGCCGTCACCGCGCAGAACACACGGACGGTATCGGCGATCCAGCAGATCTCGGCCGAGCTGCTGCGCGGACAGATCGATGCGGTCTTCGACGATTTCGCGGTCGCGGCAGTCAAGATCGGCATGCTCGGCAGCGCGACCGCGGTCCGCACGGTCGCCGCAGCGCTGAACGCGCACGCCTCGGTGCCGGTCGTGCTCGACCCGGTCATGGTGGCGACCAGCGGCGCCGCGCTCGCCGGCACGACGATGAACGCCGCGCTGCTGCGCCACCTGCTCGGCCGAGCCGACCTGCTGACGCCGAACCTGCCCGAAGCCGAGCGCCTGCTCGGCACCACGATCGTCGACCGCCGCGGCGTGCGCGAGGCGGCCCGGGCGCTGCGCGCGCTGGGCTGCCGGGCCGTGCTGCTCAAGGGCGGTCATCTGCCGGGCCGCCGAATCGGCGACCTGCTGCTCGACGCGAACGGCGAGTCCTGGTTCGAGCATGCGCGCCTGCCCGGCGAAGGCCACGGCACCGGTTGCACGCTGGCGGCGGCCGTCGCCGCCGGCCTGGCCTGGAAACGCCCGCTCGGCGAGGCGGTCGCCGGCGCGATCGACTACGTCCATCGCGCGTTCGCGGCCGGCTACCGGCCCGGCCGAGGCGCATTGGTCGTACTCGACCACGCCGTTCAGGCCCCGCCGGCCGAGTGATCGGCTTATGATCGGTCCGGTTCGCCGCATCCGATCGCGCTGCACAGGAGACTGCCGCATGACCCCGTTCTTTTCGCGTAGCGTCCGGCATCTGCCCGGCCTGTTGGCCTGGCTGGCGATGCCGCTCGCCGCATTCGTCGCGCAGCCCGAGCAGCTGACACTCGGCGGCAGCGTGCCGGCCAAGACGGTCGCCCCGCTCGCCGTGCCGCCGCCGCAGCTGGCCGGCACGATCGCCGTGGTCGACGCGGACGGCAGCGTCGCGCTGCAATGCCGCGACGTACCGAACCTGCAGGCGCGCGCGACCTTCCTCGAGCGCGCCGAACGGCGTCGGCTGCAGGAACAGGAGAACGCACGGTGATCGCCCCGACCGCGATCCGCCGTTTCGGCTGGGCACTGGCCGCGCTGACGGCGCTGCCGGTCGCGGCCGCGCCGTCGCTGCCGCTGTCGTCCGGCGCGCCGGCCGCATTCACGCTGCAGGGCGGTTCGTTCACGACCTCCTACTACATCGACGTGCCGGCCAACATCGCGCAGGGCACGCAGCTCAGACTGCAGCTGTCGGGCACCGGCGCGGCCGACGCGGACCTGTTCTTGCGCTACGGCACGCCGTTCGCCGATCGCTCGCTGCACGGCGCGAACGCGGATTTCGACCTGTTCCGCCGCTACGCGCATTACGCCTCGATCAGCGGCACCTCGACCGAGTCGATCGTGGTGCGCGCATCGAGCCAGCAGCCGCTGCGGCCGGGCCGCTGGCACGTCGCGGTCGTCAACCTGTCGCAGCCCTCGACGCAGCTCAGCCTCACCGCGACGCTGCAGTCGGCCGCGACCGACGGCGGCATCCAGCTCGAGTTTCCGACCGCGACCAGCGGCACCTGCAGCGGTGCGCCGTGGAACGACAGCACGCCGGCGACGCCGACCGGCGGCAATCCCGGCACGACGCTCGGGCAGCAGCGGCGCAATGCGATGCAGCGCGCCGCCGAGCTGCTGGCCGCGCAGATCAAGACGCCGGCGCCGATCCGCATCCGCGCCTGCTGGCGCGATCTGGAATCCAGCGCGACGCGCGCGGTGCTGGCCCAGGCCGGGCCGACCAATCTGACGCTGCACGACGTCGACCAGCCGGCGCCGTGGCTGCCGAACCGCTACAGCTGGTACGCGATCGCGGCGGCCTCGCGCCTGGCCGGCACCGGCGCCTGCGGCGTCGTCGGCGGCGCCTGCACGCAGCCGGACATCGTCGCCACGTTCAACTCGCGCATCGGCGCCAGCGACGTCCTCGGCGGCCGCACGTTCGACTACGGCTACACGCCGGCCGGCACCGGCACGAACTTCGACTTCATCTCGATCACGATGCACGAGATCGCGCACGGCCTGGGTTTCCTCGGCCTGGTCAACATCGACGCAGCCGACGGTCCGCTCGGCGCGCGCTTCTCGGGCGAAGGCGCGACCGGCTACTCGGGCACCGGCTACAACGACGTCTACGGCGAGAACACCGCGATCCTCAACGCCAACGCGGCGAGCTGGAAACCGTTCCTGGACGCCGGCACCAGCGACGCCGAGCGCGCCGCCGCGCTGGTCTCGGGCAACGGTCTGCGCTGGTGGGGCCCGGCGGCGGTCGCCTCGCCGCTGAACAATCTCGGCGCGCAGCCGCCGCCCTTCAACCTGCCGATGCTGTACGCACCGTGCACCGGTTCCCCGTGCGCGCCGCAGGGCGGATCGACGCTGTCGCATCTGGTCCAGGCCGGCGATCTGATGAACGCGAGCTACCAGGTACCCGGACCGCGCACGCTCGGCCTCGCCAAGCCGATGCTCGATGCGGTCGGCTGGAGCGACGCGAACGCGGCGGCGCCGGCGTTCGCGCAGCCGATGTCGAGCTGGTGGTTCGACCGCAATCACAGCGGTCACGGTCTGGATCTGCAGCTGGCGCGTCGCGACGCCAACCTCGGCGACGTCTACAACGTGATCTTCTATACGTTCGACGCGGCAGGCCGTCCCGAGATCTACATCTCCACCGGTAATCTCGTCGACGGCGTCTTCGTCGGCGGACGCGACCAGAACGGCAACGGCATGCAGCGCATGCGCTACGACGCCGCGACGCGGACCTCGGTGCTCGACGGCTCGGTCGGCGGCGATCTGATCATCGACTTCAACGGCGCGGCGTCGGCACCGGCCTGCCGCAGCGTCGCGCATGCGGCGCCGCAGCTCGGCGTCATGAGCTGGCGCGTTGGTACCAGCCGCGGCCAGTGGTGCATCGAGCCGCTGGTCACGCCCGACTCGCATCCGACACCGGACCTGAGTGGCCAGTGGTACGGCGGCAACGACAGCGGCTGGGGCATCGGCACGCAGATGGTCCGCCGCAACGGCGCGGCACCGTTCTCGACCAATCTGATCTACTACCCCGCCGACGCCAGCGGCACGCTGCGCTGGGGCGCGGCCGATTTCGAGAACTATGTCCCGGGCGCGACGACGACGGTGTACTCGGTCGCCGGCTACTGCCGCACCTGCACCCCGGTACCCACGACGTTCACGGCGATCGGTTCGCTGAGCCTGACGCTGACCGAGGCCACCGTCGGCGGCCAGCCGACCGGCGTCAACCGCACCAGCTTCACGCTGAACTTCCCGGGCGCGGGCTATACGTTCTCGCGCACGAACGCGCCGATCACGCTGCTGACGCTGCCGGCCGGCGGCCAGTAGCGAAGAAGCCCGGCGGGCGGAACCTCGATTCCGCCCGCCGGGCCGACGCGCTTCAACCGCCGAGACGGGCGGCGATCGCTTTCGCGAAGTCGGCCGTGCTGCCGACGCCGCCGAGGTCGGGCGTCAGATGGTCCTGCGCGATGATCGTCTCGCGGATCGCGTCGCGCACGCGCGCGGCCGCCTCGACCTGGCCGAGATGGCCGAGCATCTGCACCGCGCCGAGCAGCAGCGCGCACGGATTGGCGATGCCCTTGCCTGCGATGTCCGGCGCCGAGCCGTGGACGGCCTCGAAGATCGCGGCGTCGGTGCCGATGTTGGCGCCCGGCGCGAGGCCGAGTCCGCCGACCAGACCCGCGCACAGGTCCGAGATGATGTCGCCGAACAGGTTCGTCGTGACGATCACGTCGAACTGCTGCGGATTCATGACCAGCTGCATGCAGGTGTTGTCGACGATCATCTCGTTGCAGACGATGTCCGGATACTCGGCGGCGACCTCGCGACCGACCTTCAGGAACAGACCCGAGGTGGTCTTCATGATGTTGGCCTTGTGGACCAGCGTCACCTTCTTGCGCCGCTCGCGGCGCGCCAGCTCGAACGCGTAGCGGATGATGCGCTCGGACCCATGACGCGTGATGCGGATCATGCCGTGCGCGGTCTGACCGTCCTCGGACAGCGTCTGGCCTTCCGACCCGTAGGCGCCCTCGGTGTTCTCGCGCACGGTGATGATGTCGATGCCGTCGTAGCGCGCACGCGTGCCGGGAATCGTGATCGCCGGACGCACGTTGGCGTACAGGTCGAACCGGCGCCGCAGCTCGACGTTGAGCGAGCTGAAGCCGCCGCCGATCGGCGTCGTCAGCGGCCCCTTCAACGCGATGCGATGGCGGCCGATCGCATCGAGCGTGGCCTGCGGCAGCAGTTCGCCGCAGCGCGCCTGCGCGGCCAGTCCCGCGTCGACGAAGTCGTAGCTCAGGCCGAGGCCGAGCGCGTCGACGACGGCCAGCGTCGCGTCCATGATCTCAGGGCCAATGCCGTCGCCGCGGATGACCGCGATCGTCTTGTTCATCGGATTCAAACTCCTGGAACGGGGGGAGGAAAACGGAGGGGGCGCCACTTGAGGCGCCGCGCGCAGACGCGCATTATCGCCAAATGAGCGTTTTCCGCCCACTGCGCCGATCCGCGCGGCCGTTCGCCGCGGGCCTTTGCCTGGCCGCGTACCTGGCCGTCGCGGCGCCGGATGCGGCCGCGCAGGGCTCGATGGAGATCGCGCTCGAGTCGCCTTCTTCGAGTTCGCCGGTGCTCTCGTCGAGCGTGCGCATCAGCGGCAGCTGGCCCGACAGCTGCGTGCCGCGCATCCAGAGCACGCGCCTGTCCGGCGCCGAGATCGACCTGGTCGCGCGCACCGCGACGCTCGGCTGTCGCAGCGGCGCGACCGACTACGATCAACGTGCCAACCCGGCCCTGCAGGCCGGCCTGCTGCATCTGCCGGCGCGCGTCTACGCGGTGCGCGCCTATCTGGCGCGCGGCACGCAGACGCCGGTGCTGAGCCGTTTCACACTGCTCGACGCGACCGAGAACGATCCGGCGCCGGCGGTCGAGAACGGCTTCTGGTGGACCGTCGCGCTCGGCGAGGCCGTGCCGGCGCTTGCCGGCAGCGGCATCAGCCTGGAGCGCCAGGGCGATCAGCTCGCGGTCGGCCTGTTCGGTTTCGACGACGCAGGCAAGGCGACCTGGTTTTTCGGCAGCGCGCGGCTCGAAGGCCGCATCGCACGCGTCGCCCTGGTGCGCCTGCGCGACGGAGAAGAGCCGTTCGGCGAGATGGCGGCCCGACCGGTCGCCGAGAGCGGACCGGAACTGCTGATCGCATTCGAAGGTCCGGCCCAGGCCCAGGCCTGGCTGGTACGCCCGTCGCCGACCGGCGCGGGCGACGCGATCGACGTGCGTCCGCTGGACCTGCAGCGCAGCGCGTTCGGCAGCGGCGCGCCAGGCCAGGGCTGGCTCGGACGCTGGGTCTGGGTCGGCGAAGCCGACCGATCCAGCGTGCGCCTGTTCGATTTCGCCCGGCTCAGCAGCGAGGACGGCGAAAGCTTCCGCGTCGAGGACGCGCAGTCGGGCCTGTCGTTGTCGTGCCGGCTCGGCCTGCGCCCCGCCGAGCAGCCGCCGGCGACCTGCACGCTGTACGACCAGTCGACCGTGATCGCGGTGTTCGACCGGATCGGCATCGACCGGCTCGAGGGGCGTAGCGCCGGCGGCGAGCGTCTGCGTCTGGTCCGCGTCGCCGACTGACCGCGTCGAGCGGCGACGCCGCTTGCAGTCACACCGATTTCAGCCCGCGATCAGGCCGTCGAGCCGCCCCGAGCGTTCGGCCGCGACGAGGTCGTCGAAACCGCCGACATGCGTCCCGTTGATGAAGATCTGCGGCACCGTGCGGCGGCCGCCGCTGCGTTCGAGCATCAGCGTCCGCTGCCGCGGATCGGTGTCGACGCGTACCTCGCGATAGCTCAGTCCTTTGCGGTCGAGAAACTGCTTGGCGGCCACGCAGTAGGGGCAGATCGCGGTCGAATAGATTTCTACGTCGGTCATGGTCGTTTCCAGATGAATCGCGGCTGTCCGCGTCGGGCGCGCGCTGGCAGGGGGAACCTCGCTGCGCTATGGTGGTCCGAACCGGGCGCGCTCGGCGCCACCTCGTTCAACTGCCTTCCATGGTCGTGGTCACTTTGAGCAAATTCAACTGGCTACCGGTCACCGCGCTGGCCGTCTGCGCCGGGCTCGCGGGCGCGCGGGTCGCAGACGCGCACGAGACCAGCGGCGTCAGGCTGCCGGACATCGGCAGCTCGGCCGGCGAGCTGGCGATGCCGCGCGAGATGCAGGAGTACGGCGCCAGCATGCTGCACGAGATGCGGGCGATGAACTACATCCTCGACGACCCGCTGCTCAACGACTACCTCGACGGACTCGGCCATCGTCTGGCCGCGCAGAGCGATCGCCCGGACCTGCCGTTCACGTTCTTCATCGTGCGCGACAACGACATCAATGCGTTCGCCGCGCCGGGCGGCTACATCGGCGCCAACGCCGGTCTGATCACGGCGATGAACCGCGAGGACGAGTTCGCCGCGGTGATCGCGCACGAGATCGCCCACGTCACGCAGCAGCACCTGCTGCGCGCGTACGAGGACATGAAGAAGTCGAGCATCCCGATCACGCTGGCGATGCTCGGCCTGATGATCGCCGGCGCCGGCCGCGGCGACGACACCGCACCGGCCGCGCTGATGAGCGGCACCGCGCTGATCCAGCAGCGGCAGATCAATTTCACGCGCAAGGACGAGATCGAGGCCGACCGCATCGGCATCCAGACGCTGGCCCGCGCCGGCTTCGACCCGGTCGCGATGGCCGATACGTTCGCGACGCTGGGTCGGACCATGCGCGTCAATGGCATCGACGTGCCGGAGTTCTTGCGCACCCATCCGATCGACACCAACCGCATCGCCGACGCCAAGGCGCGCGCCAGCCAGATGGACACCTGCGGCTACGTCAACGGCGTGCTCGACCGCTGCGTCGGTGCCGGCGCGGATGCCGCGGCCGCGGCCGCGGCGGCCGCGCCGATCCGCACGCCGTTCGGCCCTGCCGCTGCGTCGGTGGCCTCGACCGGCCCGGTCACGATCAGTCCGAACCTGTCACGGCTGGACCGCAGCGGCTCGCGCGACACGTTCCTGCTGATGCGCGAGCGCGTCCGCGTGCTGTCGGCACGCTCTCCGGCGGCGATGGTCGGCTATTACGCCGACAGCCTGAAGTCCAACCCCGAGTTCGACACGCCGGCCAATCGCTACGGCTACGGCCTGGCGCTGACGCGCGCGCGCCAGCTCGATCAGGCGATCGCCGAGCTGCGCAAGCTGGCCGAGGCCCAGCCCGGCCAGGCGACGTTCCAGCTCGCGCTGGCCAACGCCGAGGATCATGCCGGTCGCCACGCCGACGCCGAGAAGCGCTACACCGAGCTGCACGAGGACTATCCGGGCAACCGCGCGATCAGCCTGGCCTATGCCGACTCGCTGCTGTCGCGCGGCCAGGACAAGAGCGCACGCCAGGCGCAGAACCTGCTGCGGCCGCTGCTCGACAGCTACAGCGACGATCCGGACCTGCAGACCAGCTACGCGCGTGCCTGCGAGCTGGCCGGCGACCCGATCCGCGCCGCCGAGGCCTACGCCGAGGCCGCCTGGCTCAAGGGCCGCGCCGAGGACGCGCTGAACCAGCTCAAGGCGCTGACCAGCAAGGATGGACTCGACTACTACCAGCGCGCGCGCGTCGAGGCGCGCATCACTGCGATGACGCCGGTGGTGCTCGAGCTGCGCCGGCGCGGCACCAAGCCCGGCGACGGCCAGCAGGGCGGCTCGCTGACCGAGCCGACGCTGTCGGTCTCGCGTCCGCGCGACCCGCTGTCATCGGGCCGTAACAGTTTCCCGTTGCAATAATCGCGTCATGAACGCCGATTCCGGCGACGGCAGCGAAACGTGCAGAAGAACATCCTGATCGTCGAAGACGAGCCCGCCATCCGCGACATGGTCGCCTTCGCTCTGCGCAAGGCCGGCATGGACGCGATGCATGCCACCGACGCCCGTACCGCGCAGAGCGCGATCGGCGAACGCGTACCGGACCTGATCCTGCTCGACTGGATGCTGCCCGGCATCAGCGGCCTGGATCTGGCGCGGCGCCTGCGCAAGGACGAGCTGACGCGCGAGGTGCCGATCATCATGCTGACCGCGCGCGGCGAGGAGACCGACCGCGTCAGCGGCCTGGACGCGGGCGTCGACGACTACGTCGTCAAACCGTTCTCTACGCGCGAGCTGGTCGCGCGCATTCGCGCGGTCATGCGCCGCACGCACGGCGAGGACGTCGAAGGCGTCATCGAGCTCGGCGGCCTGCGCATCGACGGCGCCGCACATCGCGTCTACGCCAACGACCAGCCGCTGCAGATCGGCCCGACCGAATATCGCCTGCTGCACTTCTTCATGACGCATGCCGAGCGCGTCTACACGCGCAGCCAGCTGCTCGATCATGTTTGGGGCGGCGGCGTCTACGTCGAGGAGCGCACCGTCGACGTGCACATCCGCCGCCTGCGCAAGACGCTCGAGCCGAGCGGCCACGACGCACTGGTGCAGACCGTGCGCGGCGCCGGCTATCGCTTCTCGACCAGCGTGTGAGCGCCGCGTTCGCGCGAGCCCCGCTTCGATCGCTCGACGGCCGCGGCACACGCGTGACGGATCGCGGCGACCTTGATCGCCCGCGCCCGGGCACAGCGGGGGCACGCCCGTGCTGACCGGCGCCTGGCGGGCCGACCTGTGGCGCCTGCTCGGCCTGGTCGCGGCCGCGATCGCGATCGGCGCCTGGTTCGGCCAGCCGGCCGCGGCCGCACTGATCGTCGTCGCGGCGTGGACCGCGCTGATGCTGCACCGGCTCTACCGCCTGTGCCGCATGCTCGATTCGCGCGCCCTGCTGCGTTCTGTGCCGGGGCGCGATCCGTGGAGCCGCATCGCCCAGAATCTCGTGCAGCGCCAGCGCGCATCGCGACGCACGCGGCGGCGCCTGATCGAGCAGCTGCGCAGCTTCCGCGATGCCGCCGCGGCACTGCCGGACGGGGTCGTCGCGCTCGATCCCGAACGCCGCATCGTCTGGTTCAACGCGGCCGCACGCGATCTGCTCGGCCTCGATCCGCGGCACGACGGCGGTGCCGAGATCACCCACCTGCTGCGCGCGCCGCGCATCGTGCAGTGGTTCGCCGAAGGCGCCGAGGCGCCGTTGACCGACGTGGCCTCGCCGCTCGACGACCACGTGCGGCTGAGCCTGCGCAGCATTCCGTACGCGGATGCGCGCAGCCTGCTGGTCGCGCGCGACATGAGCCAGTTGCAGCGGCTCGAACAGGTCCGCCGCGACTTCGTCGCCAACGTCTCGCACGAGCTGCGCACGCCGCTGACGGTTGTGCACGGCTACCTCGACATGATCGAGCCGGAGAGCCTGCCCGAGTACGAGCCGATCCTGCGCGAACTGCGTCTGCAGTCGCGCCGGATGACGCAGATCGTCGAGGACCTTCTGACGCTGTCGCGGCTCGAGGCGCAGCAGAGCACGCCGGACGAGCGCGTGATCATGGCCGCCCTGCTCGAGTCGCTGCGCCGCGAAGGCGTCGCGCTGAGCAAAGGACGCCATCAGATCGTGCTCGAACGCGTCGGCGACCGCGACCTGGCCGGATCGACCAAGGATCTGCACAGCGCGTTCTCGAACCTGCTCAGCAACGCGGTGCGCTACACGCCGGACGGCGGCCGCATCGTGCTGCGCTGGGAATGCGACGAGAACGGCGGACGCATGACGGTCAGCGACACCGGCCCGGGCATCCCGGCCCAGCACCTGCCGCGCCTGACCGAACGCTTCTATCGCGTCTCGACCAGCCGCTCGCGCGAGAGCGGCGGCACCGGCCTGGGCCTCTCGATCGTCAAGCACGTGCTGATGCTGCACCAGGCACACCTGGAGATTCACAGCGAGGTCGGCGTCGGCAGCCGCTTCGTCTGCGTGTTCGGCCCCGAGCGCCTGCTCCCGGCCGCGCTGCCGCAGGCCTCGTGATGCGCGCGGCATGGTTCTCGGCCGCGCTGCTGATCGGCAGCGCCGCGGCGGCCGCGCCGCTGTCGGGCACGCTGACCAGCGCCGGCTCGGACACGCTGAGCGCGCTGTTCGCGCACTGGTCGCGCGACTTCGCGCGCCTGCATCCGGATGTACGGGTGCAGGAGCAGGGCCTCGGCTCGACCAGCGCGGTGCTCGCGCTGATCGAGGGCGCCGCCGATCTCGGCCCGATGAGCCGGCCGATGAGCGCCGAAGAGGAAGTCCTGTTCGAACGGCGCCACGGACACCGTCCGTCGCGCCTCGTGATCGCCTACGACGCCGTCGCGGTGTTCGTGCATCCGGACAATCCGCTGCGCACGCTCGACCTGGCGCAGCTCGACGGTCTCTACGCGGACCAGCCCGGCTGCGGCGGCAAGCCGCTGCGCCGCTGGTCCGAAGCCGGCGTCGACGGTCCGCTCGCGGCGCAGCGGATCCTGCCGATCGGCCGCAACGCGGCATCGGGCACGGCGGCGTTCTTCCGCGACCGCGCGCTGTGCGGCGGCGAGTACCGCGCCGACGTCGTCGCCTGGCCCGGCAGCGGGGCGACCGTGGCCGCGGTCGGTGCGCAGCGCGCGGCGATCGGCTACGCGCCGGTCGGCCTCGTCAACGCCCAGGTCCGCACGCTGGCGCTGACCGCCGCGCACGGCGCTCCGATCGCGATCGAGACGCAGAGCGTGCGCTCGGGCCGCTACCCGCTGTCGCGCGCACTGTACGTCCACTACAACCGC
>VFQU01001723.1_pt1 | contig 12038 bp, 13 predicted proteins | sample 3512311 | NCBI WGS metagenome assembly VFQU01 (sample SAMN10412377, study PRJNA504923) | tailings metagenome | isolation source: Relicate 3 Philex TSF3 active mining site | place: Philippines: Tuba, Benguet | collected 2017-08-29 | reverse complement strand
GCTGCCACTCTATGCAGTGACCGTCAGCTGCGCGACGGGGTTTTCACACAGCCTCCAGCGATAGCGGCCAGTGGTCTCGGGCTATGGTCTTCCGTTGTGCGCTAGCAAGCGGTCGTCGTGCCCGCCACCTGACCTCCGACAATCGACCGAACGGCGAGGGCGCGATCAGGCGCTCCCGAATCACCGTGGCCTGGGAAGCATGAGCACAAGTCCGCTATGAATGTGAGCGCGAGTCAATCAACAAGACACAGCCTGCGGGGCTGGCTTGGCGGCAGCGGTGCAGCCGCCGGCCTGCTCGGTGTGCTGGCATCCTCGTGTTGCGCGCTTCCAATCTTGCTAATGGGTCTGGGCCTCGGTTCCGCGGCTGGAAGCGCGGTACCAGTGCTGGCCGCCTGGCGCTTGCCGGTGCTGGCGCTGGCAACGGCCTTCCTGGCCGTTGCCTGGTGGATGCATTGGCGTAAGCGACAGGCCTGCGGAGCTGATGCGAGCTGCGATATGCCTAAACCGGGCTTGCCCATCGGCTTGACGGCGAGCAGTTGCCTCGTTCTGCTCGCCTTGGTCTGGCCGACCTGGATTGAACCTCTGGCGATGCGGTGGGTGCGCGAATGGATGCGCTAGCGCTGCACTCTGAACTGACCTGCCCGCACTGCGGGCATAGGGAGCGCGAACTGATGCCGCAGGACGCCTGCCAGTGGTTCTACGAGTGCAAGTCCTGCCACCAAGTGCTCAGCCCCAAGCCTGGCGACTGCTGCGTGTTCTGCTCCTTTGGGACTGTTCCTTGCCCACCGATTCAGCAATCGAAGGGCCGCGGCTCCTGCTGTGGCACTTCTTCTTGATCCTCGCCGAACTCTGCGCAATCTAGGGGTGCTCGATGCACCGCAGCAGGCTGCCGTCCGGATCGATGACCATGAACATGCGCAGGCCGTACTCGTGCTTGGGCGGCGTGAACCGAGGCATGGACCAGCAGTCGTCCGGCAATCCAGCTTTTTGAAACTCCGCATACAGCGCATCCAGGTCCTTGACCCGGACACAGGCGCTGAAGCAGCTTTCGCGCGGGTTGTGCTCAAGAGGGAAGAACTCAATCTCCAGCGGCCCGCGAGACAGGATCATCCAGCCGTCGTCCTTAACCCGGTGCTGACCAACCGCGCTTCTTCGCCAGCCCGATGAGGTGCTCCGCCACCGCCAAGGACTTGATGTTGGACCCGGCCATCGAGCCGGATGTAAGCCATCGCCCATCGACACCGATCGAAGGCGTTCCCTGCATCTTGTACCCATCTGCGAGCGCCATAGCTTGCTTCGCTTTCGCGACAACCGAAAACGAGTTCAAGGCATTCAACAACCTGGCGGGGTCGACTCCGTTGCGGGCTGCGAAGCTCCCGACATCGTCGGGTTTTTCAAAACGCTGGCGCTCGACATGCATGGCGTTGAACACCTTGCGGTGCAGCTGCTCGACCAGGCCGAGCGTTTCGATCGCGAAGTAGAGCTGCTGATGCATCACCATGGGCCCGTTCCGAAACGCCACCGGCATGCGCCGGAACCGCACATCGGCCGGCAGTTTCTTTTGCCACGCGTCGATGGCGGGCTCGAATACATGGCAGTGCTCGCAGCTGTAGGCGAAGAACTCCAGCACCTCGACCTGCTTGGGGTCAACGGTGGGTTGGCGCGATGACAAGACGCTGTAGTGCTTGCCTTCGACGGGGCGATCCTGTGCCGCCACAAGCGCGGGCGCGGTAGCGAGCGAGGCGACGGTGACCTTGGAGAACTGACGGCGATCCATGCTGAATGCGGGAAGTGAGGTTGGGCCGAAATTCTTGGACATGAAGTCGCTACAGAGTCAAGCGCCCGTTGACCCTGCCTGGTCGCCGCATGGCGCATACCCGAACTTGTGTCCAACCGTCCGAGGGCACTTGACTCTCTACCCGCTACAGGGTCTGCAATTGAGGCCAAGGTCCTCCAACCGGGGGCGCCGCCTCACGAAAAAGGACTTTCAATGCCCGACCACTGCAGCGCCGACGAAGGACGCGAACTCGACGCCGGCCAGGCAGCCGACCGCCGAATCCTGCTGCTGGTCCTGCTGATCAACCTGGGCCAATCATTGGCCGGCGCTGGCGTTGGGGCGTGGGCCGCGTCGACGGCGCTGATCGGCGCAGCGCTGGACAACCTGGCCGACGCGTCGGTGTACGGCGTCAGCCTTTATGCGGTGGGTCGGTCCGCCGCGATCAAGGTCAGGGCCGCACGGATCTCCGGATGGCTGCTGCTCGGCCTGGCCGTGCTGCTGCTGGTCGAGGTACTGCGGCGCTTCTTCGGCGGCGAGCCCCCGATCGGCCCGGCCATGATGGCGATGGCTGCTGTGAACGCCTCACTCAACATCGTTTGCCTGCGCCTGTTGAAGCGCCACCGCGGTGAGGACGTCAATTTCAAGGCCTCGGCCATTTTTACCAGCAACGACTCGATCGTGAATTTCGCGATCTTGCTGTCTGGCGCCTTGGTGATGTGGTTTGGATCCAACCTGCCGGATCTGATCCTTGGCCTCGTGGTGGCGTCGATTGCAGCCAATGGTGGCCGCGAGATCCTCGCTGAAGCCGCAGAGGCCGAGGAAAAGGCCTCGTCCAATTCCGCTTGACTCTGTAGCCGCTTCAGGATGTGCAATCTCGGGCAAGCACCAAAGGACCAGCAACGATGAGTGATCAGGCCATTTCGACAGACGCAAGCGCGAGCATTCCCAGCACCCAGCCCACGACGACGGTGTTCCACATCCCAAACATGGACTGCCGCAGCGAGGAGGCTGAGATCCGCGCCCGCCTGGCCGAGCTGCAGGGAATCGAATCCCTGTCGTTCGACCTACCAGAGCGCCGCCTGACGGTCGTGCATGCCTTGCCAACGCCGCAAGCGCTGCTGCAGGCCCTTGTCGGTATCGGGATGCAGGCCTCCATTGAGGCTGAACCGGCCGGCGGCGCTACCTGCGGGTCCTCCTGTTCATCGGGATGCGGCAGCCAGCGCGCAACCATAAAGGAGGTCTTCACGATTCCCAATATGGACTGCCGCAACGAGGAAGCGGCCATCCGCTCCCGGCTGGAAGCCTTGCCCGGGATTCAGTCGCTGACCTTCGACCTGCCTGCACGGCAGCTGACCGTTGCGCACGCCCTGGCGTCGGCAGCGCCGATCCTGGAACAGCTCGAGGCAATCGGCATGCGGGTTCGTCTGGGCGCTGACCCTGCGGCGGCGGCGCCGTCGATCAGCACCTTGGACACGGACTGCGGGCCATGCGGTAAGCCGGCGCCATCGCTGGGGCTGTCGCCGGCACCGGCGACAAGCGGCAGCACGACGCAGTTTCTGATTACCAACATGGACTGCCCGACCGAAGAGGCGCTGATCCGCAAGCGCCTGGGCAAGGTCGACGGCATCCATGGCCTCGATTTCGATCTCATGAACCGTCGCTTGAAAGTCCAACACGGCCTGCCCAGCCCGGCGCCGGTGCTGGCCGCGCTGAGCGAGATCGGCATGAAGGCGACGGTCGAGCACGAGGCCGGTGCAAGCCCGCAGGGCCAGGCGACCTATCTGATCGAGAAGATGGACTGCCCGACCGAGGAAGCACTGCTGCGCAAGGCGCTGGAGAACCTGCCCGGCGTCAGCGCATTGCAGTTCGACCTGATGAGCCGGAGATTGACCGTCAGCCACTCGCTGCCAGATGAGGAACCGATTACCGCGGCGATCGAGCGCCTGGGCATGTCGCCAGTTCTGCAAGACAACAGCCGGCGGGCAACGGGCGCTGGCGAAATCCGCGCCGGGATCACCAAGACCCAGTGGCTGCGCATGGCAGCTGCTGGCGTGCTGGCGATCGGGGCGGAAGGGATGGCGTTCTCCGGTCTGGGCGAGTCGTCCTTGCCGGTCGTGGGGGCGTCGCTGGCTGCCATCGCGCTCGGAGGCGTCGAGACGCTCAAGAAGGGGTGGATCGCGCTGCGCACCCTGTCGTTGAACATGAACCTGCTGATGACGATGGCTGTCATCGGCGCCGCCCTGATCGGCCAATGGCCGGAGGCCGCGGTGGTGATCTGGCTGTTCGGCATTGCGGAAATGATCGAGGCGCTGAGCCTGGATCGAGCTCGCAATGCAATCCGCAAGCTGATGGACCTGGCGCCAGAGACCGCCCTCGTCAAACAGGCCGACGGGCGCTGGGAGGAGACCGCAGCGGACACCGTGCCTCTGGGTGCCTTGATTCGAGTGCGACCGGGCGAGCGCATCGCGCTGGATGGCGTGGTCGTCTCCGGGGCGTCCGCGGTCAACCAGGCACCCATCACCGGCGAAAGCATGCCGGTGGAGAAGAACGCGGGTGACACCGTGTTCGCCGGCACGATCAATGAGCGGGGCACGCTGGAGTTCGAGGTGCGTTCGCGCAAGGGCGAGACCACGCTCGACCGCATTGCCCGCTCCGTCCAGGAAGCACAGGGCCAGCGTGCACCGACTCAGCGCTTCGTCGACCGATTCGCCGCCGTCTACACACCGATCGTGTTCGCGCTGGCGCTGGCCATCGCCATCATTCCGCCGCTGCTCTTCGGTGGCGTCTGGTTCGACTGGGCCTACAAGGCGCTGGTCATGCTGGTCATCGCCTGCCCCTGTGCGTTGGTGATCTCCACGCCCGTGACGGTGGTCAGCGGCCTGGCCGCTGCAGCGCGCCGCGGCATCCTCGTCAAAGGGGGGCTTTATCTCGAACAGGGCCGCCTGCTGCGGTCGGTGGCGCTGGACAAGACCGGCACGCTGACCCATGGCCGGCCGGCGCTCACTGACACCGTGCCGCAGGGTTCGCTGTCGCAGGCCGACGCCTTGCGCATCGCCGCGAGCCTTGACGCCTTGTCAGAGCACCCGGTTGCCACGGCCATCGTCAATGGCTATGGCGACCAGCCCCATGCGACCGTGCAGCGCTTCGAGGCCTTGGCAGGCCGGGGCGTCAAGGGCGACATCGATGGCCAGACCTACTACGTCGGCAACCAGCGGCTGGCCACCGAGCTCGGCGTCGCGACGGAGCCGGTCCGCGCGCTCTTGGAGCGCTTCGAGGCGCAGGCCAAGACCGCTGTCGTGCTCGCCACCGACAAGCAGGCCCTGGCCGTGCTGGCCGTGGCCGACACGGTGCGCGACAGCAGCAAGCTTGCCGTGGCCGAGCTCAAGCGTCTGGGCGTGGAACCGGTGATGCTCACCGGTGACAACAGCAAGACGGCCGCGGCCGTGGCGGCCCAAGTCGGCATCACCGACGCACGGGGCGATCTGCTGCCGCAGGACAAGCTCGAAGCGATCGAGAAGCTCGCCGCGCAGGGCCCTGTCGGGATGGTGGGCGACGGGGTCAACGATGCGCCGGCGCTGGCGAAATCGAACATCGGCTTTGCGATGGGGGCCGCCGGCACCGACACGGCGATCGAGACCGCCGACGTGGCCTTGATGCAGGACGACCTGCGCAAGCTGCCGGAGTTCATCACGCTGTCGCGCCGAGTCGGCGGGGTGCTCAAGGCCAACATCGCGTTTGCGATTGGCACCAAGGCGGTGTTCATGGTGCTCGCCTTCACGGGGCACGCCAGCCTTTGGCTGGCCATCCTCGCTGACATGGGCGCAAGCCTGGCGGTGGTGTTCAACGGGCTGCGCCTGTTGGGCGGCTCGAAATCGGCGGATCGCAGCCATGCCAGTTGATCGAGGCGTGCGGCTGGGCTTCCTGCTCGCGGGCTTGGTGCTGGCAGGCGATGTGCTCACCAAGGCGGCCATCGTCGCGTGGGTCGACTACGGCTCTCGTCTCGAGTGGTCGCCCATCCTGAACATCGTGCACCTGCTGAACCGCGGTGCCGCCTTCAGCTTCCTCCACGACGCCGGGGGCTGGCAACGCTTCTTCTTCATCGCGATCGCCTTGGTCGCGTCGGCCTACCTGGTCTACATGATCCGGCGACCGGGAACTTCGTCGACAGAGCGCATGGGTTTTGGCCTGATCCTGGGCGGTGCGCTGGCCAACATGCTTGACCGGCTATGGCGCGGCGCCGTGGTGGACTGGATCGACCTTCATTGGGGAGCGCACCATTGGCCGGCCTTCAACATCGCGGACATTGGCATCACCGCCGGCGCGGTGTTGATCGTGGCGCACGAACTATTCGCCCGAAAACAGGTCCGAAAAACGACCGGATGAGCTCGGTGATCCGGCTTGATCGCTGGTCATCACACCTCTTCCTATACGTTGGTACGGCACTATTTGAGGGGCTGTGGCAACTACAGATTGCGCAAGCATGAACGCCGAACGATGGCAACTTCCCCGAGGCTCAGCATGAAGATAGGCGCGCTCGCCGACGCCACCGGAACACAGGTGGAGACCATTCGCTACTACGAGCGCGAGGGTCTGCTGCCGGGCACCGTTCGCACGGAAGGCAACTTCCGCGTCTATGGCGCGGCCCACGTGGAGCGGCTGCGGTTCATCCGCCATTGCCGCGGGCTCGACATGTCGCTGGACGAGGTGCGCGTGCTGCTGCGAGTCAAGGACGACCCCGCCAGCGAATGCGGTGACGTCAATGCCTTGCTTGACGAGCACCTTGGTCATGTCCATCAACGCATCAAAGAGCTGCGCATGCTGGAGAAGCAGCTGACGGCATTGCGCAGCCAGTGCCAAGCATCCCAGACCGCGGGACATTGCGGCATCCTGTCGGGCATTGCGGCAGCGTCCAAAGCAGCGCCAGAATCAGTTGCGCGGTCTCACCAGCACCTTCAGGGCGTCCACGCCAAGAGCAAGACCTCATCCCGAGTGCCATAAAGCAGAACGGCGGGCGACGAGGACTGATGTCGGTCTAGGAAACCCGGGGCGATTCATCAAGGCACTGGCGGCGCTGCGCACGGAGCTGAAAGCACTGCGTGCACGCTGCGGGACGGCTGCGGTGGTCGGCGACTGCGGCATCCTTCAGGACCTCATCGAAACGCCGCTCGATTCGCAGCGCGCCAAGTCGGGGCATGTGGGTGCGTCCCATGTCCGGTCGCGCTGCCCATTGACAGACCCCAGGAAGCACGATGTCGTGGCGAGGTGAGTTCGCGTTCGGTGAGGTCTGGCTCGCGTTTCGCGGGGCCAGTGCCGACAACCGCTTCCACGCCCATGCCGCGGTCCAGTTCGTGGCGGCCGAGACCGCACTGAGGGTGGTGGACGAAGGGGGCCACGAGTTCGTCGGCCCCGCCTGGGCGATCCGTTCCGGGGTCCGCCACTGCCTACGGCCGGCACCGGCGCTGACCTTGGTGCTCGCCGATCCGCAGTCGCGACTGGCCGTCGAGCTGTTGGCGACACTGCCGCAGCTGCCAGTCGTTCCGCTGTCCCCATCCCTGCACGGCATGCTGACGGGTGCCGGCGCCATCGGGGAGATCGTGTCAGGCATGACGCAACGGCAGCCCGGCCTGTCTCCCCAGCTCGACCGCAGACTGGCGATGGCGCTCGACGGCTTGGAGCAGGAGATCAAGGGCAGCGCGGTCGCCGCCGCGGTCGAGTACAGCGGACTGTCAGCCTCGCGCCTGCGATCCTTGACCCAAGCCCAGTTCGGCGTACCGCCGTCCAAACTGCTGCTGTGGATGAAAGTCCGCCGGGCCTGCCTTGCCATGGCGGCGGGTTCAAGCCTGGCGGACGCTGCCATCGATGCGGGCTTTGCCGACCAGGCGCATCTGACCCGCACGATGGCCGATGTCATCGGACTCACCCCGGGAGAGGCCAGGACGGCGGCGGCCCAGGACTGAGCCGGCGGGCGACAGGCGATTTGTTCAAGACAGCTCGCGGGGAGGCTCCGAACAATGAGGCCATCGTTGCAAGCCCTGTCGATCGCATCATGAAGCCTGCCATCCGCCACGCCTATCTGAGCGCCTTGCGCAACGCGCGCGCTGCCCGAGTCCGAGGGGAACTGCGGCTTGCCTTTGCCGAGTTGGAGCGGGCTCATATCCTCGGTCAGCGCTTTCTTTGGCCGCACATCGTCACCCACCTGGCCATGCTGCACATCGGCTGGCTGCGCCGGGACTGGCGCGAGGTGGCTGGCCAGCTCCTGCGTCTGGTCGCGACCCTGCCAGGCTGGCTGAGCGGTTGGGTGCCCAAAGGCAATCCGGGTGGCGCCGCCGTCCCGGCGCTGAAGCCGATGCCGGTTCCGCCGGACCTGCAGCCCATCGTTTGGGGCAGCGGCACCGGGTCCGAGGTGATGAGCCGCATCGCTGCGCCCATGCTGGGGGGAATGGTCAGCGCGCCGCTGCTGTCGCTGTTCGTGATCCCAGCCGCCTTTCTGATGATGCGTGGCGCGACACCTGGAAAGGCTACAACGGCGACTGCCAGCGCTTGATCACCGCTGCCAGCATGCCCGTTCCCATGACGACCTCCGACCGAGTTGATGGGTCCTGCAGGATTCCTAAGACGCGATATTGCCAGGCAGTTTCGTCATCCGACGGAGGCTGTAGCTGCCGACTGCTCTTGGGGCAACCAGTCACCCGCCGGAAAAGATTCGGCGACCGCAGTCAGCCTGGTCCAGCTCTCCGGTTCGCGAGCCCGAACACCCGCTCCTAGCCGGCTGCAGCCTGACGGGTTTCAGAACTGCGCGCCCTAAACCTGTCGGTCAGTTCGTCCCCGCTGGACGGCCGTCCGCGCCAAGCAAACGGCCCCAGTGAGCTCTGTGGGCATGAGCAGCGGACTGGGTGATCACGTCGCTGGACTGAGTGTTCAGCAGCAACGGAATCTGCAGCCCTTCCAGACCTGGCCGGAGATCGGTGCTTGTGGCGTCCACCGTGCGCTCGGGCAAAACCGATTCAGCTGCTGCTGGCGATCGCCAGCACTCGGGTGATCAGTCCACGTTCGATTGCGATGCGCGCGGTCGCTCCATTGAACGCGCCGTGCGGGGACTCCAGGAAGGCAAGGAGGGACCACCCGTCACGAGTTCCAAGCGCTGAGGAAACTTTGGAAATGTGCGGCCATATGTTTGGGTCGAACTGCCACTTGGGCACGCGGAACCCTCGACCGGCACGCAAACCGATGCAGCGCCCCATCCTGATCCACCCGTGAAGCTGACTGCTTGACACGTTTATCGCCTTAGCAGCAGCGCTCGCAGTGCAGATGTCCACCTCGAGGAGTCTTGCCTTCCGCTGCGCTCGGCTATCTCGCAGCAAGCGATGCACCTCTGCCGCGGTCGAGAATGTTTGGAGCGCGCCTTGCTGGCGCTCCAATTGGCCCTGTTTCGATTTGATCTGTTTCACCATCGCGAGTGTTCCAGCGGGTCCTCCACAGCAGCTCATCTAGCTCGAAATGCTGCGACCAACTCGTGAAGGCGTGCCTGTTCGGCGCGGGGACGGCATCATCAGGACAGGTCTCAACATCCATCAAAGCCCCCGGGAGCTGGGTTCCGAGGCAAATCCACCCCCAGTCAATAGCAGTCGACGGCAACCAGCTTGGGATCAAGGTGATTCAGCATGATCAACCATGGATGGACCCAGCCTGGTCGCGCTGAGCAGCTGCCAGTACGGCAGATCCGTTGCAGGCAATAAGCTCTCGTGGCCGTCGGCCATCAAGACTGGCGATCCGGGACTCAAACCATGCGGCGACTACTACAGGGGGTCGATCTGCGAAGCAAGCTAGGACATCTCGCAAGATGGGAAGTGGTCGCCATTCAGGATCGAACGCGTACTCCGGATAAATGCGCGTTCTTCGGCAGGTCAGCGCAAAGACTCGTCCATCTCGTATCCCGCGACCGAGGGTCGCTTGCATTTGAGCGGAAGTATTGCCGGTCAACGAGCACAGCTGTAGACCAGTGAGCCAATTTGACCCGCAGGCGATCCGGGTCGCAGCCACCCTCTGCATCTTCTCAGCTTTGGCTAAGGTCAGTGCAGTCGTCGTATCTCCCTGAAGCCAACTGGACTCTGACCGACATCGAATCAGAAGATAGACGGCTTCAGCGACCTGATCTTTCGTAACGCTCTTTGGTGCATCAGACGCTGGCCAGCAATTCCGTGGACGGGTCGATGTCACCCGTCATTTCCTCCTGCACAGGCGCCCCGGTCTACAAGGTACTGTCGGGATCCATCAATACGCGGCCCGCAAGCTAGCGTTAGTCGACGCTCCACGGCCCAACTCAGGCAATCTCGAGGGCGGACACTGGCCGCACGCGTGAGGGCTGCTAGTGGCACGTATCGAACCTTGAAGACAGCAAGCTCGCTGCTCGAAACAAGCCAGCTTCTTCGGTGCGCCGACACGCCAATGACCGCAGGAAGGAGTCTCAAGCGCACCAGGTCTCGAAGAACATCCTGTTTGAGACCCAGCTCTGAAGCGGCATGGCTGAGGGAGACGAAAGGGTCCGCAGTCTTGCGGCGCGCTGCCGACCAGGCTTGCACCGCTGACTTAGATACCTGTAACTGACCAACAGCAGCTTGGGGATCGAAGGCGGCAACGCGAAGTTCACCTGACCGAAGGGCCTCGATCAATGGTGCGGTTTCTTCTACCGATATCCAGGTCCGGAGTGCGGTTCGTAGTGGCACAACGGGCCCCGCAAGATCCAGAAAGTCTCTTCGCTGCTCGCGCAAGGACAGCGCCAGCGAATTGAGTTGACTGCGCAACAGGCGGCCGCCTGTCTCCGTCAGCAGTCCCCCACCGATAAGTGCTCGAATCCTGGCCACCGAGAGCAACAGCATTCGCGCTGCCACCTTCAAGTGCACGTGCTCCTCCAGCAATGCACCTATCTGTTCCAAGTCATTGCACTTGATCACGCGCCGACGTCGGCCCTTCAATGTCACGCGGACACCTACGGCAGGCGCGTCTTCGCCGTCCAGAACCCTTGCGATGCTCTCAGTCCGGCGACCGAGCTGAGCCGCCATTTCTCGCAGCGTCAGTGGGCCTGTGGTCAGCACTGCATTTCTCCCGACGATGGGGTGATCGCCGCCAACTGAGTCCAAGCAATAGGCGTCGATGGCGCCAGTAATCTTTTCTCGCCACGCCTTATCAGCCACCATCCGGGGCAGTTCGACCAGGCCGGGGAATGCTTCGCGCAGCAGCTGGACTGTCCCGTCGGAATCCGGGGGCGCACGATATCGATCAAGCGCTATTCGAAAGGTATTCGGCCAGTCCTTCACCATGCGCATCCCGGCCTCCAACTGATCCCGCACACTCTGGATGGAAGTGCGTCCAGCCTTCTTTCCAAGCTTGCCGGCCGGACCATGAAGTGAGAAAGCGCCTAGCAGGCGCAGCACTTCGACTGGCGCCAAGGCCTCCGACACTGCGGATTTGATCGGCACATCAATCAGATCAGCAACTTGGTCGCCTAGTTGAGCGCCACAAGCACACTCGAGGAAGCGAATACCGCTCCATCGAAGCCGCCGACGGCATGCCGCGCATTCGTCAACAAGCCATGACAAGTGACGATCACACCAGTAGGCTCCGCTCCCCGACCAGTCATGTCGCCAACGCGGCGAATCCCCGCTGAGGCATTCAGGACAAAACCGAGTCAGCGAAGTTGGCCACCGTCCCCCAGGATTCATCAACCACTGAGGACGTTTCAGGCCGTTCTCATGTGCCAGGCGAAGCCAGAACCCCCTCTCATCTTCGCCATCGAGCGGCAATGGCCGAACGAGTAACTTCTCGAACAGCGAGGGCTTGGGAAGCAACGGGATCATGTGAGATCTAGAACGACTTGCTCCGCAGCGACAGATCGCCTTGCAGCAGCGTTGAATGTGCCGCGAATGCCCTTAGGAGTTGGGCAGGTTGTCCAGTCCAACTCTCCGCCGACGAGATCCATGACTGCTTGGTTGCCGCCCGGAGACATGCCTGAATGCATATCAAACGCGCCGGAGTAGAGGCACTCAATCGAATCGGCGCCGACGAAGAAACGCGAGAAGCCCGGCTTCTCTCCAGCTGCCCAAAGATTGAGATCTCCAATCCGGAGTCGATCAAAGAGCGTCTTGAGCAAAGGACGATGGCGCTTGCGCCAAAGATGCCTGCTACCCAAGTTCAGCATCTGGGAGCTAAGGACTCGCTGATCAAGTCCCCGCAAACGGCATGAGCGCTGCGGGCTCTAGATGTG
>VFQU01001722.1_pt1 | contig 12040 bp, 11 predicted proteins | sample 3512311 | NCBI WGS metagenome assembly VFQU01 (sample SAMN10412377, study PRJNA504923) | tailings metagenome | isolation source: Relicate 3 Philex TSF3 active mining site | place: Philippines: Tuba, Benguet | collected 2017-08-29 | reverse complement strand
AAAAATTGGCACGCGCGGCGATGATGCCGCCAGTCTTGGGCAATTCGCGCTCGAGCTTGCCGATGCACCCTGCGCACCGCATCCCCGGCACAGTAAAGCGCGTGGTAGCCAGCGGCCTTGCTTGCGCCGGATCGAGGCTGGCGGCGACATTCATGGGTGCAACTCGCTTTCCTCGGCCCAGGTCACCGCGCCCGCATCGGCCGAAAGGCGGATCAGCCAGCGGCCCGGCGCGATCGGCTGATCCGAGCGCCACAGCCCTTCGCCTGCGGCAACGAAGGTGAGATCGGCAAAGCCTTTCTCGCCGAGCGGCCGGCGCAAGCTGCCTTCAAAACGCATTCCTGCGGGAACCCCTTGGGTGCGCAGCAGCACATAGCCATCCGCAGCGCGCTCGGCCTTGACCTGCCATCCCAGCGCACGCGCCTTGTCAGCCTCTGCCAGCCAGCCGTTGAACTGCTGGCTGGCGACATAGGAATTATCGACCACCACGCCATGAAACCCGCCGATCGCAAGGCTTGCCATGACTGCGTTGACCGCAATCACCACGCCGAAACCTGCCACCATGATGATCGCCATGTGGCGCCCGGTAAACGCGCCCTTGCCGGGTTTGCCCGCCATTATTCGTCTCCCGGAGTGGTGAAGTTGGTGGCCGCAAGATCAACCTCACCGTCCTCGGCCAGCGAGGTGAGACGAAAGCTGAAGCTTTGCGCGCGGGTGCCCGCAGGGATCGTCACATAGGCGCGGATGATGCGCGTTTCATTGGCGGGCACGGCCACCACCTGCTTGGGCGCGGCGGCATCGATATTGACGTTTTCGGTCCACATCACCGCACCCTGCGGCAGGCCGACAAGGGCCACTTCCATATCGCGCGGGCGGGCCTGCATGTTTCTGAGGCGCAGCGTATAGGCATTGCGCACGGCCCCATCCTTCATCAGCATGAAGGGCGGATTGCGATCGGGAGAAACTGTCAGCTCGGTGCGGGTGCGGGTTCCGAGCGCAAACAGCAGGCCAGCGCCAATCGCGCTCCACACGCCAAGATAAAGCAGTGTGCGGAAGCGGAGCAGCGTCTTCCACGCGGGTGTCGGAGCTGCGCCTGCGGCCTCGGCCTCGCATTGTTCAAGGGTTGCATAATCGATCAGCCCGCGCGGGCGGCCAATATCTTTCATCACCTTGTCGCAGGCATCGATGCACAGCCCGCAGGTGATGCAGCCGATCTGCTGGCCTTCGCGGATATCAACGCCGGTGGGGCACACCGCCACGCACAGGTTGCAATCGATACAGTCGCCGAACTTGTCGGGCGATTTCTCCGCCTTCTTGATGCTGCCGCGCGGCTCGCCGCGCCAGTCCTTGTAGGTCACGATCAACGATTTTTCATCGAGCATCGCTGCCTGAATGCGCGGCCAGGGGCACATATAGATGCACACCTGCTCGCGCATGAACCCGCCTAGCCAGAAGGTCGTGAAGGTAAGAATGCCCACCGTTGCATAGGCGACGAAGGCCGCCTCGCCAGTGAAAAATTCGCGCGTGAGCGTGGGCGCATCGGCGAAATAGAGGATCCACGCGCCGCCGGTTGCCATGCTGATGGCGAGGTAGATCGTCCATTTGAGACCGAGCCGCGCGATCTTGGATGCTGTCCACGGTGCCTTGTCGAGCCGCATCCGCGCATTGCGGTCACCGTCGATAAAGCGATCAACGTGCTGGAACAGATCAGTCCAGACTGTCTGCGGGCAGGCATAGCCGCACCAGGCGCGGCCTACGGCGCTCGTCACCAGAAACAGGCCAATGCCCGCCATGATGAGCATGCCTGCGACGAAATAGAATTCGTGCGGCCAGATTTCGATGTCGAACATGTAGAAGCGGCGATGGGCCAGATCGATCAGCACCGCCTGATCGGGCGCATAAGGACCCCGGTCCCAGCGGATCCACGGGGTGACATAGTAGATCGTCAGCGTGACCAGCATCACCAGCCACTTGAAGCGGCGGAACGGGCCGTCGATGCGCTTGTTGTGGACCGCCTTGCGCGCTTCATAGAGCTTCTGCGGCGGGGGCGGGGGTGGCAGCGGGCCGCCTGCCGGAGCAGATGGCGCCGTGGGCCGGGACGCAGGCGTTGCTCCTAGCGCTCCGGCCCAATCGCGCTTGTCGGCGGGCTGATCAAGATCGATCGGATCAGCCATCATTCGCGGCCTTGGCACTGCTGGCAACCGCGGCTTCAACCGCCGTGTCGGGCGCTGCTGCCGGGGCAGGTTCCTCGCCGCCCCCGCGCGAGTGGACATAGGCGGCGAGCATCTTGATCGTTACGGGATCGAGGCGCTCCTGCCAGGCCGGCATCACGCCGTGGCGGGGATTGACGATTTGGCTGCGCACCTGTGCCGGGCTTCCGCCGAACAGCCAGATCGCATCATTGAGCGCGGGCGCGCCTTGCGCGCGGTCGCCTTCCCCGCCAGCTCCGTGACAGGCCGCGCAGTTTTCGGCAAACAGGGTCGCGCCGCGCGCGCTTGCCTTGGCCTTGCCCGACAGCGAGAGCACATGCAAGGTGAGCGCATCAGCATCGCCTTTCGCCAGGATGTCGCCAAAGGCGGGCATGTAGTTGACCCGCGTTTCGGCTGCCTCGCTCCAGCGGATGCCATGGGTGATGGTGTGCTGGATATCGGTGAGCGTGCCGCCCCATACCCAGTCATTATCATTGAGGTTGGGATAGCCTTGCGAACCGGCTGCACCTGCGCCGTGGCATTGCACGCAATTGACCTTGAAAGCGGCCGAACCGCCCGCAATTGCCGCCTGCCACAGTTCCGGATCAGCGCGCAGTGCCTCGATATCCATCGCGCCGATGGCATCGAATTTGACCTGACGGCGCGCGTCCGCTGCGCGCATGTCCTGGGCAAGATCGCCCCGGCTGGTCCAGCCGAGCGTGCCGGAGGTCGCGTCCTTAAGCAGCGGCCAGGCCGGGTAAAGCACGACATAAACCGCCGCCAATGCGATGGTTGCATAGAACGTCCACAGCCACCAGCGCGGGAGGGGCGTGTTGAGCTCCTCGATCCCGTCCCATTCATGGCCGACGGTTTCGGTGCCGGTCGGCTCGTCGATCCGCTTATTGGCCATTGTCGTCCTCCGTGAAAATCGAGTGTTTGGCAGCGTCCACATGGTGACCGGCGCCCGGACGGAAATGCCACAGGCACAGCATCAGGTAGAGGCCGAAGATCAGCGCCAGCCAGTAGCTATCGGCAAAGTGGCGCAGGGTTTCGTAAAACCTCACCGGCCCTTCTCCTTCGCCAACGCCTCTTGCGCAGCCGCGCTGTTCACATCGACCAGCGTGCCCAGCATCTGGAGATAGGCGACGAGCGCATCCATTTCGGTGACGCGCCCCGGATCGCCGTCGTAATCGCGGATCTGCGCCTTGGGATAGCGGGTAGCGAGATCGCCCGCATCGGCATCCGGATTGGCCTGTGCCATCAGATCCTTGGGAGCCATTTCGATGTCGATGTCGCTATAGGGCACGCCCACCCGTTGCAGCGCTGTCAGCGTCGCGGACGGATTGGGCACTTTCAGCGGGGTTTCGGCAAGGAAGCCGTAACTCGGCATGATGCTTTCGGGCACCACGCTGCGCGGCGCCTTCAGGTGCTGGACGTGCCATTCGTCCGAATAGCGCCCGCCGACGCGCGCCAAATCTGGCCCGGTGCGCTTTGAACCCCACTGGAAGGGGTGATCATACATCGATTCCGCAGCAAGGCTGTAATGGCCATAGCGTTCCACCTCATCGCGGAAGGGGCGGATCATCTGGCTGTGGCAGGTGTAGCAGCCTTCGCGGATGTAGATGTCGCGGCCCGCCTGTTCGAGCGGAGTGTAAGGGCGCATCCCTTCCACCTTCTCGATGGTGTTATCGAGCCAGAACAGGGGTGCGATCTCGACAATCCCGCCGATCGCGACTGTCACCAACGTGCCAGCAGCGAGCAGGGTGACGTTCTTCTCGAGGCGCTTGTGGCCCTCGAAGACTTCGCCCTTGGGTGCAGCATTGCTCATGGGTTGGGTTCCTTTCTTGCTGCGCTTATTCGGCGGGTTGCGCTTGCGGCTGGCCAAGCAGCGGGCGATCGGCGGCTTCGTCGTAAGGCGTATCGCCGAGCGGCGCTTCGGCCCGCAGCTTGCCCGCAATCGTCATCGCCATGTTATAGGCCATGATCAGCGCGCCCGAGAGATAGAGCAGCCCGCCGAAAGCGCGCAGCGCATACATCTTGTTGAGCGCCACCACCGTGTCGATGAAGCTGTTCACCAAGTAGCCGTCCGAGCCATATTCGCGCCACATCAGGCCTTGCGTCACGCCCGCCACCCACATGCTGGCGGCGTAAAAGACGATCCCTGCGGTCGCGAGCCAGAAGTGCCAGTTGATCATGCGCAGCGAATACATCCGCTCGCGGTTCCAAAGGCGCGGGACGAGGAAGTACATGCAGGCAAAGGTTATCATCCCGTTCCACCCAAGCGCGCCGGAATGGACGTGGCCGATGGTCCAGTCGGTATAGTGCGACAGGCTGTTCACCGCCTTGATCGACAGCACCGGCCCTTCGAAGGTGCTCATCCCGTAGAAGGCGAGCGCCAGCACCATCATGCGGATGATCGGATCGGTGCGGATCTTGTCCCATGCGCCGTTCAGCGTCATCAGCCCGTTGATCATCCCGCCCCATGACGGCATCCACAGCATGATCGAAAACACCATGCCCAGCGTCTGCGCCCAGTCGGGCAGCGCGGTATAATGGAGGTGGTGCGGGCCTGCCCAGATGTAGAGGAAGATCAGGCTCCAGAAGTGGATGATCGAAAGCCGATAGGAATAGACCGGGCGGCCCGCTTGCTTGGGCACAAAGTAATACATCATCGCAAGGAAGCCTGCGGTGAGGAAGAAACCCACCGCATTGTGGCCATACCACCACTGGGTCATGGCATCCTGCACGCCTGCAAACAGCGAATAGCTGCGCGAACCGAAGGGATGCACCGGCAGCGCCAGATTGTTCACCACATGCAGCATCGCCACGGTGATGATGAAGGCAAGGAAGAACCAGTTCGCCACATAGATATGGGGTTCATGGCGCTTGAGGATCGTGGCGACGAACACCGCCAGATAGGCGACCCACACGATGGTGAGCCACAGATCGACATACCATTCGGGCTCGGCATATTCCTTGGATTGGGTAACCCCCATCAGATAGCCGGTTGCCGCCAGCACGATGAACAGCTGGTAGCCCCAGAACACGAAGCGCGCCGTGCCCGGCAGCGCCAGCGTGGTGCGGCAGGTGCGCTGCACGACATAGAAACTGGTTGCAATCAGCGCATTGCCGCCAAAGGCAAAGATCACCGCGCTGGTGTGCAACGGCCGCACCCGGCCGAAATTGAACCAGGGTTCGAAGTTCAGCTGCGGGATCACCAATTGGGTCGCGATGATCACGCCCACCAGCAGGCCCGCGATGCCCCAGAACATGGTGGCGATCATGCCCCAACGGATCACGTCGTCATCATAGCGCGATGGCCCGGGCGGCATCCTGAAGATGCTTTGCGCCTTCGCGAGCGGATCGTAATTCGCCATTGTTAGCACTGCCAGCAGCGCCGCGACGACCGCGATCAGGCCCATGTGCACGGCAAAGGCCGTGTCCTGCGCCAGAGCAAGTGCGATGATGGCAAGCAGCAGGACAGAGCCCCACATACCAAGCCGCCTAACGACTGATTCCATGATGATGAGTCCCTCTTTCGTCCACTCGCAGCTAGCGAGCCCCCGGGCGGCGAGAATTGATCGAGATCAATATTGCGTCAAATATTTTGGACAGGTGTCGCAAACCCGGACTAGCCGGCAGCTTGCGCCAGAGCGGCGATGTCGCACAATTGGACCAAAGAACGGCCCCGGGTCTCGATCAGCCCTGCTTCACGCAGCTCGGTAAACTGGCGGCTGACAGTCTCGATGGTGAGGCCAAGGCTATCGCCAATATCCCGGCGGCTCATGGGCAGCACGATACGGCACGCGCCGCTGGTGTTATCCGAGAGGCGTTCGGCCATCGAGACGAGGAAATCGGCGATCCGCTGGCGCGCCGACTTGTGCCCGAGCTGCATCATCCGCGTCCGGCTGCGGTGCAGCGCTTGCAAGCTGCGCGTCAGCACCCAGCGCAGCACGGCGGGATCGGTTTGCGCAATATCGAGGAAGGCATCGGTGGCAAAGCCAATGAGTTGACAATCGGTCAGGGTAACCAGCCGGAAATCGCCGTCCTGCTGCCTTAGCACCGAGATCATGTCGCCTGCGAAATGGAACGCGAGCACCTGCACCGCGCCTGCCGCTTCTCCGACCGGAACGCCATGAGCGACCAGTTTGGCCGATCCCTCCGCGATATAGATCAGCCGGTCATTGATCGGATCGCCCGCCAATGCCGCGCCCTTGGCGAGCTGTTCGTGGACGGCGATCGCACATAGCGCATCGGCAATGGCGCTTGCCCCCCGGCCATCGGGCAGCGCGGCGCGAAATGCAGCCATGCCTGTGTCAGTCGGGGAGGGCATGATGGTCGCCATGATGCGGGCGTTGATGGGCCCAAAGTGCAGCGGCGTCTTTGATCGGGATCAATGAGCGATGATCACGGCGGCGGCTATCGGCAGCGCCATGAGCAGCAATCATCCTGGGCCGCACCGTGCGGCCGCTGCTGCCTGCAAGGGTAGGGAAAAAATGCGTAAGACGATAATGCTGGGCGGCCTTGCGGCACTAATCATGGCGGGCCCCGCGCTGGCTCAGGACCGCGCCGGGACAGTGCAGTTGAAGCTGGTTGGCACGGCTGTGCTGCCCGATGGCAGGATCGAACAGGTCAATCTTGATCGGGTGGGCTTGCCTGCGACCTTGCAGACCGGCGCCAACGATAACTTCACGCCGACTATTGCCGCGGCATATTTCTTCACCAACAATTTCTCGGTCGAAACCATCGCCGGGATCACCCAGCACGATGTTGATGCCAGCGCCGGCCTGCCGGTGGGGGCGGAGCTGGTGGCCGATGGCAAGCTGATCCCGGCCACGATCACTGCCAAATATCATTTCGATATCGCCGGCATCAAACCCTATCTCGGTGCGGGGCCAAGCTATTTCCTGTGGGTGGCGCAGGATCCCGGCGTAGCGGTGCGCCCGCTCGGTGTCACCAGCCATAAGCTCTCGAACGAGTTCGGCCTTGCGCTTCAGGCGGGCGTCGATGTGCCGCTTAATGAAAAGGGGCTTGCAGTCACCTTTGATGCCAAGCGCTATTTCATCGGCACCACGGCAAGCTGGTTTGTCGGCAATACCAAAGTGATCGAGACCGAGCACCGGCTTGATCCCTTGGTGCTGAGCGCCGGGCTTGCCTATCGCTTCTGACTGTTCGATCGAGCGCAGGACGCTGAAAGGCGCGGCGGGCAAAGGCCTGCTGCGCCTTTCGGTTTTGTCGCCCGCTTGGCAGGATGTGCCAGTTGACGCTGCGGCACGGCCGCATAAGACCTTTGTCTAAGCAAGCCGAAGGAAAGCCTGCGCTATGACGGGGCTAAGATAAGGGAGACTCGCTGCCATGATCCATGCTGTCCAACGCCCGCAGGCCGATCGCGCCACGCATTGCCTGCCCGAAGATTATGCACGGATGTATCAGCGCTCGGTGGATGATCCCGATGGTTTCTGGCTCGAACACGCGCAGCGGCTGGACTGGTTCAGTGCCCCCACCCTTGGCGGCGACTGGGCCTATGATCCGGTGGCGATCAAGTGGTTTGAGGATGGCACCTTGAACCTTTGCCATAACGCGGTTGATCGCCATCTGGCGCAGGCGGCGGACCGCACCGCTTTGATTTTCGAGCCGGATGATCCCGCAACGCCGACCCGTAGCCTCACCTATGGCGAACTCCACCGCGAGGTGGTGCGCATAGCCAATGCGCTCAAGGCGCTCGGCGTGAAGCGGGGCGACCGCGTCACGCTCTATATGCCGATGATCCTTGAAGGCGTTACCGCGATGCTCGCCTGTGCGCGGCTGGGCGCAGTGCATTCGGTGGTGTTCGGCGGGTTTTCTCCCGAGGCGCTCGCCGGGCGGATCGAGGATTGCGGCAGCCGCTTTGTCGTGACCGCTGATGAAGGCCTGCGTGGCGGCAAGCGGGTGCCGTTGAAGGCCAATGTCGATGCGGCGCTCAGCGCTCACGGGGTGGCTGTGGACGGCGTGCTGGTGGTCCGCCACACCGGCGGCGCCATCACCATGGTCGAAGGCCGTGACCACTGGCTGGATGCGCTCGCCAGTGATGATGATTGCCCCTGCGAGGAGATGGCCGCCGAAGACCCGCTGTTCATTCTTTACACCTCAGGCTCGACCGGCAAGCCCAAGGGCGTGCTCCACACAACCGGCGGATATGGCGTGTGGACGGCGACGACCTTCCACTACATCTTTGATTACACCCCCGGTGAAGTGTTCTGGTGCACCGCCGATATCGGCTGGGTGACTGGCCACAGCTACATCGTTTACGGCCCGCTGATGAACGGCGCGACCGGGGTGGTGTTCGAAGGCGTGCCCAATTATCCCGATCACGGGCGGTTCTGGGATGTGGTCGACAAGCACGGCGTCAACATCCTCTATACCGCGCCCACGGCGATCCGCGCACTGATGCGCGAAGGCGATGGGCACGTCACCAGCCGCAGCCGTGCCTCGCTGCGCCTGCTTGGCAGCGTCGGCGAGCCGATCAACCCCGAGGCCTGGCGCTGGTATTTCGATGTGGTGGGCGAGGGCCGCTGCCCCATCATCGACACCTGGTGGCAAACCGAAACGGGCGGCTGCATGATCACCACCTTGCCCGGCGCGCATGATATGAAGCCGGGCAGCGCGGGCCTGCCGTTCTTCGGCATCCGCCCGCAGCTGGTCGATAACGAAGGCGGCGTGCTTGACGGCGCGGCCGATGGAAACCTGTGCATCACCCATTCCTGGCCTGGGCAAGCGCGCAGCGTCTATGGCGATCATGATCGCTTCGTTCAGACCTATTTCAGCACCTATGCGGGCAAATATTTCACCGGTGATGGCTGCAAGCGCGATGAAGACGGCTATTACTGGATTACGGGCCGGGTCGATGACGTGATCAATGTCTCAGGCCACCGCATGGGAACCGCCGAGGTCGAAAGCGCGCTGGTGCTCCATCCCAAGGTCGCCGAGGCTGCGGTCGTCGGTTACCCGCACGACATCAAGGGCCAGGGCATCTATTGCTACGTCACCTTGAATGCGGGCGAGGAGGCCTCTGACACGCTGCTCGGCGCATTGAAGGCGCATGTCAGAAAGGAAATCGGCCCGATCGCGACGCCCGATCTGATCCAGTTCACCGATGGCCTGCCCAAGACGCGCTCGGGCAAGATCATGCGCCGCATTCTGCGTAAGATTGCCGAGAACGATTTCGGATCGCTCGGGGATACCTCGACGCTGGCCGATCCCTCGTTGGTCGAACGCCTGATCGAAGGCCGGCAGAACCGATAACGGGCGCTATTGCAGACCCAGTTCGGAAAGGTTGATGGTCGCCGCGTTGTAGCTTGCAGCCGCCAGCCTGCCTTGCACATCGGCGCGTATCGCGCGGATCTGCGCGTCGGCAGCGGCTTCCTCACGCAGGTTCACGAGGAAGAAATCGCCAGCGCCCAGCCGGAACCGCGTGCGTTCGGCCTGCACCATGGTGCTCGCCTGCTTGACCTCGTCCTGCGCCAGTGAGGTAAGCCGCACGGCGGCGTTGAGCGTCGCAATGATGTTGTCGATCTCGACCTCGATCTGATCGGCGATGCGGCGTTCACGCAGTTCCAGTTCGCGCAGTTCCGCCTCGGCCCGCGCCAGCCGCCCGCGCGCATCGCGGCGTTGCAGCGGCACCGTGAAGGTGAGGCCCACCAGCGCATCGGTCGCTGTGTCGAAGGTCGGCATTCCGGCAGGCCCGGGGCCGATCGACTGGCGCACTTCGGCGCGCCCTTCGAGCGAGGGCTGAAGATCGTTGCGCCGCAATTCAATGCGGTTGACGGCGCGCTCATTGGCGAGCCGCAGGGTGCGCAATTCCGGCCGCCTGTCCAGCACTTCGCTGCGCGGCAGCGCCATCAGTTCATCGGCGGCGGGCACCTTGCCGAGCCGCGCCAGCGGCGGCAATTGCTCGCGCCTTGGCACCACCAGTCGGCCTGAGGAATCGCGCAGGAAGAAGCTCAAGGAATTGGCTGCAGTCTCAAGGTTGCGGCGCGCTTCTTCAAGCAGGGTGCGGCGCCTCAAGAGGTTCTGCTCGTTTTCCGTAAGCGCAATCGCGGCCCGTGCGCCCTCGCGCACTCCGCGTGTGAGGCCGACCTGACGCGCTTCGGCGATTTCGAGCAATTCCTCGAACACGCGCACTTCCTCGCCCGCCCCGACCCAGCGCCAGTAAGCACGCAAGGCTTCAAGCTGCACGTTCAGCTGCACCAGCAGCACATCGACACTCGCCTGCTCGGCGGCAAGCCGGGTGTCGTCAAGCGCAAAGCGGCGCTGGTCGATGCGGCGATTGCGCAACAGCGAGAACATCGCGCCGATCCGCACCTGCCCGAGTTCGGTGGTGTTGAAAGAGCTTTCCGAAGTCGGAAAGCGTCCGCTGGAAATGCGGTAGCTGGCAAAGACCTCAGCGCCAAAGGGACGCAAAGGCTGGCGTGCCTCGGCACTGGCGAAGTTGCCGTCGAAATTGCCGGTCAGCCGGTCATAAACCTCGCCGCGCAGCATCAGATCGAAGGCCCCATCCGCGCTCAGCTGATCGCCGCGTGCCGCTGCCTCGCGCTCGAAGGCTTCGAGAATGGTCGGAAAGGTAAGCGCCGTGGCGCGCAGCACCTCGCCCGGCATCAGCGGCCCTTCCTTGAGAGCCACGTCGATCGGTTCGCCGACCGGCGCAATGTCCTGTGCGCGCGCCGGCGCGCCGTCGAGCGCGAGCGCGAGCGGAGCCACCGCAGCCAGCAGCGTCAAACGGGCGGAGCGGGCAAGCATCGCGAAGCCTTACGTCCCCGAGGCAGAGGAGGTTGACGAAGGGTTGGGAAGCTCGGGCGGGAAGCTGTTGAGCTGGCGCCAGATTTCATAGCCCACCGGCACTGTATCAAGCAGCACCCAGGCCTGCACCTTGGCCCCGAATCGCACAAAGCGTTCCTCGGGCCAGCGATGTCCATCGCTTGCATCCTCGCGGATCAGCACACGGAACTGCCCATCAGGCCGCGAGGCTTGATCGACGGCGATGACTTCGCCGCCAAACGTGCCGACCGCTACCGCCGGCCAGCCGCTGAATTGCACCGCCGGCCAGCCTTCGAACATGATGCGTGCCTTGGCACCTTTTTGAACCAGCGCGACGTCGCGCCCCACAATGAACACTTCGATAATTCGCTGCGAGGTCTCAGGCACAAACATCGCCAGCATGTCGCCCGCGCGCACGAAGGTTGCTGCATCGCCCGATTGGACGCGTTGGATAAAGCCATCGCGCGGCGCCGTGACGATTTGCACAGCCTGCCGCGACAGGTTGACCTTGACCCGGTTCAAGGCAGCCTCGTCGCTCGCAACCTTTCCGCGCATGTCCTGAATGCGGATCATTGCTTGTTCGTAATCGCGCCTTGGGGCGAGGCCTGCCTCATACAGTTCCCTCATGCGGCGTTCATCGATCTGCGCGGTGGCGAGCGCGCTGCGCGAGGCTTCGAGCTGGAGTTCGACCTGCCGCACTTCAGCCTGGAGGCGGTCGATCAGTTGCGGATCGATATCGGCAATCCGCACGATCGGATCGCCTTTCTTTACCTTGGCACCGTCGCCCACATACCATTGCTCGATCCTGCCGGTGACGAGCGCATTAATGGTCTGCTCGCGTTCGTCAGGGCTCAAGGTGGTAACAACGCCGCGTCCGGTGGTGGTCTGCACCCACGGCGCATAGATGAGGAACACCAGCGCCAGGATGAAGCCGGTCAGCAGCATAATAAAGACGGTGCGCATCACGCGCGGGATCGTGACCGATTCAAGCGCGGTAAAGCGATGCGGGATTTTGCCTGTCGCTGCCATTATTGCTCTCCGCTCACGTCCGGACCGTCGAT
>VFQU01001721.1_pt1 | contig 12042 bp, 12 predicted proteins | sample 3512311 | NCBI WGS metagenome assembly VFQU01 (sample SAMN10412377, study PRJNA504923) | tailings metagenome | isolation source: Relicate 3 Philex TSF3 active mining site | place: Philippines: Tuba, Benguet | collected 2017-08-29 | reverse complement strand
TTGGGCTCATAACCCAAAGGTCGCAAGTTCAAATCTTGCCTCCGCAACCAACAAAATCAAGCATTTGCTTGTCGATGAGGCCCTCGGAAACGAGGGCCTTTTTTGTTTTGGCCCACTCATAGCCCATTTGTAGTCCCACAGATTGAGGGCCTGTGCTTTGCGAGCGTTGGGTATCTGACGCGATCCCGGCGCCGCACCGGGGTGTGGATTGCACTCCAGGCGTCAGGGGCCGCCGTCAGGATGCAACGCACTTCGTGCAGCACATCGTGGAGCGTGGGGCCGCAGTCGAAGGGACTAGCCCTTCTTCGCCCAGGCGCTGCACCAACCCGTGCTGGTGACTTGCCGGCCTGCGAACAGGGGACAGCCGCCCGCGGCGTCGCCCGCCTTGCCTTGAAACAGCGCGCAGTTGTTGCAGGCTTGTCCTGGGGCGTACTTAGGAAACCGCTTGATGTCGGCCTTGGTGGCGTTCGCCGTGTAGCCCAGGGCAACGGCCTGTGGGTCCTTCTCGTCCAATCGGGTCTGCGCCAGTGCGGTACCGCCAATGGCAGTGCCATTGGCCAGAACCGCCATCAGGAAGATGCGTCTTGAGTTGTTCATGGTTGTCTCGTGGGGTGTTGTGTGCAAGCAGGGTGGTTTGTTGCAGGCTTCGGGGGAATCAACGAAAGCAAGTGGGCCAGACCGGCCATCGCCAGCCAGGCAATCAAGTGGCTGGTTCGCTGGTGGTTGATGGCTTCGCCCAAGGCCAGTAACAAACCCGCTCCAGCGACGCTGTTCCACAGTCCGGCCTGCCAGCCTTGGCGCCGATGGCTGCGCAGCGCCAGCAAAAGGCGCACGACCACCTCGACCGCAACGATGACCAGCGCCACCACGACGAGGTGCTGCGGTTGCAGCAAGTTCATGAGCGCTGGCGATGCGTTCATACGCGCGCAATTCCCAGAAGGTGCGCGGTGTCTTTCATGAAGATCCGCAACTGCGCGAGCGGTCTGCTGCGGCTCAGGACCTTGTTCATGTAAGAGTCGAAGGTCAACTGCTGAACATCCTTGTCTTCGCAGATCTTCACGAATCGCTCGCGGCGCTTGTCGCTGCCGTACCAGAACCACTGCATCAGGCCGAGCACCTGAAATACGCGGCCGTGTTCGCTCATGAATCGCCGGCGTGCCTGCTTGAGTGCGCGTGGATCTTGTTGGGTCAGGAGTTCCATGACCGCCTCGGCCGCGAGCTGGCCACCCAGCATGGCGTAGTAGATGCCTTCGCCGGAGGCGGGTGCGACGACGCCCGCAGCATCACCCGCCAGCACCACGTTGCGGCCGTTGTCCCAGCGCGGCAATGGCTTCATGGGAATGGGGGCCCCCTCGCGTCGCAAAGTTTCGGCGCCCTGCATGCCGGTCATCTCGCGCAGGTCGGCCACCGCCTGGCGCAATGAGAAGCCTTTGTCGGCGCTGCCTGTGCCCACGCTCAGCGTATCCCCGTGCGGAAAAACCCAGCCGTAGAAATCGGGCGAGACGCGACCTTGATAAAAGACGTCGCAGCGATCGGGGTCGTAGCCACGCGGCAGCCGATCGGGCGTGCGCACGATCTCGTGATACGCGAACACGAAGCGCCCCTCGCGCGCGCGCGGAATGGCCTGCCGCGCGACTTCCGAGCGCGCGCCGTCGGCTCCGATGACCGCGCGAGTGCGCACCCGCCCCGGGGTGGGTTCGGCGCCCCGCGAGTTGCTGCCTTGCTGGAAGTGCACCACGCAACCGCCGTCGTCCTGCTGCTCGATCGACTCGAACGTTCCCTTGCGCAGTTGCGCGCCGCAGGCCACTGCACGATCGCGCAGCCAGGGATCGAAACGGTGGCGATCGACCATACCCACAAAGCCGTTGTCGATCGGGATGTCCACCCGATGCCGGCTGGGAGCGACCATGCGTGCACAACGCACCTTGGCGACCAGCAATTCGTCAGGTATGGCGAAGTCCCGGATCAGCCGCGGGGGTATGGCACCGCCGCACGGTTTGACGCGGCCACCGCGATCCAGCAGCAGCACCGAGTGGCCGCGAGCCGCGAGCAACTGCGCTGCGGTGGCGCCTGCCGGGCCGCCACCGATCACCACGGCGTCAAAGGTGGGGAGGGATGCATCGTCGGAGCGTGTCGAGGGCATGGTCTATTTCGCGTCAGCGAGCCGTTGTCGGGCGGACTGCAGGTCCGCAGCGGGACTGGCCATGCGTCGCACAGCACCGGTGGTGCCGAGCCGCCAGGCGAGCGAGGCGGAGGCGAGAAACAGCAGGCCTTCAAGCGCAAACACCGCGCCGTAGGCCGGCCCTGGCGCACCGATGAGCCAGCGCGCCAGATCGCTGGTTGCGGTCCCCACAATGCCGCCAATACCGAAGGCCATGGCCTGCGCGGCGCCCCACAAGCCCATGCGCACGCCTTCGCGTGCGGCGCGGCCGTCACCGGCCAGCCGCATCATCGAACCAATGGCGCCGATGGAGAACGCGCCATTGGCCACGCCGAGTGCGAACACCGTGGGGGCCAGCGGCCAGGCATCCGGCTGCAAGCCGGCCAGCGCCAGCGCAAACAGCGCCAGCGCCGACGCCACGCAACCACCCACCGCCCAACCGCGCAGCGAACCGAGTGCGGACCATCCGGGCACGCGCGCTGCCAGCGTGCCCGCCGCGGCCACCAGCAGCATGCCCGCCAGTACGCCGCCGTTCTGCAGGCCTGACAGCTGCGTCGACTGGCCTGGTGTGTAGCCGTGCACTTGGCCGGCAAAGGGTTCGAGGATCAAATCCTGCGCACTGAAGGCCAGCATGGAGACGAACACGAACACCGTGAAGCGGCGCGCCACCGGCTCGGCCCACACCTGCTGCAGCGCCAGTCGAAAAGGCACGTGGGGCGTCGCTTCCCGCGCTGGGGTCTGTGGCGGTGCCGCCGGCTCCAGCCCGCGCAAGGCGAACAGGGTGACCAGCAGCGCGAGGGCTCCCACGCTGGCGCTCACAGCCAGCAGGCGTGCCGGCGAGTACGGGTCGAGCAGGTGACCCGCCACACCGGCGGTGAGCGCAAAGCCCACGATCATCATCACCCACACCAGCGTGGCGGCGGCGGCGCGGCGCGCGGGCGCCACGCGCGTGGCAAGCAGCACCAGCAGCGACGTGCCGCTGGCACTCACGCCCACGCCCACCATGGCGTAGCCCAGCGCCGCCAGCGCAGTGGCGGCTACCGGCGCACTCGCCATCCACACCGTGGCCAGCGCGGCGCAGCTGCCGCCCGCGGCCAGCACCGCCATGCCGCCGGCAATCCAGGGCGTGCGCCGCCGGCCGACGTCGGAACCGTGGCCCATGCGTGGGCGCATCAGCTGCACTGCGTAGTGCAACGCCACCAGCAGGCCGGGCAGCAGCGCGGGCAGGGCCAGTTCCACCACCATCACCCGGTTCAGGGTGGACGTGGTCAGCACCACCACCGCGCCGATGCAGGCCTGCACCAGACCGAGCCGCGCGATGCGCGACCAGCCGAAGCCTTGCTCGCCCGCGCTCACGGCGAGCCCCCCAGGCCGCGCAGCGCGAAGGCGCTCACCATCATGCCGGCCACGAACAGTGGCACGCCAAAGCCGCTGTACCAGAGCGCGCGCGCCAGCGGGTCGCGCAGGAAGCGGCGCATCATGAGCACCTGTGCCACCATCAGTGCGGCCACGCCGAGCGCGTGCGCCGCCTGCCCCCAGGCCAGCAGCAGCGCCACCACGCCAGCCTGTGGCACGAGCATGAAGGCGCAGGCGGTGCGCGCGGCGCCCGTCACGCCCAGCTGCACCGGTAGCGAGCGAATGCCGGTGCGGCGGTCACCTTCGATGGCCTTGAAGTCGTTGAGCGTCATGATGCCGTGCGTGCCCACGCTGTAGAGCACCGCCAACGCGACGCTTGCAAAGCCCGGCATCTCGCCACCGGCCATCACCGCCGCGCCCGTGATCCATGCGATGCCCTCGTAGCTGAAGCCGCAGGCCGCATTGCCCCACCAGCCGTTGGCCTTCAGGCGCAAGGGCGGAGCGCTGTAGGCCCAGGCCAGCGCCAACGCCACCACGGTGGCGCCCAATCCCCAGGGGCCCAGTGCCGTGGCCACCGCAAGCGACAGCAGCGTCCACGCGATGGCGAGGTGCAGCCCCCAGCGGCCCGGCATGCGGCCCGAGGGAATGGGGCGCTGCGGTTCGTTGATCGCGTCGACGTGGCGATCAAACCAGTCGTTGACGGCCTGGCTGGTGGCGCACACCAGCGGCCCGGCCAGCGCGATGCCTAGCAACGCAGCAGCCCAGTTGCCCTGCAGGGCCGCACCGGAAGCGACCACACCGCAGAGGAATGCCCACATCGGCGGAAACCATGTGATGGGTTTGAGAAGCTCCGCCACCGCGGAGAGGGCCGGCACCGTCATGCATTCATTCTGTTCATGACATCCCAGTGTGTCAAACAAAACTTACATTGCAAATGTAATGAAGACTTGTCACCTGCCCGGAGCGACAGGGACTAGACTCGGCGCTGTCGAAGCGAGCGTTCGCTCGCTCCAGCACCACGTGCCTGCCGCGAACCACGCCCATGCCCCATAACCCGCCCGATCTCAGCCCGCTTTCTCCCTGGGCTCCCGAGTTGGCACAAGCGTTTGTCACTCTGGCGAGCGACATCGCGCTCGTGCTGGACGAGCGCGGCGTGATCCGCAATGTGGTTCAGGGCAATAGCGGCGGCGATGAGTCGCTCCTGCCATCCACCCAGGATTGGGTGGGGCGCCCCTGGGCCGACACCGTGTCGGCCGACACCCGGGGCAAGATCGACGCATTGCTCAGCGAGGTCACCCGCACCGGGCTGGCGCGGCGCCGGGAGATCAACCACCCGTTGAACGAGGGTGCCAGCGTTGCCATTGCGTATACCGCCGTGCGCCTGGGGCACTCGGGTCCGGTGCTCGCGGTCGGCCGTGACCTGCGCGCCATTGGCGCCATCCAGCAGCGGTTTCTGGAAGCGCAGCGCGAGATGGAGCGCGGCTACTGGAAGGTTCGTCAGGCCGAGGCGCGCTACCGGCTTCTGTTCCAGGTAGCCACCGATGCCGTGTTGATGGTGGATGCCGAGCGTCGTGTGATCCTGGAAGCCAATCCTGCCGCCATCGACATGTTCGAGTGCCCGCTCGATCAAATGCTCACGCGCGAGCTCCCACCCTTCTTCCTGTTCCCTTATCGGCAGGCGCTCAATGACCTGATGGCGACGGTGTGTGAGAGCGGGCAGCCCGCCGAGATCCGTGCGCGTCTGGCGGGGCGGACTTCGGTCGCCAGCGTGGCGGTGACGCCGTTGCGAACCGACGATCAGCAGCGCCTTCTGGTGAGGGTGCGTCTGGTCGATCTGCCGGGTGCTGCAGGTGATCTGAGCGCCACGATTTCCCGTCTGGTGGACAGCTCCAGCGACGGCGTGCTCGTGAGCGATCCTGCAGGGCACATCCTGCTGGCCAATCCGGCTTTTCTGCGGCTGGTCCGCTTGAAAACGGAACTGGACGTCAAGGGCCGCCGGCTCACCGACTGGGTCGGTATTTCCGATGGCGATTTCGTCCATCTGCTGCACCAGGTTCGGCGTGAAGGCCTGGCACAACGCATGAGTTCGCACCTGGTGACCGCCGACGCGCGGATGTTCCCCGTCGAGATCACCGCAGCGCTGCTGACAGAGGGTGATCAGGAGTGCATCGGTTTCACGGTCCATCACACCCCGGCTGCGCCCACCGAAGATCGGCTTGAAGGGCTGCAGGCCGCCGTCTCGGCGCTGACCGATCGCATCGGTCAGGCGCCGTTGCCTGAACTGATGAAGCAGGCCGTCCTGCTTCTGGAGCGTCATTTCGTCGGCATGGCCCTGGAGCGAACACATGCCGATGCCGCGGCCGCGGCCAGACTGCTGGGTATTCCAGAACAACGCATCGGCGGTGCATCGGGCAGCAATCCGTCGACCCCGGAGACTCCCTGACTTGAACGACGAGCCGGCCTTCGGACGGGCAGACCTGAGCAACTGTGAGCGCGAGCTGATCCATCTGGCGGGTTGCATCCAGCCGCATGGTGTTCTGCTCGTGTTGCACGGTCCGCAGTTGCGCGTCGTTCAAGCCAGCGAAAACGTGGAGGACCTGCTGGCCCGGCCGTGTGCCGAACTGCTTGGGCAATCGTTGGATGTCGTCGATGCTTCACTCGCCGAGTGGGTGCGTGGGTTGTCGGGCGAAGCGCTCGATGAACCGGTTGCCATGGCGCGGCCGCTCCGTCTCATGGTGGCCGGGCACGGGGCATTGTTCAATGCAACCGTGCACCACCGGCAGAGCTGCCGCGTTCTCGAGCTCGAGCCCTGCCCGGGTGTTCAAGATGACCAGCTCGCGGAGCTGGCTCCTCAGGTGCTGATGCAGCATCTGAGCGAATCGCTGGCCCGTTTCAGTGCCGCCACCACCCTGGTTGCCTTGAGCGATGCCGTCGTTCGCCGCCTGCGTGACCTGACCGGCTACGACCGCGTCATGGTGTACCGATTCGATCCGGATGGTCACGGCAAGGTGGTGGCCGAGGCGCGCGATCCTCGCCTCGACTCGTTGATGGGGCACCACTACCCCGCCAGCGACATTCCGCAGCGCGCGCGCGAGCTGTACCTGCTCAATCGGGTGCGCGTGCTGGTGAACGTGGATGCACCGGCGGCCGCGCTGTTGCCGCGAAGCGTGCCCGAGCTGGGGGGCGAGCTGGACATGTCGCACTGCCATCTGCGCAGCATGTCGCCGCTGCACCTGCAGTACCTGCGCAACATGGGCGTGACCGCCACCCTCGTGATCTCGCTGGTCCGCGATGGGCGGCTCTGGGGGCTGGTGGCCTGTCACCACTACCGACCCCGCCGCCTGAGCGCATCGCTGCGGGCCGCGGTGGATTTGTTGGGCGAACTCATCGCCACGCGCATCACGGCCATCGAAAGCTACGCGCACACTCAGGTGGCGATCCAGGTTCGTCGGCTCGAACAACGATTGCTCGAAGCCACGTCCACCGAGGGCGACTGGCGCATGGCGCTGTTTCGCAATCCGTCTGCGCTGCTGCAACCGGTGGAGGCCGATGGCGCCGTGCTCATGTACGACGGCGAGTTGATGACCGCAGGCGAGGTGCCTTCCACGCCCGAGTTGCGCCAGTTGCTGCACTGGGTTCAGACCCGATTGGTGGATGGCCACGCCATCGATGGCCTGTTCAGTTGTTCCTCGGTGGTGCGTGCGCATCCGGGCCTGGAGGCGCTCACGCCCAACGCCGCGGGCGTGTTGGCGGTTCCCCTGTCTGCTGCGCCGGGGGACATGCTGGTCTGGCTGCGCAAGGAGCAACTTCAGTCCGTCACGTGGGCGGGTGACCCGCACAAGCCCGTGGTGGGCAACGACCCGATGACCTTGTCTCCACGGCGCTCTTTTGCGGCGTGGTCGGAAATCGTGCGCGACACAGCCCGCCCCTGGTCCGATGGCGAGCTGGCACTCGCGCGGGCGTTCGGACGCTCGCTGGCCGACATCATCATTCAGGTGAACTGCGTGCGCCTGTTGATTGCCGAGCACCAGTTGCGGCAGACACGCACGAAAGTGGCGGATGTGCGCAAGGCACTGCTCGTGGTCGACGAGCGCCTGCGGTTGTTGTTTGCCAGCCCGAGTCTGTTCGAGATGGCAGGCCATGAGCGGCGACCCGCGGTGCGTGAGCTGGATGAACTTTCATCCGTGCTCGGCGACATGGCGGCCTTGCGAGCCTGTCTTGGCAAGCTCGCCGAAGACAGGCGGGCGCATGGCCAAACCTGGGTCCTGCGGGCGCCGTCGGGAGAACCGGTGGAAGTGGAGTTGCGCGTCGAGGTGGTGCCCGGTCGAGATGGATCGGTTCTGGGCTACTTCATGGTGTTCGACGATCTTGGCGACATGCGCCGCGCCACCGAGGCGCGCCACCGGCTCAATAAGGTGCTCGAGCGTGGTCTGGAAGGCGCTTCCGACGCTTCAGGAGAGGGAGGCGCCGCACCCGACCCGCTGCTGAGTGCCATGCTGGCCAGCGCGCAGATGGCGGCCATGGACGTGGCCGATGCCGGCTCGCTGTCTGCAGTCGGCCGCCTGCTGGAAGAAGTCGACGCGTCCACCCGGCGCGCCGCACAGCTCTACGAGCGGCTGCGTCGCTTCGGTCCGATCAACTGAACCCGCTTGCCTCGGACACCTCTTGAAAGAGGCACAGGTGTTGGGCAAACGCCCAGCTGGCTTCGTCGACGGCGGCATCGGCGGACTCACCGTGTGCGGGTAGTGCCGCCAGGCCGCCGCGCATATGCGTCTTCAGGCGCTCGATGTCGTTGGGTGTACCGAAACGGTGGAACGAAAGTGCCGGCGCGCGCCCCGAGCCATCGCGCAGCCCCGGAGCATCTCCGAGCACGCGCAGCAAAATCTGCCCGCCGCTCAGGTCGCCCAGATGGCGGACATAGACGTGTGCCAGCAGGCGCGCCACACCCATCGGCGAGCCGTCGTCCAGTCGCTGCAATCGCTCAAGGTAGTGCTCGGTAGCGGGCAGCAAGGGCGCCAGCACCGGCGCACCGATGTCCTCGCGCAGAGCTTCGGCGCGCGCGAGCTCGGGGGCCCACACCGCTGCCAGCCAGGGGTGGGTGGCCCGGGCCGCCACGCGCGGCTCCAGCGTGGCATAGATGGGCAGCAATTGTTGAAGCAAGCCCAGGTGGCTGGCGCGATCGGCACGCCCGCTCAGAAGTCGGCGCATCAGCGGGCTGCGCTCTGCCTCGCGATGGGCGTCGGCCGTGTGGGTTCGCAGGCGTTCGGCCAGATTGGCGGGCTCACTCACCACCATCTGCCATGCCGAAGCGACGGAGCTTCACGTAAAGGCTCTGGCGCGACAGGCCGAGCATTTCTGCTGCAGAGGCGCGGTTGTTGTTGGTGAGTTTCAAGGCCGCTTCGATGCAGAGCTGTTCGATCAGATCCGTGGTCTCGCGAACGATCTCGCGCAGCGGAACCCGGCCAACGAGCTCGGTCATCTGGTCGGCAGAGCGTGGCAGTTCGCGCCCTCCGCCCGCATCGTTGCCCAGGCGCCGGCCCACGTCCCGAATGGCGAAAACCAGGCACCTGGAATCGCCGTCGGACACGGCTGCCGATATCTCGACATCGATTCCCGCGCCGAATTCGGTGCGCAGGCGCGTGGCGTACAGGCGCACCTCGGAGCGTTGGCGCAGGTTCGAGACCAGCACGCTCAGATCCAGGCGTCCACGCTCCAGCCATCGCTCGAGCGATTCGCCTCGTGCCTGATCGTCGCTGTGCAGCTGCACCAGCTCCTGAAACGTGCGGTTGCTGGTCAGCACCACGCCATCGGCGTTGGTCAGTACAAAGGCGTCCGGGGACAGTTCGGCGAGCGTGGCGAGTTGCTCGCGGCGTGGGTCGGGCGCAAGGGCCATGCCGTTGATGGGCAGCACGCGCAACACCACCTGGGCTGATCCACCTTGCCGTATCAGGTGGGCCTGAAGGCTCAAGGTCGCGGTGCGACCGGCCAGGTGCACGCGTCGGGCTTCTGCCTTGCCGGTGGCTTGCAGTTGCGACAGCATGGTCTGCACCGCGCCTCTGCTCGCCTCGTCAAGGCTTTCGGGCAGGCTCCAGTGAGCGCGGTGCAACGCGTCGCCGAACAGCCGGTTTGCAGCGCTGTTGGCCTCTTCCAGCTTGAGCGTGTCGGCGTCAAGCAGCAGCAACGCATCGCTGGCGGTCTGGAACAGCAGGCGGTGGCGGTTCTCTACATGGCGCAGTTGCCAGTAGTCGCGCTCCATCGACGCTTGCGCGCTTACCAACCGCTGTTGCAATGCCGCCGGGCCGCGCAGGTCGCGACCCAGCACGACCGCGGGTTGGCCGCGCCGGTTGCCCCCGCGTGCGGGCAGGGGCACGATCACACAGTCCAGCGGCAGGTCGGGCTCGCCAGCACGCGGGTGGTTGATCTGGCGTGGCTTGCCGTCGTGCCGCCCCTCGCTGGCCTGCTGCAGAAGCTCGTCAACCTTGGGCCGGCTTTCGACCGTCACGGTGTCGCGCCAGGCCTTGCCCACCCAGGCTTTGGTGAGTGCGTCGGGCATCGAGTCGTCACCCTGGGTGACATCGCGCACCACGCCTTTTTCATCCAGCAGCAGCACCACGTCGGAGGTGGCCGCCAACAGGCTGGCCACCGTGGTGGCATCGAGCCCCGTCAGGAAGGTTTGCGGTCGGGCGAGTCGCCGTACGCGGCTCGCAGACGTGACCTTCGGCATGCGGGTCTTTCGGGAGAGGTAGTTGGATTCCGGGGCATTCACCCGGCTGAGTTTACATGTCCCTCTGTTGGAGGAAGTTGACGGCGGCCGCGGGTGCAATCACCGCGTCGCTCAAGGTGATGTCGGCGCCCAGCCCTTCCTGCAGCGAGGGTGCCTGTGCGAAGGCGGCACCACCGACCATGATGCAGATGCGTGGGTTGCGCGAGGCCTGCCGCACCGCGGCCAGAACGCGCCGGAGCTCGTCGAGGTGCACGCTGGCTGCGAGCGAGAAGCCGATTGCATCGAAGGCGAAGCGGGCCACGGCGCGCACCGGGTCCGCATCGGCTTCAACCGGGCCGCCATGCACATCCCAGCCGGCCTGGCGGAAGAATTCGGCCACCATCAACAGGCCCAGCGAGTGCTGCTCGCCCGGGGCTGGCACCAGCAGCACGCGGCGTCCCGCGGCACCTTGGGTCGGGCGCGTGTCGCGCGCCAGGCCGTGCTGGCGCAGCATCTGCTGCAGGCGTCCGGTGGCCAGCGTAACGTCCGTGAAGCTGCACTCGTCGGCTTCCCACCATTCGCCCAGCATGCGAGCCGCGGGCGCGATGACGTCGAGGTACAGCGAGTCCACCGCCAGACCGCGTCGCCGCAGCGCCGCCACATGCCGTTCGGCAGGCGCCGGGTCCGGGTCGAGCAGGAGCTTGGCAAAGGCGGTGGGATCGGCGATGTCCGCCGGCAGCGGCTCGAGGCCGGGTTGCACGAACCGCTGCGCCGCGTGCAGGTCCGGATGGGCCTGGATCAGCCGGGGAATGATGTTGCTGTTGAGCGCTCGTGTGATCACGTCCGCATGGGCACATCGCCCATCGTCGCTGTCTGACGATGGATGGTGGGGTGCGCGCAGCATGTTCATGTTGGTCGTCCTCTCGCCGCGAAGTCGCCTCGCTGAGGGCACGAACCCGAGGCGAACGCCAGAGGAAAGCGCGATCAGTGTGGAGTGTGTCTTCCACCGGCGCCCGCCTTGAAAGGCTTGTCTCTCGGGCACCGTCCTGCCTTCTACCTTCCCGTTGATCGCGCGTCAAAGCCGGGCGACGAGCGTGATGGGTCGGTGTCGGGTGGTCGCATGGTAGATGTCAATTGAGATGGACGTCAATATCAGTTGACACTTCGGTGTTGCGCAGATAGATTGGGTCGCATGAACCCGACCGTGGCCCCCGCGACACCGACGCATGCGCTGTACACGCCAGAGCAGCGCGCCCGGCGCGACGCGACGCGGTGGACGCTGGTGCAAGGTGTGCTGGCGCCGCTGCAGTTCCTGGTGTTCGCGGTCAGCCTCGGCCTGGTGCTGCGCTACCTCGCCACCGGCGAGGGCCTGGCCTGGGCCAGCGCCTCGGTGGTGGTGAAAACCCTCGTGCTCTACGCCATCATGGTCACCGGCTGCATCTGGGAGAAGGTGGTGTTCGGGCGCTACCTGTTCGCGCCCGCCTTCTACTGGGAAGACGTGTTCAGCATGGCGGTGCTCGCGCTGCACACCGCCTACCTGGTGCTGCTGTGGGACGGGCGCGCCACGCCGCTCACGCTGATGGGCGTGGCGCTCGCGGCCTACGCGGCCTACGTGGTCAACGCCACGCAGTTCCTGCTGAAGCTGCGTGCGGCCCGCCGCCAGGAAACGCCCGCAGCGCCCGCTGCCGTGCTCGCCCGGGGAGCGTTGTGAACGCCGTCACCATCCCCATCCGCGCCGGCACGGGTTGCAGCGACGACGCCGTGACCCGCGAGCGCGGCCAGCGCGAGGTGTTCTGCGGCCTCACCGGCATCATCTGGCTGC
>VFQU01001719.1_pt1 | contig 12056 bp, 11 predicted proteins | sample 3512311 | NCBI WGS metagenome assembly VFQU01 (sample SAMN10412377, study PRJNA504923) | tailings metagenome | isolation source: Relicate 3 Philex TSF3 active mining site | place: Philippines: Tuba, Benguet | collected 2017-08-29 | reverse complement strand
ACCAGGCCCAGGCACAGCAGCGGCATGGCCTTGAGCCGCTCGGGCAGCACCAGGTCGACCTGCAGCGTGCCGCACTGCCAGGTCCGGCCGATGGCGTCCTTGAGGTGGAACTCCAGCTTGGGCCCGTAGAAGGCGCCTTCGCCCGGCAGGTGCTCGACCTCGACGCCGGCGGCGACGGCGGCGCGCTCCAGCTTCTGCTCGGCCAGGTCCCAGACCTCGTCAGTACCCGCCCGCAGGTCCGGCCGCAGGGCCAGCTTGACGCTGTGCAGCTCGACGCCCAGGTCGGCGTAGATCTGGTGCAGCAGCTTCACGAAGGTCGTCGTTTCCGACTCGATCTGGTCGTCGCGGCAGAAAATGTGGCCGTCGTCCTGGGTGAAGGCCCGCACCCGCAGGATGCCGTGCAGGCCGCCCGAGGGCTCGTACCGGTGGCAGGAGCCGAACTCGGCCATGCGCAGCGGCAGCTCGCGATAGCTCTTCTGGCCGACGTTGAAGATCTGCACATGGCCGGGGCAGTTCATCGGCTTGACGGCCAGGCTCTCGCCCTCGTCCGTCTCGCAGACGAACATGGCGTGGCCGAACTTCTCCCAGTGGCCCGACTTCTCCCACAGCGAGCGGTCCAGCACCTGGGGCGTCTTGACCTCGACATAGCCGCCGTCCTCGACCTTGCGGCGGATGTAGGCCTCGAGCGTGCGGTACAGCGTCCAGCCCTTGGGATGCCAGAAGATCATCCCCTTGCCCTCTTCCTGCAGGTGGAAGAGGTCCATGGCCCGGCCGACCTTGCGGTGGTCGCGCTTCTCGGCTTCCTCGATGCGCTTCAGGTGCGCGGCCAGATCCTCTTCCGAGGCCCAGGCCGTGCCGTAGATGCGCTGGAGCTGGGCGTTGTTCTGGTCGCCGCGCCAGTAGGCGCCGGCCAGCTTGGTCAGCTTGAACGCCTTGCCGACATGCTTCGTCGAGGGCAGGTGCGGGCCCCGGCAAAGGTCCTTCCAGCCGCCCTGGCGGTAGACGGTGATCTCTTCCGAACCGGGCAGGTCGCGGATTATCTGGGCCTTGTACTGCTCGCCGATGCCCTCGAAGTGGGCGATGGCCTCGTCGCGGTCCCAGACCTCGCGGACGATCTTCTCGTCGCGATCGACGATCTCGCGCATCTTCTTCTCGATGGCCGCGAAGTCGTCCGTGGAGAAGGGCTCGTCGCGGGCGAAGTCGTAATAGAAGCCGTCCTCGACGTTCGGCCCGATCGTCACCTGCGTGCCTGGAAACAGCTCCTGCACCGCCTCGGCCAGCACGTGGGCCGTGTCGTGGCGGATGGTGTCGAGGGCGTCGGGATCGTTGCGGTCGACGAACTCGACCTTGCCGCCATGGGGCAGGGGGCGGTCGAAGTCGATCAGCTTGCCGTCGAGCCGCACCAGAAGGGTGCGCTTCTCGAGGCTCTTGGAGATGGCGGCGGCGACATCGCGTCCGCTGCTGCCCTGCGGATACTGACGGACGCTGCCGTCGGGAAAGATCAGGTCGATCATGGGACTTCACACTTCTTCGGGGGCACCGGGTCATAGCCCGATCCGCCCCAGGGATGGCATCGGCACAGGCGCCGCGCGGTCAGCCAGCCGCCGCGCAGCGGCCCGTGCTGGATCAGGGCGTCGCGGCCGTAGTCCGAACAGGTCGGAAGAAACCGGCACTGGCGCCCGATCCACGGGGACAGCGTGACCTTGTAGGCGCGGTGCGCCAACCGGACGCTGCGTTCATAGAGGGTCATGCCGACGCTGATTTGTTCGGGTGAACGAGGCCCGTGCCTATCCCACGCCATGGCGCGGGATCAAGCGGCGTCGGCGCCGCTAGTTCGCGAGGTGCGGGCCTGGCGCGCCTGCTGGACAGCGGCCAGCGCCGCCTCGAAAGCCAGGAGGCTCGAAGCGTGTCGGGCTGGATAGTCCTTCACGGGCTGCAACACGGCCAGATCCTTGAAACGTCCCTCGGGCGGCTCTCCGCCCGTCTTCAACATAGCACGGAATGCATCGCGGGCCGCTTCGATTTCGTCAACGCCCGCGCCGATGACGTTCTCGCCCAGCACCGCCGCCGCGGCCTGGCCGAGCGCGCAGGCCTGGACGTCCTGGGCGAAGTCGGCGATGCGGCCGGCTTCGTCCAGCGTCACATCGACGACGATCCGGCTGCCGCAGAGCTTGGCGACCTTCTCGGCCGAGCCCTCCGGCGCGGCCAGCCGCCCGGCCCGGGGCATGTTGGCCGCCAGCTTGAGGATCCGCGCGCTGTAGAGATCGTCGATCATCGTCTGTCGTATGTGGGTCAGCCGCGCCGCGCCTGCCAGTGGGCCTCGGCGCGGGCCTTCAGGGCCTCGCCCATGTCGGTGAAGCCCTTCTGGATCGACCGCCCGATGCCCGGGATCACGATCCGCGACAGCATGCCCGAGAAGATCTCGCCATTGGAGAAGACGCAGCCGGCAGCGCTCAACTCCTCGATTTCCAGGAACCGCACCGACTTGACCATGCCGCGGGCGACCGACAGCCGCCAGTGGATGTGGTCCTCGGGCGCCCAGTCCAGGATCACCGGCTGGATCGTCTGCACCGGCCGGCCGGGCAGGGCGAGGTCGACATCCAGCGTATTGCCGATCCGGATCACGCCCTCGGCGCGCGGATACAGCGGGTTCCAGTCGGCCCAGCTCGACAGGTCGTGCAGGCTCTCCCAGATCACGTCCTTTGGCGCGGCGATGCCGATGCGGTGCTCGATTCTCATTCAGTCTCCACGGGACGCAGATCGGGCAGAGGTCCCTACCAAGCTTCGACCTCGCCGCTCAGGAAGCCCTCATACAGGTCTTGCCAGCCCGGATTGAAGGCCCTGATCAACCGGATTTTCCACGCGCGGTTCCATTTCTTCAACTGCTGCTCGCGGGCTCTGGCTCCGGCGCGGGTGTCGTGGTGAGAGAACCAGACGAGCTGATCGACGCCGTAGCGTGCGGTGAACCCGGGCCTGAGCTGTTGCCGGTGCTGGCTCAAGCGGACTGTGAGGTTCTCCGTGTGGCCGACATAGAGCGTGCCGCCGGGGCTGCTGGCGAGGACGTAACAGTAGAAGCCCATTCGCTCGCCTCCCGTCGGTCAGCTCTGTTCGTTCGCGGGGTAAACCTTCCATTTGGGTTGGCCGCCGTCCACGTTATTTCCTCCTCCACCGATCAGCTCGCGAAGGCGGGCGTCCAAGCGATGCCTGAGCCTGGGCTCCGGAGGCGTGGCCGCCAGCCTGTGGGCCCCCGCCTTCGCGAGGGCGGACGGTGGGACCCCCCGAGGGGGTCCGATCAGTCCTTCAGTCGCCAGGTCGCGCCCTGCGGCCCGTCCATGACCACCACGCCCAGCGCGTCCAGTTCGCCTCGGATGCGGTCGGCTGTCGGCCAGTCCTTGGCGGTGCGGGCCTCGGTGCGCTGGACCAGCAGGGCTTCGACCTTGCCTTTCAGGTCGTCATCGGCGCCGCCCTGGAACCAGCCGGCAGGGTCGGCCTGGACCAGACCCAGCAGGGCGCCGGCGGTGATCAGGTCGTCGTGGGCGCGCTGGATTTCCGCCCGGTCGCCGCCGCCGATCGCCTCGCGCAGCTCGTCCGACAGCCGGAACAGGCCCGACAGCGCCAGCGGCGTGTTCAGGTCGTCGCTCAGCGCCTCGATCACCTTGTCGACCAGCGGGCCGGTGTGCGCGCCCGGCCGACCGGCGCCGCCGAGCGTCCGGCGGGCGTCCTGCAGGGCGCCGTACAGCCGGTCCAGCGCCTTGCGGCTCTGTTCGATCAGCGCCTCGGTCCAGTCCAGCGGCTGGCGGTAGTGGGCGCTCAGCAGCGCCCAGCGCACCACCTCGCCCGGCACAGCCTGCAAGAGCTCGTGCGGGATGATGACGTTGCCCAGGCTCTTGGACATCTTCTCCCCGGCCATGTCGAGGAAGCCGTTGTGCATCCAGAAGCGGGCGAACTCGCCGCCGTGATGGGCGCACCTGGCCTGGGCCAGCTCGTTCTCGTGGTGGGGAAACACCAGGTCGATGCCGCCGCCATGGATGTCGATGGGCAGGCCGAGGACCTGTTCGATCATGGTCGAGCATTCGCTGTGCCAGCCGGGCCGGCCCTCGCCCCACGGGGACGGCCAGCGCGGCTCGTGCGGCTTGGACGGCTTCCACAGCACGAAGTCGGCGGGGTGCCGCTTGTAGGGGGCGACCTCGACGCGCGCGCCGGCGATCATGTCGTCCAGCGAGCGGCCCGACAGCGCGCCGTAGTCCGGCGCGGCCTGGGTGTCGAACAGCACATGGCCCTCGGCCTCGTAGGCCCCGCCGTTGGCGATCAGGCCGGCGATCATGTCGACCATCGCCTGGATGTAGTCGGTGGCCCGGGGCTGGTGCGTCGGGCGCAGAGCGCCCAGGGCGTCCATGTCCTCCAGATAGGCGGCCAGGTAGCGCTCGGTGATGACGCTGATCTCGACGCCCTCGTCGGCGGCCTTCTGGTTGATCTTGTCGTCCACGTCGGTGACGTTGCGGGCATAGACCACATGGTCGGGCCCGTAGATGTGCCGCAGCAGGCGGAACAGCACGTCGAAGGCGACCACCGGGCGGGCGTTGCCGATGTGGGCGTAGCCGTAGACCGTCGGGCCGCAGACATACATCGTCACCCGCTTCGGATCGGCGGGAACGAAGGGCCGCTTCTTGCGGGCCATGGTGTCGTGCAGCTTGAGGGTCATGGTCCTGGAGGGGGTCGGGGTTGGGGCGTGCCGCCACGTCACGGCTTGCCGGGCCGGGCGCGCGTCCCATATAGCTGTGGTCGCCGGGGAGGGCCACGCCCCTTCGGCTGATGTGAATGGGTGGCACGCGTCATTCCGGAACGATCGGCGTTCCGGCGCAACTCAGCCCAGGAAAGACCCCCTCAGTATGGACGCTGCGACGAACGCGCGAACCCTGGCCGCCAGCGGCCTTGATCTTGAACCCGTGAAGCGTCCGACCCGCGAGGAAGCCATGGACGCCGTCCGCACGCTCATCGCCTGGGCGGGCGATGATCCGGCCCGTGAAGGCCTGATCGACACCCCCAAGCGCGTGGTCGACGCCTATGGCGAGTGGTTCGAAGGCTACCGCGCCGATCCCGGCAAAGAACTGTCGCGCATCTTCGAGGACGTGCAGGGCTACGACGACATCGTCTTCCTCAAGGACATCGAGGTCGAAAGCCACTGCGAGCACCACATGGCGCCGTTCCTGGGCAAGGCCTACGTCGCCTACATGCCGACCAACCGCGTCGTCGGCATCTCCAAGCTGGCGCGTGTCGTCGAGATCTTCGCCAAGCGCCTGCAGACCCAGGAAACCATGACCCAGCAGATCGCCGACGCCATCTGCGACAGCCTCAAGCCGGCCGGCGTGGCGATCCTGATCGACGCCGAGCACCAGTGCATGACGACGCGTGGCGTGCACCATCGCCATGTCTCGACCATCACCACCCAGTTCCGCGGCGTCTTCAAGACGGACCACAACCTGCGTGACCGGTTCCTCGCCTTCGTCGAGATGGCCAAGCGCTGACACCTGAGGAGGGGACGTGTGTTTCCCACCGCCCCGGACACCGAGGCCCTGGAGCGCGGCGCGGTCATCGCGCCGCGCTTCGACGCCGCCGGCCTGATCGCCGCCGTGGCCCAGCACGCAGACACCGGCGAGGTGCTGATGCTGGCCTGGATGAACGACGAGGCCCTGCGCCTGACGCTCGACACCGGCGAGGCGCACTACTTCAGCCGCTCGCGCGGCGCGCTCTGGAAGAAGGGTGAGACCAGCGGCCAGGTGCAGGTGGTGGTCGAGGTCCGCCTCGACTGCGACCAGGACGCGGTGCTGCTCAAGGTCCGCCCGCAGGGCGACGGCGGCGCCTGCCACGTCGGCTTCCGCTCCTGCTTCTACCGCAGGGTCGAGGACGGGGCTCTGGTCGAGCGCGGCTGAGGCCGAACCCGACCCGCCCCCGGCTCAGCCCGCCGCCAGCGGGCCGACCCCGCCGTCGGCCAGGGGCGTGACCTTGAAGGTCGCCGCCGGCGCCGTGCCGAAGTCGCGTTCCAGGATCGTCGACACCGCCATCATCTCGGCCGTTGCGCCGGTCTTCGTCAGCGTCAGCAGGACAAAGCCCTTGGCGGCGGAGTTGGCGTACTTCACCTCGCTGTTGCGCTCGACCAGCGCCTTGCCCAGCGGCGCGCCGGGCAGCAGGTCCTCGAAGCCGGGGCTGGTGATGCCCGTCGTGCCGAACTCGGCCGCCACGAGGGCGCCGGCCGCGTCATGCAGCTCGTTGGCCCAGAAGGAATGGCTGTCGCCGGCCAGCACGATCGGCCGGGCCTTTGCGGCCTTGAACATGTCGTAGACCCGCTCGCGCACGGCCGGATAGCCGTCCCACTGGTCGATGTTCACCGGCACGGGCAGGGCCGACATGGCGTTGGAGATGGCCACCCGTTCGCGGATGAAGGCCGGCAGCTGGGCCATCATGGCGCCATAGGCCGCATCGCCCATCGTCTTCTGCAGGTTGGGCGCGAACACCCGGCCCATGACGATCTGGTTGCCCAGCACCTGCCAGGTCTCGCCGGCCTTGGTCGAGGAGGCCAGCTCCGCCGCCAGCCAGCGCTCCTGCACCTCGCCCAGCAATTGACGCGAAGGATCGGCCAGGGCCGCCTGGAACCCCGCGATGTCCGGCTTGCCGTCCTTCATCAGGGTCTGCTCGATCTCGAGCGGCTCGGCCCGCGCCAGCAGTCGCGTCTCGACCATCATCAGCCGCGCCAGGTCGCCGAAGCGGAAGCTGCGCTGGATCGCCTCGGGCAGGGCGCCGGCGGCCGGGCGGATCGGCATCCACTCGTAGTAGGCCTTCAGGGCGGCCGCCTTGCGCACGGCCCAGTCGCCTTCGCCCTTGTCGGGGTTGTGGTTCTCCGCGCCGTTCAGCCAGCTGTCGTTGGCGGTCTCGTGGTCGTCCCAGACCGTGATCCAGGGCGCGCGGGCGTGCGCGGCCTGCAGGGCGGGATCGGACTTGTACTGGGCGTGGCGGCGACGGTAGTCGGCCAGGCTGACGATCTCGTGCGGCGGGTCGTGCGGCCGCGCCTTGGCCACGGGCGAGGCCATGCCGTAGTCGTTCGGTCCCGCGCCGTACTCATAGATGTAGTCGCCCAGGTGCAGCACCGCGTCGACCCGCTCGAGGTCGGCGATGGCCTGGTAGGCGTTGAAGTAGCCGTTCGGATAGAGCGAGCAGCTGGCCACCGCCAGCACCACGCTGTCGGTCGGTCCCTCGGGCAGGGTGCGGGTCCGGCCGACCGGCGAGACCGCCTCGCCGAACCGGAACTGGTAGAAGTACTCCGTGCCGGGCTTGAGGTCCTTGACGTCGACCTTGACGGTCCAGTCGTTGTCCAGCGCCGCGCCGACCTTGACGAAGGCCGCCAGGCCCTCGCGCTCCAGCTTCGCGTCCGTGCCGACGCGCAGCTCGCCCTGGATCTGGGCGGTGTGTCCCTGCGGCGGCGTCACCCGCGTCCAGAAGATAACTCGGTCCTGCAGAGGGTCGCCCGAGGCGACGCCGTGGTTGAAGGCGACATGGCCGTGGCCCTCGTGCGCGCCCGCCTTGCCCGCGACGGCGGCGCCGCCCAGCCCGAGCGCCGCCAGCAGTCTGCGCCGATCGATCTTCATGAATTTCCCCCTTGGAACGGGACCCGTCCTTCTTGTCTGATACCCATCAGGCAACAGGAGAATGACAGTGTCCAGCGAAGGCCTCCACGTCCCCCGCGAAAAGCTCAAGGCAAAGACCCTGAATCTGCACTACGCGATCAGCTCCCTGATCGAGGAACTGGAGGCCGTCGACTGGTACCGCCAGCGGGCGGACGACTGCGACGACGAGGAGCTGCGCAAGATCCTCCTGCACAACGCCCACGAGGAGATCGAGCACGCCGCCATGGCGCTGGAATGGATCCGCCGCGCCGACAAGGAGTTCGACGACCAGCTGCGCGAATACCTCTTCACCGAGGGATCCATCACCGGCCGCGAGGAGGAGGCGACCGGCAAGGGTTGATCGGCCCGGAAAGCCGGGGCTCCGCTTCGCCGATGGCGCGGAGCCCCTGTCGCCCGCCTAGTAGCGCCAGCCGACGCTGAAGCCGACCATGCGGGGCGCGCCGGCGATGAAGGTCGGCAGGCCCAGCGTGTCGCCGGTGTTGCCGGCGTCGATGATGTATTCCTCGTCAGTCAGGTTGGTGGCGAACACCTCCAGCGTCAGGTTTCCGCCGGCCGGGCGGAAGCTGGCGCGCAGGTTCCACAGGCCGTAGCTGTCCTGCACCTCGTCCTGGATGTTGTCGGCGACGAACACGGCGGGCGGCTGCTGGAACTGCGGCAGGTCGTTGTTGTCGTCGAAGAACACCTTCGACTGCCAAGTGTAGCTCGGCCGGATGTTGAAGGTCCCGCCCAGGCCCTCGAAGGTCCAGCTGGCTCCCAGCGAGAGGGTATGGTCCGGCGACAGGCGGAAGCGGTTGCCGTCGTAGGCGCCGCCCTCGAACCGCGCCCGGTTCCAGGCGTAGGCGCCGTAGAGGTCCAGGCCCGGCGCCGCGCGCCACTCGACCTGGGTCTCGATGCCGTAGGCCTTGGCTTCGCCGGCGTTGGTGATGACGAACAGCGTGCCCTGCTGCTCGACGGTCTGGAAGTTCTCGTAGTTGTAGAGATAGACCGAGGCGTCCAGCCGCAGCCGGCCGTGCAGCAGGGCGGCCTTGGCGCCGACCTCGTAGCTGTCGACGGTCTCGGCCTCGACCTCCTGGAAGCGAGGCGCGCCGCCGGGCGCCGTGGGCGCGGCGGTGGCCAGCACCTCGGGGCGGCGGCCGCGGGCATAGCTGGCGTACAGGTTGACGTCGTCGTTGACCGCATAGCGGCCGACCAGGCGCCAGGTGAAGCCGTCGCTCTCCAGGCCCCGGCTGGTGACGTCGCCGTTGTTGGCCGTCGGCTGGTAGGTCAGGCCGAAGTTGGGCAGCAGGCTGGTCGGGATCAGCTGGACCGCCGGGCTCTGCAGTGCGGTCAGGATGGCGTTGGCCTGGCCGATGGCGGCCGGGTTGCCGGTGGCCGCCAGCTGTGCGGCCCCGATGGCGCCGCCCAGCACGCTGCGGCCGCCGACGGTGGCCGAGCCGAAGCCGGTGGTCTTGTCGTCGGTCGTGTAGCGCAGGCCCACCGACACCTCGAACCTGTCGGTCACCGCGAAGGTGACGTCGCCGAACAGGTCATAGCTGGTCAGTTCGCTGCGGTAGCTGGCGACCTCGACATGGTCGGGCCGCAGGTTGGCGGCGATGGCCTGGGCCTGGGGCCCGCTGAGCAGGATGTTGCCGCCCGAAAGCTGGAAGACCAGGCCCTGGACCAGGGCGCCGGTGAAGGCGGTGTTGTTGAAGTAGGCAAGCGGCGCGGGGTTGCTGGCCGGCAGACCCGACCCGGCGGCCCCGGCGTTCAGCTGGCCGGCCAGGGTGGCCAGGCCGATCCGCTCGTTGAACTGCAGCGGGATGACCTGGCGGCTGTCTTCCCAATAGTAGCCGGCGCCGACGAAGCCCTTGATGCGGCCGCCGTTGTCGAAGTTCAGGCGGAACTCCTGGCTCCACTGCTCGTGGTCGGCGTCGTTCAGCCCGGTCAGGATCGGCAGCGAGGTGCCGTCCGGATCGAAGGTCTCCTTCGACTCGAAGGTCCGCCAGGCGGTGGTCGAGGTCAGGGTGACGACCTCGTTGATGTCGTAGGCGCCGATCAGGGTCAGGCCCTCGACGGTGCGGTCCACGCCCAGCGGGCCGCCGACGAAGCCGGTCGGAGAGGCCAGCGCCGCCGCCTGCCAGGGCTTGCGGCCGGCCAGCACGACGCCCGTCGTCGGGTCGGTCGGCGAATAGGCGCCGGACTTGAACGCCGTGCCGGTGGGGGTGTCCTGCTGCCAGTTGTAGATCAGGTCGGCGCGGAAGCGGTCGTTCGGCTCGAAGGCCAGGGCCGCGCGGATGGCCGCGCTGTCGACCGACTGGAAGTCCTCGCCGCCCAGGGCGTTGTCGACATAGCCGTCGCGCTGGCGCCACTTGCCGGCCAGGCGGAAGGCCAGGACGTCGGCGACCGGCAGGTTGACCATGCCCTCGATGGACCGCAGCCCGTAGTCGCCGACCGTGCCCTTGAAGCCGGCGTCGAACCCGCCCGGATTGGCCTTGGCCTGGATGACGTTCAGCGCGCCGATCAGCGCGCCTCGGCCGTACAGGGTCGACTGCGGCCCCTTGGCCACCTCGACGCGTTCGATGTCGAACAGCTCGACCGCCGCGCCCTGCGACTTGGAGATCGAGACGCCGTCCTGGAATACCGAGACCCGCGCCTCGGAGAAGGTGTCGGTCGAGTCCGAGGTGACGCCCCGGATCACGAAGCCGGGGTTGTTCGGCGACTGGTCCTGCACTTCCAGGCCGGGAGTGAACAGCGACAGGTCGTTGAAGTCCTCAACACCCAGCTGCTCCAGCCGCTGGCCGGAATAGGCGGTCAGCGCCATGGGCACGTCCAGCGCCTGCTGCTCGCGCTTCTGGGCGGTGACGATGATCTCCTCGACGGCCGAGCCGGAGGCGGGCGCCTCCTGGGCGTGGGCGACCTGGACCATCATGGCGGAAACGCCCGCTGCGGCGAGCAGCGAGCGGCGGAAAGCTGACGTCACGTTCGTATCCCCTCGAACCTGAACAATGATCACCCGCGCCTAGGGGAGTCGCGTGACGATGTCACGACGATTGCGTGAAACCGGGAAAAAATAAGGGATTGCGGCGGATCGGCCCGGCGCGCCCGGCTCTACTGGAGCGGCCGTGCGGCGGCTGCTACCCTCAGGCCTCACCGGCGGAACCCGAATGTCCCTGATCGACGAAGACGACGAGGCGGAGACCGACATCCGCGCGCCCGACGAGGACCCCGGGGTGCGGATCATCGAGATCGGCGCCGACCAGGCCGGCGTGCGCCTGGACAAGGCTCTGGCCGACCGGGTGACAGAGCTGTCGCGGGCCCGGGTCCAGGCGCTCCTCGCCGCCGGAATGGTCTCGCGCGACGACAGTCCGGTAACCGACGGGTCGGCCAAGGCGCGGCCGGGTCTGTACCGCATTCTCATCCCGCCGCCGGCCGCCGCCGAGCCGCGGGGCGAGGCGATCCCGCTCGACGTCCTGTTCGAGGACCAGCATCTGATCGTCGTCAACAAGCCGGCGGGCATGGCCGCCCACCCGGCGCCGGGGACCGAGAGCGGCACCCTGGTCAACGCCCTGCTGCACCATTGCGGCGACAGCCTGTCGGGCGTCGGCGGCGTGCTGCGTCCGGGCATCGTCCATCGGCTGGACAAGGACACCAGCGGCGTCATGGTCGCGGCCAAGACGGACGCCGCCCATCAGGGCCTGTCGGCCCTGTTCGCGGCCCACGATATCGAGCGGGTCTACGTCGCCCTGACGCGCGGCGCGCCTCGCCGGACCCGCGGCACGGTGGCCAATCGCATCGGCCGCAGCCACCACGATCGCAAGAAGATGGCCGTGCTGCGCACCGGCGGCCGCGAAGCCATCACCCACTATACGGTGGAGCGCCTGTTCGGACCGGACGACCGGCCGATCGCCGCCCGCGTCTCATGCCGGCTGGAGACGGGCCGCACGCACCAGATCCGCGTGCACATGGCCAGCCTGGGCGCGCCCTGCCTGGGCGATCCGGTCTACGGCTCGGGACAGCCGGCGCCGGCCGTCCGCGCGGCGATGGCCGAGGCCGGGCTGGAGCGCCAGGCGCTGCACGCCGCCGTGCTGGGCTTTGTCCATCCGATCACTGGCGAGCGCCTGCGGTTCCGCACACCGCCGCCGCCGGACATGGCCGCTCTGGAGGCGGCCCTCGATCAGGCTTGATTTTTGTACCGGACTGCATTAAAAGGTCCGGCATGTGATCAGAGACCCGATGCCGCCCGCCCTTCGACGCTTGAGGGCCGGCGAGAATTCCTGACACCGCCTGCACGGCAATTCGATACCCGACCGGCGCGCTCAGGCATTACAAATGCGTCATGGCCTTACGAAGGTCGCAACCGGTTCCTATGTGGAATCTTGTACAGGGGGCGGGCGGTCC
>VFQU01001718.1_pt1 | contig 12057 bp, 14 predicted proteins | sample 3512311 | NCBI WGS metagenome assembly VFQU01 (sample SAMN10412377, study PRJNA504923) | tailings metagenome | isolation source: Relicate 3 Philex TSF3 active mining site | place: Philippines: Tuba, Benguet | collected 2017-08-29 | reverse complement strand
TTGATCTGGAACGATTCGATGACGCTGGCCAGCGGCAGGATGTAGACCTCGTCGGCGACGCGCACCGACATGCCGTCCATGATGGCCAGCGTGAGCGGCAGGCGCACCGAGACGCGCATGCCGTAGCCCTCGGCGGAGTCGATCTCGACCGTGCCACCGAGCGCGGTGATGTTCTTCTTCACCACGTCCATGCCCACACCGCGGCCGGACACGTCCGTCACCTGGTCGGCGGTGGAGAAGCCGGGCGCGAAGATCAGGTTCCACACCTCGGGGTCGCTCAGCGTGTCGGGCGCATCGATGCCCTTCTCGCGGGCTTTCGTCAGCAGCTTCTCGCGCGACAGGCCCTTGCCGTCGTCGCGCACCTCGATGAGGATGCTGCCGCCCTGGTGCGTGGCCGACAGCGTGATGGTGCCGGTCTCGTTCTTGCCCTTGGTGCGGCGCTCGTCGGGCATCTCGATGCCGTGGTCGCAGCTGTTGCGGATCAGGTGGGTCAGCGGGTCGGTGATCTTCTCCACCAGGCCCTTGTCGAGTTCGGTGCTTTCGCCCTGGGTCACCAGGTCGACCTTCTTGCCCAGCTTGGCGGCCAGGTCGCGCAGCATGCGCGGGAAGCGGTTGAACACCACCGACATGGGAATCATGCGGATCGACATCACGGCTTCCTGCAGGTCGCGCGTGTTGCGGTCCAGGTCGGCCAGGCCCGCCAGCAGCGGGTTGTTGGCGTTGTCGCTGTCCAGCTCGCGGCTCTTCTGCGCCAGCATGGCCTGGGTGATGACGAGCTCGCCCACCAGGTTGATCAGTTGGTCGACCTTGCTCACCGACACGCGCAGCGTGCTCGACTCCAGGCCGGCGCCGCTGTTGCTGGCGGCGGCCGCCGTGGCCTTCGCGTCGGCGGCGGGGCGGGCGTCCTTGCGCGCGGCGGGGGCGCCGGCGCCGGGCATGCCGGGCGAGCCCTCGAAGAAGCCGTAGTCCTTGCCTTCGGTGGCGGGCGGCATCGGCACCTTGCCGTGCACCACTTCACCGGCTTCGTGAATCTGGATCTGGTCGCGACCGACGTGGAAGCTGAACAGGTCCATCAGGTCGTTGTCGGTGGCCGCGGTGCGGGCGCGGAACACGCGTTTGCCGGGCTGGTCGCAGGGCAGGGTGCTCACCGCGCCCAGGCCCGGAATGTCGCGGAACAGCTCGGCAATGCCGTCGGCCAGCGCGGGGTTGTCGATCGGGCCGATGTGGATGTCGATCTCGCGCTCGCCCTTGGCCACCGGTTTGGCGGGGGCAGCGGGGGCGGCCACAGCGGCGGGGGCGGGCGCTTCCACCGGCACTTCCACCGGGGCGGCTGCGGGTGCGGCAGCGGGGGCCACGGCGGCCGGGGCGTCCTCGCCCTGGGCCAGTGCGTAGATGCGCGAGACCAGGTTGCCCGTGTCGGGGCTGCTGCCCACGCCCTGGTGGGCCGCGAGCTGCCCGCGCAGCGCGTCGCTCGATTCGAGCAGCACGTCCACCATCGCCGTGGTGGGCTTGAGTTCGTGGCGGCGCAGCTTGTCCAGCAGCGATTCGGCCTGGTGCGTCAGCTCGGCCACGTCGGCAAAGCCGAAGGTGGCGGCGCCGCCCTTGATGGAATGCGCGCAGCGGAAGATCGCGTTGAGCTCCTCGTCGTCGGCCGCTTCCACGTCCAGCGCGAGCAGCATCTGCTCCATCTGGTCGAGGTTTTCGCCCGCCTCTTCAAAGAAGATTTGATAGAACTGGCTGAGATCGATGTCGTTGCCGAGGTGCTGGCCCTCGCTCATCATGTCGCCCATGTCGTGGCTCCTGGGAAAACGTGGCTGCGGGTCAGCGGATGACTTTGTTGATGACTTCGATCAGGCGGCCCGGATCGAAGGGCTTGACCAGCCACCCGGTGGCGCCCGCGGCGCGGCCGGCCTGCTTCATCGCGTCGCTCGATTCGGTGGTCAGCACCAGGATCGGCGTGTTCTTGAATTTGGGGTGATCGCGCAGCTTGCGCGTCAGGCCCAGCCCGTCGAGGCGGGGCATGTTCTGGTCGGTCAGCACCAGGTCGATGCTGTGGTTCTGGGCTTTGTCCCAGGCGTCCTGGCCATCCACCGCTTCCACCACGTGAAAGCCCGCTCCGGTGAGCGTGAATGAAACCATTTTTCGCATGGATGCCGAATCGTCGACGGCAAGGATGGATCGCATGGGTTGCTCCGTTCTTCGGGTGATATCGACACCGGGCGCGGGTTCTTGAAAGGGTCAGAACAGTTCGATGGACCCGGCGTCCATTTCGCTCTGGGTGACGGGGCTGGGGCGTTCGGGCATCGGATCCAGGGGGGCGGGCTCTTCGTCCTCCTCGTCGGCCATGGCCTGTTCGGCCAGGCGCCAGGCGCAGCCTTTGAGCATCTTTCCGGTATGGGCCAGCAGCTGGGTGGCCATGTCGTGGAACTGCAGCTCCGTCACCGCCTGGTGCAGGCTGTGGCGGATGCGGGTGAGTTCTTCGCCGCGCACGTTCTCCAGCGCGGCCAGGTCGCGGTTGGCGCTGCCGAAGCGCTCCAGCAGGTTGCCGGTGGCGTGGTCCAGCAGGCCTTCCAGACGCTGCAGGTCGGTCATGGCCATCAGCAGCGAGTCCTGCAGGTCGGCCACCAGGGCCACGGACAGCGTGACCGTTGGGTCGTGCGGCATCGTGAGGGCGGGCTCCATGGCGTGCGGGGCAGTCATACGGGTTGGGGTACTAGAATTCTCGGCAGACGTCTTACGGGGTATCGGCGGAAAACCGCCCGATTTCAGGCCCATTTGGCTGCCCGTGGCGCCCTTCCACCGCATTCCCGTGGCCGCTTGCGCGGCCGCAGAACCCAGCCATGACCGGTTCCGGCGCTGCGACCGATAGCCCTGTGATCCGCATCCTCCATCTCGAGGACTCGCGGGTGGACCACGCCTTGGTGAAGTTCGCGCTGCAGCGCAGCCAACTGGCCAACGAGATCACGCTGGTCGATTCGCTGGAGGACTTCCGCCGCGAACTGCAGCAGGGCCGCCACGACATCGTGCTGGCCGATTACCACCTGCCCGGTTTTTCCGGCATCGACGCCTGGGAGGTCGCGCGCGAGCTGGAGATCGAGATCCCGTTCGTGATCCTGTCGGGCGCCATCGGCGAGACAGCCGCCGTCGACGCCATGCACCGCGGCGTGAGCGATTACTTGCTCAAGGACAGCATGCACCGCCTGTCGCACGTGGTGCAGCGCGCGCTGGAGGTGAGCGAAACGCGCCGCGCCAAGGCGCGCGCCGACACCGAACTGGCCGAGTCGCGCCAGCGCCTGGCCGAACTCGCCGAGCACCTGCAGACCAGCATCGAGCAGGAGCGCGCCGACATCGCCCGCGAGATCCACGACGACATCGGCGGCGCGCTCGCGGCCGTGAAGCTGGATCTGGCCTGGGTGGGCCGACGCGCCAACGACCCGGAGATGCAGCGCCACGTGGCCACCGCCATGGAGATGCTGCAGCACGCCCTGGGCGCGAGCCAGCGCATCATGATGAACCTGCGCCCGCCCATCCTCGACCAGGGCCTGGTGGCGGCGGTGCAGTGGCTGGCCAACAGCTTCGAGCGCCGCAGCGGCCTGCGTGTGAACGTGCGCCGCACATCCGAGCGCATCGATGTCTCGCGCGACGTGCAGCTGGTGGCTTACCGCACCGCGCAGGAGGCGCTCACCAACATCGGCAAACACGCGCAAGGCGCCACGCACGTCGAGATCGATCTCAACGACGGCGAGGGCGTGCTCACGCTCGAAGTGAGCGACAACGGCCCCGGCATGAGCAGCGGGGCGCTGCGCAAGACCAAATCGTTCGGTTTGCTGGGCCTGCGCGAACGCGCGGCCAAAGTGGGTGGGTGGCTCGACGTGAGCTCATCGCCCCGCGGCACGTCGGTGATCCTGTCCGTGCCACTGCCACGCGCGGCCGAGGTGCCTGCTCCCAAGGAAGTTCATGATCAAGGTGATTTTGTGTGACGACCACGCGGTCGTGCGTCGCGGCATCCGCGACACGATCAGCGAGGCGGTGGATATCCAGGTGGTTGGCGAAGCGGGCAGCTACCCCGAATTGCGCGAACTCATGCGCAAGACCACGTGCGACGTGCTCGTGCTCGACCTGAACATGCCCGGCCGCGGCGGCCTGGAGGTGCTGGCCGCGCTCAAGGACGAAGGCTCCGTGGTGAAGGTGCTGGTGGTGTCCATGTACCCGGAAGACCAGTACGCCATCCGCTGCCTGCGCGCCGGTGCGCGCGGCTACGTGAACAAGGCCGGCGACCCGGCCGAGCTCGTGGGCGCCATCCGCGTGGTGCAGCAGGGCCGCAAGTTCGTCACGCCCGAGGTGGCGCAGATGCTGGTGGACACACTCAGCGCGCCCGAGACCGAGGAACTGCACGCCAGCCTGTCCGAGCGCGAGCTGCAGACGCTGCAGAAGATCGCCTCGGGCCGCAAGCTCAGCGACATCGCCGAAGAACTGATGCTCAGCCCCAAGACCGTGAGCGTGTACCGCGCGCGCGTGCTGGAGAAACTGCACCTGTCCAACAACGCGGAACTCACGGTCTACGCCATCCGCAACGGGCTGGTATGAGCGTGCCCACCACCCGCCGCGGGGCGCTGATCGTCATCGCGGCCGCAGCCGCCGCCGCCCTCGCCGCCTGCTCGCGCACCGACCCCGAACAGCAACTGCTCGAAACCGCGCAGGCCCTGCAGGCCGCGATCGAGGCGCGCGACACGGGGGATGTGATGGACCTGGTGGACGAACACTTCCGCGGCAGCGCCAACCTCGACCCCGACAGCGCGCGCCGCATGCTGATGGCCACCTTCCTGCGCTACCAGAACATCAAGGTGGTGGCGCTGGCGCCCAGCGTGCGCATCGACCCCTCGGCCCCCACGCTCGGGGTCATCGAATCGCCGGTGGTCGTCACAGGGGCGCAAGGCCTGATCCCCGAGCGCGCCGAACCCTACACCGTGCGCACCGAGTGGCGCCTGGTGAAGGGCGACTGGAAGCTCAGCGACCTGCGCTGGGAAGAGTGATCAGCCGGTGAACAGACCGGTGGCCAGGCGCAGCAGCGCGGCCACCGGCGTGTCCAGCATGGGCAGGGTGAAGGCGATGCCCACCAGGCCGGCCGAGAGCGTGACCGGGAAGCCGATGGCGAAGGCGTTCATCTGCGGCGCGATGCGCGAGACCACGCCGAGCACGATGTTGATGAAGATCAGCATGCCGACCAGGGGCAGGGCGATCCACAGGCCGTAGCGGAACACCACGGAACCCAGCTCGTGCAGGCGCATGGTGTTCACCGCGTCGAGCGCGCCGCCGCCGATGGGGAAGGTGTTGAAGCTCGACACCACCGCCTGGATCAGCATGAGGTGCCCGCCCATCACCACGAACAGCAGCATGGTGGTGTTGCCGAAGAATCGGCCCACGGTGCTGGTCTGCGCGCCGGTGGCCGGGTCGAAGAAGCCCGCGAAGTTCAGGCCCATCTGCAGGCCCACCAGTTCGCCCGCCAGTTCCACCGCGGCGAACACGATGCGCACCGCCAGCCCGATGGCCAGGCCGATGAGCACCTGCTGCACCAGCACCTCCAGCGCGCGCGGATCGTTGAGCGAAACCACGGGCTGCTCGCCCAGCGTGGCCTGCGCGCACACCGCGATGAGAAACGCCAGCGCCACGCGCGAGCGCATGGGCACCGAGCGCGCCGAGAAGATGGGCGCGCTGGTGAACACCGCGAGCACGCGGATGAAGGGCCAGAACACCGGCGAGACCCAGGCCATGAGCTGGGCTTCGGTGAAGGTGATCATGGCCGGTGGGTCAGACCGCGTACTGCGGGATCGAGAGGATCGTGCTGCGGATGAACTCGACCAGCGTGGTGAGCATCCACGGCCCGGCAATGGCGAACACCGCGATGGCGGCCACCAGCTTGGGCACGAAGGCCAGCGTCTGTTCGTGGATCTGCGTGATGGCCTGGAACAGGCTGATCACCAGGCCCACACCGAGCACGGTGAGCAACACGGGCGCGGCCACCGAGAGCAGCAGGAACAGCGCGTTCTGGCCGATGGTGAGGGCGGCTTGGGGTTCCATGTGTTTCCCTACTGCGCGAAGGACGCGGCGAGCGAACCGATGAGGATGTTCCAGCCGTCCGCAAGCACGAACAGCATGAGCTTGAAAGGCAGGGCCACCAGCACCGGCGACAGCATCATCATCCCGAGCGACATGAGCACGCTGGCCACCACCATGTCGATGACCAGGAAGGGGATGAAGATCATGAAGCCGATCTGGAACGCGGTCTTGAGCTCGCTCGTGACGAAGGCCGGCACCAGCACACGGAACGGTGCGGTTTCGGCCGTCACGTCTTCCGGCAATTTGGCCAGGCTGGCGAAGAGCTCGAAGTCGGACTGGCGCGTCTGTTTGAGCATGAAGGCGCGCATCGGTGCCTCGCCACGTTCGAGCGCCTGCTCGAAGGTGATCTGGTTGCGCGAGTAGGGTGCGTAGGCGTCTTCGTACACGCGGTCCAGCGTCGGCCCCATCACGAACAGCGTGAGGAACAGCGACAGGCCCACGATCACCTGGTTGGGCGGCGCCGATTGCGTGCCCAGGGCCTGGCGCAGCAGCGACAGCACGATGACGATGCGGGTGAAGCCCGTCATCAGCAGCAGCACCGCGGGCAGGAACGACAGCGCGGTGAAGAACAGCAGGGTCTGGATCGGCACCGAGTAGCTGTTGCCGCCCGAGCCCTGGCCCACCACCAGCGGCAGCGAGGGGCCTTGCGGCGTGGGGACGGGGGTGTTCTGCGCCCACACGCCCAGCGAGAGCAGGGCCAGCGCGAGGAACAGGGCCAGCGCGCGCAGCAGCACGGCGTCGAAGCGGCGTTCAGCGCGCATGGCCGGGGCCTTTCACGAGCTGTTGCGCCAGACGCGCGGCGAAACCACCGGGTGCAGGCGGCGCGGGCGTGGCCGCTTCGGGCGGCAGGGGCATTTCGTGGAGCGTCGTCACGCTGCCCGGCGCCACGCCGAGCACCAGGCAGGTGGCGTGTTCGCCCTGGCCCACCTGCAACGTGACCACGCGTTGCTGCGGGCCCAGCGAGAGGCTGGCCAGCAGCTTGAGTGCCGGGCCTTGCTGACCGGGCACGCCGGGCAGCCCGGGCATGCGCCCGCGCGCCCACTTGAGCGCCCAGGCGATGCCCACCATCAGCGCCAGCAGCAACAGCGCCGGCCACGCGTTCTGGAACATGGCGATCAGGTCCTGCTCAGGCGCTTCATGCGCTCGGACGGCGTCACGATGTCCGTGAGGCGGATGCCGAACTTGTCGTTGACCACCACCACCTCGCCTTGCGCGATGAGGTAGCCGTTGACCAGCACGTCCATGGGCTCGCCCGCGAGTGCGTCGAGTTCCACGATGGAGCCTTGTGCGAGCTGCAGGATGTACTTGATGGGCACGCGCGTGCGGCCCAGCTCCACCGAGAGCTGCACCGGGATGTCCAGCACCATCTGGATGTCCTGCATCGAGCCGCTGGCGGCGGCGGCCGCTGCGGCCTTGATGGGCGTGTGCTCGGCGTCGAAGGCGGGTGCGCCGTCGGCGTTGGCCGGGGCGGCACCGGCTTCTTCAAGCGCCTGGGCCCATTCGTCGGCGATGGCGTCCTGGTTCGGGGTGTCGGTGGACATGGAGTCTCTCCTGGGAAAAGGGGGGCGGCGGTCGTGTCCGGCGGGTCACAGGTCGGGCGAAGCGCCCAGCCAGTTCATGTCGGGGCCGCGCAGGCTGCGATCGACACGCAGCGCGTACTTGCCCTTGTGCGTGCCGTACTGGCATTCGAAGACGGGCACGCCGTCGATGTTGGCGGTGATGGTGGGGTTGCGGTCGAGCTCGATGAAATCGCCCACCTGCATCGCGAGCAGTTGCTCCACGGTGGCTTCGGTGCGCGCCAGCTCGGCCACCATGTTCACTTCGGCGGCCTGGATCTCGTGGCTGAGCAGCTTCACCCAGCGGCGGTCCACCTCGATGGCGTCGCCCTGCACGCTGGAATAGAGCACGTCGCGGATCGGCTCCAGCGTGGCGTAGGGAATGCAGATGTGCAGCGAGCCGCTGAGGTCGCCGATCTCCAGCGTGAAGCTGGTGGAGACCACGATCTCGCTGGGCGTGGCGATGGTGGCGAACTGCGGCTGCATTTCCGAGCGCTGGTAGGACAGCTCGATCGGGTACACGCCGCGCCAGGCCTTCTTGTATTCCTCGCTGATCACCTCCACCAGGCGGTTGATCACGCGCTGCTCGGTGGGCGAGAAATCACGCCCTTCGATGCGGGTGTGGAACTTGCCATTGCCGCCGAACAGGCTGTCGATCACGCCGAACAGCAGCGTGGGTTCGCACACCACCAGGCCGTTGCCGCGCAGCGGGCGGATGGCCATGATGTTGAAGTTGGTGGGCACCACCAGTTCGCGCAAGAAGGCGCTGTACTTCTGCACCTGCACGCCACCCACCGAGATCTCGGGGCTGCGGCGGATGAAGTTGAACAGGCCCTGGCGCAGGTTGCGCGAGAAGCGCTCGTTGACGATCTCCATCGTGGGCATGCGCCCACGAACGATGCGTTCCTGGCTGGAGAGGTTGTAGCTGCGGATGCCGCCTTCCGGCGTGTCATCCTTGGCGAGCTTCTGGCTCTCGCCTGTCACGCCCTCGAGCAGGGCGTCGACTTCTTCCTGTGAGAGAAACGAATCGGACATGGTCTCGTCACTCCTGGGTGGCGATCACTGCACGATGAAGCTGGAGAACAGCACGGCCTGCACCGGGTTGGCGGGGCCGCGGCGCTTCTTCTTGCCGCTGTCTTCGGCGTCTTCCACCGCGTAGCCCATCACACCGGAAACGGCGGCGATGATGTCCTTGCCCAGCTTGTCCTTGCCTTCGGCGCTGAGCACCTCGTCACCGGTGCGCTTGGACAGCAGCACCAGGATCTGGCTGCGGATGCTGGGCATGTAGGCCTTCACGGCGTCGCCCGTGGCGCTGTCCTGCAGTTGCAGGGTCAGGCCGATCTGGATGTAGCGGTTGCCACCGGCGTCGGCCAGGTTCACGACCATGTTTTCCAGCGGCAGGAAGGTCGGCGCCGACTTCGGGTCCGCGTGCTTGACCTGGGCCACCGGCTCGTCTTCTTCGTGGTCGTCTTCCGCGGTGTTCTTCTTCAGGATGAACAGCGCGGCGGCCGCGCCCGCGATGGCGAGCACGACCACGCCGATGATCACGAACAGCAGCTTCTTGCCCTTTTTCTTCGGGGCTTCAGGGGCGTCGGCGGTGGCGGTGGCAGCGGCGGACATGGGCTTCCTTCTCGGGTGCGGCACACGCGCGGGGCGTGCGGGTTGAGAAGGATTGTGGGAGCCACCCCCCCGCGCCGTTCGTCAGAAAAGCGCGGGAAAACCTGCTTATTCCGGGGCTCAGATGAAGAGGTCGAGGCCGCCCGGGCTGCTGGCCTGGCGGGCCGGGGCGGGTGCCTCGGCGGCCGTCTCGGCCGGCATCGCATCGCGCCGGTGCGCGGTGGCCTGGCCTTCGCGCTGCCGCTCCTGCTGCTGCGCGCCCACCGATACGTCGCCCAGTTGCAGGCCGCCTTGCTGCAGGCGCTCGCCCAGGGCGCTCTGCACCTGCTCGCGCAGCGCCTCGCGCGTGGCGCTGTCGTCGGTGCGGATGTCCAGCCGCACCTCGTCGCCGCGCAGGGCGAGCTGGATGTCGATGGCCTGGCCGGCTTCCTCGCCCACGCGCAGGCTGGCATGGCGCAGGCCGTGGGCGCCGCCCCAGTGCTGCACCTCCACCGCCTCGGCTTCTTCGCCGGTGGGCAGGTTCGGGTCGGCGCTGGCGCTTGGGTCGTCGTGTGCCGATGACGAGGGCGTGTCACCGCCTTCGCCACCGCCCATGAGATCGCCGCCCTGCGGTGTGCCACCGGGGCCGGCCACGGCGGCCGGGCCGTTGCCGGGCGCGCCAAAGCGGGCACCTTCGCCCAGGGGCGTCGGCGCATCGGTGTCGGCGGCGGTGGGGTTGCCCAGGGCCACGCCTTGCGGGCCGGCCGCGGGGAAGCGCGGGTCCATGGTGACGGTGCTGCGCACGGACCAGGCGGCCGCGGCCGCACCGGCCTCGGGCGCACCTCGGCTCCAGCGCATGGCCGGGGCGTCACTCGTCTTGCTGTTGCCCATGCCATTGCCCACGCCGTTGCCGGTGCCCTGCGCGGGCGCGTTCTGCGCAGCGCGCATGGCGCTCACCTGCCAGCTCGGCCCCTGGGGGCGGGCGGCGTTCGCGGCGGCGGGCGGGGTGTCCGGGGTGGGTTCGGCGCCGGGTTTGGTTTCTGTGTCGCGCGCGGCCAGGGCGCCGTCGGCGGGCAGCGGCTTCGCTTCGGTACCCGCCGGGCCGGTGTTGCCGCCCTTGGTGGCGTCGGTCGCGGTCTTGTCGATCGCCGGGGGTTGCCACAGCAGCAGGCCGGCGAGGGGGTGTTCGCTGCCGGCGTCCTTCGGCTCTTGGGTGGCGGTGTCGCTGGCCAGCGGGTCGGTGGCCACGGCGTCCAGCGGCGCGGCGTCGGCCGCCAGCGCCAGCAGCGTGGCGAACAGATCGACCGGGGCCTGGCGCTGACCCTGCAGGTGGGCAGGGCGCGCGCCGGCCTGCGCGGTGTTGGTCGAAGCGTGGGTGGTGGCGGGCGTGGGCGTGCTCATGAGGATGACATCGGCTGGAAACTGCTGTCGTTTTCGAGGCGGCGGCGGTGGATGTTCTGCGCCATCTCGTCGGTGTGTTTCTGCTCGCGGCGCTGCAGCGTCTGCTGCCAGGCGTCAATCTGCCGCGACACGTACTTGCGCAGGCTGGCGAGCTCGCGCTCGGCCTCGTGCACGGCGGCCTGGGCGCGTTCCACGCGCAGCGCGCGCTCGCGCAGCACGCCTTGCTGGAAGTCCATCGCGTGGTCGAGCTTGGCCATGAACTCGCGGTGGTGCATCAGCATCGCCACGGCCACGCCGGCGGCGCCGCGCTCGGCCCAGCGGCGCTGCGCTTCATCGGCGTAGGTGCTGAGCTGATCCATCTGCGCCTGCGCTTCGCGCTGCTCGGTCTGCACGCGCGCGAGCTCGGCCAGCGCGTCGTCGCGTCGGCTCTCGGCGATTTCAATGACCTTGTCCAGGTTCTGCGCCGGGCGGGTCATCCGTTATTGCCTTCATAGGGGTTGTGGTGGGCGCGCGCGCTGGCGCCGCGCGCGGCTTGCGCAGCGGGCTTGTCTTCCTGCAGCGCGGTCTGCAGCTGGCGCAGGCTGTCGGCCATGGGCGCGGCTTCGCGCATGTCCTGCATCAGGAAGCGCTGCAGGCCGGGGTAGAGCAGGATGGCGCGGTCGGTCTCGGGGTCGCTGCCGGCCACGTAGGCGCCGAGCTGGATCAGGTCGCGGCTCTTCTGGTAGCGCGAGTAGTTCGCGCGGAACTTGCGCGCCAGCTCCAGGTGCTGCGGCTTGGCCACGTTGTGCATCACGCGCGAGGCCGAGGCCTCCACATCGATGGCCGGGTAGTGGCCCGATTCGGCGAGCGCGCGCGAGAGCACGATGTGGCCGTCCAGGATGGCGCGCGCCGCGTCGGCGATCGGGTCCTGCTGGTCGTCGCCCTCGGAGAGCACGGTGTAGAAGGCGGTGATGGAGCCGCGGCCGTTCAAGCCGTTGCCGCTGCGTTCCACCAGCTGGGGCAGCTTGGCGAAGCACGACGGCGGGTAGCCCTTGGTGGCCGGCGGCTCGCCGATCGCGAGGGCGATCTCGCGCTGCGCCATCGCGTAGCGGGTGAGCGAATCCATCAGCAGCAGCACGTGCAGGCCATCGTCGCGAAAGCGCTCGGCGATCGCCGTGGCGTAGCTCGCGCCCTGCATGCGCACCAGCGGCGGTGCGTCGGCCGGGGCGGCCACCACCACGCTGCGGCGGCGGCCTTCCTCGCCCAGGATGTCCTCGATGAATTCCTTCACCTCGCGGCCGCGTTCGCCGATCAGGCCGACCACGATCACATCGGCCTTGGTGTAACGGGCCATCATGCCCAGCAGCACGCTCTTGCCGACGCCGGAACCGGCGAACAGGCCCAGGCG